>WNFT01006065.1_pt1 | contig 10627 bp, 10 predicted proteins | sample 5400191 | NCBI WGS metagenome assembly WNFT01 (sample SAMN13153359, study PRJNA577476) | soil metagenome | isolation source: 80 cm saprolite under Madrone tree | place: USA:California | collected 2016-06-14 | reverse complement strand
ATCCGCCGCCGCAAGCCGCCCCGCGGCTGGCTGCTCGTCAAGCCACTCAACCAGCAGATCGACGCCATGGGAGACGCGTTGCGCGCCGGCGTGATGCGGAAGAAGGACCTCCGGAAGCTGCGCAAGAGCCGAAAGAAGGCGAAGGCTGCCAGACCTGCGGCGAAGCCGAACGTGTTCGTCCTCGAGTTCAAGGGCGATCTCTTCGCCAGCGCGGTGAAAAACCTTCGCGAGGAGGTGACGGCAATCATCGCGGCGGCCGGCAAGGACGACGAAGTCGTCGTCCGCCTCGAGAGCGCGGGGGGGGCCGTTCCCCACTATGGTCTCGCGGCAGCCCAGTTGATGCGGCTGCGGGACAGGGCGATCAAGGTCACCGTGTGCATCGATCGCATCGCGGCCAGCGGCGGCTACATGATCGCCTGCGTCGCCGACAAGATCGTGGCCGCGCCCTTCGCGATCATCGGGTCGATCGGGGTCGTGGCGCAGGTGCCGAACTTCCATCGCCTGCTGAAGAAGCACGACGTCGATTTCCAGGAGATGACCGCCGGCGAATTCAAGCGGACCGTCAGCGTGTTCGGCGAGATCACGGAGAAGGGGGTGAAGAAGTTCCAGGAGGAGCTCGAAGACACCCACCTGCTTTTCAAGGAATTCGTCAAGGCGCACCGGCCGGAGCTCGACATCGAGCGGGTGGCAACGGGCGAGCATTGGCTCGCGCGGCGCGGGCTGGAGCTCGGGCTCGTCGACCAGCTCGGCACCAGCGACGAATATCTGGTCGCTCGGGCCGTGGAAGGCAACCTCTACCAGGTCGCCTTCGAGAGAGCGCGTTCCTTGCGCGAGCGGCTGGGCAGCATGGCCACGAACGCCATCGATCGCTCGCTCTCGTCCCTGCTGTCACCATAGGGGTTTGTTCGCCACCCGACGCCGTTTTCCACGGTTCCGGCATCGCCGTGTCTCCCGAAGCGGAGGGACGGAAGGATGCCGAGAGTGGTCCTGGTGGGAAGCGATCTGCAAGTGCGTACGCAGCTCTTCGGCTTGCTCGCCGAACATGGCATGTCCGTCGTGGCGGTGGACGATGCGGCCGATGCGATCGCCCGTGTCAACGCGATGGACGCCCCACCGGATCTGGTGCTGGTCGACCGCCGGGTCGCGCGCGAGGGCGAGCGGGAGCTGATCGACTGGATGAGGTCCCGTTCCCGGTTTCGGAAGGTGCCGGTGGTGCTCTTCACGGCGCACGGTGGCGGGTCGGAGGGGGCCACTTCCATCGGCGACCTCAGGGAGGCATTCGACGCAGCGCTGGTGCTCGCCATCGTGCAGGCCATCTGCGAGACGCCCTGACGCCGATCACCGAGCTTCCTTCCTCTTCATCCACGCCGCTCGCCTCTGCTCGAACTTGTCGCTCCAGACCGGATTCAGGGGCTGGCCCGACTCGTAGCGGCCCTTCGCGTCGAACGCGTAGAGGTTCGAGCCCTCGTCCATTACCGTGAAGGTGCGCGGATCGGCGCCTTCGACCCTGCGCGCGCCGTACCAGACCGCGTTGCGGTCGCGCGCCCAGTAGCCACGGTAGATCCGCTCCTTCGGCAGCTTCAGCAGCACCTCGAATGTCGCCAGCTCGGCTTGCTCGAGCCGCTGCCCTTCGAAGGAGATCGCGCCGTCCACAAGCTGGAAGCCGGCGCCGAGATCGAGGACCATGCCGCCGCCCTGCAGCACCTTCACGATCACCAACCGCTTCGAGTTGGTGACCTGGCGGCTCTCGATCCGGTACTCGTAGCGGCGATCACGCGCCGTGCTCGCGGTGGGCGTCTCGAAGGTCGCGGCGTCCGGCAGGTCGAACCGCTCCCACGCGTCGATCCGGTAGTTGGTGCGGCCGACCGGTTCGCTCTGGCCCACGTCGCCATGCTCGCTCCGGGTGTAGACGCCGTTCTTGTCCTTCACCAACTCGCCCAGCAGCGGCTCGAACGTCGCGACGTCAAAATCACGACCCGGCGAACCCGGCCCCACTGCCCAGACCTGTTTCACCACACGGGTGCGCACCGAGGTCTTGTCGGCGCAGAAGCCACGACCGAGGTCGTGAAAGCTGGCCACGTCGATGTTCGGAAGCGGATTCCCGTTATCGAAGACGTGGCTGGCGTCTACGGTGAGCCCGCACACGGTCTTGAGCGTGCCGCGGTCGATCTTGGTCGCGCTCTCCCAGTGGTACTCGGCGGTGAGGAGGATCCCGTTGTTCTGCGAGTACTTGCGGACCCAGAGCCCGCTCCTCGTCTCAGCGTAGCCGTTGCCCAGCCACTTCGGGGTCCCGACCGGGCCGGGCCGGGCAGTGCCGCGTTGGCGCACGAACGTCACCGGCTGGTTCTTCTCGAAGGGAATCGTCAGTCGATCACCCTCGAGCTGGTAGGTGACGACGGCCTCCGCGTCACCGGGCCGCAGCCGGTCGCTCCTGGTCGGGTCGACGAGCCGGAGCGTCTTGTCGTCGGCGACCCAGAAGAACGCGCCCTGGAAAAAGGCGGCGAGCCCGTCCTCACGCAGGTCGAGGACGAGCTTCGGGTTCAACTCGGCCTCCCAGGTTCCGACCAAGGCAGGAGGGCTCGCAGCGAGGGCCGTCATCAGCAGCGCCGAGCCGATCACACGCCCACCCTGATAATCGACGCCGAGATCACGGCCACCGTGCACAGCCTCCGAGCCAAGGAGTGTAGCACCGTGAAGCCCGGTGGCTCAGGGTCGCGTCAGTCGCCGTCGCCGTCCGAATCTTCGGAGCGCGCAACCGTGATGAAGTACGTGATGTCGCTCGAAAACCCGCCGTTGGACCCCGTGAAGTGGATCGTGTGCTCGCCCAAGGCCAGGGGCTTCACGACCAGGTAGTACCCCGCGTCGACGCTCGGATCGAGGTGGAAGCCATCGGGCAGGCCAAAGACGTTGTTCGCGGGGAGGATGACCTTGAACAGCGGCGATTCCTCGAAGTAGCCGTTCTTGATGTTCGGTACGGAGACGTCGTCGATTGTCGTGGTGAGATTGGTGGCGTTCACCATGGAGCTTACCTGCTCGCGGACGTACGCCTCCGTTCGCGTCGCGGGCGGATCGTCTGGGAACGCGAAGTAGCCGAGATTGAGCACGGGAATGAGGAACGCCTTTCCAGCCGGCACAGTGCACGTGCGGGTGACGGGGGCCGAGCCGAAGCTCCCGGCGAGGAACCAGACCTGGCCTCGCTGGCCGTTTGCGCACTGCGCCCCGGTTGTGTCGAGCACCGGGTTCGCAGGCACGGGTTGCGAGAGCGCCCACTGCCACCACTCGACTGCCCATTCACCGTAGCTCTGGCCATAGGGTTCAGCCCCAGGCGGAAAGACACGCGGCTTGTTCGAATCCGCGAAGGCGCTCGCGGGCGCAAGCGCGAGCGTGAGTATCGCCAGGATTCCGCATGCGACGAGGAGACGCGTGACGGTCGAGTAATTACTGAACGACCGGGACCTGGATGCCATATGTGCCTCCAAATGAATCGTCCCCCCGGCGTGGTCACCGGGCATTGACTTCCAGTCCTTTAGTGGCCTGAGTCCTGCAGTACGATCTGGTAGACGTTGTACCTCACCGACAACGTCGCCAAGTCCACCTCGCCGACGGCGATACCCTTGATGCGATTGAGCCACGCATAGCGGGGATCAGCGGTCCGAAAATTGATGGTTGACTGAAGGGGAATGTAGCGAGGCAGAGTGCCATTCAGAAAGTCTTGCAGACCGTTCGGACCGAACTCCCCGCGCCCGGTATAGTCAATTGAAATCACGGCCCCGTCGTTGGACTGGAAGGTGGTGCGCACGTCGACCAAACCCACCCCGTCAGCGCGGAGCGTGAGCCAGTCGCCGCCGACAGCATTGACCTTTCCGTTCAGGTTCGATCCGGTGATGATGCCCCCAGGCGCGAAGTAGAAGTTGGCGCGCAAGCCCTCCGGGAAAATTCCGATGACCTCCGGCGGGTTGACGAGCGACCCGCTGAAGCTGAAGATCTTGACCAAACCGAATGCGAGCCGATCCGCGTTGTTCGAGTTGTTGTTGCTGTCCCGGTCCCGCGCCATCGCGGGCAGGGAAATGAGCGCAACAGACATAGCTCCAGATACCATCGCTACTGCGCTCGTTATCGACGACACAGTCGCTCGTCTCAACAGCCCGCGCGTCATCATGGCGACCTCCCCTAACAGTCGGCCGATCAGCGGAGCAGAGGGCGCGCCAGGCAAGTCTGGGCGGGGCACGTCTTAAGCGCTGTTTCGCTGCTTTGCGCAGCTGGCGCGACTGCCGAGCCATACCCTGCGCCGAAGATGAGCGATGTCAATCGCGACAAAGGACCGAGAGACCATGGGCTTGGGGTGTCGTGGCGGGTCGCCTTCATCGGACCGAGAGACGAAATAGGACCCAAACCGCAATCAGCGCATTTACGCTCGCAACGACGCCGACAAAGCGGACCATCCGGCCCTGCAGATACCTCGTCCGCGCCAAGCAGAGATAACCTACGAGCGCGAACGCAACTGCAGCGAGTCCAGTACCGACGGCTCTGCTCATCGCAAGCTCCGCGGGACGGCTTGCTCCTTCAGAGCTCCTGGAGCGCCTTGTGGATGAGCTGGACGCAGATCGAGCCCTCGCCCACCGCCGAGGCGACCCGCTTCACGCTCGATGAGCGCACGTCTCCCACTGCGAACACCCCGGGAATGCTCGTCTCCATGAGATACGGCCGCCGTGCGAGCGGCCAGCGCGCCTCGGCCAGCTCGTCCGGGCGGAGGTCGGCGCCGGTCTTGACGAAGCTCTTCTCGTCCAGGACCACGCATCCCTGGAGCCACGCGGTGTTCGGATCGGCGCCGGTCATGACGAACAGGTTGCGGATCGGGCGCGTCTCCGATTCTCCCGTTTCGACTTGACTCCATCGGACCCGCTCGAGGCGGTCCCCGCCCTCGAGCGACTCGATCCGCGTCCGCGTGCGCAACTCCATGTTCCGGCTGCTTTCGATGCGCTGGATCAGGTAGCGGGACATGCTCGCCGCGAGGCTGGGCCCGCGCACCACAACGTGCACGCGCGATGCGACCCCGGAGAGGAAGACGGCGGCTTGTCCTGCCGAATTGCCCCCGCCCACGATTGCGATCTCCTCTTGACTGCACGACTGCGCCTCCATGTGCGTCGCGCTGTAGAAGATGCCGCCGCCCTCGAAACGGGAGAGCTCGGGGACGTCCAGCTTCCGGTACCTGGCGCCGGTGGCGATCACGATGGTCCTGGCTTGTACGACCTCTCCGTCGGAGAGATGCACCCGGTACGGGAGCTCGTCGCAGTTGAAACGGACAGCTGTCCGCGCGATGGCCACCTCGGCGCCGAATTTTTCCGCTTGGGTGAGCGCGCGGCCGGCGAGTGCCAGCCCGGAGATCCCGGTGGGGAATCCCAGATAGTTCTCGATCCGCGAGCTCGTCCCGGCCTGTCCTCCGGGCGCGGTGCTCTCCAGGATCAGCACATCGAGCCCCTCCGACGCGGCGTACACCGCCGCGCCGAGGCCCGCCGGTCCTGCGCCAACGATGACGACGTCCCTCACCGCCTTGGCGTCCAGGTCCGGCGTCAGTCCGAGCTCCGCCGACAGTGCCTCGATCGAGGGGTTCCGGTAGACGTAGCCTTCTTCACAGACGATCACCGGCACTTCGTTCACGCCGATCTGCAAACGATCGAGCAGCGCCTGCACTCCAGGCTCGTTCTCCACGTCGTGGTACGTGAACGGTTGCCCGTTGCGCGTCAGGAACTCCTTGATCTGCAACGTGCGCAGTGAATGCCGGGAGCCGAGGAGGACCAGGTCGTTCTCGGCCTGCGAGATCAGCGCCCCCCGCCGGAGGAGGAAGGCGCGCAGCAGGATCTCGCTCAGCTCGGGATCGCGTTGCACGACCGCGCGAATGCCGTCGCGGTCCAGGGCGACGACCGACCCCTGGGCGACCACGCGGGCGCGGGCCAACGTGACTCGCGCCGAGAGCATGTTGATCTCGCCCGTGAACTGCCCCGGCCCGAGTACCGTGATGGGTTCTTCCCGGCCGGCGACCGGGCGCACGATCTCGATCCCCCCGCTGATCACGAGGAAAAGGTCGCCATTCCGGTCGCCGGGCTCGAACAGGAGCTCCCCGACCCGGATGCTGCGGTGCTGGCCCACGTCCGAGATGCGCGAGATCTGGGCATCGGTGAGGCGGGGGTACATCTGCTCGCGGCGTTCCATCCAACGTCGGTGGATACAATCCCACGGGCGCCGGCGCAAGTGCGGTTTGCCCGCGCCAATCGCGCGACCACGGCGAACGCTGCCCCCGGCGACTCAGAAGGTCGCTGAGGCGATTCGCGAGGCGACGTCGATGCCCGGTCCACGTGGCACGGGCGCTTGACAAACATACCAGCAAGGCAACAATTTCCTGATCAATCTCGATTGCGAGACCGTCCAGGAGATTGACCGGCTCTTCGCGGCGTTCGGCGATCAGGGCAAGGTCACGATGCCGTTGCAAGAGACGTTCTGGGCCGCGCGATCCGGAATGCTGACCGATCGATTCGGCGTCAATTGGATGTTCAACCTGGACAAACCGGCGCAGGGATAGCCGGCTTGGAAGCGCTGGTCAGCGGGCAGCCTGGAGCAGCTTCGCCGAGAGTGAGCGATCCTGCTCCAACTGCGCCGCTGCCCGATAGGCCCAGACGAATTCGGGCTGCCCGGGGTTGCGGCATTCCAACGCCACACGGTACCAGGCTGCCGCATCGCGCACCCGGGACTCTGCTGCAGCGCGAACGCCGAAGTAGTACGGCGCTTCGCACGGCCGCGAGCCGTCCGTCGCCTCGTCCGCGATGTCGTCATCGCCGCCCTCGCCGAGCACGTACCGCGCGAGCCGCACTTCCCAACTCGCGTGGGCGCCCGCAAGGCCGAGGGAGCGCGCGAGCCGCGCCTTCCACCATGCAAGTGGATCGGAAATCTCCGCCAGCAGCGCGTCGCGCCGCGCGCTTCGTTCGCCGCGACGAGCGATCGAGGCGGCGCGTAGCAGGGCGAGGCGATCGGCGAACGCGGGGTCCGGCGGCCTGTTGGGGAACAGTTCCCACAGGGCCTCGTCCGGGCCCTCGCTGTATGCGGATGTAGCGAGATCGCCGTCGACGAGCGCGGAAGGGTCCGGCCCGAGCTGCTTGTGCAACCACGCTTCGGCAGCCGATGCCCCCTTCGCTGCGCGCAAGGCACTCCACGCCCTGAACTGGACGCTTGCGGTCCTCTCCGGCGGCACCTTCTGGCCCAGCAGCGCGTACAGCTCGAAAGCCTGCGCGGCCGCCCCAGCCTTCGCGATGGGAGGTCCGAGCTCCAGGATCGACAGCGGTTGGATGCCGGCCTGGAACAGCGCTTCGATCGCGCGTTTCACCTCCGCCGGGGGTCGGCTGCGGAACACACCCGCGAATCGTTCGCCGATTTCACGAAAGTCGCTGCGCGTCAGCGGGGCGGGCGGGTGCGCGAGGATGTCCGCCGCACCCGCGTCGTCACGACTCCACCACCGCACCTCTGCAACGTCGGCAGCCGTCTCGGCTTGCGGATGGCGGGCGAGATGAGCGAGCAGCAGGCCCTCCGCATCTTCCTTCCTGCCCAGGTGGGCGAGCTGCACCGTCGCCATCCGATAGGCGCAGACCGCCTCCGTCGGAAGCGCGCGCTCGATCATCGTCAGGGCGTCTTCGTGCCGGCCCATCGCGTCGAGCTGACGGGCCGCTGCGCACCTCACCCGCGCGACACGGAACGAGTCGTCCTCTCCATACGCCCGCAACAGGTCGAGCGCCGTGGCGAGGGCGTCGGCGGACCGTCCGGCGTCGTGCAGGAACCGGATGAGTCGCTCATGCGTCGGGACATCGGCGGGGCGCTCGCGCCCGAGACGTCGCAAGACGCGCTCTGCCTGCGCCTTCGGTCCGCGATCCGCCAGCGCCCCTGCCGCCTCGAGCCGCGCAGGGAAGGGAAATCTTTCGTCGAGCGCGAGCTGTTCGAGCCGGTCGATGGAGCCGCGCTGCTTCGCCAAAGCGACCTCGTCGAGGGAATACGCGCCGGGCGCATCGTCGACGACGCTCGCAACCAGGTGCCCGGAGCGATCGAGATCGCGCTCGTGGATCCGGAGCATTTCCGCCCAGACGAGACGGCTGGCGGGTCGGGAATCGAAGTGGCGCCAGGCGACGCGAACGGCCTCGATGATGCGCGGATCCGGCGATTCGGACTGTTTCCCCATTGCGTCGAGGAGGTCCGCGGCGGCGCGGGCGCCCGGCAACTTCGACGTGGCCAGCGTCTCGTACGCCTCGTCGAGGCTTCCCCCATCCGCGGCGATCCTCGCCTTGAGCCAGCGATTCAGATGGGCCCCGGCGGGCACGGGCCAGGTGCCGAGCTCGTCAGCGAGGCCGGTCGCATCGTTGCGGAGAACGTAGCCGGACCGCGCCGAGCCCAGGAGGGCCGCTGCCGTCGCCGCGGCGTACCAGGCGCTGGTATCCGCTCCCCGCCACAGAGGGCCCTCATACGTCGTGTCCGCCTGGCGGAGGTCCTCCGCGAGCCGCGCCCGCAAATCTTCGTTGTTCGCCAACGTCTGCAGGGCCGATCTCTGCGCGCTCATCAACACGATGAGCAGCTCGGCATCTCTTGGAGCTGTCGCGCGCACACTTTCCAGCTCGGCCACCGCGAGGGCCGGCAGTGCCTCGCTCGCGGCTGCCACGACCTGGAGGTCTGCGTCGAGCAAGAGCTGGCCGACCGCGGGAACGGAGACGTGCTCGTTGTCGCGCGAGGCGCCGATCCAGCGGCGCAAAGCCTGCTCGTTCGCATCCTGCATCAGCCAGCGAAGGAGCAGATGGCGGTCGCCTGCGTTGGCGTCTTTGCGTCGCGCTGCATCGGCAAGCTTGCGCCGATCGAGCGTCACGAACGCGTGGAGCGCCGGCTCGTCCTTGGCGGGGGCGAGAGCGCGTGCGGCCCCGGCGTACCCGAGGGCGAGTGCGAGCATTGCCTGCTGGCCGCGAGCGTCGGCTCCCGCCGCTGCATCGGCCGCGCAGAGCGCGATGGCGTGCGCGTCGAGATGGTCGTCCACGTCGAACGCTCGCGGCACCTGGAGCATGAGGGCGGCGGCGGCCGAAGCGGCGTCGTGGAGGACTGCTGCCCCATGGTCGCCTCGAGACCATCGCGTCTGCGCTTCGCGGATCGCAGCGAAGGCTTCCTTGTGCCCGCGCACCGCGCGAATCCGCGGAGCTTTCCCAGTGACCTTGGCCGCGGCCACCCACTCCCGGGCGAGCGGGGCGAGCGCGTTCATCAACTCGGCGAAGTCCGGCAGCTCGGCGACGCGTCCGATCTCGCGCTCACCGAGCGATAGGATCCAACGGCGGTCCGAGAAGCGTGCCGCGACCTCCGCTCCGGCCAACTCCCGCGCCGCGAGCAGGAACCTGCGATCGGGTCTCAGCCGGAGAGCGTCATCGAGCGCGAGGCGTCGCTCGAGGGGGTCCGGCGGCAGGGGCTGCGTCTTGAGGCCGAGCCGGCCCGCGGCCGCCTGCTCCGCTTCGCTTTGCGCGCGGATCCGCTCGTCCTCCTTGAGCTTTCGCTCGCGCCACCCCCATGCATGGACGCCCACGACTGCGGCCGCGGCGACGATGCAGAGGGCGATGAAGAGCGCGATGCGTTTCATGAGCGCTTCCTCTCGTGATCCCCCGATCACGGTAGCGCAAGCCGTCCGCTCGCCGAAACTTCACGTCGAGGTGTGGACGACACCGCCCCGCACGCACCCGCATGCAAGGAGTGCCTCGCTCATAGCGCAGGAGCGCCGTGACGACGGGCGCAGCTCCTAGCGCTTCCGCTTGCCGATGGTCTTCTGGGCTGGCTTGCCGCCTTTGGCTTTCCCTCCGGCCGTCTTCTTGCTGGCTCTCCCGGAGGGCTTGCGCGCCGCGGGCGAGACCTTCTCCGTCGCTTCGGTCACTTTGCCCGTGGCGCGGTGGAAAGCCTGTTCGGCCTTGCTGGCCGCCGTCTCCACCATCCCCGCCACATCGTCCGCCGTCTTTCGAGCCCACCCGGTGAGCTCCTTCAAGCGATCCCGGACTTTCTGCTGCTTCTGCGGGTCGACGGCGGCATCGAAGAGCCGTTGCGCCTCGGTCTTGACGTCCTCTCCGGCACGGCGAAAGTCGTCGCCCGTTTTTCGGAGGAATTGTTTGAACTGCTCTTCCCAGCGTTCGTCGGCCATGGTCGCCTCCTGGGCGGACGCGACCCATTAGTACTTTGCCGCCAGCCATGGCCAAAGTTTTTGGACGCGCTCGCCAGAGATTACGGATGCTCCGGCACGAGGATCAGCGACACTGCCGCCGCGAAGTAGAGCAGATGCATGCCCATCAGCACGAATCCGATCGCCGTCTCCCGCCACCCGGACATATCTCCTCCTCTTTCGGCGGATTCTGTGGAAGCGTGTTGCGCGGCGCCATGCCGGCTTGCGTAAGTTTTCGTGAAGTCTGCGCGACGGATCAGGCCGGTCAGCGCAACTCCTTGAAGAAGATCGTCGCCGGCCCCGGCCGCCCGTCGGGAAAGAGCGCATACCCCGGAATCTCCCCGACCTTCGTGCATCCACAGGCGATGTACAGCCGCTCCGCATCGCCGCCAGCCATGGTGTCGAAAGTGAGCA
>WNFT01006064.1_pt1 | contig 10627 bp, 11 predicted proteins | sample 5400191 | NCBI WGS metagenome assembly WNFT01 (sample SAMN13153359, study PRJNA577476) | soil metagenome | isolation source: 80 cm saprolite under Madrone tree | place: USA:California | collected 2016-06-14 | reverse complement strand
AATCGGAATGACGTCATACACCTGCTTGACCTTGGCGGGATCTCTGATAAGTTTGTGAACTTCAGCGAGCCTCCACTCTGACGCCTTCCAAACGAGCTGGCTTCTGCTGCATGACTTGTTTTACCGAATAAGCCCAGCGCTGTCACGCCTGCAGCAGCACTAGATACAAACGATCTGCGAGTTACGTTTTTCACGCGTGTTGTCCTGCGAAATATTTGCAACCATCTGCCTGCCACTCAAATACCGAGCCCGCCAGCGGCGAAATCGTCTGACTCGGAGTCCTTCCATCGACAACCGTACAACAGTCGACAGTTGCGGAGTGGACGGCCGGCAACTGAGATGATGTCGGTGTAGAACGTGTTGCAATTGCTGTTATGACGATCACCCTCCGCGCATACGTCTCTTGAACTCCCACCTCCGTCATTGTCTTTTAGCTGCTATCGACTGTTCCAATCCCGAAACATGTTCGTGGACAAGACGATCCAACGAGACCGCTCCCGCGCCCTTGACTACCACTACCAAGGACAGTGCGATCGCCAGCAGATGGTACTCAATCCCGTGTCCTTCCTGGCGTCCGAACCAGTTCAAGAAGAGGCCGAATCGGAAATGAACAGTTGCAATAGCCCCCACCATCGTGAGCGCGATGACTAGTGCGGCAATTCTGCTGAACAGCCCGACGATCAGTCCGATTCCACCGAAAAATTCCCCGGCGATCACAAGAAAGGCCAGAGTCGACGGAAGGTGCAGATGTTCGGTGAACGTGCGCATGCTGTTGGCCAGACCGGGTCCGCCATACCACCCTAGTATTTTCTGAGCGCCGTGGCCAAAGAATATGATTCCCAATACGATGCGAGCGATCCCCACGACCCAGTCAGCGTGAGTACCTGTTAGACTCTCGATCATCAGCCATTCTCCTCAACAGCCAATTTCCCCCGCAGGCTGCACCAATTATTCTGTTGATTGCTGTGAACAGGCGGAACCGTTTCGTTCTCAGACGACGAACTATTTCGCTTTAGCTAGAGTGCGAATGTACTTCACCAAAGCGGCGATTTGGTCCTTACTCAGCCGCGTCCCGAAAGCAGGCATATTTCCTCGCCCTTCAGCGACGACGTCTGCCAGCTGGGCGTCAGACTGCTGTTGAACTTGCGCCGAGTGGAAATCCGCGGCATGTAGGCTCCTCCCCACTGCGCTGCCACGTCCATCCTGGCCATGGCAGGAGACACAGTTCGTTTTGTATGTGCTTGCCGCGGAGTTGTTCGCCGCCTGTCCGAACCCAAGCGATCCGGCGGCTCCCAATAAAATTGCAAATGCCAAGGTCCTCGCGAGTAATCTTTCAGACATAAAGTTTCACCGCTTCACACAGGTCTAGATTCCTCTCACCAAATGGTCGGCACGAAATTGCACGTGCATTTGGTTTGCCAAAGGTGGCGTGTGAGTCGAAATCAGAAAAACGTCGAAGTTTGGTGGCAGGCATGATTGCCGTTTAGGAAGCGCTCAGGAATATTTCTTGCTTATTCTGCGTCACTCCGTGAGGTTACAGCCAGACGTCCTTCACGCAGTTCGGGCCACACGGTGGAGATCTCCCCTTTGGCGAGCTTTCCCTCTGCTTGAAAAAAGTAAAAGAAGCAACGACGTGCAAGCCCGAAGCCGACCAGACGTCAAATCAACGTCAACAGTCAGTCAATCTGCTCTTCGGATGCGTGCGCTCGGAGCAGGGCTTCGCGGCAACAAAAATGCAGAGCTCAACTGGAGGCTTACTAACGGATTGGGCAAAACATGGAGTCAAAATCGTACATTCGGATGAACTTGATTTGAATACACCCCAGACATCGGGCATGACGCGCGCTGCCGCAATTACACATGCGAGAGCTGGAGCAAGCAAGTTGTGGGCCGGCACAATGGTGGTTCAACCGGATGCAAAGACCGGACCGCATCACCATGGAGAACTGGAGACCGTGCTTTACGTGGTAAAGGCCCGAGTTCGAATGCGATGGGGCGATCAACTGGAACTGAGCGGGGAAGCCAGGCCGGGCGACTTTATTTACGTTCCACCTTACGTGCCGCATCAGGAAATCAATGCCAGCCCAGACGAGATCTGCGAAGCAGTAGTCGTGAGGGATGGACAGGATCCGATTGTGGTCAATTTAGATCTGCACACTCCAGAACCCGCCAGTGCGACAGCGCGGCATGCCGTTTCACCCTGATCGCTGAGTATTTATACTCTGGCGGAAGACCGATTTTCTACAAACCGAGATCGCTCAGCCCGGGGCGATTGTCGGGAGTTTAAAACAGGCAGCGCTCAGGAATGTTTCTGCATATTCTGCGTGACTTCGCGAGGTTACAGCCAGACGTGTGAGATGGTCCCGTCTGTGGTGTGACCGCGGGAGGGCGAGTGTCGAAAGATGGACGCAAGCTTATCGCCGAGACCTCAGAGTTGCGCTCTTGGCCCCTATCTTTATCCTACATTCAGTCACTTGCACGGTCTCCTGCTCCGCTCAACTTTGGCAATAGCAATGCACGGACATTTCAATCATGAGAGTACAAAGCACCTAATCGTCGACCAGCAACGCGAGATCAACCCCGAGCGCAGGGAGAATTGGGCCCCAAAATCCATTGATATGAGTCAAGAAATCCATACGGAGATGACATGAAACTTCTTGCCGTACAGCAGGTAAAACCAGGATTTATTGGTCTGGGCAACATGGGAAGCCGGATTGCCCAACGACTGCTAGACCATTGCTACGAACTCACCGTATTCGACCGGGATAATACCAAAGCAGAAGCTCTGGTACTAAATGGTGCTGTGCTCGCGAATAACGTCGTTGAACTGGCACGCAGCGCCGACGTGATTCTTTCCTGTTTAACCAACGATGAAACCGTGCAGAGCGTGTATACAGGTCCTGACGGGGCACTCGCGGGAGCGCGGCCGGGGACCGTTGTGCTGGAGATGAGCACGATCTCTCTTGAAACCTCACGGGAACTGCACAATCAGGCTGCGAAACTGGGTATCGACGTGATGGACGTTGCGATCTCGGGCAGCACTCCTGCGGCAGAACAAGGCACTCTGACGTTACTGGCCGGCGGGAATGCGGAACTGTTTCAGGCTGCGCAACCGATATTCGCTGCGATCGCGCGTCAGTACTTCCACCTCGGACCTCCCGGCGCTGGCACAACCATGAAGCTGGTGGTCAACACGCTCCTCGGCGTCGGCATGCAGGCGATCGCGGAGGCTGTGGTCCTGGGTGAGAGCGCCGGTCTCAATCGCAAGCTATTGCTCGAAGTCTTATCGCACACCGCAGTAGTCGCCCCGGCGCATGTCGGGAAGTTGGCGAGAATAGAGCGCAACGATTACAGCCCCCAGTTTCCCCTGCGCCTGATGAACAAAGACTTCCAGCTGATTCTGAACACGGCGGCAAGAGAGAACGTGTCCATGCCGGCGACGGAAGCCGCGTCTCGCGTTAATGCAGACGAGTTGCAACCGGGTGATGAGCAAGATTTCTCAGCTGTCCTGCGCCGAATGGAAGAAGTCGCAGGAGTTGAAGTCAGTCATTCGATACGAGGAAGGTTAGATAGAGGACCAAATGATTCAACTCAAAGTTAACGGCGTGGCTCACAGCTTCGATGGCGATCCCGAGATGCCGCTGCTTTGGTACTTGCGCGACATCTTAGGTCTAACCGGAACCAAGTTTGGTTGCGGTATCGCGCTATGCGGCGCTTGTACTGTCCACAAGAATGGTGAAGCACTTCGCGCCTGCATTACTCCCATGAGTTCCGTCGCAGGAGCCGAGATCCGGACCATCGAAGATATCTCCGCTGAGGGATTGCACCCCGTGCAAAAGATGTGGATGCAGTTCAATGTCCCACAATGCGGCTACTGCCAGTCAGGTCAGATTATGCAGGCGATCGCCCTGCTGAAGGACAAGCCTAAGCCCACGGACCAGGATATCGACGAAGGCATGGCTGCGAATATCTGCCGCTGTGGAACGTATCAACGCATTCGCGCCGCCATAAAAGCTGCCGCGGAGGAAAGCGCATGAGCTCGATCACCAACGTCAGCCGCCGTGGATTCCTAAAAGGACTGGCAGGAGCAGGGGCGCTCGTCTTGGGAGCCTATTACGTCCCGAAGGCGCTGCGGCACGACCACGCATCCGGAAGAACGGATGCCGATCGTGCCACGCTGCACCCGAACGCCTTTGTAGGAATCGACACTGATGGCACGGTGTACATTGTGGCGCATCGTTCGGAGATGGGTACCGTGATTCGTACTACGCTGCCGATGGTGGTTGCGGACGAACTGGATGCCGACTGGAAAAGAATAAAAATCGATCAGGCCATCGGCGACCCCCGCTATGGTGATCAGAACACCGATGGCTCGCATTCCGTCCGCAGCTTTTTCGATGTCATGCGGCAGGCTGGCGCCACTGCGCGGTTCATGCTCATTCTCGCGGCGGCCCAGAAATGGGGAGTGCCTCCGACCGAGTGCCAGACAGATCTGCACGCCGTCGTTCACCCGCCCAGCAGTCGCCGCCTCGGCTACGGCGAACTGGCTACTGCGGCTTCGAAACTGCCGGTTCCAAGCGCCGGGATCCGGCTCAAAACTCCAGATCAGTGGCGCTACATCGGCAAAGGAATGACCAGCTACGACCTGACGGAGTTGTGCACAGGAAGGGCTATCTACGGCGAGGATGTTCGCGTGAATGGCATGGTGTTCGCCTCCATCGAACATCCGCCGGTCATTGGAGGCAAGGTTAGGTCGGTTGACGATAGCGAGGCACTAAAAGTAGCCGGAGTTCACCAAACTGTTCCCATAGACCCATTCACACCACCGCCCGCTTTTCAACCCTTAGGCGGCATCGCTGTCATCGCCGATAACACCTGGGCCGCTTTTCAAGGACGCAAAAAGCTGAAGATCGAGTGGGACAACGGGCCAAACGCAACCTACGATTCTGAGCAGTATAAGAAGGAGTTGCAGGCGACCGCCCGTAATGCGGGAAAAATTGTGCGCAATCAAGGCGATGCGGAGTCGGTCTTTTCCAAGGGCGGCAGGGTTTTCGAGGCTGATTATTACGTCCCTTTGCTGGCGCACGCTTCCATGGAACCGATGGTAGCTACGGCGGAGTTTAGAGATGGCAAAGTCACGGCCTGGGCTCCTACGCAGAATCCGCAGGCAGCGCAAGCGATCATTGCGCAGGAACTGGGAATTGCTAAAGAGGATGTCATCTGTAACGTGACGCTTCTTGGTGGTGGTTTCGGAAGAAAGTCCAAGCCCGATTACGTGGCCGAAGCGGCGGTTCTCTCGAAGAGAGTCGGCCGTCCGGTAAAAGTGGTTTGGACGCGAGAAGATGACATAAAATTCGATTACTTCAATGCGGTGGCCGCCATGTATATGAAGGCCGCCATAGACGCAAAGGGGAGACCCACGGCCTGGCTGCAGCGATCCGTGTTTCCTCCCATCACATCTATTTTTGACATCCACGCCGTCTATGGTGATCCCGGGCATCTGCAGCAGGGCTGGACGGATGTGCCTTACGACATCCCCAATCTTCGCGTGGAAAATGGCCCGGCTCCGGCGCACGTACGGATCGGATGGCTGCGTTCGGTAGCAAATATTTACCACGCCTTTGCCGTTCAGACGTTCACAGACGAGTTAGCCCATCGTGCTGGTCGAGACCCTCTCGAATATTTGCTCGAGTTGATCGGTCCACCGCGCACGCTGAATTTCAGCGGCATGGACTACCCAAATTACGGAGCGGATCTCGGTACTTATCCCTGGGAGACCGGCCGCCTGCGGCAGGTTACGGAAATGGTTGCCGAGAAATCCGGCTGGGGGAAACGTAAGCTCGGAAAAGGCTTGGGAGTTGGCATTGCCGCCCATCGCAGCTTCTTGACATATGTCGCCGCAGTGGTGGAAGTCGAAGTCAGCGACCAGGGCGACATCAAGATTCCACGGGTCGACTACGTCGTCGATGCCGGACACGTGGTAAACCCGGAGGTCACGCGCGCCCAGTTCGAAGGCGCCGCGGTGTTTGGAACCAGTGTCGCTCGCAGTGGAGAGATTACTGCCAAGAACGGTGTGATTGAACAATCGAATTTCGATACCTATCCCGTCGCGCGAATCAACGAAGCTCCTTACCAGACTAATGTTTACTTGGTGGAAAGCGACGCACCCCCGGCGGGCGTAGGCGAACCTGGCGTACCACCGTTTGTTCCAGCACTGTGCAACGCGATTTTTGTCGCGACCGGTAAACGCATTCGAGAGCTGCCGCTCTCAAGAACCAGCTTGGGTAAGAATTCATGATTTCTCTTTGGGCCAGGCGCACGATCTCAACAAGAATGTAAGTTCTTTTTGTCTGAAAGGGAGGTATGAACAGAATGAACCGCAGATCGTTTGTAAGCACCGCCGCAACAAGCGTTGCCGCGCTGGCAACCTTGGGGACCGTAGGCAGAGCGGCTGAAGCGCAGCTGGTGTACACCAAGTCTGACTGGAAACTAAGCGAATTCAACCAACTGGCGAAGAACCCGGCACAGGTTAAGCAGGTGTACGACATTATCCCGATTGCGGATGGCAGGTTCCTGAACGACATCAAAAACTCGCTGAATGGGCTGCACTTCGGTTTCGGCATACCGGAAGAACAGATCAAGATTGTTGCTGCGATGCATGGGCCAGCGAACTTGCTGAACTACGACGACTTCATATGGAACAAGTATCAGATTGGAGCATGGCTGAAGGTCACTGATCCGTCGACGGGCCAGCCGGCGGTGAAGAACCCGTTCTATCCAAGCAAGGCCGGGACACCGCTGCATTACAGCTCAGAAAACCCGGATAGTGGCGAGTCGCTCTACCAGGACACGAGCATCCAGGCGCTGCAGCAGCGGGGAGTGAAGCTGCTGGCTTGCCATACCGCGACCGAGGAGCAGGCGCGGGCCCTGATTGCACACAGCAGCCTGAAACAGCAACCGGAAGAGATCGTGAAGGAGATGCTGGCGCACACGCTGCCGGAAGTGCTGGTTGTGGCGGCGATGGTGGCAGCGATCGCACTGCTGCAGACGGACGGACATTACAGCTACATCACGGTTTAGGGCTACGACGAAGGGATCACGATGGGGAACAGATGGACGCTTTTGGTTGCATTGTGCCGGTCCGCGTAAAGAGAGTTTGCCATCCTAGTCGGTGCAGAACTCCGTTGCGTTTAATGTAATCGACATTACGTACTCGAATGCAAACAGCCACCTCTTCCTCGCATTTTGGAACAGGAAATGCATTCAGCGCTTAAGGATGCAGCTTCTGTGACAACCGGACTGTGAACCGTGAGCCCCTGGTGCTTCCCGCACGCCTGAATGTGGAAGGCCGAAAGCTGCTTTTTGTGAGGTGCATATGCAGTTAATGAGCCGGACTGAAGTCGCGGGAAGTGCAGATGTCATATCCGGCATTCTGAATTGGGTGTGCCCTGGGTGCGGCGGAAGAATGGGTGGACGTGGCAAAGAGTTCAAGTGCCAAGGCGAATGTCTGACGGATTGGCGTCTGATCTGGGAGCGAATACTTTTAGCGAAGTCAATGCGCCACCAAAGAGGCTTGCAGACAAAGAGTTAACTGAAGGAGAAACTCAATGGCTCAACGGATTCCTTCGGAAATTCCACCGCGCAATCCGTGTTCCGAGTTGCGCTCTAGATTCGAACCGGCTCCCGAAGAACACGCGGGTACGCGCCAGTGACGATTCTCATCGACGAGCATCCGGATGGGGTCATCTTTCCTACCACAGAATGGCCAGTTTTCTCGCCACGTAGGGAACTCCCGAAGCTCTGAAAGTCGCTCAAGATCTGGATGCGAAAGTCGAAGCTTTGTTAGCGGCAGCTGCTGGACGTACAGACCGCCCTTGCTGGTGTTGACGACGATTATCTCCTCCCAATCCTCAACGCCCAACATTACGAGCCGCAAGAGCTCCCCCCCACGGCTTCTTCCACTGTTTGGGTTCCGCGATGTCCATTCAGGGTCGGTCGTGGTACAGCCCGGGTCCCTTGCTCTTATGATTGTTCTCGTAGTGTCGGCCATCTACCTCCCTTGTCGAAATGCGGACACGTCTCGCAGGGAGGGCAACCTGTTACGGCGGCAACCACCGCTTCCTCTTGCTGATATCAACTGGCGGAATTTGGCAGGCTACATGCTCATTCTCCAGCATGGAGAAGTCAATCATGGAGAACACTAACAATCAGACGCTGCTCAGTGCCCAGCCACGGTTTGACCAAAACGCTCCAAAAATTCAGGCATACAGCACGGTCAATCACCTGTCTCCGCTCGAGCTCGAAGAACCCATGCGACAGGAAATGACCGAATGCCTCAATCAGTTGCTTGCCGATACGATTACGCTTCGTGAACTGTATAAAAAGTCTCATTGGCAGATAGCTGGTCCGACGTTTTACGAGATCCATCTTTTATTCGATAAGCACAATGAACTGCAGATTCTTAGCGAGCACTTGGTGAATGTCCCAATCGTGGAAGCATAGGGCAACGGTTACAAATCGCTCAAGCCGGCTTGAGCGGTGGCACTTGGTCGCTCGAAATCGCGCAAGGAGAAACGTCATGAAGAAACCGATTACGTGTCTGATGAGCATGGTGCTCGTAGTTCTGCCCATTCTCGCATCTTCAGCTTCCGCAGCTGACCCGGAAAAAGACGAAGATCGCTTAAGGAACAGCGGCAGCGTGTTGAAAGAGATTCTCGATGTTCCCGACGACATCCCCCAGGACTTGCTCGACAAGGCCGATTGTGTGGTTGTCTTTCCGTCTGTTTTGAAGGCCGCATTCATTATTGGCGGAAGCTATGGGCGAGGTGCGATGTCGTGTCGCAGAGGGGAAGAGTTCAGGGGATCGTGGGGCGCACCTACCATGATGGCTCTCGAGGGCGGCAGCTTTGGGTTCCAGATAGGTGGTGAGGCAACAGACTTTGTGATGCTGGTAATGAACGAGCGGGGTGCGAGCGGAATTCTCAGCAGCAAAGTGAAGCTTGGAGCAGATGCGTCGGTTGCCGCGGGCCCTGTCGGGCGCACTGCCTCGGCAGAAACAGACGCCACCCTGCGTGCGGACATCTTGAGCTATTCCCGTGCCCGCGGCGCGTTTGTAGGTGTCGCACTCGAGGGATCAACCATTCGTCCTGATAATGGCGCCAACAAGCAGATCTATGGACAGGAAGTTCGAGCAAGGGAGATCGTGCTGAATGGGCATGTGGCAATCCCGCTAGCGGCTCAGAGAATGGTTTCCACACTGGATTCCAGGACTCCAAGACATAAGTCCTAACCCAGAATGAGAAGCAGGTTGGCAGGTCATGAGGTGTGTAAGGGATGGGTGAAGAAACTTAGATTGTGAGATTCGGACTGCTACTCCTCGAAGCCGATTTTAGGGGGACCAATTGCCATCTCAAGGCTCAAACAACCGGAGTGTCCTCGGTTCGCAGATTCTCGTTTGTATCTGCTGTTCAGCAGCCGCTTTTGCGGATCCCACCTCGCCCCTGAGCCCGACAAATATCTTTGCTCCCGCGTCGACCCCAGCCAAATCGATCTTCGGACTGTCTCTGTTTGTGCTGGCGGTCACAGGAGCCATTTTTTTAGTCGTCTTCACGTTGCTGCTTTACTCCGTCGTGAAGTTCAGAAAGACAAGGAATGACGACGGCCGAGAACCTCCCCAGGTGTACGGCAGCAATCAGGTGGAATTGGCATGGACTGTCATTCCCGTGCTCATTGTAGTGGCATTGTTTATGGCAACGGCGCGAGTGATCGCCACCGTTCAGAAAGTATCGGTGCCCAGCAACGCGATCGCGGTTACAGCGATCGGCCACCAGTTCTGGTGGGAGTATCGTTATCCGGGTCTGGGCGTGGTCACCGCAAATGAACTGCATGTGCCCGTGAGTGACCCGGTCCATCCGACGCCGACATTCATTACGCTGCTATCGGCTGATACTGACCACAGTTTTTGGGTCCCACGGTTGGCGGGTAAGACTGATCTGATTCCTAACCACCCCAACACGATGTGGATCGACCCGCAGGAGACCGGAGTCTACCTTGGGCAGTGTGCACAGTATTGCGGGACCCAACACGCCAAGATGTTGCTGCGTGTTTATGTCCAGTCGAAAGATGAATTCGACCGATGGATTCGGCAGCAACGCCAGCCGGCGATTACAAATGACGCTGTTTCCGAGGGACAACGGATATTCGAGACGACGGCTTGCATCAACTGCCACACAGTGTCGGGCACAGTGGCCAACGGGCGATTCGGTCCGGACCTCACGCACCTGATGAGCCGAGACACGATTGCGGCTGGCGCAGCCGCTAATACCCCGGAGAATCTCCGGCGTTGGATTCTAAATCCCAACACGATGAAGCCTGGTTCCTTAATGCCGGCAATGGAATTGAACGACCAGGAACTAGACGCACTTACAGCTTACTTGGAGACGCTTCGTTGAACATGCCTGGGAGATCGCCTGATGTCCACTGATGCCATTGCACTGCCGAGAACGGAACCAGCATCGCGTCCTATTGTCGCTAGGCTCCACGACTGGGTTACCACCGTTGATCACAAGAGGCTGGGCATTCTGTACATCATTTATGCCTTGGTGTTTCTATTGATCGCCGGGGTCGA
>WNFT01006062.1_pt1 | contig 10629 bp, 8 predicted proteins | sample 5400191 | NCBI WGS metagenome assembly WNFT01 (sample SAMN13153359, study PRJNA577476) | soil metagenome | isolation source: 80 cm saprolite under Madrone tree | place: USA:California | collected 2016-06-14 | reverse complement strand
TCTTGATGGTGTCCCCATTACGGTACTACATCTTGCGCGTTGCGGCCGCGCCGCTCTACTTTGCCGGCGTGCGCGTGGAGGACCTCCGCAGGACGCCGGTGCCCGAGCTGCAGCACCTCTATGTCGACGAGTGCCGCGATCTCCCCAGTGGCGGGCTCACCGCCCTGAAATCGGATCCGCGCGCGGGAGCGCGGGCGATCGCGGAAAAGATCGAGCGGCGCAATCACAAGGCGCAGGCGGAGGGACGGAGGCTCTCGCGGTTGTGCGCCTTCGAGCTGCCGCTCTGGGAGCAGGGCATCACGCTGGTGGCAGGCTGCGACGAAGTGGGGATGGCACCCCTCGCCGGCCCGGTGATCGCGGCCGCCGTGATCCTGCCTCCAGGCACGCGCATCAAGGGCGTCAACGACTCCAAGCTGCTCACGCCGGAGGAGCGCGACGCACTCGAGCCGGAGATCCGGGCCTGCGCTCTCGCGGTGGGCATCGGACGCGCCGAGGTGGAGGAGATCGATACCTTCAACATCTACCGGGCCGGGCTGCTCGCGCTCAAGCGCGCCGTGCTCGCCCTCATCCCACAGCCGCAACATCTCTTGATCGATGCCCGCAAGCTCGACGGACTCTCCATGCCCCAGCAACCCATCATCAAGGGCGATGCGAAGAGCATCACCATCGGCGCCGCGAGCATCGTCGCCAAGGTGCACCGCGATCGCCTGATGGCGCAGCTCGACGGCGAATACCCCGGGTATGGGTTCGCCGACCACAAGGGCTATCCGACTCCGGAACACCTCGACGCATTGGAGCGCCTTGGCGCCTGCGTTCTCCATCGGCGAAGCTTCGCCCCGGTCGCGAAAAAGCTCGGGCTGATCCCGGTGCAGCAGGACCTGTTCGCGACTCCGAAGAAGCGCGCCGGCGAAGCGCGCTGAGGGGTTGGCAATGGAACTGCTGCAAGCGCCTGAAGGCGATATCGTCGCAACGCATCCGGCTACGCTGTTCGGCCGCATCCTCGCCGTGCTGATGATGGTGCTCCCGGGCGCCGCGATGGTCTGGTTCGGGATGCAGGTCTCCGGATCCGATGCGGACGCGCGCATGCCGCTGCTCGCCGGCGGAGGGACGCTGCTCGCACTGGGCGTCCTCGCGATCGTGCAGCAGAACCGCAGCAAGGTGGTGGTCCGGACCGACGGCATCGAACGCTGGGGACTGCGCGGGAAGATCTGGGCGCTGCGCTGGGCGGAGATGATCGAGCTGCGCTATCGCGCGGTGAAGATGCGCGTCTACCACGTGATCCCGGCGGGCACGAACATCTACGTGACCCTCACCGACCCGCAGGGCAAGAAGCGGCGCCTGCCGAGCAACATGAAAGGCATGGACGTGCTCGCCGAACGCGTCGCGGATCAGCAGACGGCCGCGCACTTCGCGCAGGCGCGCGCGACGATCGATCGCGGCGAAGAAGTACGATTCGGAAAGGCCCTGATCCTCGACAGGGAGAAGATCGCGGTCCGCAAGCTGCTCGGCGGCTACAAGTCCTGCGCCCTGCCGGACATCGAGAAGGTCACGGTGGAGGCGGGCTTCTTGCGCATCCGGCAGAGGGGCAAGTTCCTCGCCTTCGGCGGCGGGAGCGTAGGCGCGATCCCGAACGTGTTCCTCTTCCTTCGCCTGCTCGACTCGCTGATCGCGCGACCTGCGGCCATCCCGGCGGACCGCGAGTTCTCGACCCAGGCCAGCGTTGGCTGACGAGCTCAGCGGCAAGCAGCGGCGCCACCTGCGGGCGCTCGGCCACCATCTCGATCCTGTCGTCCAGGTGGGCCACGAAGGCGTCAGCGAAGCGGTGGTCCGGCAGGCAGAGCAGCAACTCGAGGCGCACGAGTTGATCAAGATCCGCATCGGCGAAGGCTCGCCGCAAGACCGGCACGAGGCGGCGGAGTTGCTCGCGCAAAAGACCGGAGCGCACGTCGCGCAGGTCCTGGGGCGCACGGCGCTGCTCTACCGGCGGCGCCAGGAGCATCCGCAGATCGTCCTGCCGCAGTGATCAGCTTTTGGCGCCCATCAGGCGCAGCTCGCGCTGGGCTTCCACGTGGCCCTCGTCCAGCTCCAGCACGCGCGAGTAGGCCTTCTTCGCCGCCTTCAGATCGCCGAGCATCTTCGCCATGTGCCCGAGGTAGAGATGGGCGGGCAGACAGCGCTCGATCATCTTCACCGCCTTGCGGCAGTCGGAGGCGCACTCCTCGTAGGACTGCTTGCGGTCCTTCGCCGCGAGGAACTTCGCGTATCCGCGCAGCGCGTAGAACTCCGCCTCCTCCGGGTTCATCTCGATGGCCTGCTCCAGCAGATCGAGCCCTTCCTGGTACTTGCGCGCCTTGATGAGGATCTCGGCCCGCTGGAAGTTCTCTTCCGCGGCGAAGATGCGGGCGACGTCGACGTTCTGCGCCTTGCCGTCCAACTCGGCCTCGTACTCCTTGCGCCGCTTCTCGTCGCCGATCACCTGCGCCGCCTCGTTGATGCGCGCGAACAGGCGCTCCTTGATCTCCCTCAGCGCCACCTGGGCTGGATCCGAGACCGTGTCCGGGTGCAGCTCCTTCGCGAGCACGAAGAAGTTCCGCTTCGTCTCCGCCGGCGAGGCGGTCTTGCGGTCGAGGCCGAGCGCCTCGAAATGGTCGGCCTGCGAGAGGCGTTCCCAGAGCGCCGAAAGTCGCGCCAGCATCCCCTCCACCGACTCGCCGTCGGGGCCTTGAGCGAACGTGGGTGGCGGCCGCGAGATGACGGGCGCGGCCGGCTTCGCGGGCGTCGCCTGCAGGACGGGAGCCGCCGCTTTCATCACCGGTGGGGCCGGCCGCTGGGCTGCAGGAGGTCGAGGCGCCTCGCGAGTCGTCTTCGGCAAGGGCGGTGCAGCGGCCGGCTTTGCGGGCTGCGTCGTAGCGGCGGGCTGCGGTGCAGACGGTTGCGCCGGCGCACGCGCGGGTTCCGCTGCCGTTTCTTCCTCGACTTCCGCGAACGCGAGGTGCCCCAGCTCCGTCAAGAGGTACAGGAGCCGCACGGCGGTCGAGGCGTCGTGGATGCGCAGCAGCTCCTCCCCGCTCTTCGTTCCATCGATCGAGGCGTAGATGCGCGTCTCCAGTGCATTGAGGCCCAGCTCTTCGACCTTGCCGACGCCGAGCCCGCCTGAGCGGACCACCGGCCGTGAGAGCCGCTTGCCGAAGCGGGCGCGCACCGCCGCCACTTCCAGCCGGCGCATCGCATCGACCAGCAAGCCCCAGCGCGACCCGAGTGGAAACGAACCGGGCGGCGGCACCGCCTCCTTGTCGAACGTGAACTTCCCGCGCCAGCAGGCGAAGGCGCGATCGAGCAGGAAGACGCCGTGCTCGCCGAACAGCCGGTGCGCATCCGCGGCGGGTATCAGCTGGAGTTGGAACAGCGCGGCGACCACGTCCTGCCCGCTCTTCGCCGCCTGTTCTTCGGCGGCCCGCGCCTTCTCCGCCTGCAGATAGCCCTTCATCTGCAGGAAGCGGAGCAGCGAGAGGTCAGGGTCGTCGGCGGAGACGTGCTCGGGCGTCCCGCGCCGGAAGACGATCTGCAGTAGCCCTCCCTCCTCGGCAATGAGCCGGGCGCTTCCAGAGGCGTTCGTCAGAGCGGCGAGCGCATAGAGCCGGACCGGCGAGAGCTTCGCGAGGTCGCCTGAATCCGGCGCTTCGAGCTTCTCCGGCGCTTGCTGCATCACTGGCGGCTTCTGCTTCGGGGAGGCCGGCGGCTCGGGCGGAGGCGGCTGCTGCTGAGGCGCCCCTTGAGAGGGGCGGGTGGGCTGAGGCGGCTGCTGCTGAGGCGCCGCTTGTGGAGGGCGCGCGGGTTGAGGCGGCTGCGCCGCTTGTGGAGGGCCCGCGATCTGCGCCGTTTCCTCCCCGATGCCGAAGGCCGCGGCCATGGCCCTGCTGATGCGCGGTCCGGCCGGCTGGATCGGTGCGGTCCGCTCGATCTTGCGGGCCGGCATCAAGAGACCGCGCAGCTCGGGAAAGTCCGCCCCCGGCAGCCACTCCTTGCCGTCGAGCGAGGCTTCGCATTTGTCCGTCAGCTGCCCGCGCAGGCGCTCCAGGGCCGAGATGGTGTACGGCCCCCAGATCCGGCCGTGCTCAGTGCGCACCCAGTAGTTCCGCTCCACGCGCCGATCTTACCATCGCCATGATAGCGTCCGGACCCGCACCGGTTCCCACCCATGCCCACCCGAAGAGCGGCACGGCCCAACGCGACGCTGCTCTGCCGGCGCCTCGCGGCGGACATGGCAAGGAAGCTGTCGGAGCTGTCGCACATCCAGCCGGCGCGCATCCTGTTCGTGGCCGGAGAAGCCCGGCGCGGATCGCGCGCGACGATCAAGCCGCTCGCCGGCACGCGCGTGTCGCTCAAGGGCAAGCGCGCGCTCTACTGCATCACCTTGCGGCCGAAGTTCTTCCGCGCCAGCACGCCCGAGCAGCGGGTGGAGACGCTGCTGCACGAGCTGCTCCACATCTCGGACGAATTCGACGGACGGCTGCACCCTGGCCGCCGGCATTCCCTCCTGCCCGGCAGGAAGTTCCGGTCGCTGCTGCGGCCGCTCGTCAGGCGGTACCTGGCCCAGGCCGACGCCGAGCTTCTTTCGGCGCTCGCGCACCACGGCGACGTGGTGGCGCGGCAGTGGCTCGAGCGGCCGACGGGGAAGTCGAGCCGCAGGCAGGCGTACACCGAGAAGCACCTCTTCCTCGGACCGGTGCAGATGATCACCCGACGCCACCTCCACTCCTGAGCGCTTGAAATCGCGGCGCCCTCCTGCGAGGTTCGCGGCCATGAAGATCGCGGTCCTGACGGGTGGAGGAGATTGCCCGGGCCTCAACGCGGTGATCCGCGCGGTGGTCCGGCGCGGAGAGCAGCATGGCCTCGAGGTGATGGGCGTCCGGGAGGGCTGGCGGGGCCTGATGGACCCGCCGCTCCATTTCCGGCTGACCCGGGAAGCGACGAGCGGCATTCTTCCCCTGGGCGGCACGATCCTCGGCACCAGCCGGACGAACCCGTTCAAGAAGCCGGGCGGCGCGGAGATGGTCGTCCGGAACCTGTCGGCGCTGAACGTCGGGGCCGTGGTCGCCATCGGCGGCGAGGACACCCTCGGCGTCGCCACCAAGCTCCACCAGATGGGAGTGAACGTCGTCGGCGTTCCCAAGACCATCGACAACGACCTCTCCGGGACGGACCTCACGTTCGGCTTCAACACGGCCGTGCAGATCGCTACCGAGGCCATCGATCGGCTCCACTCCACCGCCGAGTCGCACAACCGCGTGATCGTCTGCGAGGTGATGGGCCGGCACGCCGGCTGGATCGCCACACACTCGGGCATCGCCGGCGGCGCCGACGTGATCCTCATTCCGGAGAAGCCCATCGACATCGACCGCGTCTGTGAGCACATCATGCGCCGCCACCGTTCACGCGGCGTGAATTTCTCCATCGTCGTCGTGGCCGAAGGCGCAAAGCTGGGCGGCGGAGAAAGCAAGCTGAGCGAGAAGCTCGACGAGTTCGGGCACGTCCGCCTGGGGGGCATCGGGCAGCAGATCGCCGAGCTGATCGAGAAGAGAACCGGCTACGAAACCCGCTCCACCGTCCTTGGCCACATCCAGCGCGGAGGCACGCCCACGGCGTTCGACCGCGTGCTCGGCACGCGCTTCGGCGTCCATGCCGCCGACATGGTGGCGAAGCAGGAATGGGGAAAGATGGCGTCGCTGCGCGGGACCCAGATCGCGAGCGTGCCGCTCGCCGAGGCGACCGCGAAACCGAAAACCGTCGACGACGCCTTCTTCGCAGTGGCCGAAGTGTTCTTCGGTTAGCCGCTGAGCGGCCGAGGGCCATGACCTGTAGTGACCGTGCCGGAGTCCCGGCGAGGCTTGCTGGAGAAGAGTGTCGCCGGATGAGCGCTCCCGAGCTGGACGAGCGGTTGGTTCCCGACGGCGCGCCGGCGGAGCGGCTGGACAAAGTGGTGGCCAGGCTGTTTGGCGTTTCGAGAGCGCGGGCGATGGAATGGATCGCGGAGGGGCGCGTGCGTGTCGACGACAAGCGGGCGCCGAAGGGGAGCGCGGTGCAAGCCGGCGCGCGTATCTCCGTCGAGAGGCCCCCGCCGGATCAGCCAGCGCCGCAGCCCGAGCTGCCGATCCGCATCGTGCACGCGGATGCGCACCTCGTGCTTGCCGACAAGCCGGCCGGGATGCCTTCGCATCCGCTCAAGCCCGGCGAGCGGGGCACCGCGGCCAACGCCCTGGTGGGCCGCTTCCCGGAGCTGGCGCAAGTCGGGCCCTCGCCACGCGAAGGAGGGCTCGTGCACCGGCTCGACTCGGACACCTCGGGCTTGCTGCTCGCCGCGCGCACCGGCGCCGCGCACGCGATGCTGCGCGCGCAGTTCACCGCGCGCGCGGTGGACAAAGGCTACCTGGCGCTGGTCGCGGGGGAGATTCACGCTGGCGGGGAGATCGCGCTCCCACTCCTGCACGACTCGCGCGACCCCCGCCGGATGCTGGCGGCGAGCGATGCCACATATGCCGCGGAGCATGGCGCGCGCGCTGCCGTCACCCGGTTCTTGCCGATCGAGCGCAAGAGCGGGTTCACGTTGCTCGAGGTGGAAATCCCCACCGGAGTGATGCACCAGATCCGCGCCCATCTGGCGTTCATCGGCCATCCGCTCGCCGGCGACGCGCTCTATGGGGGACCGGACCTGCCCGGGTTGCCCCGGCACTTCCTGCACGCGGCGCGGCTCGCCTTCCGCCATCCGGACGGATCGCGGGCCCGCTACGAGAGCGCGCTCCCGGAGGATCTCCAGCGGATCTGGACGATGCTGTAATCGCGCTCGACGAGCCCCGTCAAAAGGAGAGCCTGGCGCTGAACCTGCCCGCCAGAGGCGGCGTTCCGCCGCGCTCGCGATCGAACAGGTTCAGCACGTCCGCGGTCACCGTGAGCACGTACGGGTTCGTCAGCGCCCGCACCACGCCGGCGCGCACGTCCATCGTCGCCTGCCAGGGCGAGCCCTGGATCACGCGGAAGCTGGTCCCGAGCGTGGCCGTGGTCCTCGCGTCCCATTCGTACGCGTACGCGGCGTCGAGCTTGATCACGTTCGGCGCGTCCGCCGCGAGCGCACGGGGCGGCCCCTCCAGCGACGAGAGCGTGTAGCTGGCCTGCAGCAACGAGCTGGCGGAGAACGGCTTCGCGAGCGAAAGCGTCGCTCCGTCGTAGGACGTGCGCCCGTCGGGCGCGTCCCGGAAATCCTTGTGGACATAATCGAGCCCAGCAACGACGTCGCGAAAGATCTGGGATTGGACCCCTGCCGCGAGCTGGTGCTCTCGCGTTCTGCGCTGCGACGCCAGCTCCGGCGATTCGAAGAACCGCCCCACGAACGCGTAGGCGCGCGAGACGCCCCGGCCGCTGAAGTCCCATGCGACCCCGACCCGTGGCAGGAAGTCGGTCTTCCCGACGAGGTCGTCGCGCTCCAGACGCACGCCGCCGTCGAGGAACAGGTTCTGTACCGGGCTCCAGGTATCCTCGGCGAACGCGCCGCCGTACCAGCGGCTCGAATTCGCCGCCGAATCGCGCACGCCTTCCGCGCCCCAGGCGAATCGATGCCGCCCGAAGAGCTCGGCGAGATGCGCCACCTGCACCCGCGCCTGCACCGAATCGGCGTCCGACCCCTGGCGGTGCCAACCAGTCTCCGCTTCCACCTGCGCGGTCCGATCGAGAACATCGCCTAGATAGTGAAGGGAGAAATCGTCGGTGATCGCCGCCAGCGAGAGCAGCTGGTCTTGCGCCGGCCGCCAGGTGAGCTTGCCGATGTACTGGTACTCGGTCAGCACTCCGGAACGGGTCGCCATCAGCACCGGCGCAAATCCGCCATAAAACCAGAGGGAATTGCGCGCGAGCGGGCCACCGAGCTCGGCGCCTCCCGCGAGGTTGTAGCGCAGCGTCCGGCGGGGGAGCTCGATCGGCATCCAGTCGAGAAAGGCCGAGCCGTGCACCTCGTTGCCGCCGGAGCGGGTGATCGCCTGGACGACGCCGCCGGCGACGCGCCCGTAGGAGGCCCCGAGCGCAGCGCTCTCGACGTTCACCTCCTGGATGAATTGCTGCACGAGCCGGCGACCTTGGCGATTCGACGCCGGATCGGTCACGTCGAGGCCGTCGATGCGGTAGCGCGTTCCACTCGCGGGAGATCCGAGAATCTCGAGCCCGGGCGGCCGCGGCAAGACGCCCGGGGCGGACGCCGCGGCCGCCTCGAAGCTGCGCTGGTCGCGCCCGTACGGAACGAGCTCCAGTTGCTCCCGTGAAATCACCGCACCGGTCTGCGCGCTGGTGGCGGGAAGGACGGACGGCTCCTGGGCAAAGCGAAAGGGCGCCCCGATGGCCGTTTCGGGGTCGATGGACAGGTAGACGCGGATCGTCCTGCCCGCGTGCACGGCGAGCCCGTCCTGGGTGAAGGACTGGTGCGCTTCTGCCTGGACGTTCAGCGTGTAGATGCCCGGCGGCAGCAGTCCGATCTCGAACTCTCCCTCTGTATCGCTCCGCGAGCTCTCCTCGCCCGGCATGGAGGGTGAGGCCGCGACGATCGCCGCCCCCGCGACCGGCTTGCCGCTCTGCGTATCGACGATGCGGCCGGAGATACCACCGGTGGTCTGGGCCGCCGCGGAGGCCGCCAGCAGCAGCCATACGGCGATACATGGGCGGATCATGCGGAAGCCGGGCACATCACCCGATGTACTCCAGGCAGTCAAGCGGACGGCATGGCTGCGGGCGCGGCATCGCTCGGGACGCCGCGTGCAAAACAGGAGAAGGCACGGCAAGGCTGGTCGCGTTGACAGCAGGTGTCCGCCTGTGTAGGTTCTGCCGCCTTTTCCGCCCGCCCCAGAAGGAAAAGCAAGATTTCGGGAAGCGATTCCGGAGGACTTCACACGCCATGGATTTCAGTCTCGTTGGAATGTGGAAATCGATGGGCCTTCCAGCCCGCCTGGTCGTCATCACGCTGGCGATCATGTCCGTCTACTCACTGAGCGTGATGGCCGAGCGCCTCTTCAGCTTCTCGCGCGCCAAGGACCAGAGCCGCAAGTATGCGGAGAAATTGCGCGACCTCCTCCCCGGTCACCAGATGGTCGAGGCGGCGCAGATGGCGACCACGATGAAGTACGGCCACATCCCACGAGTTCTCGGCGCGGGCATCTCCGAATACAACCGCGGCCGCGATGCCCTGCGGAACCAGGGACCGCACGACGTCGGCAACTTCGATCTGGTCGAGGCGATCAACCGGTCCATCGACCGCGCCACGCTCCGCGTCACCGCCGACCTGCGCCGCGGCCTGTCCGGGCTCGCCACCGTCGCATCGTCGTCGCCGTTCGTCGGACTGCTCGGCACGGTGCTCGGCATCATCACCGCCTTCCAGCTGATGGCGACTTCCGGCTCGGGCGGTCTGGCCTCCGTGTCGGCCGGTATCTCCGAGGCATTGATCACCACCGCCTTCGGTCTGCTCGTCGCGATCCCGGCGCTGATGATGTACAACTACCTCACCAACCGCGTCGAAGAGATGAGCGTCGACATCGCCGACGCCAGCAACGAGCTGGTCGACTTCTTCCTCAAGGAAGGGCGGTTCGACGAGCCCCTGACGAACCCGGGCGCCAAGCCCGCCACCGCGACCACCACGGCAGCGAAGGCCTGAGCGATGGGATTCGACGCCACCAAGAGCGGCGTCCGCTCGGACATCAACATCACGCCGCTCGTCGACGTGGTGCTGGTGCTGCTCATCATCTTCATGGTGGTGACGCCGATGCTCCAGCGCGGCAAGAGCGTGGAGCTTCCCAAGGCCAAGCACGCCGTCACCGGACAGGGAGCGGAGCCCGCGTTCATCAGCGTGACGAAGGACGGCAGCGTCTACGTCGAGCAGGAGAAGCGTCCCGCCACGCAGGAGGAGGTGGTGGCGGCGATGAGGGCCGCCGCCGAGGCCGGCAAGCGCGTGATGATCAAGGCTGACACCGACGCCGATTACGGCAAGGTACGGCCGGTGCTCGACTGGGCGTCCAAGGCGAAGCTCAAGGGCGTCTCGCTGGCTGCCGAAGAGCTGAAGGGAGCGAAGTAGCCATGGCGATGGCAGTCGGCGCCAGCAAGGGGCCGCGCTCGGATATCAACATCACGCCGCTCGTCGACGTGGTGCTGGTGCTGCTCATCATCTTCATGGTGCTCACGCCGCTGATGGAGAAGGAGATCGGCGTGCGCGTCCCCGAGGAGACCCCGCCGGAGATGCTGAACGAGCCGCCGCCGCCGGATCTGACGCAGGTCGTGTTCAAGGTCGACGAGGCGGGGATCTGGCACTTGAACAGCGAGACGCTCACGGACGCCAATGCGCTGGAGCGCCTCAGGGCCTACTACCGGCTGGCCAAGAGCAAGGAAGCCACGCAAGGACCGCCGGTCATCTTCTTCGACGCGGACGACAAGGCGAAGTACGTGCGGGCAGTGAAGGCGCTGGACGCGATCCGCGACTCCTCGAGCGGCTGGACGATCGGGATGATGACGGAGAGCATCAAGCAGGAGTCGCAGCAGCCGCCGGCAACGCCAGGCGCACCGGGGGGCGAGCAGCAGCCCGGGGCGACTCCAACTCCTCCGGCT
>WNFT01006628.1_pt1 | contig 10630 bp, 7 predicted proteins | sample 5400191 | NCBI WGS metagenome assembly WNFT01 (sample SAMN13153359, study PRJNA577476) | soil metagenome | isolation source: 80 cm saprolite under Madrone tree | place: USA:California | collected 2016-06-14 | reverse complement strand
CTTCGTTGGCGAGCGCCTCGCAGCTCGGCGGCATCCGGGTACATAGGTGCTTGGACCGGCCCGTAGGGGTGATAACCGCTGCTCTGCCAACTCGTGCCCGCCTCCCTCGTGCGCCGGCAGCGCGGAAATCCCTACGCGGCTGTGCTCCGCACCAGCCGCGCAAGAACGAAGACACGGTTACCCTTGCGACAAGACCGAGCGTACTCAGGGGCCGCTCCGTATGCCGCTTGAGGTGCTCGACCGCGCGCCGGACGGTCTGGAGCGACACGCCGGCGTCGAGGAGCCGCGCCACGACGCGTAGCGCGACCAAGTCCTGGAAAGAGCAGACCCTCCGGGAGCCCCGGCCAGCGGCCTACCGGATCGAGAAACCCAGGCTGGTTCGAGCCCAGTAGTCGAGCTGAACTGAAACATCGCTCCCGAGGGCGACATCGCCGCGTATTGTCGAGTTCTTCAATGCCCAAGGGCAATCGTCCCTGAAGTGAGGTGCTCAGGTCCACCGTGGGTGGACTACGGTCCATCGGCTCGGGTGACAGCCACAGCGAGCAGCCGTTGGGTATCCCGCGATCCTGCGACCGCCTGCGTGCTACTCAACCTCATCCCCTACCACGCCATTGCGATACAGCTAATCGACCAGCACTGTCCAAGCCATGGCGATCTACGTCTCACGCGTTTGACACCGTGGTGCCTGGCGCGTGGGGAGCCACCGGCGGGATCCCGGGAGGAAAACATGGCGCGGAGCAACCGGGTCTCCTCTATTTTGGCACTCGCCGTGCTGCTCGCGTCGTCGGCCGCCTCGGCGATCGAGGTCACCACGGGGACCGATGACCTCATCCTCAACATCAACCCTCAGGTCCAGCCGCGCTTCGAGTCGGATGTCGACGGACCGCCCGGCTCGGCAGCGCCAAGTGGCCACGCGAACTTCGATTTTTTCATCCGGCGCGCGCGCCTGCTCCTGAGGGGAACCGCCTACAAGCAGTTCACGTTCGCGCTCCTCCTCAACGCCGCGCGGCTGGGCGAGCGCGGGAATTACAACGTCTCACCGACCGTGCAAGACGTCCACATCGGGTATGTCCCCGTAAAGGACGTGAACATCGAGATCGGCCTCCTCTACATGCCGCTCACCCACGCTGCGCTCTCGTCGGCGACCGATACGTCCGCCCTCGAAATCCCTGCCGACATCCTGCTGTACAACAACGCGCGCAACCTGCGTGAGACCGGCGTCCAACTCCGCGCCCTGTTCGTCGAGCGCCGGATGCTGGTGCGCGGCGGCTTGTACGAGGGCGCGCGAAACACCAATCCGCCGACGGCTCCGGCGCTGAACCCGCAAGGGGCGCCCCTGGCAGCCGGGATGATCCGGCTGAACCTCGTTGGCGACGAGCCGACCTACGCGTACCCCGGAATCTATCTCGACGGGAAGACGCGCATCTCGATCGGCGTGGGCGCACAGTACCAGCCGCACTCGGGGGGGCTCCAAGCGGGAACGAGCACCTACAATGACTATCTCGCGCTCGCGACCGACCTCTTCGCGGACGTCGCTCTCACTGCCCGCACCGAGGCGGTCCTGACGCTCGGCGTATATCGCTTCGATTATGGCACCGGCAATGCGCGGACCGGCAACGGGCTGCACGCCGAGGTGGGCTACCGCTGGGGACCGATTGAGCCGCAGGGGAACTTCTACTGGTACAACAGTGACACCAAGAAGAATAGCTTCCTCAAAGTGGCCGGGGGATTGAACTTCTTCGTGCAGGGACACCGGGTGAAGATCCAGGCGGAGTTCGCGAGCGTCATTGCGAACGCGAGCCTCGACAGGACGCCGGCGGTGCATCAGATCGTCGTGCAAACTCAGCTCGCCTTCTAAGCGAGACCACAAGTTGCGGAAACCGGGCGGGCTAGCGATCGAAGGGTCGCGTTCGATTGACTCCTATCGTCGAATGGGAGCACCGTCTGGCCATGGACACGGGGGCAGACGCGGTTCTGCCCGACCTTCCTGATCTCGGTGGGCGTTATCGCGTCGAGAGGGAGCTCGGACGCGGCGGAATGGGGCGCGTCTTCTTCGCGCACGATCTGAACCTTGCCCGAGAGGTCGCCATCAAGCTCCTCGCGGTGGGCTCGCACCGGGAAGACGAGCTGCGCCGTTTCGCCCAGGAAGCGAGAGCGGCCGGCTCCCTCAACCATCCGAACATTCTCGCCGTGCACGACGTCGGCACCTGCGCGGCCGGCCCGTACATCGTCTCGGAGCTGCTCCAGGGCTCGACGCTGCGCGACCGGCTCGGTGGGCATTCGCTGCCGCTGAAAACGGCGCTCCGCTACACGGTCCAGCTTGCGCTCGGCCTTGCTGCGGCGCACGAACGCGGTGTCATCCACCGGGACTTGAAGCCGGAGAACCTGTTCGTCACCGACGAGGGACGGCTCAAGATCCTCGACTTCGGTCTCGCCAAGCTGACCGGAACGAGGGCGGCGATATCGGGGACGCTCCCGCAACCTGCACAGGAAAGCATAAGGACACGCGAGGTCCTGGGCACCGTCGAATACATGTCCCCGGAACAGGTGCAAGGCCGCAAGGCGGATCATCGATCCGACATCTTCAGCGCCGGCGCCATTCTCTACGAGATGCTCGCCGGTCACCGTGCCTTCCAGGGGTCGACGCCGATCGGCACGGGGACGGCGATCTTGAACGACGAGCCTCCCGACCTGCCGGCACAGGTATCGATGGAGGTGGATCGGATCATCCGCCGGTGTCTCGAGAAGAATCCGGATCGCCGTTACCAGTCGGCCAAGGACCTTGCCCTCGACCTCGAAGAAGCGGCGGTCCATCCGCTGCGCTCGCCCCGCGCGTACTCGATGAGGCGGTGGCGTGCAGCTCTCATCGGCCTTGCCCTGCTCGGCGCGGCCGCTCTCGCCGGGGTCGTCGCTGGCGTTCGCTCCCAGAAGACCCAGCAGCCCGAATTCCGCCAACTGACATTCCGCCGCGGGACGCTCTACTCGGCGAGGTTCTCCTCCGACGGCCAGACCATCGTTTACGGGGCGGCGTGGGAGGGAACGCCGCGGCCGGAGATCTTCTCGTCGCGCGTGCATGGCGCGGAATCGAGATCCTTCGGGCTGCAGAACGCCGACGTTTTGTCTCTCTCGCGGGCCGGAGAGGTCCTCGTTCAGCTCGGGCTGCGGCGCGAAACCTGGCGGGTGACGGGAACGCTCGCCCGCGTCCCGCTCGCTGGCGGTGCGCCGCGCGAGATTCTCGAGGATGTCTCCGAGGCCGACTGGGCGCCCGACGGTGCCACGTTCGCGATCGTTCGGGACGTCGGTGGACGCAGCCGGATCGAGTTTCCGATCGGCAAGGTCCTTCTCGAAACGACGGGCTGGGTCAGCGATCTGCGCTTTTCGCCGGGAGGCGACCGATTGGCCTTCCTCCATCACTCCCGGCGATTCACGAAAGTGGCCACCGTTTCGGTCATCGATCTCGCGGGGAACGTGCGTGCGCTGGTTCCGGAGTTCCTCGCGCAAGGTCTCGCCTGGTCCCCGCGGGGTGACGAGATCTGGTTCACCATGGCCGAGCCTGGCAAGCACGAGGCGCTTCGCGCCGTGACCCTCTCGGGCCGGCAACGCGCGCTCCTCAACGTGCCTGGTACGCTGCGGCTGCTCGACGTCGATCGCGCGGGCCGCGTCCTTCTCGCACAGGACAGCGTGCGGACCGTGCTGACCGCGTTTCCCGCCGGCGAGGACCGGCCGCGCGAGCTGTCCTGGTTCGACTGGCCGCTCCTCGGAGACCTGTCCCACGACGGCAAGACCGTGCTGTTCACGGAGCGCCGTGGCGATGTCTTGGCTCCCTCGCTTCCCGGACGAATCTACCTCCGCAAGACGGACGGCTCTCCAGCGGTCTTCCTCGGCGAGGGCGATGGGACCGCTCTGTCCCCGGACGGGAAGTGGGTTCTTGCCATCTCTCATGGACAGCCGTCCCGCCTCGTGCTCCTCCCGACGGGGTCGGGACAGCCAGAACCGGTGCCTTCGGGTCAGATCGAAACGCTTTGGGGTCGGTGGTCCGGAGACGGCGCGCGGATCGTCATCGCGGGCAAGGAGCCTGGATCCGCAACGCGGCTGTACGCCCTCGGCGGAGGAGCGCCCAAGCCAATCACACCTGAAGGCATGAGCTTGCTCTATGCCGTGTCCCACGACGGCTCGCTCGTCGCGGCGACGGATGCGAACGGCAAGTCTGCGCTGTACCCGGTGCAAGGCGGTGCGCCGCAGCCTCTCCCCGAGCTCGTCCGGGGAGATTTCCCGTTCGCGTGGAGTGAGGATGGCCGGTTCCTGTACGCCTTCCGGCACGGCGAAGTGCCATGCACGGTGTACCGACTCGACCTCACCACGCGTCGGAAGGAGATCTGGAAGGTGTTGAGCCCTCCCGATCTCACTGGAGTGCTAAGCATCGGCAGGGTGCGAATCACGCCGGATGCCCGCTCGTACGTCTATGGGCAAGTGCGAAGTTTTTCCGAGATGTACCTGGCAGAAGGAGTGCGGTGAACCCCTCGAACACCATCTCGAGCGCGCCGGAACGGCCTTCCACGCCGGACACGGGACAGCCGCACCTGTTCCTGACGCTGCGATGCGACAGGCCGCTCGAGCCCGGAGCACGTTTCTGCCTGGACGGACTCGACGTGGTGACGATCGGTCGCTCTGACTCGTTCTCCATCGACCGCGACGAGGATGGCGGCGCGATGCGGCTGCGGATCGGAATAGCCGATCCACGGATGTCCTCCTCCCATGCGCAGCTGCAGAAGGTCCTAGGAGCCTGGATCGTCAGGGACGTCGGCTCGAAGAACGGAACGTGGGTCGACGGAAAGCGCGTCACCAACATTCCTCTCGATGACGGTGCACTGCTCGAGCTCGGGCACAGCTTTCTGCTTTACCGAAGCGCGCTGCCCGTCAGCGGCCGCGAGATCCTCGACGGCCGCGAGATGCGCCCTGCCGCCTATGGGCTGGCGACGTTCTCGCCGGCATTCCGCTCGCAACTCGACCGCGTCGAGCTCGTGGCGCGCTCGCGAATTCCCGTCCTCCTCCTCGGTGAGACAGGGACCGGCAAGGAACTGATCGCCCGCGCCGTCCACGAGCTGTCCGGCAGAACGGGGCCGTTTCTCGCCGTCAACTGCGGCGCGTTGTCGGAGCACCTCGTGGAGTCGGAGCTCTTCGGCTACCGCAAGGGGGCGTTCTCGGGCGCATCGGATGACCGGCCCGGTCTCGTCCGCAGCAGCGACAAGGGAACCTTGCTGCTCGACGAGATCGGCAGCCTCCCACTCCCCGCGCAGGGGGCGCTCCTGCGCGTCCTGCAGGAGGCGGAAGTTGTGCCGGTCGGCGCTACACGACCGCTCGCCGTGGACCTCCGCGTGGTGGCCGCGACGCACGACGATTTGGGGGTGCTCGCATCTCGGGAACGCTTTCGGGCGGACCTTCTCGCCCGGCTCTCTGGATTCACAGTCGTGCTGCCGCCCCTCCGCGAACGACGCGAGGACCTGGGGCTGCTCCTCGCCGCCCTGCTTCGCAAGGTGGCGGGCGACGCCGCACAAGAGGTGACTTTCACTTCCGCTGCCGCCCGCGCGCTTCTCCTCCACCCCTGGCCGCACAACATCCGTGAGCTGGAGAAGTGCCTGTCCACCGCGCTCGTTTTTGCGCGCGGCGGCCGCGTCGGCATCGAGCACCTCCCCGCCGACGTGAGAACGCCGCGGAACAAAGGGCCTGGCGGGCCGGACCCGCTCGACGACGCGCGCCATGGACACGACGAGCTGATTGCGCTGCTGCGCGAGCACGGCGGGAACGTGACCGCGGTGGCGCGCGCGTTGGGCAAGAGGCGCACCCAGGTGCAGCGCTGGCTTCGGCGTCTGCAGATCGACGCGCTCTCGTTTCGCCGGTGAGCGCGCTGCGCGGCCGGCGAGTCGCGGCCGCGCAGCCTGGCGTGCCGTTCAGTCGTCCTCATCGCGAGACTCGTCGGAGGAATCGTCGCGAGAGTCGTCTTCGCCTTCTGGTCCCTGGGCCCCCAACATGTAGCGCCACACTTCGCCAAGCAGCGGAGGACCGGCGCCGAGCGCCGCGCATTGGATGGTCGAGCCCTGCTGCATGCAGGGCGTGAAATCGTCGTGCGCCACGCTCGAGTGGTGTGCTGCGTTGGGGAAGGTGTTCGGCGCCGGAACCCGATCGGTAACGAGCATGTGCGTCTTCCCGTACGGGGACGCGATGTTTTCCTCGAACACCGCCGGACCGGAATTCGACATCCCGAGCATGTCCCAGCTGCTGAGCGTCAGGAGGTACAGCGGATCCTGGTCGTGGACGAGCCCGTAGTATCGTTTCGAAGGCGTTTCGCCCGGCCGAACCCACCCGTTCGGTGTGGTACCCGAGCCGTCGCGCGGCGACCCGAACAGCGTGACGCGATGAACGCGATAGGACCTCGCGATGAGCGCCGCCTCGTTGCCACCGTACGAGAAGCCGCTGATCGCGATCTTCTGCCATGCCGGTGCGAGATCGGGACCGCGACCCTGGAGGAACCGGGACCACTTTTCGCCCGGACGCTCGAGGGCAAGATGCTCGAGAAGCTTCGTGAGGCGGTCGTAGACGCCATGCGCCTCCGCATGCGCGTCGGTCATCCCCTTGAAAACAAGATGGACCGGCAACTCGGGCGTACCGCCGCGAGCCTTGCCGTCGAGGACCTCCAACCGGGTGTTCTCCTGGCAGAGCTCAGCGGTCTTGTCGTAAGTCGTCCACTTGCAGACCGAAGCGGCACCGCCTCCGACTCCAACGGTATTCGCGTACGTGAGCACGATGACGTGGTAGCCGAGTCGGGCTGCCTCCTGAGCCAGGTATTTGAATTGAGCAGGGGTGTTGGCCGGTCCGGCGTTGCTCTGACCCGGCAAGTGCACGAACAGCTTCTCCCGGTGTTCCACGGCGGGATCGAGCCACACGTAATGATCGCTCAACCACTGTTTTTCTCTGCCGATGGCAGGATCGACGATGGCGGGATTGGCCGTGTCTGGGGCCACGAGGCATGGCCAGCACGGCGCGAGAACCGCACCTGCAAGCATCGCACGCTCTTCGCTGACTCCAACCGGGTCCGAATCATTCGTTCCACGGACGCCGCCGCATGCGGCAAGGCCGAGCAAGATGACTGAACTGAGACACCACGTAGCTCTCGACATGATGAACCTCACGCCTCCCATGGAGCGACTCGACGTGCTCAAATGGAGGCGTTGACGGACGTTTACGTGCGACATCTGACCAAGAACGCTTCTTCTTGTTTTCTCCGGCAGATCGTCGTCGACGCAAGAGTGCGGGTACGCGATCGTGCCGGACGCGTGTAGTGCACCGGGCATACCGCACCTGCTGACCCTCGAAATCGGTAAACCAGCCCTGCAGGGCCTGGATTCGGTCACATCCGGGGCGCCGCTGGGGCGCCGCTGCGGCTCCGTCCGTCGCGGCGCCTGACAGCTTCAAGCGCTAGTGGACGCGGCCGTCGCGGCACTCCCCTTGCAACCATTCAGCGCAAACAAGAGGAGGAATCGATATGAAGCGAATCGTAATGTCTCTGACCCTCGCGATCGTCGGCCTGATCGCTCCCGGCTTCGCACTCGCGGACCAGGACCACGAATGCTCGGTAGCCACCCTTTTCGGCGACTATCTATTCACCGGGAGCGCAGACGCTCCAATGTACGAACACATCGCCACCTTCCCTCGCGTTTTCGCTGGGGTGTATACCTTCGATGGAGAAGGCAACATGTCTGGAGTGGCCAGTCAGAGCCGAGGCGGCGTGACCGTCAGCAAGATCCTCGTCAAGGCGACGTACACCCTGGATTCCGAGTGCATGGGAACCATCACGTTTCATCCAGACGAACAACATTTTGACATGTTCATCGCTCGAGACGGGAACGACGGTAATTTCATCCGCGTAGATCAAGGCACGATCGCAACCCGGACCATCACGAGACAGGACCGCGCGAGCAAGAAGAACAAGTAGTCGCATCTCCGCCGTTTCGAGTCCTGCAAACACGATTGGCCCGAGCCTGCCACGGCGCGGGCCTTTCGCGTTCTCGACGCGCTCGTCGCGCAGATCGGAGACGATGGACTTGCGTCGCGGTACGCGAGGAGTTCGTCGACCACGAGGGCGTAGGATTCGCAACCGCGGGTTCCGCCAACCCGCGCCGGCTTCCCTCGCGCTGCCGCAGCGTCGGAGAATCGACGCGAAGGGCATCGATCTCATCAAGCTCGCGACGCTCTGGGCGCTGCTCTCGAATGACCCCTCTAAAGCGAATGGAGCGAGAAGTTTGAGACGCTCCACGAAATCCCTGACGAAGGCCCCTGTATTCCGAGTGCCGGGAGTGCTCATCGAATTCCTTGCTGCGGTTGACGACGCTCGCGCAGCCTCCATCGGCTCCGCGTGGGCCAAAACGGAGGGGTTCATGCTCGACGGCTGGGACGCCACTGCCGTCCGAAGCATCCTTCGCATCGCCCTCGCGAGCGCCGGCCTGGTTGAAGGCTACGAGCACGTCTGCCGTTGGTGCAGCCACAAGGAGCGCCACGCCGACAACGAGCAGCGCTACTGCCCGAAGTGCTTCAAGCGCAAACGGCACCGGCAAGCCGCTAGCGCAGCCGCGCGGCCGCGCGCGGCATCTACGGCCACCTGGACGTCGAAGATCTTGCCGCGCTCGACAAGTTGCCCGAGCTGGGTCCAAATTGGGTCCAAACGCTCAAACCGAGGAGCAACGGCTCACCGAAGCATCGGTCAAGAACGCAGAGCCTCAAGCTGAATCGTGGTGGGCGCTGTAGGATTCGAACCTGCGACCCCTCCGTGTGAATCGGCTCCAGGTAGTCGGCAGACCTACACCAGCCTTATCAAGTCCTCTCAATCACTGGGGATCACGAAGCGATCCAACTCCGACCTTCGGCACGATTTGGCAGCGTTTTTCCCCCGGCTGGGTCCAAATTGGGTCCAAGGTTTGAGCTCAAAGTATTTTTCCGGGCGGGGTTCTCCCAACGCGCTTCTTTCCGTCCGCCACGTCGCCGAACTCCTCGGCGTGAGCACCGCAACGGTGTACCGCCTGTGTGAACGTGGCGAGCTGCCGCACTTTCGGGTCAGCCATACGATTCGCGTTCGGCTGCCTGACTTGACGTCGTACGTTGAGGCGCAACGAGAGCGTTGACGCATCCGCATGTGCCGTAGCCTTCATGCATCGGGTAGAGGCAGGCTGACCAACGCGGCGGCGAACCCCTTCCGCACGTGCGCATGGTAAGCGCCATTCGCTCGGGCGCGCACATTTAAGGTCGCTGATCCGAGGCAATTGGGAACCGCGTTGACACGAGTTGCGAGGTCCCACAGGCGTTTCCTCCGTCGAATTCCCAAGCGACAGCTCAGACAGCCACAGGGAAAAAGATCGGATCACAATCGACGGCATCAAGAAAGGCGGCGGTCGGATATGTCGCATCATCGTGACGCAAAAAACGGCGAAGGTCCTTCTGATTCACGCCTGCATGGGCTGCAGACAACCCCAGGGCCCTTCTCAACATGGCGCTAATCGGCCGAACCCTACTTGCGAAGAACAACGCCCTCACCGTTTCAGGATTCCACTTAGCCAAGCGCGACGTCACAACCGCTTCCACAAGCTCCGACTCAACATTCGTAACCATTATCGAGACAAGACCGCTTATCAATTCTGGTGTCACTTCGGCATCGGTCGGATACATATTGAGGAAGTCGATCTTCGTAATAGGCTTTGCCTCTGACGAGAGAAGGTTCAGGTACCATGGGGTGAGTTCCTCCCAAAGACGAAACTTTTTGAAGACAGATGCAACCAAGCGACCGTAACGCATGAACGCCTCTGGCGCGTGAGCCATCTGTTCCGCTAAATCTCTACGATGCTGTCGCTTAATTTCTCCGGTCAGGTAGACCATCTGTCGTCGCGTCGCTCTCGTAGGCTCGCTAAAGACAAGATCAAAGACAGACCGAAGAGGGTCCGACTCGCGTGAGAATCCCTTGAGCCCCAAGATTTGCCGGAATCGGCCGCCTTTTGAAGGCACGCCGTAGGCCTCGCTCACATCTGCAGCTGGTCAAAGGCCAAGGCGATGTCGAGGCATTGCTCGCCCATTACGAGGCGAACATGGCGCGCCAGGAACAAGGAGCAGACCCCAGAGGCCCTGGCGGAGGCCGCGGAAGCCGCGCTCAAGCTCAGGGCGATCGGGCGCAGGAAGACGTCCACGAGAAGTACAGAGCCAGCCCCGGCGGATCAGGCGGCCCACTTCGGCCGGATGACCAGCGGTCCGAGAGGTCTGTGACGACCAACCCCCGAGCATCCCGCCGCACGTCATGGGAATGACGCTTCTAGACAGGGGAGTCCGGTGAGCATCGGCCCAAAGCTGTTCCCCCGCGGCTGGCGGGTCCCATGGAAACGAGATGTACCCGCAGCGCGTACAGGCTTCGAGCGCCTCGGTGTGAAGGCACTCCCGCTGCCAGCCGCCGACTCTGGCTGGCTGCAAGTCCCAGAGCCCGCCTTGCGACAGTTGCTCGTCTGCGTAGATGAGCTGCTGCACGTCGAACTGCTCACCGAGCGCAGCGCCATCACTTTGGTTCTGCATCTCGAGCGGCTTCACCGTGCGAGACAGA
>WNFT01014454.1_pt1 | contig 10633 bp, 10 predicted proteins | sample 5400191 | NCBI WGS metagenome assembly WNFT01 (sample SAMN13153359, study PRJNA577476) | soil metagenome | isolation source: 80 cm saprolite under Madrone tree | place: USA:California | collected 2016-06-14 | reverse complement strand
TGAACGGCGTGCCCAAGGAAATCACGGTGACGCAACGGCAGATTGCCGAAGCCTTGACCGAACCCGTGAGTGCGATCATCGAGGCGGTCAAAGTGGCTCTCGAGGCCACTCCGCCCGAGCTTGCCGCCGACATCGTGGATAAGGGAATCGTGCTTACGGGCGGCGGCTCGCTGCTTTCGAATCTCGATCAAGTTTTGCGCGACGAAACCGGACTGCCGGTTTCCATCGCGGACGACGCGCTTTCCTGCGTCGCGCTCGGCACAGGGCGCACGCTCGAGAACGCGAAAGCGATGCGTCACATGCTTTCGACGGCGTTTTAGCGTCGACGGGTGGTCGAGGGGGTTGTTTGGGCATGGCGTGGAGTGGAGTAAGGCCGGCACGGGCCAGGGGTGTGCTCGGAGCGCGCACCTCCGTCGTCGTTTGCGGGATGATTGCCGTCGCCATCGCGATTTTCGGCAAGGCCGAAGCATCGATCTTCGACGCCGCAAGGACTAGGCTTTCCGACATGACAGGGCCGGCGCTTCTGGAAGTGAGCGCGCCGCTTGTCGCCTTCGAGCGCTGGGTACAGAGCGTCGGAACGGTCTTCTCCGTTTATCGAGAGAACATCGAGCTGCGCAAAGAGAATGCCGAGCTGCGCAAATGGCAGGACGTGGCGCTGTCGTTGGAAAACCGGATGCGGCGCTACGAATTGCTGCTCAACACCGCGCCCGATCCGGCTCCCCCCGCCGTCACCGCCCGAGTCATCGGTGAATCGAACCGTCCCTTCGTCAGGACCATGATCTTGAACGCGGGAACCGATCAGGGCGTGACCAAGGGTCAAGCGGTCGCGGATGACCGCGGCCTCATCGGGCGGATCTATCTCACCGGCAAGCGCACCTCCTGGGTCATTCTGCTCACCGACATCAACAGCCGTGTACCGGTGGTGATCGAGCCCTCGATGCGCCGCGCCATCCTCGCCGGCGACAACACGCCGGCTCCGCGTCTCGATCTCGATTTGGGCACTGGCGCGGCGAACGCGGGCGACCGCATATTGTCGACGGGTGACGGCGGCTTGTTGCCGGCCGGCTTGCCGGTTGGCGTCGTGATGGGCGAGGGCAACGAGCGCAGGGTTTCGCTTTTCACCGCGGCAGCCGCCAGCGATTACGTACGTGTGCTCGATTATGTCGTGCCGCCGCCGCCGTCCGATCCCGCCGATTTTTCGCCTGCCGTTGCCGCAGGCAAACCGCCGGCCGCCACCGCCACTGCATCTGCCGCTCGCAACGTCTCGCGTCCGCCGGAGATCGTCCGCAAAGCCCCAACACTGCCCGCGGAAACCGCCACGGCACCCGTCTCCGATGTCGAAGAGGATCGTTGAGCGTGGTCGATTTTCTCCACCTGAATTTCCCGCGCTTCTGGGCTTCTTTACTGCCCGTCGGGTCGGCCATTTTGCTCACGATCCTCGTCAACCTGCCGGTGTCGCTGACCGGCGGCCTGTTTCCCGCGCCGATGCTGGCGCTGCCGGCAATCTACTTTTGGGCTTTGGTGCGACCTGATTTGATGTCGCCCTTCGCGGTCCTCTTCATCGGACTCTTGGAAGATTTCCTCTCCGGCGGACCGCCCGGGCTGTGGGCATCCGGTTTTCTCGCTGCCTATGCGCTCGCTGATCGCCAGCGCGAAATTTTGGCCGGGCTTTCGGGAGCGATTGCGCTGTTCGGCTTCGCCGCCGCGATGCTGCTCGCCTCGGCCACGGCCTACATCCTGACGTGGATCGTCTATCTGCGCTGGCCCGCGCTCGCTCCGCTTCTGCTCGCAAGCGTCATCACCGTCATGTTCTACCCGCTGATCGCCCTGCCTTTGGGTTGGATGCATCGCCGGGTGGTGGGCGCGATGCGCGGCGAAGCCTAGGAGAGGACTTAAAAAAGTGGCGTCCCTCGACAAAAAAGCCAAAAGCCGCCATGCGACGTTCACGCGCCGCACGCTTTTGCTGTCGGGCGGAATGACGGCGGTTTTCGGCGTGCTCGCCGGACGCCTGTACCAGCTTCAGATCGAGAACGGCGATCTCTATCTCAACCGGGCAGAGGACAACCGCATAAACCAGCGGCTCCTGGCGCCCCTGCGCGGCCGTATCCTAGACCGCTTCGGCCTCGCTCTTGCCTCCAATCGCCGCAATTATCGGGTTCTGCTCGTGCCCGAGCGGACTCGCGGCGGCGTCGTCGCCGCGCTCGATGAGCTGGCAAAGGTGATCCCGATCAACGAGCGTTTGCGCGCGAAGGTCCTGAAAGACGCCGCCATCAACAAAGCTTTCGTGCCTCTCGTGGTGGCGGAGAATCTCAGCTGGGACGACTTCGCCCGCCTCAACCTCGATCTTCCCTATCTTCCGGGCATCCAGCCCGATGTCGGCGACACGCGGGATTATCCTTATACGGAAGAATTGTCGCATGTTCTGGGCTATGTTGCTCCGGTTGCCGTCGAAGACAAATCTTTCGCGCAAGATTCGAGCGAGGATCCGTTGCTCGACGTTCCGGGCGTCCGCATCGGCAAGCGCGGCATCGAAAAGACCTACGATACCGCAATCCGCGGCGGCGCCGGCGCGAGCCGAGTCGAAGTCAACGCCTATGGCCGCGTCATCCGCGAAATCGACCGCAGGGAAGGAAAACCGGGGCGCGACGTCTATCTCACCATAGACCGGGAATTGCAGAGCCTGATCTATGAACGGCTGAAAAACGACAGCGCCGCGTGCGCGGTGATGGACGTGGAGTCCGGCGACGTGCTGGCGCTGGTTTCCACGCCCGGGTTCGATCCTAACGCTTTCAACGTCGGTCTCAGTCCCGATCAGTGGAACGATTTGACGACAAGCGATCACAAGCCGCTGATCAACAAGGCGCTGTCCGGCGCCTATCCGCCGGGATCAACGTTCAAGACGGTGACGGCACTTGCCGCGTTGGACGCAGGCGTCATCACGCCCGAAACGATATTGCATTGTTCGGGCGTGGTCAGTCTTGGCACCCACGACTTCCACTGTTGGAAAAAGGGCGGCCACGGCGCGATGAATCTGCGCCTGGGAATCAAGAATTCTTGCGACTGTTACTTCTACCAGGTGGCGATGAAGCTCGGTATCGACGGGCTACAGGCGGCCGCGCGCCGGCTTGGGCTCGGCCAACCGACCGGCATCGAAATTCCCGGCGAGCGCGGTGGGTTCATTCCCGATCGCTACTGGAAGCAGGCAACATTCAAGGAATCTTGGCAACCGGGCGAAACCCTGGTCGCCGGCATCGGGCAGGGCTACATCCTTGCCACGCCCCTCCAGCTCTGCGTGCTTGCGGCGCGTATTGCCGGCGGCATGCAAGTGAGCCCACGTATCGTCCACTCGCTTGGCACTCAGAAGCTCGAACGTGCCGCTCCCGAAGCGATCGGGTTTTCTTCTGAAGCGCTCGCCGCCGTGCGCGAGGGTTTGACAGCGGCGACCACCGAACCGGGCGGCACGGGCTATCCCTGGCGCATTACCGACGCCAAATTGGCCATGGCCGGCAAAACCGGTACGGCGCAGGTGCGCGTCATCAGCAAGGAAGAGCGGCTCCATGGCGTGCGCACGAATGAATCCTTGCCCTGGAGTCTGCGCGATCACGCCCTCTTCATCGCTTACGCGCCGATCGACAAACCGCGCTATGCCTGTTCGGTGATCATCGAACATGGCGCGGTCAATGCGCATCCCCAGGTGCAAGTCGGACGCGATGCGCTGTTATTGGCTCAGCAGCGTGACATTCTCGGGCGTCCCCCCGCCTATCCCGTCGATTCCGCGAGCGCCGCGCTATGAATGTGCGGGCCTACCACGCTTCGCAAGGCACGGTCCCGCTCGCGCAGAAGCTCGGCGAGATCAAATGGAGCTTGGCAATCCTGATCGCGCTCATCGCCTGCGCGGGCTTTGCCGTGCTCTATTCCGCGGCCGGCGGCAGTCTCGCGCCTTGGGCGGAGCGGCAGATCATCCGCTTCATGATCGGATTCCTCATTCTCATCGCGGTCGCCTGCGTGGACTTGAGGGTTTGGATGGGTCTGGCCTATCCGGCCTATGTCTTCTCGCTGCTGCTGCTGGTCGCCGTCGAAATTGCCGGCCGCGTCGGGCTCGGCGCGCAGCGCTGGATCGAGCTCGGGCCGCTGCAGCTGCAGCCCTCCGAGTTGATGAAGATCGCGCTCGTCCTGGCGATGTCGCGTTATTTGCATGGACTCGGGCCGGGCGAGGTCTCGCGGCCCTTCCGCTTGATCGTTCCGCTCATCATGATTGCCGCACCGGCGGTCCTCGTCTTGATGCAGCCCAATCTTGGGACCGCGACCCTGCTTGCCGTTGGGGGCGCCTTGCTGCTCTTCCTCGCAGGCCTCTCCTGGTACTGGATCGCCTCGACCGTCGCGGCGATCGCCGTCGCCGTGCCTTCGGCCTGGGCATTCCTGTTGCACGACTATCAGAAGCAGCGCGTGCTCACCTTCCTCAATCCGGATTCGGACGCGTTGGGCGCCGGCTGGAACATCACGCAGGCCAAGATCGCGCTCGGCTCCGGCGGACTCTTCGGCAAGGGCTTTCTGATGGGAACGCAGAGCCGGCTCAACTTTCTGCCCGAAAAGGAAACCGACTTCGTCCTCCCCATCATCGGCGAGGAATTCGGTTTTTTCGGCACGATGCTGCTGCTCATGATGTTCGCCGCGGTGATTTGGTACGGCATCCAGATCGCCATGACCGCGCGCAGCCAGTTCGGCCGGCTGCTCGCCATGGGCGTCACTGTCAATTTCTTTCTCTACATCATGATCAACGCCCTGATGGTCATGGGCTTGATCCCTGTCGTCGGCATTCCGATGCCGCTGATTTCCTACGGCGGCACCGCCATGATGACGGTGATGTTCGGCTTTGGACTGTTGATGAGCGTGCACGTCCATCGGCACATCACCGTGCCGCGTCACTCGAGCGGTATGATCTAGACTTTAACGCCCATACAGCGTGACGGTCGCGCGGCCTTCGCCCGTGCGCAAGCTGCGATAATTGAAGGTGACGCTGCGGATGATGCGTCCTGGACCGGGCAGATCGATGGCTCGGCTGCGTTCGCTGTCGGAAAAGACCAATTGCGCCGGCGGCGAAAACGCTTGGCCATTGCCGAAAACGACCCTGACGTTGCGCATTTCGATCGCGCCGCCGTCGACTTCGAACATGATCGCGGTGAATCGTCCTTCGGAGCGCCCGACCATGATCGTGTCGACGTCGCCGCGGAATTCCACGGTCCGCGTGCCAAGCCTCTCCCAACCTTCCTCGGGGGCAGCCGAAGCTTGAACGGCAAGCGCAACGAAAAGCATCGCTGCAAATATTGCAGCAATCCGGAAGCTGACCATTCCTCACCCCTCAGTCCGAGCGAGCACAAGACGCTGACCGTATCATGTCGATAATCCTTGCCCCAGACAACGACGCGTGAGCTTTTGGTAAGGTTTCACGTTGGTGGACAGTCAGTAGGGCCTTTGCTAAGACCCCGCCTCCCGCGGTCTTCGGATCACCCGGTCAGGGCGCATAGCTCAGGTGGCAGAGCAGCTGACTCTTAATCAGCGGGTCGCAGGTTCGAGTCCTGCTGCGCCCACTTGTTCGTGAGATAAGCTAAACATAAGCCGTAATCCTCACAGGCAAGCTCCGGTCCGCTCTGGACCATGGGAGGCGCGATGAAAGGCAAAATCCGTGTCGGAATCGGCGGCTGGACCTACGAGCCGTGGCGCGGAGTCTTCTATCCGGAGGATCTCCCGCAGAAACGCGAACTGGAGTTTGCCAGCAGCCGCCTCTCCTCGATCGAAATAAACGGGACCTATTATTCCACCTTCAAGCCGGCGAGCTGGGTCAAGTGGCGCGAGGAGACGCCAAAGGGATTCATCTTCTCGGTCAAGGCGTCGCGTTACTGCACCAATCGCAGAGAGCTCTCCGGCGCGGGCGAATCGATCGTCCGGTTCATCGGCCAGGGCATGAGCGAGCTGCGCGACCGGCTTGGACCGATCAGCTGGCAATTCATGAACACCAAGAAATTCGACCCCGAGGATTTCGAAGCATTCCTGAAGCTGCTGCCGCGCGAGGTCGACGGCTTGCCGCTACGCCACGCTTTGGAGGTGCGCAACGCAACTTTCAAGACCGAGCGCTTCCATGAGTTGGCGCGCCGGAATAACGCGGCCATCGTCTTTGCCGACGATGACACCTTCCCCGCAATCGACGAGGCGACGGCGGACTTCACCTATGCGCGGCTCATGCGCACCACGGAAGATATCGAAACCGGCTACCCGGCCGCCGACCTCGACCGCTGGGCCGGGCGCGCCCGGGACTGGGCGAAACGCGGAGACGTCTTCATCTATTTCATCTCTGGCGCGAAGCTGCGCGCTCCTGCCGCGGCACAGGCTCTGATCGAGCGGCTTCGATGAAAGATCATCGACTGGAACGAGCACTCACGGTTAGGCAAGGTTCGCCTTCGTCGCGAAAGCCATCCGTCCGGACATCAAGACGGTCCTTTGCACCGGCTACAGCGACGGAGCAAACGAAGAGGCCTTGCGTGCGGCGGGAGTCGATGTCTTTCTTCTAAAACCCGTGAATGCGAGCGGCATCGCAGCGAAACTGCGAAGCTTGGCGCCCGCCGCAGCCTAACCACCTGTTTAAGCGCGCTATTGCAACGTCGGTAAGTGATGCGCTTTTCCGCTCAGCTGAGCTCCCCACGTAAGGATGGCCGGAAAGCGCTTGAAGAGTCCGGATGCGAGGGGGACGATGTTCGGTTGCATCGCGCTGTGCGCGAATAACGCCGCGGCGCGAATTCGAAGCGCAAAGGCGTCATGCCAGTCTTTGCTATAGGCCTTGCCGATTTCGCCAAAGCTATCGCGTGACTTAGCATCCTGTGCGGCGATCAGGCGTTGGCACAGCATCCAAGCCGACTGCATGGCCATGCTGATGCCTTCGGCAATGATGGGATGCGCTTCGCCCGCGATGTTGCCGGTGAAAAAGATTCCGTCCGCATAATTGCGGCGAATTCCCGGCTGTATGGGGCCGGCGGAGAGCCAGTGGCCGTCGAGCTTTGCGCGACGCAAGGCCTGGCATTCCTCCGTAACCGCCGGGAAACACCAGCAGCGGCATCACGTCGGGCTGCAGATCGCTGTCCTTGAAAAGCGCTTTGAAGGCGAGCAAGTCCCGCGGCTTGTGCGTGGCTGCCTCGGCTAACGACAACGGGCCGCGCTCCCACGAACCGTTGGCAGCGATGACGATCCGCGCCGCAAGCTCGCGCGAATTCGAATCCGATTCGATCGTGCAGATGTAACCGTCCGCACTCTTGCGCAGCGCGGCCAATTTCCAGGGCTGCCAGAGCTTGGCTCCGGCGCGCACCCCGGCGTCCAACAGAATGCCGTCAAGCTTGTCGCGCCCCAATGCTCGACCCCATCCGCCCGCGGCGTTCCGTGCGCGCGGCATGGGCGATGAAAGAACGACGTCGCGCGCAAACAAGCCGACGCGGCGGACTTCCGGTCCGGCGTGAGCGAGAAATTCGCGCTCGATCGAGGGATCGGTCAGCAAGGGAAGGCTCGTTGCCGAAATGAATTCGCCGCACACCTTCCGCCGGGGAAAGACGCTCTTCTCGATCAAGCCGACCGACCAGCCCGCTCGCGCGAGCACTCTTGCGGCGGTAGAACCGGCAGGTCCCGCGCCCACGATCAGTGCGTCGTAAATCACGACCCGGCGCCCCTGCGTCTCGCGAGAAAGTAATGCGTAAAGGGAAACGCCATTCCCTCGTGCAACTCCCAAGCCTCCTTGTTTGGCCAGAGCTCCGAAAGCTCCTTGTCGCGAAAGCCCGCTCGGACGCTGACCACGGCGTCGTGCCGGCTGACATCGTTGCAGCCGATGGCCCAAAGGAGACGACTGGCAACCAATGCAGCTCCGCCGCGCGCGGGCTCGCATGCCGCGAAGACATCTGCCAACGGCTCTGTCCCCGCCAGCAATCGCGCCAGCCGGTCGCGCTGAAAGTGATGAAGAAACAGGTTGGCCGTAACGACGTCCACGCTGCGTTCGCGCGCCCCGCTTAAATAATCAAAGACGTCGCTGCGGACCATTTCCGGCTGCCAGCCGAGCGCGTGAAACCGCGTCAGCGTTGTTTCCGAGACGATGCACTGGCGGTCGAGCAAATGAAGCTTCACGCCGGGCCACCGCGGTGCCAGCCTGCTCGCCAATGACAGCATGAACGTGCCGTCGCCGGCGCCGAGCTCCAGCAGCGCGCGCGGCCGCCGGTCGCGGCAGCCCTTTGCCAGGAGCCGCGTCATGATGCCGGCTTGCAACATGAAGCGATTGACGCGTTTGAGATCCTGACGCGATCGGATTGCTCGCCGGTCCGAGGCCGGCAAGTCGTCCAGCCATTCCGGTTCGACGCTGCGAGGAAGGTTCATGGCCGTCAGCCGGACGTATGAAACAGCATCGTCTCCGCGATGAGTCCGGGACCGAACGACATGGCGCACCCGGACAATCCCTTGCCGGCCGAGCGGAGCATGCTTTCAAGCACGAACATCACGGTTGCCGAGGACACATTCCCGACCTGCCGCAAAATTTCGCGCGATGCGGACAGCGCGACCGGCTTGAGATCGAGCGCCCGCTCGACCGCATCGAGAACCGAACGTCCGCCGGGGTGCACCGCCCAGAGATCGATCGCGGAAATCGGTCGGCCTTTGAGAATTTCTCCCGACTCCATATGGAGGGCCTCGAGAATGGTCACCGGCACTTGTCCCGAAAGCACCATGTTGAAACCGGAATCGCCTATCGCCCAGGTGATCAATCCGCGCGTGTCGGGGACCAGCAGGGAATAGAAACTGTCGATCGCAAACCCCTCCGGCTCGGCCGTCACGAGCGACGCGGCGCAGCCGTCCCCGAAGATCAGAAAGGACAGAATCTCATCGAGGTCGGTGGTCTCCTGCAAGTGCAGGCTGCACAGCTCCAGATTGAGCACGAGCACGCGGGCTTGCGGTTCTGAACGGACGATATGGCGGGCGAGCTTGAGTGCGTTCATGGCGGCGTAACATCCCATGAACCCGATCAGGGTGCGTTCCATCGAGCTCGGCAATCGGCAGCGGCCGATGATTTCGATGTCGAGGCCGGGCGCCGAAAATCCGGTGCAGCATGAGATCACGATGTGAGTCAGGCGCTCGCGCGCAGGCCCGAGGTTGAGCCTCTCGACGGCGAGTTCCGCGAGCACGGGCGCCTGCGATTCAAACAGGTGCATGCGCGCCGCCGTGCCGGGAAAATGCCCGCGCCGGTAAAAATCGATGGCCGAAAATGGGCTTCCGGTCTCGTCGGGGTCGGGATCGAGATAGGAGTAGCGATGCTCGATGGCCGCTCGTTCGGCCATCCGGCCGAAGAGCTGCGACCGGCGCTCGTCTCCCTCGAGCAGCGAATGGCCGAACTGCACGAAGGCCTTATGCACATCATGGGGCGGCAGGGCGGTCGCGATCTTATTGATGTACGCTTCTGTCATCACCGCGACTAAGCATTCACGGGCGCGCTGGCAGCACCATCGGCCTTGGCCGCAATCCTCTCCTCGACCAATCGGCACAGATCGCCATACGTGAAGGTGATCATTTCATGTTGCGTCTGCGGCAGCTCAATCCGGAATTTGTCTTCGATATCGAACGCGATCTCGATCACGTCGAGACTGTCGAGACCGGCCTCCGACAGCGTCGTTGCGGGGCCGAAATCCTGCTTGGCCTTCTTGGCCACGATGGCCTTCAGTTCTTCGTTGACATTCATTTGCGAGCCGAAAATCCGAGCTTGGCCTCAGCCGAACCCGATTGAGCAAAGTCCCTGAAAAACCGTAGTCGAGGGCCGATGCCGTGGCAATGCTTAAGGCCAAAAGTTCCCGCACCAGCTCCTTACCGTTTTGGCAAATCCACGAATGTCTGTAGCATCGCGGGGAAGGGCTTCAGCATGTCAGCGACGTCGCCGCTCATTGCGATCCTTGTGATCGGCATTGGCCTCGCTTTTGTCTTCGGCGCGGTGGCTCACCGTTTGAGGATGTCGCCCATTGCCGGCTATCTGCTGGCGGGCGTCGCCGTGGGTCCCTTCACGCCGGGTTTTGTCGCCGATCAGAGTCTTGCGCCTCAGCTCGCCGACGTGGGCGTCATCCTGCTGATGTTCGGCGTCGGGCTGCATTTCTCGCTGAAGGATCTTCTCGCCGTTCGCAGCATCGTCATTCCGGGCGCGCTCAGCCAGATGGCCATCGCCACCTGCCTTGGCGTTCTCGTCGCCTGGCTTTTGGGATGGCCGATCGGAGCCGGTCTCGTTTACGGCCTGTGCCTGTCTGTCGCGAGCACCGTCGTTCTGACGCGCGCGCTTCAGGAGCGCCACCTGATGGAGACCCAGCGCGGCCATATCGTCATGGGCTGGCTGATTTTCCAGGATCTGCTGACCGTGCTGGCGCTGGTGCTGCTGCCGCCGCTTGCCGCGTTGCTGAAGGGCAACGTCACGGCGCCCGCAAGTTTCGATCTCCTCGGCCTGGCGTCGGCGCTCGGCGTGACGTTTGGAAAATTGGGCGCCTTCGTCGCCGTGATGCTGATCGTCGGGCGCCGCGCGATCCCGGCCATCCTGCATTACACGGCGCACACGGGTTCGCGCGAATTGTTCCGGCTC
>WNFT01006060.1_pt1 | contig 10633 bp, 12 predicted proteins | sample 5400191 | NCBI WGS metagenome assembly WNFT01 (sample SAMN13153359, study PRJNA577476) | soil metagenome | isolation source: 80 cm saprolite under Madrone tree | place: USA:California | collected 2016-06-14 | reverse complement strand
ATTGAAGTGGCGATCATCCGGCCGGGACCGATCCAGGGCGACATGGTCCATCCGTATCTGGCGCGTCGGGCTGGACGTGAACCCCCCACATATTTTGATCCGCGCCTGGAGCCTGTTTTAAAACGCACCCTCGGTGTTCCGCTTTTTCAGGAGCAAATGCTCAAAATCGCAATGGTCATGGCCGATTTTTCCGGCGACGAAGCGGAAGAGCTGCGACGCGCACTGAGTTTTCATCGCTCGGAAGAACGGATGAACAAGGTCTGCGCAAAATTGCGGATAGCGATGGAACGCAAAGGTGTGACCACGGACAAGATCGACAAAATCGTCCAGTCCATCTCCTCGTTTGCGCTTTACGGATTTCCGGAATCGCACGCAATTAGTTTTGCCATTCTCGCCTATGGCAGCGCGTATTTAAAAGTGCATCGCGCGCCGGAATTTTACGCGAGCCTTTTAAACAATCAGCCGATGGGTTTTTACACGCCCGCGACGATTGTGAAAGATGCTCAGCGGCATGGGTTGAAGATCAAGCCGGTTTGCGTTTCGCAATCCGAATGGCGCTGCACGGTTGTCGATGACAACACCGTGCGGTTGGGATTTTGTGTAGTAAGCGGATTACGCGAGGAACACGCCGAAGAACTCGTTAGGCAACGGCAGGATCGACCATTCGATTCGTTGGATGATTGCAAGCGTCGCGTCCCGTTTTCAAAAGACGAATTGCGCACATTAGCGGAATTGGGCGCGCTCAATTGTTGTTTTGCCAAGCATCGCCGTGCGGCGATGTGGAACGTGGAAGAAACATTGCATAACGATTTGCTTACACACAACGTGAGTCATCCTGAGCGAAGCGAAGGACCTGGCCTACGAGGCTTTGATCAGACTGGAAACATTGAACATTCCATTCCCCTTTGTGAGGTTCCTCGCTCCACTTGGGATGACTCGCCTTTATCCCGTATGACATTACCCGAGCGCGTGAAAGCGGATTACGACACGATGAATCTCACCACTGGACCGCATCCTATGAAGCTATTGCGCGAAAGTTTGCCGAATATTTGGCGCGCAATCGATCTTTCCCACGCGCGACATGGTTCCATCATCCAAATCGCCGGAAACGTGATTTGCCGCCAGCGTCCCGGTACGGCGAAGGGCTTTGTTTTTGTCAGCCTGGAAGACGAGACCGGGGTTTCAAATGCAATTGTCGATCCTGACTTGTTCGAACACTTTCGCCTCGTGATCACTGAAGAAGCCTTTCTGCTCATCGAAGGCGAAGTGCAGAATTCGGACAACGTGATTTTGATCAAAGCGCGGGAGATCAAACCGCTTGCCCACGCGGAACTCGTGGGGAGCGAGTCGCACGATTTTCACTAATTCGTTAAAGCGATGAAGCGATAAAGCGTTTGCCGCTTCAACGCTGCAACTGTTCAACGCTTTAACGGTAATTCACTCTCCCGCGTGATGCGGTTCGGGGGTTTTCGGTTCGGTCGGTTTTTCCGCTGCTTTCTGATCCGACTCGATCCATTCGGTGTGAAAAACGCCGGGCTTATCGATTCGTTCGTACGTGTGCGCACCGAAGAAATCGCGTTGCGCTTGCAAGAGGTTCGCAGGCAACCAAGCCGACCGATAACTGTCGAAGTAAGCGAGCGATGCGGAAAATGCAGGAACAGGGACGCCGTGTTTAATGGCTGTTGTTACCGCAACGCGCCAATTGCGCTGCGCCTTTTTGATGGCTCTCGTGAAATAACGATCGAGCAGAAGATTATGGAGCGCAGGGTCGCGCTGATAAGCCTCGACGATTCGGTTGAGGAATTTCGCGCGAATGATGCAGCCGCCCCGCCAGATGGTGGCGATGTCGCTGAGGTTGAGGTTCCATTTGTATTCCGTGCTTCCAGAACGCAGAAGCTCCATTCCCTGCGCGTAAGAGACAATTTTCGATGCGTAAAGCGCGTCGCGTATTGCATCGACGAATCGCGTTCGATTACCCGTAAACTTTCGAGTTCTCGGTTGTGGCAGAATCTTCGAGGCGGCCTCCCGTTCTTCTTTTCGCGAAGAAATAACACGCGCTTCAACGGCAGCGTTAATTGTTGAAATGACGACAGATTGCCTGATGGCAGATTGGAGTGTCCAGATGCCCGTTCCCTTTTGTCCGGCTTTATCGAGAATCATATCGACCAGGGGTCTCCCGGTGTCAGGATCGATCTTTCGAAAAATTTCTGAGGTGATTTGAATCAGATAGCTATCGAGCTCGCCTTTGTTCCATTCTGCAAAGACGTCGGCAAGCTCCGGAGCCTGCATCTCCAGAATATCTTTAAGGATCGCATAAGCTTCGCAGATCAACTGAATGTCGCCGTACTCGATGCCATTGTGGACCATCTTCACATAGTGCCCGGCGCCGTCCGGTCCCATGTAACGGCAACACGGTTCGCCATCTACCTGGGCAGCGATCTTGCGAAAAATCGGGGCGATGATCTCCCAAGATTCGCGAGAACCGCCGGGCATAAGCGAAGGCCCTTTGAGGGCACCTTCTTCGCCTCCCGAAACGCCCATACCCACAAAATGAATTCCGGTCCCCTCCAACTCTTTGCCGCGCCGTTGTGTGTCGGTGAAAAGAGAGTTTCCCCCATCGATCAGCACGTCGCCTCGCTCGAGTAGCGGCGCGATTTCACCGACAACAATGTCCACCGGCTTGCCGGCCTTGATCATCATCATCGCGATGCGCGGTTTTTTAAGCGCAGTGACAAACTCCTCCATTGAGCGCGTCGGCTGAATGTTTTTTCCCTTGGCGCGTCCAGCAGCGAATTTTTCCGTGACCTCGGTGGTGCGATTGAAAACCGCAACAGAAAAACCCTTCGATTCCAGGTTCAGAGCGAGGTTCTCCCCCATCACTGCCAGACCGATTATTCCAATATCACATTGATTCGTGTTCATTTTGATATCTTCTTTTCCAATAGCTTGAAACAAGGGGGACCCGACTCACTGTAGCGAGCACTTGAACCTTATGGCAAATCCGGTTTGTGAAGTTTTAGTGACAGATGCGCAACTCAATGCGCCCGAGAATCGCGTGGATCCTGCTGCAGGTGCGAGAATTGATTTCCAGGGGATCGTTCGTGGCTCTGAGGATGGACGTGAAATCGAGGGAATCGATTACGAAGCGCATTGGAAAATGGCCGAACATCAGCTGAGGGAAATCGCAGAGCAGGCAATAATCCAATTTGACCTTCGATCGGTTATCATTCATCACCGGATCGGATTTGTCGCGGTTGGAGAGCCCTCGCTCTTTATGCGCGTCTTCAGTGGACATCGCCAAGCAGCATTTCACGCGAGTCGATGGATAGTGGATGAGTTAAAGAAAAAGGTTCCGATTTGGAAACGGCCACGGTTTAAGGTCCGGAATGACATGCTGGGGTCAGCGCCCCCGGCTACAGCTCTGGCGCCAACAACAGCAAAATGAACTGGGCTAATCGGATTACTCTAAGTCGGCTCGGCCTGACCGTGGTTTTTGTCGTGGCGCTTAATTCCTCCTGGCAATACGCACGCACCACGGCACTGATCATCTTTCTCATAGCAGGTCTGACTGATTTTATCGATGGAGAAATCGCCCGGCGTTACGGGGTGATAACAAACTTTGGAAAATTGATGGATCCGCTGGTGGACAAGATCATGATGGCCGCAGCTTTTATTTCGTTGGTTCCTCTTAAAGCCATTCCAGCATGGGCAGCCACAACAGTGGTAGCGCGAGATTTTTTAATCACCGGCTTGCGCCTGATGGCCAGTACCAAGGGTCGGATTCTTCCAGCAGAACGGCTGGGCAAACAGAAAACTTCGTGGCAGATCATTACTATTATTTTCTTTTTGGCGCTCCTTTCGATGGCGGAACTGCGATACGCCAATGAGAAATCGACATGGTGGGTGCGCGCCTGGACTGAAGCCGGCCCCGTCCTGGTCTGGGTTACCGTAGCGTTGACGATTTACTCCGCTCTTGGATTCACCTGGCGGAACCGCGAGCTGATTTCGCCAGACCAATAGCCGCCAACGAGAATCCAAAGGTCGAATTGTCGGGAATCCTTACGTGCCAAAGCGTATTAGATAATCTATTCATTGTGAGTATGTTATGTCAGGTTTTGACGGGCCTGCGCATTATCGTCTGGACGCTTTACAGCCTCGTCGTCGATTAACCATAATCCGGCGAAATTTGGCCAAAATATAACATGCTGTAAAATAGATCGTTATGATAGTTATGGAGTTAGCAGGTTTCTGTTGGCACGGTATCTGCAACATCGTGTACGATTACACTTTTCACGCCGCGCCATGCACTCAAACGCAATTTCGAAACACAAAGTCCTGCTGCTCTGCATAGCGTTTTGCGGGGCAATCCTTGCGTCGAGCCATGACGCCAAGGCCTTTCGCCTCGGTATGGGCGATTCCCACGAGTTGGGTCTCCTCTCGCCTGGCGTACAAAAAAAATCAGGCGCTCAAAACAAAGCAACTTATGTGAACCACCTACTCGGCATGGCTCTTGGCGCAATCAACATTGCCAACGGCGAGGTCTACTTTCGCTCAAACCACGCTTTTAAATCCTTGCCGGCTGCGACCCAGGCCCGCAACGGCGGTGGCAGAACGATATACCTTCGCACCGGTGGTTTATACGCATACCTGTTCGCGACATACAACGGTTACGGTTCCGAAGTCTGGTACGTGGGTAATCTGAGTGGAATCGTAACGATACCCTTTCTAGCGAGTGGTCACTGCCTCACAGGGTGGACCCTCTTTGGCACAGGTGGTGCTGGGGTCCCGGACGGTGGCGTCACGGTAATGTTGCTCGGCGTGGCTCTCGGCGTGCTCGCTTTGGCGCGACGCTTCCTGATGCGATAGCGGTCACACTTGAATTCAGAAATGCGCAAGACCATATGTCCGCCCATAGCGTCGTAGCAAAAACGATACGCGAGCACCGGAAAGTCGGCATTGTGCCAACATGAAAAGAGACGGTGCGACAAACCTGATCGGAATCATGGGAATCGCTGGAGGACTAGCGACCCTGCTCGCTTTCCCGACTGAAATAGTTTACTCGGCAACCCCGACCGTCAAAGTCCCCGGTCCCTATCCGTATGAAACACCCATGCAAGTTCCGGCGCCGCCGCTCGTTTCGGACTCATCGCCCGTGCCGTCGCCTGCTCCTTTTCCGTACTCCGAATCGTTGCCCTCGCTCTCGGCTGCTCACGATCGCGATCCACGAACAGCGAGTGCCCGCCGGCCGCTCACTGCGAAAGCTGTGCGCGAGGCAGCGTTCAAATACAATGGAGTAGCAAATTTTTGTGGATTTCTGGCAGCGCTTCCTGCCGACGTTAGTGTGTTCGATCCAAAACTCGGAAGAACACGCACGCTTGTAAAAGGGGGCCATGTAATACGCAAAAATGCAGCGTGGCTCCGCAAACATAAGCAAGCAGCCGCACACGAACAAACCGGGAGCTAACGAAAACGAGCTCCCGAGACGGTACGTTTCGAGTTGACCGAACCAAACACCGTCGTCAGCACCGAGCGCAATAGTTTCGACGGTACCTATGATCAGAAGTTCTTCGATGCTGGTGGAAACCTCGTCTTTGAGGACACGGGCACAGTCCATGCGACGCGCCTTTCTGGGAAGTGATCGGCACAAGTTGCTGTAATCCCTTCTCCCTGGGATAACAGTCAGTCAGCCGCGAGAAGGGACGGGACTTTGATTGAGCGCCAGCTTCTCACCAGGGCTGGTGTGAAAGGGAATCGCGTACGCGATCCGCGCCTGCTGAATCGCTGACGGGTAGGAAGGGACAATTCACACGCGAAAAAATCAGCCAGTCGGCGGGCCCTCGAGATAGAACAAGACGAAACGACTCGCGTCGAACAGTCCATGTCCGATGATCACCGGCCAAAGATTGCGGCCTGACGCGAGAACCAGCAAACCCATTAAAACGCCCAGTGTGCCGGTAATCGCGATGCCAAGCGGATTCTGGTAGGCATGCGCTGCTCCGAAAAGCGCGCCTTGCACAGCGCATGCGGCGATCCACGCGCCGCGGCTTGCGCCGAAAAACATCGCCAGACCCTGCATAAGGAATCCACGAAACATAAATTCCTCGTAAAAGCCTGCGCCGATCAACGCATAGAAAACGCCAAGTGCTGCGAGTTCCAGATTTCCTCGTATATCCTTGAACTTGCTGAGGTCACGACGAAATCCCGCCTTTTCCGAAAGATACATGGCAATGAAAACAAGAGCAGCGAGCGCAATACCTATGGCGAAGGTGCGCATCCAACTCGCAGGCCGCTTCAGCCCCATGTCGGCCAATCTCTCCCCGCGCAACCGGATCAATCCCCACGCAACTCCGACCAGCAGCATTTTGCCAATCGCATCGAAGACAAATCCCCTCTCCAAATTGATCGGCACAGGAATAAAAGGACCGAGAAGAGCGTCGAGAAGAAACGTCACCGCCACGAGTACCACGATGTCGATCAAATAACGCCATCGACGAGGTCTGGGAGTTCCTTCCGTAGCCTCATCCTGGCTTGGCGTCATTCGCAAGAAATAATCATTTCGGCAAACGACCGGAAGACAAATCTGATCCTCTCGAATGTTCCTTGGAGCGACTCATCACACGTCGCGAGCCTAGTGAAACTACTGGCAGATCATCGCTGACAATCTCGGCAAGGCCGGTTGGAGCCGGGGCTGCGTCTCAGCCGTCGATTCTTGCGGGCGCACGATCTGGATTGTTGACGCACACCGCGATGACGAAAAGCGTTTCGTCGTGCGGGCCGACGACAAGCCGACTGCGTTTCTTGAACTCGCGCGAACAATTTCCACTCATCTTCTGACAAAGATTGCGAACACCCATGACCGCTGGCCGTGCGCAATGACACTAATTGGAATTAGACCACACCGTTGGGGCTGGAAGCTTTTTGAATCGCCCGGCGTTGAACCGGTGTTTCCTGAGAAGCGTCAGGCAATCGACTATGCGGAAACCCGCGCGTGCGCAAAAAGCCGGGCGACGTGATGCGCGCGGTGCTATCGACCTTTCTCGATTGCTCGGATCAGAGTTACGTTGGCACGCTCGTATTGATTCATGTTATTGAAAACGCGACCCTGATCGTCATCCACACCGCGGTAATAATTGCCCAGCGTTTGGGCAAAGGCAATTCCTCTCGGAGTTGAGAATTTGTAGCCCTTCCGGGCAAATATTTCGTTTCGGGCTCGCCATAAATCAGCGGAACTAAGGCTCGAGATGTCGGTCGCACTCAGGTAGCGAGAGCTTGAATCCGGGAAGAGCCATGGTCCGCTTGCGGGCGCAATCGATGGCTGAGCAATCGTCGGTGAGTTACTCACAGGAAACCCTTCCTTTGCCCCGACTTCTTGCTGCGGTTGCTGGGCACGCGCGACATCTTCCGTGGGCAACACCGTCAGATCTTTGGCCGCCTTGCGTTGCGGTTGAGTTGCAATCGGCTCCGGCTGTTTACTGGCCGCTTCATCTTCCGTCGGGTTAACAATTGGGATCTGTCTTTCAGCCTGGACGGACCCGCTCAACTTCTCTGGTGCTACCTCTCTTTTGTGTCCAAAATACCATCCCGCACCGCCGACAATCATTAAGACTGCGATTGCGACAGCGATCAGAGTTGATTTACGCGAAGATGGTGGGGAAATTTGCACCGTTGCGATCGGACTCTCTCTCTCGGTCTGACCTAGCACGGGGAGGATTAGGCGGCCTGCTGGTGAGGATGACATCTGTTTCATCAATGTTTGCAACGTCCCGCAAAAAACCGCTACGACGGAACCGAATTGAATTTTGTCGCCATCCTTCAACTCAGCGCCACTAATAGAAACTCCATTGATCTGTGTCCCGTTTGTTGAACGCAAATCTTTCAGCCAATAGGAGTCGGCGACTCTCGCAAGTATCGCGTGCTGCGCTGACACCGCTGGATCGTCAATGACTATGTGGTTCAACGGAGCACTGCCAATCGTGACAATATCGCGAGTCAACTCATGCGTTACGAGATCAGCTTCCTCGCGGTTCACAACCAAGCGAGCCATCTTACCCTCCTATGAGTTCACTCCCCGGGACCCCAGCCGTGTGGCCTTTCGTGCTTCCTGACGCGCGACCAAGCTCCAAGCAGAAAACGCCGCGCGGGAAGGAAACACGTCCTTCCAAGTTTGTTCTACGGAAACTGCAGAACGAAGTTCTCCCGGCGGTTAAACCTCTTTGTTCGCCAGCTTCGGGCGTCCTGGACCCTTTAGCGTACGATCGGTTCCAGTGCCGCTTTGGTATCTCCGATTAGCACGCCAATGAAGGGCCAGACACTAACAGTGCCGCCAGCGATCAATTTCAGAACCGTGAACGTGCTGCGCATCACAGCGCCCCTTCATATTATTTTGTGGTTGCTGTGTGGTGACTAAAACAAGCACTATTGACCGATTTGAAACACTGTACGATCATCGGCCGCAGGACTCGCGCATCCGGTCTGTTCTGGGGCTCTGTAACAGCGGACGCATGCCAAAAAGACGGGAAGCGATTCAATGTTCGAACAGACACTCGGAGGACAATCCAAAAAGATCGGTATCGACGTAATCCAGGGGGCTCAACGACTGCGGGGCCAGGAATTAAACGGGGACTATCCCGGTCCGGTGTTTATGAATCAGCACGGAGCCCCTAAGCACCCGCCTCTCCGCACCGTGTACAGCCCGCAGTCGCTGCCAAACCACATTGTTTGAAACAACGGTCGCGGTCTGGGGTTGCAAAAAAGACTTCAAATTCCGAAAAAGGGTCGGGATATCTTACGATTCGCTCTGGGCGACAGCCTACAGCGCCATCCTACGTCGGCGCACTTCCCCTTTAGGCTTGTTGAGGAGCTAACGAACGCGGCGTGACACAATCATTTTCAAAATCTTTTACTTTCGAGCATTTCACCTATGAAATAGGGGGGAGCGGGCAACGGGAATCGAACCCGTTTTAATCACTTCGCGACTTTGCGCGACTTCCGCACAAGTTTACGCGATGCTGACTTTTAGATGGAAAACCGCCTAAGGATCACTTTGCACGAATTGCGCATGATAACGTTCCCGCAAGAGTCGATCGCCGGTGAAACCGCCTCTCGGTTTAGATTGCTTTGGTTTTGATGGCGATTGACCGTTTTGAGCCCGATCATGTTCGCCTGAACATTTACGCTTAACTGGAGGAAAACGCAATCGCGCACTAAAAGTGCACCAAATAGAGGCTTCATGTGGGTTGCCTATGCGATTTGGTCAGCACTCTTCAAGCAAAATCTAAGGGCTGGCCCACTGCCGACCTTTCGTTTTCGGCTTACTCTTTGGATTGTTCCAACTCGCCCGCGTGCTCCCGCGTCGCGATCACGTTGCCCGCATCATCAAAAACACGAATCACAGCGCGATGTGACCGGCTGTGAAACTTTGTGCAGCCGATTGCGTCACCTGGTTTGGTGTACCACAGGCCGCCGAATAGCAGCGCATCGAAGATGAGATCAAAGCCGCGTTTATCACGGCGCGGGCGGACTTCGTAAACGTGCATGGAACGCGCAATGCTTTAGCCAACGATTAGCTAGTAGTCGGTATGATAAGTCTCGACACGTTTCCCATCTGCGTAAACAGACCCTCTTTCCTTTTTGCGAATTGCGAGTTGTGTGGCCTTGAGCGATAATACACACAGCTGGTCAAAGACATTCATCAACGAAGAGGAGGAAAGACTTTTTACCGGTTTTAGAAAGCAAAAACGATGAAACTGATCGGCTGATTCGTGTACAGCACCGGTTCTGGTTAAGGTTCGCTTAAGTAAATCCTAAATACGAATCCGAAATCAACAGTCAAAGCTCCCAATGATTCTGTTTACTAGGCATTTGAAGTTAGCTGTAGCTGGAGTCAGCGGTCTTACACTGTGCGTACATGGCGCGCAGGCCCCACAGCACATCAATATTAACCAATTATCCACGACTGTAGAAGACGTTGTTGTGCCGTTACCGAATGAAATTTTCGGGGCACTGAATAAACTAGGTGCAGTTAATTGGAAAGAACACGTCCGTAGTGACAATGGACCGAGTTTCACCGAGCGCCCGCGTATAGCGCTAGTGCTGGGGACAGTGATCGCCGATGGTTTTATTGCGGTGCAAGCGGAGGACGCGCCGACAGTAAAGGAGATTGGGCAACGCGTCATGACACTCGCAAAGGCAATTGGCGTTGGAAATTCGATCACACCACATGCCAACGCGATCATTGGTGCGTCAGACAAGCGTAATTGGGAAAATGTGCGCCGGGAATTGGATCGCACTCAAAACAGCGTTCAACAGGCAATGAACGAAGTGCACGATGAAAAGCTGTCGCAGCTCGTTAGTCTGGGCGGGTGGCTTAGGGGCACGGAAGTATTGACCTCCGTGGTGAAACAGCATTTCTCCAACGACGGCGCTGAGCTTCTGCATCAGCCGGATCTGCTGACCTATTTTCAGACAAGGCTGCAGGCGATGTCCGAGTTTAACCTTCCGATCGTTCATCAAATTCAGGACGCCTTGGTGGAGGTAAAGCCTCTAATCAATATCGGCAATGCTCGCATTTCTGCCGAATCAGTTAAGAAGGTCAACGAGATCACTACGCGGCTCGGCAACGACATCATCAAGA
>WNFT01017938.1_pt1 | contig 10634 bp, 12 predicted proteins | sample 5400191 | NCBI WGS metagenome assembly WNFT01 (sample SAMN13153359, study PRJNA577476) | soil metagenome | isolation source: 80 cm saprolite under Madrone tree | place: USA:California | collected 2016-06-14 | reverse complement strand
TCATGCTGGTTGCGTCGAGATTGGATACGGTGCGACCTGCCCCGGTAACCGGTCCTCGTGATGCAGCATTGCGCGCGGCGCGGACCTGCTATGACCATCTCGCCGGCCATCTCGGCGTCGCACTCGCGGACGCGTTAGTAGCCGGTGGTCACGTGGAGTTGTCACACGATGCTGGCGTGGTAACTGACGCCGGGGTCGCGCTTTTCGGGCGAATCGGCATCGATGTCACTTCATTTTCAGCTGGCCGCGGCAAGACTGCTCGCGTCCTTTGCCGACCCTGCCTTGATTGGAGCGAACGACGATCGCACTTGGCTGGCGCCGTCGCAACGGCACTGTGCACACGCAGCCTGGAAGAAGGCTGGATACGGCGCATTGAAGGCACGCGCGCCGTCACTGTTACGGCTAAGGGACAACGCGTCTTTTGCGAGGCTATCGGTGTGCGGTTTGGTGGACAGTGAGCAGATGACGTCTAACCGCCCAATCCACAGCGACGCCCGCAAGCCCGCTGTGCACTTGCGGGCGCGGGTGATTGGGACACGTTAGGCGCCGTCTCTAGCGGTTCACCAGCTTCTGAGACACATGTACGTGCCGAGCGCAAGCAAGCCGATAAAAAAGCCTCGACGGAAGACCTGTTCAGCAGTGCGCCGACGCACGATTTGCCCTAGGTACATCCCAGCCAACGAGAAAAGAAGCGCTACCACCCAGCTGCCGGCGACGTCCATTCGAAGTTGCCCATGCACAATGAGGGCGGCCGCCAGCGCAAGGGGACAAACGAAGGCATTAATGCCGACGCTCTGCACCAACTCCTCCTTGTCCAGGCGAAGAGACGCCAGGTACGGAGCCGTGGGAATGACAAACACGCCAGTTGCGCCATTCAGCACACCCGTCCCGAATCCGACGAGTGGCGATAGCCATTGCTCCCAGCGCGGGGGAATTTCGAACCTTGCTCCGACAAGTCCGTAGATCGCGTACACCGCGAGCACGGCACCCAATGCGCCAGTGGCGGTGGATCCCGACGACGTAGCGAGGAACTCAACGGTTGAAAACGTTCCGATCACGGTGGCGACGATCATCCAAGCGAACCGGCGTACGAGCGTGAGGAGCGCAGGCCCCAATGCCACCTGCCAGATGTTCGTAACGAGCGCTGGAATGACCAGGATGCCCGCGGCTTCAGCGGGCGTCATTGCGACGCTGAGAAGTCCCATGGCAACAGTGGGCAATCCCAGTCCAAGCACGCCCTTTATGCCTCCCGCGAGCAGGAACACGGCAGCGATGAACACGGCTAAGGTAAATTCGGACATCCGGACGACTCGGAGGCGCAGAACCTTAGTTGTCGAGGTGCTACTGCGAATGCTTTAACATAGAACACACTTCACAGGCCCCACTGGGGCATATTCTGAAACATTCCCCGCAGGTCCCCATGAAGAGCCACCCCACCGCCCGCGTCGCCGCCGACGATTACGAAGGTCACATCCGCATCAGCGATCACGCTCGTTGTACCCTTTCATCTTCACGACGTGCCGCATGATGGCACTCTTGGTTCCAATATCTCTCATCGCCGTTTCGATCACGAGTTCTTCACCCACTGTCGCAACTAACTCTATGGTAATTGATATTGATATTTACGAAAGATGAAAGGGCCGGTACTGGCTTGTATACTCACCTGAAGCCGACACCTTCCATTGCTTTTGGGGCATCACTGAAACAATCTGGGAGCGCATGGTGTATTGGGCAGCCCCTTGTACTGTTGGTCCGCGTAAGGACTCTACCCCGCGTTCGGGAGCGGACCGCCTTCGGCGGCCGCTCAACGCGAACGTTAGAGAGCGGTAAAGATGCAAGAAGTCTTCGCTATTCTTGAGAGAAACTTCTAGGCCGCACAATCCCCTGTGGAGGCTGCCATTACGAACTCCAAGCAAATCGCTAGCCTGGTCGGTCCGACTCTCGTAGCCATGCTCGTTTCGGAATTCCCGCTCGTTCAACCGCACCTATACGACAGCCAGATTCCGCCCGTCGTCTACCTATCTGGCGTACTCATGTTCGTTGCCGGCCTCGCAGTTATACGGGCACACAACATATGGGCGCGTAACTGGACCGTTCTCCTCACGCTGACAGGCTGGTTTGCCTTGGTGCTCGGCCTAGTCCGCATGTTCGCGGCTAGCCAATACCGTCAGGTCGCAGCGGGCACGAGTTCAACGGTCTTCATGACACTTGAGGGCGTCCTGCTAGTTGTTGCCCTTGTCCTCACGTATCACGGGTACCGTCGCGGGCCCAGATAGCACGCCCACCTCGATGCGCCGAGTGCAGCCTAACAACACGTTGGAGCGGACGGAAATGAACTTCACGCGCTTTTTCGTATCCGGCTCGCTGATTTTCTGCGCGTCGCTCTTGCCTATGCAACTGACGGCTGCTCCCTTTCCTCCGATCATGGATTTGCTTGAGAAGCCGGAGCCATTCGTGACGGTCTCGCCCGAGCTTTTCCGGCAGCTGGGAAAGTCCCTCGCCCTTCCAGACGCGGGCGGGACGGTCAAGGAGCTGGCGGACAAGGGCCCCGGCGGCGCGTTCGATCCGAGAGACCTGGAAAGGATTCCGCCGGCGACCTTGGGCTACAGGGCGAAGTGGGCGGTCGTTCGCTACCCGTACTACGGGCTCGACTGGGATATTACCGGGCTGCGCCTCGAAAGCCTCGACCCTAAGGCGAAAGCGCTGCCGTGGATCGTCATCATCAACGGCGGATCGGCAAACTGGTACGAGTTCTTCGTCGATCCGCTCAATCGCTCGGGCCTCGGCCAGTACCTCGCGCAAAGGGCCAACGTGCTCATCGTCACCATCCCGGGCAATTTCAAGTACGGCGGGTGGACGCTGCCCGCTTCGCAGCGCTCGCCGCAGTATCTGCTCGACCGGGATCTTTCGGCGGACGAGGTGAAGGTCAGGAACGCGGTCTACACGAACAGCATGGAGATCGAAGGGCTGCGGCGCCTGATCGTGAGGGAAACCACCGGAGACATCCTGATCATCGGGCATTCGACCTCGGGCGAGCTCGGGTTCCTCGCCATGGGCGAGAAAGAGCTGGCCACGAGGCTCAAGGGACGCTTCCTCGGCTGGGGGAGCGGCGGCCCTTCGAATCTCAGGAAGGAGTGGGAGGAACAGGTCGGCAGGCGCGCGGAAAACGTGAAAGCGCTGGCGAAATATCCTCCGCTGTGGGAGCTGCGCCCGCGCGACGCGGAAGAGTACGTGAATAGCGGATACATCGGCCCGCTCAACCCCGTCGCCGCGCCCGGAATGACCGATCTGCAGGTGGCGCAGCGCTGGCTCGCGCTCGTCGAGCGCAACCGTCCCAATTTCAAGCAGGTGTTGCAGGACCTCGAGCATTACGGGATGGTGGAGCTGCAGACGAAGCTCGAAGGCGAAATGCGGGAAGCGCTGGCTGCAACGAAACTGCCGGTCAGGCTCGATCAGGTTTCGAAGGACCTCTTTGCAACGAACCATGCGCCACTCACCGGATACCGCCGAATGCTCTGGGTGGTGGGCAAGTGGGATCAAGGCCATTGGCACAAGACGACCTCCGAGAAGGCCCGGGAGCTCACCATCGCGAACCAGTTCCGGGAGAGGAACCCCGGCGCGGCCATCCGGATCCTGGTTTTCGATCTGCCCATGACGCACTACGGCCACGTCGAGAAACCGCGCGAGGTGGCCGAAGGGCTGCTCACGGCGGTCCACTGGCTGAACCGATGAAGTACGAGAGACTGCTCGCGCGGTTTTGAACCGCGCGTCAATCCGCTCGGGAGGAAAGAATGTCCGGAAAACTGCGTAGATCGATAGCCGCACTCGCGCTGTGCGCCGTGCATGCCGGCGGGCAGGCGCAGGCCTGGCCCACGAAGTCGGTGAGGATCGTCGTTCCCTTCACTCCCGGGAGCGGCACCGACATCATCGCGCGCACGGTGACCGAGAAGCTCTCGCCCCAGATCGGGCAGGCGATCGTCATCGAGAACCGCCCCGGGGCGGGTGGCACCATCGGCGTCGGCCTGGTCGCGAAAGCCGAGCCCGACGGCCACACGCTGCTGGTGCATTCCTCGTCCTACACGGTCACCCCGTCCACGTACAAGGACCTGCCCTACGACACGCTGCGCGACCTGACCGGCGTCATGCCACGCCGAGCGCTTTCGCCTGGGCGCGGGGATCGACACGGTGAACGTCCCGTTCAAGGGGTCGCCGGAAGCGCTCACCGAGATCATCACCGGCCGCGTCGACTACTACTTCTGCCCGGTCGTGTCGGTGCTGCCGCTCCTGAAGGACGGAAAGATCGTGGCGCTCGCCGTGGGCAGCTCCAGGCGCTCCTCGGCGCTGCCCGACCTGCCGACCACGCTCGAGGCGGGCGTGCCCAACTCCGACTACAATTTCTGGGTCGGCATGTTCGCGCCGGCGAAGACCCCGCGCGAGACGGTCCAGCACCTCTACCGGGAGACCCTCAGGGCGCTGCGCTCGGCGGAGGTCAGTGCGAAGATGGCGAACCTCGGCGCGGAGCCCATGGACTACGATCCCGATCGGTTCAACGCCTACATTCGCGGCGAGATCGCGTCGAACGCGGCGCTCGTCAAGGCCGCGGGGATCAAGCTGGAATAGCGGCGCGCCGGCGCCCGCGTCAGGCGAAAGCGATGAAGCCGCCGACGATGGCCGCCGCGACGACGGCGGCGAACAGCCAGCGCGGCCCCGGGTCGCGCCTGATGCGGCGCAGGACGCCGACCCGCCGGGGCAGCCGAGTGAGGAGCGCCCGGTCCCGCCAATTGGGTGTCTTCAGCCGGCTTATCGCCACGGAGCCGTCGAACCTGAGGGACGCGGGAAGGCGCGTTTCGGCCCCGATCTGGCCCGCGGGCGGCGGGAGCGTGGCTTTCCCGCTGACTTCCAGCTTGAGCGTCTTGGTGGCTTCCTTGTCGCGGTTCTTTTTTCCCGACCCACCCTCGCGGTCGACGAGCTCGATCATGCAGGAGCGCAGATCGGCCGCCAGCTCGAACGCGTCCTGATAGCGCAGCGCAGGATCTTTCTTGAGCGCGCGCTCGAGCACGAAGTCGAGCATCGGCGGCACCTCGGGGTTCAGCCGGCTCGGCGGGGCGGGCTGGACGTTGACGACGTTGTAGAAGATCTGCGGCGTGTCCTCGCCGGCGAACAATCGCGCGCGGGTCAGCATCTCGTACAGCACGACCCCCAGCGAAAAGATGTCGGAACGATGGTCGACCGCGATCCCCGTCACCTGCTCGGGCGACATGTATTTCGGCGTCCCGAGCACCATGCCCGTGCTCGTCTTGTGGTCGGAGGCGCGCATGCGCGCGATGCCGAAATCCATGATTTTCACCTGCTCGTGCGCGAGGAGCATGATGTTGCTCGGCTTGATGTCGCGGTGGACCACGCCGTGCTCGTGCGCATAGCCCAGGCCCTCGGCCACCTGCTCGGCGATGTGCACCGCCTCGGGCACGCCGATCGCGCCCTTCCCCATGTGGGTGCGCAGCTCGGTCCCCTTCAGAAACTCCATCGCCATGTAGGCGAGGTCGTCCTCCTCGCCGAAATCATAAACGGTGATGATCTGCGGGTGGGTGAGCCGCGCGGAGGCCTTCGCTTCCAGGAAGAAGCGCGTGTGGTAGTCCTTGCGTCCGGCCGAGTCGTGCTCCGACAGGATGATGGTCTTGAGCGCGACGATGCGGTCGAGGGCCGGGTCCTCGGCCTTGTAGACGACCCCCATGGCGCCGCGCCCGAGCTCGCCGAGGATCTTGTAGCGTCCGAGCTTTTTCTTCGCCGCCATGGTCAGAGCCTGAGCCTCTCGCGCAGGCCGCGAAGATAGCTCTCGCCGTCCTTCGCGGAAATTCTGAGCTTCGCGATCATTCCATCCAGGAGCTTCGGGTGCCCGCCCGAGGAAACGCGTGCGGCGACGCCGGCCCCGACGATTGCGATGACGGCCGCGGCCCCGAGCGCGACCAGGCGCTTGCGCCTGCGCCCGGCCGCGTGCCTGTCCGGGCTGAACAGCTCGTGCGTACGCAGGCCCGCGTCGGTGAACACCCCCGCCGCGAAAAGTCCGGAATCCAGCCCCGGGACGGAGTCCGCGAGCGCGTCCCGGAACGAGCGCGAGATCAGCAGGCGCGTAGGCGAGGCAAACTCGGCGACGCTCGCCGCAACCGAGATGCCGTCCCCGGTCAGACCTTCGGCGCCGCGCCCGCCCGTGGCGATCTGCACGGCGCCGTGATTGAGGCCGATGCACAAGGGGAGCCCCGCCGCCGTCGCGGAGAGGGCGCGCTCGGCCAGGCGCAGCGCTCCCTCGGGATCGGCGAGGACCACGATCGCGGCCCCGTCGGCGGCGTCGAGCACGATCCGGCCCGAGGGCGAAAGCTCCGCGGAGGTCACCGCCACCACGGCCTCGAGCTGCGCGCGCAGCCGCGTCTGTTCCTGGACCGGCCTGCGCGCGAACTCCTGAATTTTCAGAAAGACGACGCTGGCGAGGGTCGCAGCCGCGTTCGTTGTTTTCATCGGCGAAGCCTGAAGGGATTCGCGATCTTACCTCTTAGTCACCTCTTGCGCTTAGAATCTCAGTCGCCGGGCGCGTCAAGCCGCGCAAACGGATTGGAACGGGAAGGAAGCCGATGACCGAGCTGAAAGCCGTCAGCCTCGCGGAGGTCTCCGAGGGCATCAGGAAGAGCGTCAAGCCGGTCGGCATCCTGTGGCAGGCGCCCGACACCATCGCCTTCGTCGCCCGCGGGCGAGCGCACAGGAGCGAATTCCACTCGGATCCGAGCGACGAGGTCATGTACATGATCAAGGGCGAGATGAGCCTGCACTACCTCACGCCCGAAGACGAGGAGAAGGTGGCGCTGGTGCGCGAGGGCGAGATCATCCATTGCCCGGCCGGCGTGCGGCACTCGCCGCGCTTCTCGCCGGACGCGTTCCTGCTCGTTCTCGAGCGCAAACGGCGCTCCGAAGAGAGAGACCGGTTTTTCTGGTATTGCGAGAAGTGCCACGCCGAGCTCTACCAGGCCGTGCGCCACGTCGCCGATTACCGCGAGGACCCGGTCTCGCGGGTGTACGAGGAGTTCTATTCGGAAGAGTCGCACCGCACCTGCGGAAAGTGCGGGCACGTCACTCCCAGGCCGACATCGTAGCTTGCCGTGTTCCGTGCGCGGTCAACCGTCAGCGTGCGGCTCAAAGGCCGGTCCGGCGTTTGTGTCTACAAAGTCACATACTCGACTCGAAGTAGGAAATGCAATCCTCCGCGGGCAGGCCGCGGAGGGAACCTTTTCGCCCTCGCCGGCGTGTGACTGTTTTTATGCCGCCTGTTTCGCCGTACCGCCGAGCCCGGCCCGCCACGTCGAATTTTGAGGATTTGCTGCGCCCGCAAGTCGAGTACCTCTATCGGCTCGCTTGGCGCTTCACCGGCAGCGTGGCCGACGCCGAGGACCTGGTTCAGGACGTATTGCTCAAGCTCTACCCCCGTACACAGGAGCTGCTCAAGATCGAGCGGCTCCGTCCCTGGCTGGCCCGCGTGCTTTACCGCCAGTACGTAGACTCCGTCCGCCAACGGGCTCGCTCGCCGATCGCGACCTACGCCGAGGGCGAGGACAATCCCCTCGATACCTTACCAGCGATGACAGATGGCCCGGAAGAGCACGCCGAACGCAGCCGGTGGCGCGAACATATCCTAGCCGCGCTCGAGCGGCTCAATCCCGAGCAGCGCACGGTCCTCACGATGCACGACGTCGAGGGGTACAGCCTCGAAGAGCTCGAGACGATACTGGAGGCGCCGCTCGGCACGCTCAAGTCGCGGCTCCACCGCGCCCGCCAACGCTTGCGGGCGCTCCTGCCGATGCAACCTTTTTCCGCCGGCGAGCGTGTAAACGGCTAGGAACCCATCAAATGGAATGCCGCGACTTCACGCTGCAATTGGATGACTACCTCGACGGGCGCCTCGACGCCGTCCGGCAGCGCTCGATTCAGAGACATCTGGAGCGTTGTCCGAATTGCCGCAGCAGGCATCAGCACGCCGTGGCGCTGCAGGCGGCTTTGCGCACGCTTCCCGCGCCGACCCCGCACCCGGGGTTCGTGGACCAGGCACTATCGCGCGCGACCCGCGCGGCGCTCAGTAATGCACACCCCACGTGGCGCGCCGTGATTGGCATGGCGATCGCGGCAACTCTGATGCTGGGCGTGGCCCTGGGCGTATTCCTCGCCACGCAGCCGTCGCCGGTGCAGACGGTGGCGCTGACGCTCGAGCGGCCCGAGACCGTGCGCCTGATATTCAACAGCGCGAAGCCGCTGCAGGCGGCGACGTTGAGCTTGGCGCTGCCCGAGAACGTCGAGCTCGTCGGCTACGGCGACCGACGCGAGCTGAGCTGGCAGACAGATCTGCGCGAGGGCGGGAACCTGCTGCGGCTTCCGCTGGTTGCGCGCGGAACGGCGAAGGCCGAACTGGTGGCGCGCCTGTCGCACGGCGGGAGCAGCAAAACGTTCCGGCTGAAGTTTGAAGTCGATAACGCGGGCAAGTCGGGCATGTAGCCCGCCGGGTTCGCGGAATTGGCGATCCAACGGCAAGCAGGAGGTATGTCATGAAGCGATTCACGCAATATACGATCGGTGCGGTTTTTGCCCTCGCGCTTTCGGGCGCGGCCTGGGCGCAGCAGCGCGATCTCGAAGTGACGATGGACGTCGTGCCGGCCAACGCTCCCGCCGGCACCGCCACCGGCGAGATCAAGCTTCCCAATCTCGATACGGCTTCGGCCCGCGGGCAGGAATCCTCGGCCTTCGGCCGTGGGATCGCCAATGCGGCTCGCGAGGCGAAGGGTGATCTCCGCGAGTTCGGACAGGGGGTATCCGACGCGGCGCAAGCGCAGACTCGCGCCCCGAACCTCCCGCCGCAATCCAAGCGCCCGTGACGCTGTCGTAACGGCCCGGGCGAGGGACATCCACGCCCGGTCCGCGGACCAACTGAGGGAGGGAAGATGAGCACGACTCAAAGATGGTCTTTTTTATCCGTGATCCTTGCATTGGGGATCGCGGGTCTTTTTTCCGCCGCAAGCGCCCTCGGCGCGGCGGTCGTACAGGAGTCGAAAGGCGACGTCCGCGCCGGTGCGACCCCCGCCGAAAGCAAGCCCTTAGCACCAAACCAGCGTGTGCCCTCGGGCACCGTGGTGACCACCGCTCCCGGCTCCCGGGTCGTTCTGCGTTTCGACGACGGCCAGATAGTAGCGCTCCACGAGAACACACAGTTCCGTATAGAGGATTTTCGCTACCGGCTGCAGGAACCGGAGGCCGACCGCGCGATGTTCGTCCTTTTGCGGGGTGCGCTTCGCGTGGTGACCGGGACCCTGGGAAAGCGCAGCCCCGATACGTTCTCGCTGGTCGCGCCGCAGGCGACGATCGGCATCCGGGGCACCGACTTCATGGTCGTACTCGTGAATCCCGCGTATCTTTCGGTACTCAAGGGAACCGTCACGGCGACGAACGCCGCGGGCACGGTGACGTTCGAAGAGAGAACGCTTGGCTCGCTCGCGAACTCCACGACGCTCGCGGTCCCCGTTCCTGAAAGCGCTTTGCCCCGCGCGGTTGCTTCGTCGTTCGCCAACCTGGGCGCGCTGCCCCTTAAGGCCGGCTCGTCCGGCGGCGAGACCAGGCAGCCCGGGGCGGCGGCGTCCAAGGCGAAGGGTGCCTCGGTCTCCGGCCGCGAGACCTCCGGCACGGCGCGCGACCTGAAGGGTGAGGCGGCGCGCCAACGGGCTCAGGACCGCATTCCGAGCAAACCCTGACTTTCCGGAACCCGGTCGTCCCAGCCGGTCCCCCCGCCGGAGTACACTCCGGCGGGAGTGTGCCCCTATCCGTCGCCGAAGGACGCAAGTCGAAAGAACGTACAACTTCGGATTCCCTGCCTTGTCGTCGTCGTTTCGCTGCTCCTTTGCGTCGTTCCGGCGCGGCCTGCGGGCGCCGCCGCCCAGGGCGCGCAGGCTTTCGATCAGGGTATACAGGCGTTTCGCGCTGGAGATTACAAGGCGGCGCTTCAGTCGTTCCTCGATGCGCGGCGGGCGGGCGTGGACACTCCGCGTCTGAGCTACAACCTGGGAGTAACGTATTACCGGCTGGGCCGTTACGCGGAGGCCGAGAGCGAGTTCAAGACGCTCTTGGGCGATCCGGAGTGGGCTTCCCTCGCTCACTACAACCTCGGCCTGACCGCGCAGCGCATGGGGCGCGAGCAGCAGGCGGTAGAGCGCTTCGAACAGGCGCGCCGCATGACCGCCGACCCGAGCCTGCGCACGCTCTCGGCGACGGCCCTTGAGCGGCTCGGCGGCGCGTCGCCGTCGCAGGGGACGGGCGCCTCGGTATCGTTGGCCGGCGGCTACGACAGCAACGCGACGCTTGCCCCGGATGCCGCGACAGCCGGAGTCAGCCACCAGAGCGACCTATTCGTAGAGGCGCTTGCCGCGGCGAGCCGTCGTCTGGCCGGAAACACCGCGCACGGGTGGTACGCCCACGGAGGCCTGGTCCTGAGGAAGTACAGCAATCTGAACGAATTCGACGTGACGGGATCGCGTGTCGGCCTGAGCTACGAGACCGACTCGGCTCGCTTGCAGACCGGCGTCGGCGGCTATTTCGACACGGTGTACTTCGGC
>WNFT01006059.1_pt1 | contig 10634 bp, 16 predicted proteins | sample 5400191 | NCBI WGS metagenome assembly WNFT01 (sample SAMN13153359, study PRJNA577476) | soil metagenome | isolation source: 80 cm saprolite under Madrone tree | place: USA:California | collected 2016-06-14 | reverse complement strand
CATGAATGCTATCGCCGCTCATACAAATGAGCTTAGAAAATTGCTCGGAGAATTAACACATGGAACCAACATTGACTCAGAACTGCGCGCTCTACTACGCGCAACATAAAACTTCAAAAGGTCGTGCGGCGCTTTTCAAGAAATTTCGCGCTGCAGCCCGCAAGCGGCGGCCGGACGTTCGGCGGCAGCTGACCTCTGGCGACTTATTCATCGTAGCACGACTTCATCAGGACAACGGGCGCTGAGTCGGTTCGTTGATTGCCATGATGGATCCCCTGACTTCCGCAAGTTCACAAAACGAAGAAAGCGATTTTGCCGCAGAGCGACGTTGGGAAGACGAAGGGGGAAATCCGGGGCAACTTCAACAGCTACCGTGTGATGATCGGAAGGAAGACGCCACAACCGGTCCGGCGCAAGGCGCGTCGAAGGCATTCTGCTACCAAGGCTAAGGGCACATGCATCTAATCCAATTCCGCGAAATAATGCGAGATGCTGAAATCGCATATGCAATTCATCCTATCGTGCGCAAGTACCTCCTAACTGTGGAGGACACGACCAAAGTTCTAACCGCATGCGGCGTGCCGAGGGCTGCCAACGTAGCAAAGATTACCAACTCCTGGATATGACCGCGGCTAGTTTAACAGAGGGCAAGAGTGTCGCTAAAGGAGAGAGCGCTCCGGCTGTCGAAGCTGCAATCCCCTTTGATAATCCGGTGTCGAAAAATAATTGACGCCAATGAGACATTCAAAAAGAGGCCGCCTGGTCCGCAACGCCCGTGGACGGGGCGCGACAGCCCGATCCTCTGACCAGGAAGTGATGCTACATCTGTCGCGTTCTCAAATTTTCAAAGATTACGAACGGGCTTTCAGCGAAGCGGTGGGTTTGCCGCTTAATATTCGAGGACACAATTCATGGTCGCCTGCACACCATGGCAAAACGGATGACGATTCATTTGCCGCGATTCTGGCTCGTTTCAACCAGGCCCGCGCCGCATGCCTAAGGGCTCAAACCGATGTGTCTCAAGAACTGGCCTCGAAGACGCGCACCGCCACTTGGTTTGCGGGGCTCTCAGAAAGCGCAGTGCCAGTGTATGTGGGTGACCACATTCTCGGTTTTCTCGAGACGGGCGAAGTAATGCTCAAGAATCCGACAAAGAAACACTTCGCGAGCATTACTCGGCAGCTCCGCGCGTGGGGTTACAAGACGGATTGGAAGCAACTTGAGCGGGCTTATTTCCGGTCGTGCGTTTTATCGCCTGTCCGGTACCGCGCGATGTTGCGACTCCTGAGTCTTTTTGCGCAACACCTTTCGATCTTGTCAAATCAACTAGCCGTACGGCGCAAAAACGATGAGGCCACAAATATGACACGAGCGCGACAATTTATTGAGGACCATCAAGCGGAGCCGCTGTCGCTCGGGCGGATCGCCCAGGTGGCTAATATCAGCAGGCATTACTTTTGCAAAATGTTCAAGAAAGCGACTGGGATAAATTTCACAGACTATCTCTCGAGAGTTCGAGTAGAGAAATCGAAGGCGCTTTTGCTCAATCCTAACTCGCGAATCAGCGAAGCTGCCTTCGCATGCGGATTTCAATCCATGACGAACTTCAATCGCGAGTTTAAACGAATTGTGGGTCGCTCTCCCACGCAATTTCGCGAAGCCCTTCCGAAATTGCGACGCTCGACGTAGGACTGTTCGTCCGGTGAGAAAGGCCGAGCAGTTCCGCGAGGCGTGACTCATAGGAGTCGCAGGTGGGGCAATTGCCATTCGGCTCGACCCAGTCGGCATGCTGGAGACGCAAGGCGTCGTTGGCTCCCTTGCCGAGTCTGGGATTCGCAAGACAAGAAACGGTCAGTCTTTCGGAAAATACGCCCAGACCGTACTCGCCCCCCACGTAAATTAGAGAGCCTCTCGGACAAGGAAAAATAGAAAGATTACGTCATGAGAAAATTAACCCCGACCCTTACACAAAGCGGACTGCTGGCCGTGTTGCTGCAACGCCAGCGCTACAAAATAAGGCAGTTGGCCTGGCGTCGTGCACAACGCAAGCACATGCGCACCGCGCTTTGGAGTACCTTCACCTGGCCGTGGCGGGCGCTTACGGCACCCGTGCCCGTGCGCCATTCTCGCCGAGCCCTTGGTCGGATACCTCTCGCCCCGCATTTGAATCTTTTACCGAGTCCGATTGCCATGTCTCCTCGAATCCACACATACACCGAACTGCAACACCAGATTCACGACGATCTGCGGGTCCAACATCCCGAATGGATTCAGTCAAATGGCGAAGCCCCCATGTGTGATTCGTACGAGGCGTGTCTCACGGAAATGCTCGACACTTTGACGCGAAGGGGAACCAACGGATCGATCGTTCCTCCTCATCGCGGGCTGGAACTGGCAATAACTGGAAACTAAAGACCTATGGAATATGTCTTAAAGCTGGTTGAGCTATTCTTATTCTGCCTGGGGATAACCTACTTAGGGCTCGGGCTTTCGTAGCTGCGAGAAGTAAATAACCGGCGACATATCTACCTTAATAATTCAGTTCTTCCTTTTAGCTGCTATTATTCTCGCTCTCTGGCTTTATAGGAGGAGTAAGAGTTAGGTTTGTTGCGCTGAGGTCTAAAGAACAAGTCACCAGGACACACGCCAGTCTGCGACAGATCGGGATCGCAAGTCCGGAATTCTTCCCATGCATTCTATCGTAAGCCGCTTACGATGCATGCGGGTCCAAGCGCGTAGGCGAATTTTAGGGCACAAGCACTGCAAATTGCCGGCGGGCCGACCTGTTTTTCCCCAAAGCGGGCTTCGTACAGATTCTATCTTCATGCAAGTCCGAGACACCACCGTGCAAGTCTGGACAGTTGGAAAAGGATTTGGGATTAGAAGCAAGTTCTCTCAGACAGGCTGCGCGGCTAATAATTTTCCAGATCATGAGACCTTCTTCCTTGGTTTAAAGGAGCAGGCGACTAAGTTAGCCGCCCTACACTGGGGCGAACGCACGGAACCTTCCGCACGCTCGTCGTCAGTGTTAGAGCATTATTGCACTTTAACTTCGATGGCTTTTGATCTTGCTATCGGTGTCGTTGGGAGGTGCACTTTCAGCACTCCGTCGCGGAACTCCGCCGTCACTTTCTTGCTGTCGGCGTCTTCAGGCAGCGTGAAGCTGCGTCGGAAGTTACCAAAGGAGCGCTCGATGCGATGGAATTTCTTTTTCTGATCTTCCTTCACGCTTTTGCGTTCTCCGGAAACGCAGAGGATGCCATCTTCGACTGTTACCCTCACGTCATCCTTCTTCATTTCAGGCAGGTCAGCTTTGAGCAGGTACTCGTGATCATCCTGGCTGATATCAACCTCCGGTGACCAATCTGCGACCGTCAGGCTGTGGGGCTCGCCATTGCCTATTCTGTTCGGAAATCCGCCCAAGAAACGATTAAAACGATTTTGCGTCGCTTCTTCCATCTCTCTGAGCTGATTCCATGTTATTAGTGTATTCATATATTTACCTTTCTGGATTGAATTAAAGCTATCTTGGTGCATCGCGCTCACCGCTTATTGTCAGAGTCGACCCTAATCTTGCGCACGTTGAGGAGGAGGTCTGGCTAAAGGCAAATGCTTGGCGACTTCACCAGATAGCGGTCTTAGCCACGCAGGCTGGAAGGCCGCGTGCTGCGCCAGGCAAAGATACCTGTTTCGATAGCGCGTAGAGGCAGTCAGCAATCTGGCTTGCCATACGCGCTTTGGTTGCGCATAATGAAGTCCCGATGATCAGGGCGAATTGTCGGGCGCGGTTTACCGCGGCTGATTTCGACTTCATTGTGCGCACGCTCGCGCGTTCGCAAAGCGATCAAGTCTCCCTTGTCGATCTGTTAAGCGATATCGAAACGCGCGATTCGATTCTGGATCATCCGCGATTGGTCGATGCAATCCTGAATCACTGCGGGCATCTACGAATATCGTCGCAGTTTTACTTTTACGTTCTGGCTCGGCACGTGTTGCAACAGGGCGGGATCGGCGACCGGAAGCTTTGCGATTACGTAGCGTCATTGCTGGAAACGTTTTCGCGTGCGAGCCGGTTGCAGATTTCCGATGAGACCCATCATGTGGCCGAGCAATACATTTCGGACATGCTGATCGCGCTGACGCGCGCGACTCCAGAGCAGGCGTTTTTGCTGCGGGCGCACGTTGGTAATTACTCGCTTTTCATCAGTGGAATTTTTCATCCCGCAGTCGCCGGACAGCGCAGTTTGCGCGGCGGACCGGATATCGAGTTCTACGAACAGGTCGGCCGGACCAACTATCAACTTGTTGCCACGCACGCTGCCGCTCGCCGCTGCGAACTGGACGACGTTTTCGAAGGATTGGCCGATCGATTCCGCGACGTGCGACTCGCGCTGAATCAGCTTTCCGACCAGTTGCTCAATCTGGACGACGATGCGCGTCCCTCGCTCTGCCTGTGAACGAGACGCTCTTTAGCCAAATCCAGAAGTTATTCGAGCGAACGTATGCGCAGGTCGGGATCAATCTGGAGAATTGCCTGATCGATCACACGCGATGCGCGCAATTGTCGGTATTGGCGGGCAAATCCGCCCGGGAACTAAGCGAGCTCGCGCGCACGTTCCTGCGCCGCGCCGGAGACCAGCTTTACGTCGGCATCTATTATTCGCGCTGGCTCATCGAGCAGTTGGAGCAGCATGATCCTCGCGCGGGCCTGGGCGATCGCAACATCCGGTCGTTGATCATGTTCGTCGAGGAACTCAATCATGCGTTGCATGCCGCGATTCAGTTCAAAAAGGGAATCCGCGAGATCGCATCGGAAGATTTTGCGCGGAATCTTGAGCTACAGGCGCAGGTAGATACGTACCTCGTTCTACTATTGTTCGTCGCCTTTTTCCGAAAACCCCAGCGCATTTCACAGGCTGACCGGCGCTGGCTGCGGTTTCACCTTTTCGCGCGACAATGCCCACAGGCATTTCGTGACACAAACCTGCGCGGCCGTTATCTCGAGACAAGCCAGCTTGCCGCGGGCTACACTCGTTACCTGGACACGCTCAATGGCGTGCGTCGCCTCGAGGAGATCCGCCGGTTTCATTCCCTCGATTACGACGCGAAACGATCGCGAATTCTGACGCTGACGAATGGCGGCGCGAATCAGACGAACTAGCCGCGACAGTTGCGCGACCATAGCGACACGGCGATTACTCTGGGCATGAGGACATATCCTACGGGCCCGAAAGAAACGACGCGCGGCATGATGTATTTCCCGCGCATGCTGGACAAGATCCGACTGCACGCCCGCGGCGAGTTGCATGACGATTATCACAAAAACTTCGGTGCACCGCGCACGGCAGACAGTGCGTGCTGCAATTTTCTGCGCGTACACCATCGAGACTTGCGCGAGCGCGTGAAACAAGGCGGCACCGACGAGGAAATTCTGGAGTGGTGTTTCGAAAAAGGCCGGCAGCTCAATCAAGGCGATATCCTGGTGTGGAACGGTTTCATTTCGAAGTTGGGCTGGCGCGATTTCGCCACGCCAAGCTTAGAGGAGAGAAAGCGTGACCATGGCATCGCTAACCGCGACGATATCGCCACGATTCCCGACCTGATCGATTTCGACGAAGGCCGAAAAAGTTAGAAGAGTCTCGAATCTATTTCCTAAGTAGACAGGTTCGCCGCTGAGTGCGATGGAAAGATCAAAAGGAGGATGGAGTCATGAACGGAAAGGCATTGTGGGTGGTTCTGGAGGCGAAACCAGGAAAGGAGGCGGAAGTAGAGAAATTCTTGCAGGCTGGTCAGGCATTAGTGGAGGCCGAGCCGAAAACGGTGTCGTGGTTCGCCATTAAAATCGGGCCGTCCAGATACGGTATTTTTGACACGTTCGCAGATGACTCTGGCCGGGATGCGCACCTCAGTGGCAAGGTAGCGCAGGCCTTGAAGGAAAAAGCGTCTGAGCTTCTGACGAAATCACCTTCGATTGAAAAAATTGACGTGATTGCGTCGAAGCTGCCCAAATAATTGCTGAAAGGGCTGAGCTCGTTCCAGAACTCTGGCGGTGACTTCATCGAATTTGATTTGTCGCAGATCAGGCTTTGGCGTTGCCGCTTGCCTGTGCATCCTGGCTTTCACCGCTTGCAAATACGAAGTTCCAATCACATCGGGTCCTACTCGGAAGGTACAGGAACAACTCCTTGGTGACTGGGCTTCGCTGGACGGCAAGGAAAAGATGAAAGTGCGGCGGCTCGATGACAGCATCTACATCATTTACTACGATGGTGATTTGTTCCGCGCTTATCACTCCGACGTCGCGGAAACGCCGTTTGCCAGTGTCCAGGACCTCAACTCAAACGATCGCAAGTATGCTTACGTGATTTGGAAGCTGTCGGATGATGGCAAACGCTTGAGCTTACGGAACGTCAGCGACAAAGTAATCCCAGAGGAAACTAGAGACTCAGCCATGGTGGTTGCGCTTTTGACGAAGAACGCGCGTAACCCTGAACTGCTCGGTGAGGAAATCGAATTTAACAAAGAGAAGTAACCATCACTCCGCTTGAAGAACCGATTTTGCGCGATCTGTCTCCTCCCGCTTTCATTGTTTCTCTGTGCTCAGCGAGTTGACGCGGAACAAACACCCGCGGCAGTCTCGAGTTCGAACGCATCGCCATCGCCGACACCAGCCGTCTTTTCGCCGCAGACGCTGGCTGAATTGAAACAACTGCAGCAAGCAGCTTTGAATAGCGATTACGCCTACAAGCAGGTTGCGCATCTCGCGAATAACATCGGGTCGCGTCTGAGCGGATCGGCGCAGGCGGCCAAAGCGGTTGAATACGTCGCGAGCGAATTGAAGGCCATCGGTTGTGAAGTGCAGCTCGAAAAAGTGATGGTGCCGCATTGGGTGCGCGGCGAAGAATCGGCAGCGCTGGTTCAGTTTCCGGGACAAGCCGAAAACACAACGCAGAAAATTGTTTTATGCGCGCTGGGCGCAAGCGTCGCGACGCCCGGAAATGGGATCACCGCGGAGGTGATCGCCGTCAGAAATTTTGACGAGCTGAAATCGCTGCCTCGTAACAAAGTCGCAGGCAAGATTGTTCTCTTCAATTATCCGTTCGACAAACAAATGGCCGCGGAAGGTCGTGGCAACGAAGCCTATGGCGAAGCGGTTGTTTATCGAAGTGACGGCCCGAGCGCAGCCGCAAGACAGGGCGCCGTGGCGTGTTTGATTCGTTCAGTAGGTGGCGCTGACTATCGGCTGCCGCATACGGGACTGACAGATTACGCAGGTGATGCTCCCAAAATTCCAGCCGGCGCAGTTACCGCAGAGGACGCCGATTTAATCGCTAATCTGGTCCGACAGGGACCGGTGAAAATGAAATTGGTTCTGACGCCGCAAACTTTGCCCGACGTCGAGAGCGCGAACGTGATCGCGGACATCAAAGGCAGCGAGCATCCTGAGCAAGTGATCATCGTTTCTGGTCACCTGGACTCATGGGACCTGGGCACGGGCGCGATCGATGATGGCGCCGGCGTCGCCGTATCGATGGAGGTGGCGAATCTGATCCAAAAACTTCATCTCAAGCCGAAGCGCACGATTCGCGTGATCGCGTGGATGAATGAAGAGAATGGCTCGGCCGGATCAAAACAGTATTCGAAAGACCACGAAAAGGACTGGGCAAATCACTTCGCGGCGATGGAAACAGATGCTGGCGCTGGTCATCCGATTGGGATCAACATTAAGGGAAAACCAGAGCTGAAAAAGATGCTCACGCCCGTCGCGGCAATTTTGCAGGAATCAGGCGCGGGCATTCTCTATTTGGTTGAACATTGTGGCGCTGACATCGAGCCGCTGGAGAAAGCCGGCGTGCCCGCTTTTAGTCCGATCCAAGACAGCCGTTTCTATTTCAACTACCACCACACCGCGGCTGACACGCTGGACAAGATCGTCCCGAAGGAACTGGCGGAGAATTCTGCCGTCGTCGCAGCCGTCGCTTATGCGTTAGCAAACATGGAACAACCGTTGCCTCGTTGACAAACAAGGCGGTGTGCTGCCGAATCAGTTGTGCGTCAAATTGCGCAACTCATTTAGGACAAAATTAGCTGCTCTTCGCCCCCGATTGCGCAGAAATCGCCACGGCCCGGCGTCGACGAAGTACGTGAGCAGTATGCTATCGCGCGTTTTTACTTCCGGTCCGACCGGATCGGCCGAATGCCAGGTGTTATCGGCTACGGCAAACGCGTAGCCGCTATTCGGCGAGAACGGCATCTGCGCTTTCTTCGGTTTTCTACCGCTGGGAAGCACCTCGTGGAAGATGGTGCCGATATGCGGCGTGGAGTTGTCAGGCGGCAGGTAAAATTGCACCGTGATTCCCTTCCACAGACTATCAGTGTGTTTGAAGATGCGATATCCCGGAATGTCCCGAGTCAGGATTGGCACCGGATACATTTGCACGTTCTCAAAGTTTCCTCCGAACCTGCGTTCCAAGCCCGGCGCGAGCCGTTGCACGAAAGCCGACTCCACTTCTTTGGAGCGAAGGACGCGACCGGCGACATCCCACACCGCGCGCTTCTGCAGAGGCAAATGACGAATGTATTCGGGAAAAAGATCGATCTTGGCGCGAGTCGGCTTTCCATCGGCCCTGCTGCTGCCCATCTTGCTTTTGCCGGACATGGCGCGGTAGTCCTCTGCCACCGGCATCACCTCCAACATCTCCGCGTAAAAGTCATCGGGAAACACGCGGTCAAATCTCAAATGCAGAAACGGCGCATCGTCAGCATTCGCATTTTGGACCGAGGTCGCCACGAAATCGGTCAACTTGTTGACTGACCACGATTGTCTCATTGATTGAATTGTTCTCGTGAATCATGAGTCAAACAACTGAAAAACGCTCGCGTTTTGCGCACTTCGTCGGCTGGGTTGCCGAATTAGTGCTGGTCTTCATCTGTGTTTATGCGGCGTTCTGGCTTAATAGTTATCAGCAGCGTCAGCAGGACGCAGAACGGCGCGATCAGATTCTGGCTTCGCTCGAGCAGCAATTGCGCGAAGGCATCCAGAGCGGAAAAATAAACCGCGCGAACCAGGAACAAAGAGCCGCGGAATTTCGGCGCGCGCTCAACGCCGGTGAGATGCCGCCGCTGCAGCCGTTTGTTTTCACCACGGACTACAGCCCAAGCGACTGGGCCACGATGCTGCAATCCGGAGGCGTCCAGCTGCTTGACGTGCAGACGCTCATGGCGGTGCGCAACGACGAATCCGTTATCCGCTGGGGACTGAGCCGCATGGCGTGGTATCAGAAATTAAGCGATGAACTGATCGTGCCGAATCTCGACCAGGACATTTCGTTCTTTTACGATCCGGCCACGAAGAAATTGCGAAAGCGATTCGAGATATATCCGGAAGCTCTGGAGGCCAATGTGAAATTTGCTAACGAGCTTGAACGAACGCACATCGAGCTGCTCAAACGAATCCAAGCCGAACGCCAACGCGGTCATTAACATGATTCCACGAATTCGCAGCCTGACTTTTGTCTCAGCGATCTTTGCCGCGAGCTTCGTAGTCGCAGCGGATTATCCCGCGCCGACCGAAGGCGATTATGTCATTCGCGATTTCAAATTTGCGTCTGGCGAGACGTTACCGGAGCTGCGTCTCCATTATCGGACGCTCGGAAAACCCGAGAAGGATGCGCAAGGTAAGACCACCAACGCCGTTTTCATCATGCATGGGACGACGGGCAGCGGCGCACAATTTATTCGGCCGGAGTTTGCCGGCGAACTCTTCGGGAAAGATCAGCCGCTCGATGCGACGAAATTTTTCATCGTGCTGCCGGACGGAATCGGCCATGGCAAATCCACCAAGCCGAGCGACGGCATGCACGCGAAATTCCCGCGTTACGGTTATCTCGACATGGTGGAAGCACAGTATCGCCTGCTCACGGAAGGGCTGGGCGTGGATCACGCGCGTCTAGTGATGGGAGCATCAATGGGTGGAATGCACACCTGGCTTTGGGGCGAATTGCATCCCGATTTTATGGACGCGCTGATGCCGCTGGCGAGTTTGCCAACGCAGATTTCCGGACGCAACCGCGCATGGCGGCGCATGGTGATCGACGCCATTCGCAATGATCCGGCCTGGAACGACGGCGAGTACAAAACACGGCCGCCGAGCCTGCGCACCGCAGCTGAAATGCTTTGGTTTATGAGCAGCAATCCAGTCTTGCGTCAGAAAGATGCGCCTACGCTTGCGAAAACAGATGAAGTTCTCGACAAATTCGTTGAGCAAATCGTCAAGACTGATGACGCCAATGACGTGCTCTACGCCGTTGAAGCTTCACACGACTACGATCCAAGGCCGAATCTTGAAAAAATCCAAGCTCCGCTGTTGGCGATTAATTCCGCTGACGACCTGATCAATCCGCCGGAGCTCGGGATCCTCGAGCGCGAGATCAAACGCGTACCGCGCGGACGCGCGATAGTAATTCCCTTGAGCGACAAGACGCGCGGTCACGGGAGCCACACGGTCGCAAGCTTGTGGAAAGATGAGTTAATCAAACTGCTACACGAGACGGAAAAATAATCGCGCTGGCTCAATCGCCGGAGTAGTAAGCTCCGCCGTAATAGCTGTAATACGGATAGTACGGATAATAATC
>WNFT01008248.1_pt1 | contig 10635 bp, 10 predicted proteins | sample 5400191 | NCBI WGS metagenome assembly WNFT01 (sample SAMN13153359, study PRJNA577476) | soil metagenome | isolation source: 80 cm saprolite under Madrone tree | place: USA:California | collected 2016-06-14 | reverse complement strand
TGGCGGGGGGGCGCCGACCAGACAACCGCATTTGCTGGCTAGGTAATATTCAGCGCGCCGGTGCGAGATATAGCGGCCGATCCGCTCCTCGCTCATCCCGTAATCGACCGAGGTGTCGATGTAATTGATGCCGGCGTCGAGCACCTTGTTGAGAATGGTTTCGGCTTGCGCTTCGCTAATGTCGCGGGCGCGCGGGGCGCCACGCAGTTCCATCGCGCCATAGCCTAATGTCGTGACTTGCAGTCCTGTCCTCCCGAGCTCTCGTTTTGCTATGTCCATTCTTGTCCTCCACCCGCAAAGGAGTTCGGGCTTCGAAAGTCGGCTCGGTCGATCCGGTATCCCGGTCTCAACCGGCGCCCTGGTCTGGCACAACCCCGTTATATGTGATTAGCTATAACGGTGCCAGGATTACCGGCTCAGGAGGAAAAAAGTGACTCGTCCCCGCGCTGCTGATGATTTTGCCGCGATCCGCGAGCGGCTAGAAGTGCTGCTCCGCGAACGCGCCCGGATGCGGGCCGACGACGCTTCCGACGCTGCGGAGAAGCACAGGTACGCCGCCGGCCACAAACCCGCCGACAAACCGGGGCTCTCGCCGACAATCCGACGGGCCTCCTGCCGGTAATCGCTGTAGGCGACTAACCTTTGCCCTCGCGGCTGCCAAGTCAAAGTGGCCTCATCGGCATTCCTGTGGGATGACGCTTACGGCTGCGGCCTTCAACCTGAGAAGGCCACCGGCGTTTTGCGGTTTTCTATCGGCCGCCTAATGTCACCCTTCTCCGAAATGCGATCATCATGCCGATCAATCCCGAGGTCAGCAGCGCGATTGTTGTCGGCTCCGGCACGACAGCGGCGACCTCGATCAAAGTGAGATTGGACTCCCAGCGTCCATGCGCAAAGGCGGTATCGCCCGGCAGGATCGTCCGGGCCAGCCCGGCGCCAGGAAAGTTTCCGCCGGTATCGGCATAAGGCACGAGGTCGACCTGGTTGGTTGCGGTGGACGCACCGAACGCCGGGTCGAGCTCCGCCAGCGAGAGCACGACCTCATAGCCGTCGGTCCCCGCGGTCACGACGTATTGGTTGAGGATATTGGGATTACTCGGATCAATCAGCGCGAAGAACGGCGGGCCAGTGTAAGTGTCGCCATTGACGGTTTCGGTTATCGGGCTGACGTTTTGCGGGTCGGCTCCCTGGAATTTGTATGAACCGGGGTGGCTGACATTTCCAGCCAGCGTGACACTCGTCGATGGCAGAGCGTTCGTCACCAATGGCAAGGCTGGCACGGACAAGAGCTGAAGACTTGTCAGAACGGTCACGTCGCGCCCGGCGGCGCCCGCCTTTGTGAAAAGCAGCGAAGCGGTGTTGCCGGAAAATGTAACGAGATCTGGCGTCGCGCTGCCGCTGAAGTTGGGGTCGATCTCGCCAAGCGAAATCAAGGATTGGCTACCGCTACTGCCGGTGGCGAGCACATAATAGCGCAGGATCGCGTTTTTGGCGTTGTCGCCGGCGGGCGTGGTGGTCGTGATTGCGCCGTAGATCGGCGAATTCGGGTTCGATGCGTTGGCGCCCCCAAGCAGTCCCCACAGCGAGTAACCGGTCACGCTCCCTACGGTGACCAGCCCGCCATATTGCGCGGGGGGTGTGGTCGAGAGATCGATCATTCCGGCATTGCTGGTCGGGCCTGAAAGCGTGACGATCGCATCCGCCATCGCCGCATGCGGTCCGCACATCATCCCACTTACCAGCATCGCAGCGAGCACACCGGTGCGCTTGCATCCTTCAATGATCATTCGTCCACCCTCATGCTAATCCGGCGCCCGTTGTATCCTCAAAAATATATCCTCGGGAACAAAGATGATCCATCCCAAGTCGAATGTTGTCCCTATCTATGATGCCGTTTCCTGCGCGACCCAGTCGAGATACGGCCGGTGGCCAGCCGCGATCGGCCACGCCACGATGCAGGGACAGTCGTAAGGGTGCAATTCTGATATCCGCTTTTCGAGCTCTTCGAAGAGGGCGGCACGGCTCTTGGCGATGAGCACGACTTCGGTTGCCTCCTCGATCGTGCCCTTCCACCAATAGATCGAGTGCGTCGCGGCAATGATGTTGACGCAGGCGGCGAGCCGTTCCCCGACCAGCGTCCGGCCGATTTTCTCGGCCACCTCGCGCGACGGGGTAGTGACATAGAGGGAGAGAAATTCGCTCGTGAAAAAAGACCGTTATAGAAAATTCCTCCGGCTTTAAAGCCCCCTCTCCCAGGAGCGCGGCGGAGATTCGCTTGCTAATTCTTTATTCCTGAAATTGCTGATAAGCCTCAGCCGCCTTCGGCACAACTGATCGGCTGCGCCGCGCTATCTACCGGGCAATCGACCGGCGGCGCGGCGGTGAATTAGACTTCCGTTCCGCCGGAAGCTGCTCTGCACCCCTGCAAGCCGCTTCGAGCTCGTCTAACCGAGCCGCGGTTGCCGCGTGTGCTTCGACCTCGATGGCGCGGTATTGGTCGATCAATCTGATGCCAAATGCCGTCAGCGCAGCACCGCCGCCATGCGTTCCGCCGGCCTGTGCGCTGATCACGGGCTCGCGGAAACAGTTGTTCATGTCGTCTACCAGGAGCCACGCCCGGCGATATGACATGCCGAGCAAGATGCCAGCCTGGGTAATCGATCCGGTATCACGGATCGCTTCCAGCAGCCTGATCTTGCCGGGACCGATCGCCCGATCCCCGCCGAGATCGACGCGAAGGGTGAGCCGCGCCTTCGCCGGGTTGGTAGCGCCCATCCTCCCCGCCTCGTATTGCGTGTTGCTACCGGAGCCTCGGCGTCCGTCAAATCAACCGCCGCCTACATTTTAAAACGAAGGCAATCCAGTTGGAAGTTCGCAGATGCCCGCGGTACGCGACCTCTCGCCGTTCGACGTGGCGGCTGCCGGCCCATAAATGGGCGCACAGCATTGGTATATGTTGACGATATATATACATGGATATTACGATCGGTTTGACGATGCGCGGCAGACAAAAAGATGGGCGAATCCTGATGACATTAGAAACCACCCTGAAGGTTGTCGGCACCCGGCCCATTCGTCCAGACGGGGTCGAGAAAGTCACTGGCCGTGCCAATTTCGGTGCCGATCGGGCGGTACCGGGCATGCTTTACGGCAAGATCAAGCGGAGCCCCCATGCCCATGCCCGCATCCTCGGGATCAACGCCGACAAGGCATTGGCGCTTGCCGGGGTCAAGGCGGTCGTGACCGCCGCCGACTTTCCCGAGATCCGCTCGGAAGAGGCCTTCGTCGGCGAGGGCCCGATGAACTTCCGTGATCTGTCGCGAAATGTCATGGCGCGGGGCAAAGTGCTTTACGAAGGTCATGCCGTGGCTGCGGTGGCGGCTCTCTCGCCGGCGATCGCGGCCGAGGCGGTCGAGTTGATCGAAGTCGAGTATGAAGAGTTGCCGCACGTCATCGATGTCGAGGCGGCGATGGCCGAGCATGCGCCGCTGCTGCATGATGATCTCTTCACCCAGGGCGTCGAGCCCAAGCCGGAAAAGTCCTCGAACATCGCCAAGAGGGTAGTCTTTTCGAAGGGCGACGCCGCTGCCGGCTTCCGCCAGGCCGATATCATCGTCGAGCGGCGTTATACGACCAAACCGGTGCATCAGGCCTATATCGAACCGCACGCCTGCGTCGTTTCGGCCGCCTCCGACGGGCAGGTTCAGATCTGGGCCAGCAGCCAGGGTCAGTTCATGATCCGCGCCTATTGCGCGAAATTGCTCGACATCGATATCGCCAACATTCGTGTCACCCCGGCCGAGATCGGCGGCGGGTTCGGCGGCAAGACACTCGTCTACATCGAGCCGGTGGCGCTGGCTCTGTCCCGCAAGACGGGTCGGTCGGTCAAGATCGTGATGACCCGCGAAGAGGTGTTCCGGGGCACGGGTCCGACATCGGGCGGTGTCATCGACGTCAAGCTCGGGGCCAAGCGGGACGGCACCATCGTCGCGGCAGAGCTCGTGCTCAAATACCAGGCCGGCGCCTTCCCCGGCTCACCGGTGCAGCCGGGCTGCATGTGCGCCTTCGCGATGTATGACCTGCCGAATGTGCATATCACCGGCTATGACGTCGTCTCGAACCGGCCGAAAGTCGCGGCCTACCGCGCGCCGGGCGCGCCGATCTCGTCGTTCGGGGTCGAGAGCTGCCTCGATGAGTTGGCCAGGGAATTACAGATCGATCCGTTGTCGCTGCGCGAGAAGAACGCAGCAAAGGAGGGCACCAAAGCAGTGCACGGGCCTACCTGGACCAACATCGGCTATCTCGAAACCTTGGCCGCAGTGAAAAACCACCCGAACTACCAGATACCGTTGGGTCCCAACCAGGGGCGCGGCATCGCCTGCGGTTTCTGGTTCAACGTCGGCGGCGAGTCGAGCGCCCAGGTTCACGTCAACGAGGACGGCTCGATCAGCGTCGCCTCAGGTAGCCCGGATATCGGCGGATCACGCGCCTCGATGGCGATGATGGCGGCGGAAACGCTGGGCATCGCGATCGAGCGCGTGAAGCCGATCGTCGCCGACACTGCCTCGATCGGCTTCACCCACGTAACCGGCGGCAGCCGCGTGACCTTTGCGACCGGCATGGCGACCGTGCAGGCCGCGGAGAAAGTCATCGACCAACTGAAGCGCCGCGCCGCGATGATCTGGGACATCAGCCCCGACGCGGTCGACTGGAAGGACGGCTGCGCTATACCGGCCGGTGCCAACGCCGGCAGCTTCGACCCGCTGCCCTTGGCCGACATCGCCATCAAGGCGGCACGCACCGGTGGACCGATCGGCGCCGAGGTGTCGGTCAACGCACAAGGAGCCGGGCCGGCCTTTGCGACGCATGTCTGCGATGTCGAAGTCGATCCGGAGACCGGGCATGTTACCGTCCTGCGCTATACGGCCGCGCAGGATGTCGGCCGGGCGATCCATCCGTCCTACGTCGAAGGCCAGATCCAGGGCGGTGTAACCCAAGGCATCGGCTGGGCACTCAATGAGGAATACATCTACGACAAGCAGGGCCGCCTCGAGAACCCCGGGTTTCTCGACTACCGCTGTCCGGTCGCTTCCGACATGCCGATGATCGACCCCGTGATCGTCGAGGTCCCGAACCCGCGCCATCCGTTCGGGGTCCGCGGTGTCGGCGAGGTGCCGATCGTGCCGCCGATGGCCGCGGTCGCCAACGCGATCCATGCCGCGATCGGAACGCGGCTGCGCGACTTGCCGATGTCGCCGCCCAAGATCCTCGCCGAGATCGACGCCGAGGAGCCCAGGCGCCTCGCCGCCGAATAAAGGGCTAGCGGTTGTGTTCAGGCGAGATAGGAGTGCGGCACACAAACGCGGTACCGGCCGTCCGCCACCGGCAGAACCGCGACATCGACCGAATAGCACGCGTGCAATGTCTCGGCAGTAATGACGTCAGCCGGCGTTCCAAGCCGCAACAGCTCTCCGCCGGCCAGCACGGCGACCTTGTCGGCGCAGGCGAAAGCCTGCTCCGGGTGGTGGGTCGAGAGCAGCACGGTCAGCGCTCGGGTCTCGGCAAGCCTACGGACGGCATCGAGAACCCGTAGCTGGTTGCCGAAATCGAGGCTCGCAGTCGGCTCATCGAGAATTAGGATCCGAGGCTCCTGCGCGAGGGCGCGAGCGACCAACGCAAGCTGCCGCTCGCCGCCGCTGACACGTAACCATTCGCGTTCGGTGAGATGGTCAATGCCCAGCGTGTTGATAGCCATTGCCGCGGCTTGTCGATCGGCGGTCGAAGGAGCGGTAAAGGCGCCGCGATGCGCGGTGCGCCCCATCAACACGATCTCGCGCACGGTAAACGGGAACGCGCCGGCGCCGCTCTGCGGCACATACCCGAAGGTCAATGCCCGTCGGCGCGAATTCCAGCTCGACGTAGGCTCCCCATCCACGCGCACCGCACCTGCGAGAGGCGGCAGCAGGCCGAGGATCGTCTTGAACAATGTCGATTTGCCTTCGCCGTTGCGTCCGAGCACGCACAGCACCTCACCGGCAGCAACGGTGAAATTGACATGCTGGCCAACCGCTTGCCCCGGGTAGCCGTAGGCGAGATCCTCGATAGATAGGCGCGGCACGCTCACGACCATGCCGGGCGTCGGCTGAAGGCGAGAAGCCACAAGAAAACCGGCGTGCCGAGCGCCGCCGTCAACACGCCGAGCGGCAGCTCGACGGTGCCCAAAGTGCGCGCCACCGTATCGACGGCGAGCAGATAACAGGCGCCGAAAAGGACGCTGACAGGCATCAGTCGCGTGAAGGCCGGCCCGACGATGAGTCGCGTCAGATGCGGCACGACGAGACCGACCCAACCGATAATACCGCTCGCCGCGACCGCAGCCGAGGTCATCAGGGTGGCCGCGGCGATCACGACAATGCGCAACACCCGCGTGTTGACGCCAAGTGCGGCCGCCTCCTCGTCGCCCAAGGTCATCACGTCGATACGCCAGCGCAGCAGGCCAAGGGGCACCAGGCCAATCGCCACGGCCGGCAGCAGGCTTTTCAGATCGGCTGGGTTTGTCGCCGCCAGGCTGCCCAGCAGCCAGAAGGTGATCGCCGGCAGCTGGTTGTAAGGGTCGGCGAGAAACTTCAGGAGCCCGACACCCGCACCAAATAACGCGCCGATGACGACGCCGGCAAGGACCAGCACCAGCACTGCGTCGCGGCCCGGAATTGCTGCGGCAATTCCATAGACCGTCAATACTGCCAAGAGTCCGCCGCAGAATGATGTCGCTTCAATCGCTACGATCGGCAATGAAAGAAAGATACCGATGACTGCGCCGAGCGCAGCGCCCGACGAGACGCCGAGAATGTCGGGAGAAACCAGTGGGTTGCGGAACAGCGACTGATAGGCTGCTCCCGAGGCGGCGAGCGCCGCGCCGATAGCCATCGCGGCAAAGATCCGCGGCAAGCGGATCTGCAGGATCACGGCTTCGGCCGAAGCCGGCAGGGGCGAGGCGGCACCGGTCAACTTGGCGATCGAGAAGGCGATCAGATCCCCTGGTGCGATCCGGTAGGGTCCGGCGATGACGGCGATCGTAACAAGCAGCACCAGAGCCAACGCCGCACCGACGACCACGACCCGGCAGCTGAGAGCCGCGGGATGGTCAACCCTGCGTCGGCTCCGCGAAAAGCCTGTCGAGCTGGGGGTCGCTCGGTTCCTGCTGGTAGAAGAGGGCATAAAAGCGGCGGGCCTCGGCTCGGATATCCTGTGGGAAAGCCGCAGGATAAAGCAGCTTGCCGAGCCATAGCAGCCCGATCAGCCGATTAGGCGCCGGCGGATTGTCGAGCCATGAAAACGGCAGATCGGGCACGAAATGGATACGTCCAGCCTGCACCGCCTTGACCTCGCGCCAGACCGGGTCGGCGCGGATTGCAGCATGGAAACGCCGGTCGATGGTCAGGATCACGTCGGGCTGCCAGGCGAGGATCTGCTCCGGCGAGATTTCGACGATCGTGCGCGGGCCGGTATCCTTGCCGACGACGTTACTGGCACCGACGAGATCGACGACCTCGCTGCCGATCGAACCGGCGACGGCGCTTTCGAGACCATGCGGGCCACGGGCGATATAGATGCTCGGGCGTCCACAAGATGGGATTTTTGCAGTCTGTTCCCGGACATCCGCGATCACTGCAGCGGCGTAGTCGGCGAGCGCCTCGGCGCGCTCCTCAGCATCGAGCAGCCCGCCGAGAGTGCGCAATGTTTCAGCCGTATCGGCGAGGCGACCGCCGATCAGCGCCGACGGAATGTGCGTCTGCTCCTGCACGCGGTCGGCGAGCGAGACATAGGTGGCCGTCGTGTTGCCGACGTCGAGGACCAAATCAGGCGCGAGCTTGACGACATTTTCGAGATTGACCGTGTTGCCGCGCCCAGTGAGCCGTCCCAGTTCCGGCAAGGCGGCATAACGCTGAGGCAGGAACGGCCGCGCCTCGGCGCCCGGTGCCTGGGTCCAACCCAGCATCTTCTCGGGTGCGACCGTATAGAGGGTGACCGAGGCTGGTGGCCCGGCCGGAAAAACCCGCAGCACCGGGTCCGGGACATCGACCCGGCGGCCGGCGGCGTCGGTAAAGGACTTTGAATCGACACGCCACGACGGCCATGCCAGCGCGGCGAGCGCGCCGGCACCGAGGCCGAAGAGGCTGCGTCGCCTCACTTACCGACCATCACATCCGACGCCTTGATGACCGCCAATGCATCGTCGCCGACCTTGAGGGCGAGATCGTCCACCGCCTCGTTGGTGATCGACGAAGTGACGATCACACCACCTCCGATATCGATGCGAACATGCGCCGTCGTCTGACCCTTGGTCACCGCGACAATCTTGCCCTTGAGCTGATTACGGGCGCTGAGCTTCATGAGACTCTCCTTTCAATTCGAAAAATCGCGATGGAGCGACGGCACGTTCGCCGCGGGGCAAGTCCTTTGCCACGGCGCGCGATCCATCTATCCTATAGGATATAGCGACACCAGCAGGAAAAGCGGACCCATCGATGCAGACGGAGAGCAGTTCGATCCTCGAGGAGACGATCGCAACAATCGACGCCATCCTGGGCTCGGAACTCGACGAGATGACGGTCGAGAGGGTGGTGATCGGGCTGTTTTTCACCGGGGTCAAGCTGAGCAACGGCAGCACTGGCAGCTGCGCCACGCCGATAAAGACGATCCCGGAGGCAGTCTGCTGTCCGAGTTCGGCTATGGCGATGCCGTTCCCCGGCAAGCTTGCTGGCAGACGAGCGGCCGATCTGGCACGGGAGGCACTTTCCGGCCACGGCATTCGCCGGGCGGTCGGGATTGCCGCGGTCAACGCGTTGGCCGATTATTGCTGGCAGCGTCGGCCCCATCCCGATGTCGAACTCTGCCCCGGCGTCGACGCCTTTGACGCCACCGAAATCCGCAAGGGCGACAAGGTTGTATCGACCCTGGTTAATAATACGCTTGAGGATCTGCTGGCGCTCGCCCGGCCCGAGGCCCGCGTCACCATTGTCGGGCCGACCGTCGGGATGCAGCCCGACGCCTTTCTCGCCCGCGGCGCCGATGTTCTGGGCTGCGTCAAAATCAGCGCGCCCGATGCGTTTCTCGACCTCCTGGCCGAGGGCGGGTCGGGGTATCACTTCTTCGGCCGCTCGGCGCAGAAGGTCGTACTTGCGCGGCGGCCCATCGGGTTCGATTCCAGGGTCGCATAGAACCGACCGGACAGCGCCTCTGATCGGCGGCTCAGGATCGACGCCGCACAGTTTCGCAAGTCTCTGAAGTCGGGGCGAGGAGCAAACCAGCATTCACCGAGTGGCAGTGACCGATCTATCCTCGGAGATATATCGAGATAGGGACATAGCAAAATGGCATCATCATGTTTGCCACGGCGCCGATGGCTGCTTGGCGCTATCGCAAGCCTCGGCGCGAGCGCATGGCTTTTTCCGATCGGCCCCAGCGTGGCGCAGCAGCCGCGCGACGTTGTCGTATTCGCGGCCGCGAGCTTGAAGACCGCTCTCGACGACATAAAGACGCAGTACGAGCGCGATACCGGCAAGCACGTGACCATCTCTTACGCTGCGAGTCCGACGCTCGCCAAGCAGATCGAGGCAGCCGCGCCCGCCGATATCTTCATTTCTGCCGATCTCGATTGGATGGACTATCTGGCCGAGCGTAAGCTCATCAAACCGGGGAGCCGTGTCGACCTGCTCGGCAACAGTATCGTTCTGGTCGCACCGGCTAACAGCACGTCCTCGGTTACGATCGGCCCGAATTTTCCGCTCGCCTCACTGCTGGGTAGTGGCCGGCTGGCAATGGCGGACCCAAATTCCGTTCCGGCCGGCAAATACGGCAAAGCAGCGCTCGAGAAGCTCGGCGTCTGGCCCGCCGTGGCCGATCGGATTGCTCCGGCAGAGAACGTGCGCGCTGCCCTACTTTTGGTCTCACGCGGGGAATGCCCGCTCGGCATCGTCTACAGGACCGACGCTGCTGCGGACCCGGGTGTCAAGGTCATCGCTACCTTCCCGCCCGATACACACCCGCCGATCATCTATCCAATGGCACTTGTCGCGAGCTCGACCAACCCCGACGCCGAAGCGTTCGCGACGAATCTGCGTTCTCCCTCAGCCGCGCGATTGTTTGAAAAGCAGGGCTTTATCATCCTCGAGGGCGCAGCGTCTCGATGATCTGCCGCGTAATTCTCGGACCGAGCCGGTGAACATGCTGGCCGCCTTCTCGGCCGAGGAGATCACGGCGATCCGACTGAGCTTGAAAGTCGCGTTTTGGGCGATGACGGCGAGCCTTCCCGTCGGGATCCTGGTGGCCCTGCTCCTCGCGCGCGGTCGGTTTTGGGGAAAGTCGCTGCTCAACGGCGTCGTCCATCTGCCGCTGATCATGCCGCCGGTGGTTACCGGCTACATCCTGCTGCTGCTATTCGGCCGCCGAGGGCCGTTCGGACAGCTCCTGGACGAGTATTTCGGGATTGTCTTTGCCTTTCGCTGGACCGGTGCTGCGCTTGCTTGCGCGATAATGGGCTTCCCATTGATGGTCCGCTCGATCCGCCTGTCGCTGGACGCCGTCGACCGTGGCCTGGAGAGCGCCGCGGGCACGCTCGGAGCGAACCGGCTA
>WNFT01015599.1_pt1 | contig 10636 bp, 11 predicted proteins | sample 5400191 | NCBI WGS metagenome assembly WNFT01 (sample SAMN13153359, study PRJNA577476) | soil metagenome | isolation source: 80 cm saprolite under Madrone tree | place: USA:California | collected 2016-06-14 | reverse complement strand
GCCCCACCCGGCCGAATTTTCTCACAGCAGGCCGTACACAGGTTGGGGTTCTTGCGCGATTGATGAAATCCGAACAGTCCTACCAATTTGCCGCCGAGTCCGCCGAACGGATTATGGCAGACTTTGCAACGCGGCGGGCCGGGCAGGTAACGGAAGAGCGTGTGCATCACGCGAAGCGGGCGATGTCCCTCGATCAAAACTTTCCGCCAGAACTGTTCGGTCTCAGACGTAGATGCGGACTCTGTAGCCATCCAGTCCTCGCTCCTCCCGATCGGACGGCCTACTCGCCGATGGCGGCAAGCCCAGCGGCGCGGGCTACACACCCAAAGTCTACTAGCGTAGGTTAACCGTCGGCGGCTCCTGATTGGACAATCCACGGCGCTTTTTGTACCTTGACCCGGAAGTTCTCCGTAGTTTTGTCGCTACCAGACTGGAGGTCTGATTGATGCCGAATAATCCACGGATGCTCGAGGGCTACCGCGTGCTGGATTTCACCCAGTTCGTCGCCGGGCCAACCTGTTCGCGGCTGCTGGGCGAAATGGGCGCCGAGGTGATCAAGGTCGAACTTGCACCGCACGGCGACCGCGTACGCGGGGGCGGCCTCAAGCCGTTGGCCCCCGAGCATAAGAATACGAGCCACAGCAGCTACTACTTGCAGCATAACCACAGCAAGCTCAGCTTCGCGATCGATATCAAGAAGCTCGGCGCTCACGAACTCATCATGTCGATGATTCCGAAGATCGACGTGGTAGTCGAAAACTACGCCCCGGGCGTGATCAAGCGGATGGGTTTCAGCTACGAAGCGTTCAAGAAGGTCAACCCGAAGATAATCTGGTGCTCGATCTCGATGGCGGGGCAGACCGGACCCCTCGCCTTCAAGGCGGGCTACGATTACATGGGGCAGGCGTACGCGGGAATCACCGACGGAATCGGCGAGGCCGATCGCGCCCCGGCGGTCACCACGATGGCGATTGGCGACGTTTCAACCGGAGTGTCCGCCGCGATGGCAGTCGGCTTCGCGCTGCTCCATCGCGAGCGCACCGGCGAGGGACAGTTCCTCGACGCCTCCCTCCTCGATACGTATTTCCATATGCACGAGGCGAACGTGCCGATGATCTCGCTGCGCGGGGATAAGTACCGCCCCACGCGCAGCGGCTCACAGCACTACGGCGGCGGCCCAGTTGGGATCTACCGCTATCGCGGCGACGAATACGTCTACCTTTGCATCGTGCCGCATCAATGGCCGCAACTTCCGCGCGCGATGGGAATGCCCGAGTTGATCGCGGACCCGCGCTTCAAGTCAGCGCGGGCCCGTCGCGATAACGACGCCGCCCTCAAGGAAGTTATCGAAAAATGGCTGGCAACGTTTCCGACGCGCGATGACGCGCTGGCGGCGCTCGACAAGGAGCGCGTGCCGTGCGCGCCCGTGCTCACGGTGAACGAGGCGGTCCATCATCCGCACCTCAATGAGCGCAAAACCGTGCGATGGGTTCAGGATCCGCTGCTCGGCAAGGTCGCGATTCCGGCCGTACCCGTGAAGTTCTCCGCGTGGCCCGACCGGATCGACGTGCGTGCGGCGCGGTTGGGCGAGGATAACGAACGCGTGCTACGTGAAGTGCTCAACATGCCTGACGCGCAAATCAAGAAACTCTACGCGGACGGCGTCCTGGTGCGCGATGTGACGCTTAAGCCGGATGCGCCAGCATAGCGGCAGATTCGTAATTTAAACACGTGCGGCGGGCGGCGCGATTATCGCGCCGCCCGCCGCTGCTTCTCTTCAGGGCAGGGAGGGGGCGTGGGACTTTCGTCCCACGCCCCCTCCCGCCTTGGCGCAAGATGTTGCCTGGCGCGCACGGCGGGGATGCGGGGCGTACGCCCCGCATCCCCGCCGTCTGCGCTAACTTCGCAATTTGCGGCGCTGACCCTCGCGCCTACTGACCCTTGTCGCGCTCCACCAGCTTCTGCATCAGATCCTGGTACGTCTTCGGCATCGTGACCGTCTCGCGCATCGCGACGGTAATCGGATAGCGAATACCGCCCTTATGCGTCCCTTCGAGCCCCGCGACTATCTCGTCTGCGTAGCGCCACGGGAACGCGAACACCATCTCGGTATCCTGCGCCATCCCGAAGATGCGATCGCCCGTGCATGGCAGGATCACCTTGGGCTCGTCGGTGGACATCGTCTGGATCACGATCTCGGCGCAATCGAGGCGTCCGCCGACTGTACTGACGACCCGACCGCCATGGTTGTAGAGCGAGGCATGGACGAGTCGCAGTACCTGTGCGCTGTTGGCGTAGACGGCGACGACGTGAGGCTCGAATTGCGCGCGATTTACCGGCGCGACACAGACGTAGTCGTAGGTGCCCGGCTCGAACTTCCACGTGCTCGCTTCGAGCTTCGCAGCCGCCTCCTCGTCCTTGCAATACATCCCGTTGGCCGCGTAGCCCTTGAGGTAATCGTCGTTGGGTTTACGAAATCCAAACGCGATCGCTGAGAGCGGGCAGATGACGTCGTCGCGGCCGACCGCGATACCCCATCCATAGCGGCGCGCAACCCCAATCGACTGGCATACGATCCAGTTCTCTTTGAAGCTCTTGCTCGGGATTTTGACGCCGGGCGGAACTTCCTCGCCGGGCTTGAGCATCCGGATCGCAAGCGGGAAAGTATCGGGCCGTACGTATCGCCCGAGCGCATCATCGAGCTTCTTGAGTTTCTGACTAATCTCTTCGTTCATTTTGAATTCTCGAGGCTTCCATCTACATTCCGATCAGGTTCGCCTTGTCAATTACGTTCTGGATAATCCGCACGGAGGCGGCGTCAATCATCACGCCGTCGAACGTGATCGCGCCGAGTCCCTCGGCCTCCGCCTTCGCGTACGCCTCGACCAGCCTGCGCGCGCGATCAACTTCTTCCTTGCTCGGCGAGTAGATTTCATTGGCTAAATCGATCTGGCTCGGATGGATCGCCCATTTGCCGACGAAACCCATGGTCGCCGAACGCACCGCCTCTTCGCGGAAGCCCTCGGGATTCTTGAAGTCCGCGTACGGACCGTCGATCGCTTCGATTCCCGCCGCGCGCGCCGCAACGACAATCTTGCTGCGCGCGTAATGCCAGATGTCGCCGGGATAAGTCGTGACGCTGCCGCCGATCGCGCCGCCCATCCGCACCCCCTGTGACGCCGAGAAATCACCGGGACCGAAGATTATCGCTTCGAGGCGCGGACTCGAGCGCGCGATCTCCTCGACGTTAATCAGCGCGGCTACGTCCTCGATCAACACCTCGAGCGCCACATGGTGTTTGCGCTTGAGTTTGAGCTCGATTTGGGTGAGCAGCGTATCGACCCAGAAAACGTCGCGCGCGGCCCTGACCTTCGGGATGATGATCGCGTCAAGGTGATCGCCTGCTTTCTCGACGACCTCGATCACGTCCTCGTACGCGTACTCGGTCTCGATATTGTTCATCCGGATCGCGCGCACTTTCTTGCCCCAGTCGAGCGTGCGGAGCGCCTCGATCACAATCCCGCGCGCGGGTCGCTTCTGGTTAGGCGCGACTGCGTCTTCGAGGTCGAGGAAGACCACATCGGCGTTGGTGGTGAGCGCCTTGTGAATCATCCGCTCGCTGCTGCCCGGAACGGAAAGTTCGCATCTGCGGAGTCGCATCGTTTGATGTCCTTATACCAATAGATTTTCAGTCAGCCGATACAATCAATTCATTTGCGCGTATACGCGCCGGAATCTCATTTCCCTTGCTGCCCGCGAACGCGTCATTTCCGTTTGCGGCGCGCTAGTGCCTTACTACTTTTATCTTTGGCGCTTTTCGCCACAACCGGCCGCGTACCCTTAACCGATCGCGCCTTGGCGCTTACCGATTGGGCGTGCGCTTTCACCACGCGGGCATTCGTCCTCGCTGCACGCGCAGGTACACGCCGCGGCGTCGGCATCGCCGCGCGTGCTTCGTCCTCGACTTCGAGTCCCGCCGTGCTGAACGAACGCTTCTTTACGAGCACGCGCCGCTCGCCTTCGAAAACCGTTTCGCCACGCTGATTGATGCCCCAATGTCTGAAATGGACCACGCCCACGTCCTTATGGCCATGCAACACCTCGGGGCTGTCGTCCTTGCCGAGTACCTCACTGAACGCGTAGAGCGTGTCGCCATGCAAAACCGGCACACGGAAACGTACCTTGTCGAGCCCCAGTTCCTGGAACGCGTTTTCGCCCGTATCCTGCATCGCGAGACCGATCACGATCGACGCCGTGACGCCGCCGAACACAATCCGATGCTTCTGCGGCGAGGACTCCATCATATGCTCGTTGAAATGGCCCTGCGCCGTGTTCATCACGAGGTTCGTGATGAGCACGTTTTCGAGCGCTTCGACCGTCTTGCCGCGCGCGTGTTCGTAGACGTCGCCGATCGCGAAATCCTCGTAGTAATTATCTTTGCCGGTGAGCGTGGCAGGTTCGAAACTCATTCGCCCGCTCCCATCAGACGATCCGAAATAATACGGAGCTGAATCTGCGAAGTGCCTTCGAAAATCTTGGTGAGCCGCGCGTCGCGCCAATAGCGCTCGAGCGGGAGATCCTTGGTGTAGCCGTAACCGCCGTGAATCTGGAGCGCATCGCTGGTCACCCGCTCGGCCATTTCGGAGGCGAACCACTTCACCATCGAGGCTTCCTTGTCGCAGCGCCGTTTGCTGTCGACTTCGGTCGCGACGAAGTACATGAACTGGCGCGCCGCTTCGATATTCGCCGCCATCTCGGCGAGTTTGAACCTGATCGCCTGGAACTCGCCGATCGGACGCTTGAACTGGACGCGCCGATGCGCGTAGGTGATCGAGTCGTCGAGTGCGCCGCGCGCAAGCCCGATCGCGCGCGCCGCGGTATGCACCCGCGCAGTTTCGAGCCCCGACATCATCGCGTAAAAACCGCGCCCCTCCTGCCCCATCATGCCGGAGGCGGGCACGCGGCAGTTGTCGAAATGCAGTTCCCAGGTCCTCCAGCCGAAATAGCCAATCTTGCGAATCGGCGAGCCGGAGCATCCGGGCGGCAGCTTGCCGCGCTCCTTTTCGATCATGAACTGACTAATGCCGACGTGGCGGCGATTCTCGTCGGGCGTCGACGTCCGCGCGAATAGCTGGATAAAGTCGGCGCCGTCGGCGAAAGTACACCAGGTTTTGGTTCCGTTGATTACCCATTCGTCGCCGTCGCGCACGGCGCGGCATGAGACGTTGGCAAGGTCGGACCCGGCGTCGGGCTCTGAAAGCGAAAACGCGCCGAGAAACTCTCCGCGCGCCATACGCGGGAAATATTTCCTGCGCTGATCGTCTGAGATACCACCCCAAAGGCCATTGCCACGTGCGATGATACTCGCGACGCTCATCCATCCGCGCGCCAGCTCCTCGGTGACCAGCGCATACTCGAACGCGCCCAGTCCGAGTCCGCCGAATTCCTCCGGGATCAGGATTCCGAAGTAGCCGAGGCCGGCCATCTTGTCGCGTAACTCCATCGGGATTTCGCCCTCGACCGGATCCAGCTTGTTCGCGACGGGCAAGACTTCGTTGACTGAAAAGTCCCGCGCCGTCTGCTGGATCATCTTCCGTTCCTCGGTCATGTAACTCATACGCCGGTGCCTCGTTTCGGAATCAGATTGGAGCGGCGGAAATCAACCGCCAGCGCACCTGCGCCGCCGTTGCGCGACGCCACTTCGAGCAGGAATCCCTCGGTATGCCACGTCACGATCCCAAGATCGGGGCGGCTTTGCGATTCGCGCTTCTCGACCACCGTGCTGCGCGCCACGAGCGTATTGCCGGGATAGATCGTGCGATGGAACGTCAGGGCGTCGACACCGAGGAAAAGCCCGCCCGCTTCGCTCAGGTCCTCGACCGAGAGTCCGAACGCGGTCAGAAAGACCAGCATAGGGTTCACCGGCACCTGGCGATGGCCATGCGCGCGCGCGTAGGGTGCGTTGAAGTAAAGCGGGTTGAAGTTCATCGTAAGCGTCGTGAAGAGCGTGCTGTCGCTCTGACTCAACGTCCGCCCCCAATGATGGTTGAAAACCTGGCCAAGCTCGAAATCCTCGAACAGGTGCCCTTTCGGGACCTTCCTGGCCCTCGCCCGCCAGTCGTCACTCATTGCGATACTCCATAACAGTCACCCTATACCAAGCGGCCATTTTCATGCGATTCAAAACGCGCCGACCGTCGATTCATTGGTAACAGAATCCCGGATAAGCCTGGTTAATTGCGCCGCGCGGCTTCGCGCCCACTGGATTTATGCGTCGGTAACTCTGCCATTGCGGGGGCTTCCCTGCAAACTATCGCGTGCGCGCGATCGCACTCCATCGCCCTTGCCTGAAAAAGGCGTATGGCGAGCGTTGGACCCGTGTGCTAACGGAGTTGTTATAGCCATTGACTGCAAGGAGGTGTCGACGATGCGCATTCGGTTGACGGCTGCCGTGGTCGCGTTAACGGGGCTGCTTTTGGCGGCGCCGCTGTTTGCGTTCAATCTTTCGCAATTGCTCGGCGGAGGCGAGGTGCAGGACCTTCACGCATTCAAGCTGATTCACGTCGCCGACCTGGCGAAGTTGATGGCCGACAAGGACAGCCACGTATACATCTTCGACGCCAACGGACCGGATACTCGCACCAGATTCGGCATTATCCCGGGGGCCAAGTTGCTTTCATCCGATGACAGTTACGACATCGCGGCCACGCTGCCTTCGGACAAAGGCGCCAAGCTGGTCTTCTATTGCACCGACACGCGTTGAATGGCCTCGCATGAGGCCGCCCGTCGGGCGGTCAAAGCCGGGTACGCAGACGTGAGCGTGATGGGAGATGGTATCGCGGGTTGGAAGGCTGCGGGCCAGCCGACGGTTGCTCCGGGCAATCAGAACGCGGCCAACTCATAGCTCGCTAGCGCGATTGCATAGGGCGAGTTGCACGTACGCGAACTGACCGTGCGCGGGATTATCCTGGGCGCCATCCTCGCTCTCGTATTGGGCGCGGCAAATGCGTATCTGGGGCTTTACGCCGGGATGACCGTGTCGGCCAGTATTCCGGCCGCCGTAATCTCGATGGCGCTGCTGCGCATCCTCGGCCGTTCGACCATCCTCGAGAACAACGTCGTGCAAACGATAGCGTCGGCCGGCGAGGCTGTCGCCGCGGGCGCCATCTTCACGTTCCCCGCGCTCGTCATCCTGGGGCGTACGGAACCGCTACCCTACTGGGACGTAACGATGTTGTCCTTGGCCGGGGGCACGATGGGGAGCCTGCTGGTCGTGTTTTTACGTCGCGCATATATCGTGGAGGAGCGGTTGCCTTTTCCCGAAGGGTTTGCGTGCGCCCAGGTGTTGCGAGCGGGCGAGGAGGGCGGCTCGAGCGCCAAGCCGCTCGCATGGGGAGGAATCGTTGCGGGGTTGTTGAAGGCGGCGCAGGGTATCGTGGGAGTCGTTCCCGCTTCGGTCTCAGGCGCACGATGGGCGGGAGGTGCGGCGTTTGCGGCCTCCGCCGATATCTCGGCGGCATTGCTAGGAGTCGGCTACATCGTCGGTACCGGCATCGCGAGCCTGGTCTTTATGGGCGGCGCTATCGGATGGCTGATCGCGATTCCGGTAGCATCTACCACGCATCCGGAACTCCGCACGCTGGGGGCGGCAGATGCGGCCTACAAGGTCTGGAGCGAACAGACCCGTTATCTCGGTGTCGGGGCGATGCTGGTCGGGGGCGTGACGACACTCTGGCACCTGCGCGGCCCAATAGGACGAGGACTGGCCGAGAGCGCACGTATGCTTCGAACCACGCGCGTCACGGTCACGTCGCGCGAGGAAACCGACCTTTCCGCCGGCGCCGTGTTGACTGCTGTAGGACTCTGCATCCCCGTCGTCTTCGTTCTTTGCTACCTGATGAGTTCGAATCTCTGGCTCAGCGCGGCGCTCGCCGTCGCGTTAGCACTCATCGGCTTCTTTGCGACCGCTGTCGCGGGCTACCTGACCGGGATCGTTGGGGCGTCGAACAACCCGGTTTCCGGCGTCACCATAATCGTGTTGCTCGGTATCGCGATCATCCTGAAGTTGCTCGGCGTGCAAATAGCCGTGGGACCACGCCTCGCGATCATGACCGGGGCGGTAGTCTGCACGGCGGCCGCAATGGCGGGCGATTCGTTGCACGACCTCGCGACCGGCTTCCACGTGCACGCCACGCCGCGCTCACTCGAAATAGCCGTGCTTTTGGGTGCTACGGTGTCATCGTTCGTCATGGCGCCGATTCTCAACCTCCTGATAAGCGGCTACGGAATCGCGGGTACGCCCGGCGCACGTGGTCAGGCGTTGGCTGCTCCGCAGGCATTCCTGATGGCCAAGGTCGCGCAGGGTGTCTTCAGCGGAGGGCTGCCCTGGGGAACCGTCGCGGCGGGCGCGATGCTCGCCGTCGGGTTGGTGGTCGCCGATGGCTACCTCGAACGAACCAAGGCGGGGTGGCGGACACCCGTGATGCCAGTGGCGATAGGGCTCTACCTGCCTTTCGGATTGAGCGTCACGATCATGCTGGGTTCGCTCGCGCGGCTGGCGCGCAGGCATGACGAAGGGGAGGCCGGGGCGGGAATTTTGTTCGCGGCGGGATTGGTTGCCGGCGAGGCGCTGATGGGCGTCACCAACGGAGCGTTGGTTACGGCTGGCATCAAGCTCCCATTGACGTAGCAGCGGCCTGCTCCAGTTGAGCCGTAAGAGGGCCGAGCCTAAGCGAACGCTTCAGTTGCGTAGACCAGTCTGAGTGTTCGGGGGCTCGACTGCCAGTAGCTCGCCATCGTAAGCCGAGGACTGGAACGAGTTGCGAAGCGCGCGGAACCCCTCATCCAGTTCACCGACCGGATCGAACGCCTTGGCAAGATTGGCAATTTTCTCGCGGAATAGCTTGGCGGTTTCCAAGGCGTTCGCCAGTTGGGCGATTCCGAGCTGGAATGAATCAGCGATCTGCGACAATTGATCCTGCAAAGCCCCCATCGGTTCGAAGGTCCGTGCCAGATCGACGAGTTGGGCCTGAAAGGCTTTCATCGGCTCGAAGGATCGCCCGACCTGCGCCAATTGGTCGCGAAACGCACTCAGCGGGGCAAACGAGTCAGCTGCCGCTTTGCCGACTCGCTCGATCGGCTCGAACGTCGCGCGGAGTTCATTAAGCCGCCTCTGGAAGGCCTCCGTCTGCTCGAACACTCTGGCAACGGCTTCCGAAATCTGAGGCGCGCCGACTGATGCGGGCGGAGCGGCTTCGCGAGGGCGAGCGGGGCGTGGCGTCACCGGAGGCGGGATTTGCGGCTCGGGCTGAGGCGCCGACTCCGGTGCGATTGGTGGTGCGGCTATTTCCTTGGGCGTCGGCGCGGGCGGCACTGCTTCGCGATGGGGTGAGTAGGTCAATACTTGAGGCTGCTGGTCGTCAGGCTGATTCTGGTCGCTGGGCTGCTCTTGTTGAAGGAGACGCCTTCTCAGCTCGTCGAGTTTGACGCTCATTTCTTCACTCCAAGCGATGTTCGCAAAAAAAAGGACGCACCCGCACTTCGCCGACCCTCTTACAGATCCGCAAAACTGATTCTAGAAGATTGATGAGTTAATACAAGGGTTTTTGTGATAGTTTGACATGAAATAAATAAATATAAGGATTCAAATCATATCCAGTGATGTCTTTGCGACCGTAACTATCAGTAGTCGTCGGACGAGCTTTTCGGAATAAAGACTCATGGCAGCGTACTCACGGAAGTGGCTCTCCTGCTTATGTTGCCTCGTTTCGTGTTCCGCAAATGCCTCTAACCGGTAAGGTGTCATTCTCCGGGTTTGTGATTTTTTTGATTCCATTTCCGATCCCTCTCCCTGTCTATCCAGGGAGAGGGATCGGGTGAGGGCAGCGGCCACATCTGATGTTGTTGTACCGCCGTCTCATTGACGATGACCATGGAGCGAAGACTCCTCATTCTGAACGCGGCTCGCCCGCTCGGCTCCGCTGGTGCTTTTTCATTTTTGATCGCCTGGCTTCGCTCGGCTGCGCACACTGATTTCCTACGTGGAGAGACGCAATTTCCAGTGCGGAATGAATGGAGGTAAGCGACTACGTGGATACTGCCCTCACCCTCGCCCTCTCCCTGGACAGAGGCTGTCGATTTTCTCTGTTTTCCGCAAAGCCATGCACGCCAATGCTCAAGTTTTTTGCTCGCTCGGGCGCCAAGATCGAGAAAATCGACAGCCTCTGGACAGGGAGGGGAAATGGACAGGGAGACGGAATGAAAAAAATCACAGACTCTCCGGGGATTATAACGGACTTGACACCATCCATACTGACCGTCTATGTTCGGCTATGGTCCAACATTCCGTGCCGAATATTCGGATGTTTTTCCGCGTCTTATGGATGGACTGGGGAACTCGCATGAGTGGGATTTTCACGGTTCCTTTCACCATTGCGGCAATCATTTCACCGTCTGGCTATGGTCAAGTTATATTTGGAGTCATGGCGATCTTGGCGTTCTGAGTTATTACCGAAAGTTGTGGATCAGGTGCGGCAATGAAAAAGGCGGCGTACCCTTCCGCGTAGGCAACGCGAACCCCGGTGGGAGCCGGGTGGAAGGAGACGCCACCGATGTTGAAGGTAGTAGAGAGTGGAGC
>WNFT01007818.1_pt1 | contig 10636 bp, 9 predicted proteins | sample 5400191 | NCBI WGS metagenome assembly WNFT01 (sample SAMN13153359, study PRJNA577476) | soil metagenome | isolation source: 80 cm saprolite under Madrone tree | place: USA:California | collected 2016-06-14 | reverse complement strand
GCGGCACCTATGTCTTTCTGCGCGAAGCGTATGGTCCTGAGCGCTGGGGCCGGCTGATGTCGTTTCTGTTCGTGTGGCAAACGTTGGTTCAAGCGCCGCTGTCCGTGGCGTCAGCTTCGATTGGTTTCGCAAAGTACGCGGGATATCTGTACCCCTTTACACCGCTGCAAGGAAAGGCGATTTCCGGGGGACTTGTCGTTTTGATTGTGATTTTGTTGTACCGGCGAATCACCACGATCGGAAAAATTTCTGTGTTGCTTTGGATAGGCGTCGTCGGGACCATGCTCTGGCTGATTTGGGGAGGGGCCACACATTTCAACGCGAAGATCGCGTTTGATTTCCCGCCTGGGGCTTTCGATCTGTCCTGGGTGTGGTTCGCGGGGCTGGGGTCCGCGATGGTAAAGACAATCTACAGCTACTGGGGCTACTACAACATTTGCCACCTTGGCAGTGAGATCAAGGATCCCGAGCGAAATATTCCACGCGGCATTTTTCTTTCCGTGCTGGGCATCGCCGTCCTGTATCTGGCGCTGCAAACGAGCATCCTGGGGGTGGTGCCGTGGCGCGAGGCGCAGAATTCGGATTTCATCGCCAGTTTGTTTGTCGAACGATTGTACGGGCATGCAGCGGCGCGCTTCGTGACGGGAATGATTTTGTGGATTGCTGTCGCTTCAGCATTCTCCGTCTTGCTTGGCGCTTCACGTGTGCCGTATTCCGCGGCGCAGGACGGGAATTTCTTTCCGGCGTTCGGCAAGCTACATAAGACGAAACATTTTCCGCATATATCACTACTGGTGCTGGCCGGCCTGGCGTTCTTGTTCAGCGTCTCCCTGAAACTGAAACAAGCCATTGCAGGGATTCTCGCCATGAGGCTCCTGGTGCAGTTCATCGGCCAGGCGCGGGAAATGAGACAATGGCCTTTTGTCAGTTCATAGGCGACGGTCCCAACCGAGCCGGGATCTTCGATTGGCAGTTGAAGGTAAGAAGACCGATCCATTTTGTTGTGGAGGTTACGTGAAGCGATTGTCCCTTTGGATAGCGGCCGCATTCTTGATTGGCGGTGGATTGAGCGCCTTGTGGCAGACTTCCGCGCTCGCGCAATTTCCTCCAGCGCCCGGTACGGGTCCGGGCCTGCCTGAAACGATCGAGGCCATAGAAAGCGCCCGGATTACCACGCGAATCCTATTTGTGACGGCGCATCCTGACGATGAGAGCGCCGCAACACTCACTTACCTTGCACGCGGGTTGCATGCTGATGTCGCGCTGCTCACTTTGACGCGCGGGGAGGGCGGGCAGAACGACCTCGGCCCCGAACAAGCTCCGCAACTGGGATTGATCCGCACCCAGGAATTGCTGGCGGCTACGCGGGCCTATGACGTGAGGCTGTACTTCACGCGAGCCAAAGATTTTGGATATTCGAAGACGCCGGAGGAAACGGAACGGATCTGGGGCGACCAGGTCCTCGAAGACATGGTCCGTGTGATCCGAAGATTTCGCCCCGACGTTGTGATTAATGGCTGGGGCGGCGTGCGCGGAGGCCACGGACATCATCAAGCCTCGGGATTGCTTACTCCCAAGGCCGTGCAACTCGCGGCGGACCCTTCGTTCAAACTTCGCGGCTCCTCCGCGGAAGAAGAGGACTTGGCGCCCTGGGGCGATCGAAAACCCGTGATCGTGCTGGACCTAGACCGAAGCGAGGCGCCAAAGGGTTACTTGCTCCCCGTGGATGAGCTTTCGCCGCTCTACGGAAAATCCTGGCGTGAAATAGGGCTCGATGGGTTTGCCAATCATCGTTCGCAGGGAATTACCGGATTTCTGAACTCAGCGTTCCTGCGGCGCTCGCTCGGGCTTCAGCGCGAGGACGGCGGGCAACTGGATCCTGTCTTGCTGGCACAACCGCTAGGCCCGCTGGACGAGGACTATGAAATGGGAAACATGGGCGTAGACCCGCTCATGCGATCCGTGGATGCCGCCCTGATGGCGGCGCGCGACGCGGCCTTGCGGCTTGACTGGAAAGCGGCCGCGAGTTCCCTGGTTGCCGCTGGCAGAAAATTAAATGAAGTGCCTGTGCCGTCGGCTTCTTCCCAGGTTCCCGCCCCGGTCGTTTCCCTGGCGCGAAGCATCAAGCGGAAACGCGCCAAAATAGATGCGGCCCTGGCTCTCGTCACCGGCCTGCGCCTGGACGCGTTGGCCGATCGAAGCGAGATCGTTGTCGGAGAGACGTTTACGGTTCGCGTGGACACTCATCATCGGGGAGAGATCGCCGGAGAATTCAAGAAGCCGGTACTGCAGCTTCCAGCCAATTGGAGCGTCACCAAAGAAGAAGATGAAACGGGTGGCTCGACTCGGTTTACGGTTTCTGCCGGGCAGAATCCGCAGCGCACACCGAGTCCAGCCATTGCGCTATTGCCGGAACCTCCGCCGCTCGTAACCGTGGGCCAAGAAGCGGTCATCGCCGGCTATTCGTTTGCCGTTACCTCGCAGGTCCAGCAGGTCCGAGCAACCTCCACGCGGGCCGATCGCGTGCCCCTGCGCATCGTTCCGGCCTACACGCTGGTAGTCGACCCGAAACAAGCCATCGAGATTACAACCAAGCGGGGCAAGCCGTTCGAGGTCCTTCTGCGCGTGCATTCCTACGCAACGCAAGCGGGAGAGGTTCGCGCAGGACTGACCGTACCGTGGGGATGGAAAACCGGCGCAGCTGTACCGTTGAAATTTGATGGAGCGGGCGACCGCTATGCGAGGCTCACGGTGACGCCGCCCTCGAAGCTTAGCAAGGGAAGCTTTAAGATTTCGGCGTACGCGGAACGAGCGGCCGACCGCGTCCGCGGGGAAAAGGCGGAAAAATTCACCACTTCGCTGGAACCTTTACCGACGCTGCCGACGCAGCTTTGGAGCGAACCGGCCCAGTGCGCCGTGCACGCGTTCGATGTGCTGGTGCCCGCGAATTTTCGCGTCGGCTACGTCACCGCCGAAAGCGAACCGGTGCCGGAAGCGCTGCAACACCTGGGCATTCATGTGGAGATGCTGGACGCCGTGGCGCTCGCATTCCGGGATTTGTCTTCCTTCAACGCCATCGTAGTCGGTGTGCGGACCTACGAACTGCGCCCGGACTTGCCCGGAGCGAATCAGCGCTTGCTGGATTACGTATCCAAGGGCGGAACGCTCGTGGTGCAGTACCAGCGCGATTTCGCTTGGGACAAATTCCAATATGCGCCGTATCCCGCGCTGATCTCGCCGCCGGTTCCGCCAGCGAAGGATGGCGCGCCTCAAACTCCGCGACCGTTGCCGCGCATCACCGACGAAAATTCTCCCGTCAAATTCCTGAAACCGGATGATCCGCTGCTCAACGCGCCGAACAAGATCACCCAAGATGACTTTAAGGGCTGGGCGCAGGAACGCGGCCTCTATTTTTGGACACAATTCGATCCCAAATACACTTCCCTGCTGGCCATGAACGACCCCGGCGAGCCCGAACTAAACGGTGGCCTGGTCTACGCCCATTTCGGCAAAGGCACTTACATTTACACAGGCTTGGCCTTCTTCCGCCAATTACCGGAGGGCGTCCCTGGGGCTTACCGGCTCTTTATCAACTTGCTGAGCGCTTCGCGAAATCACTCAGGCCGGCCGGCTGCTTCCAAAAAACCTCGGGCCCAAAGAGCCAGCTAAAACTGCTGGAACAAGTAAACCAACTGGGCACATCGCCGCGGCATGTAAATCGCCGTGATATTCTCTTGAACCGAGGAGTAAAACGCGAATGAGCAATCATCAAGGAACTTGCATTGCCGGGCGAACGGCTCACAACATCTTTATTCTGCTGGCGGTATTCGCGCTCGCATTGATTTGCGCCTCCCCCGCTGCCGCGCAGAAAAAGAAGAAGTCAGAGCCTCCTCCGTCCACGGAGAGCTCGAAACTGCTGGTGCCCCTGAACGACGAGCAGCAGATCGATTATTTGCTCTCCGAAATGTTGGGAGCCTGGCAGCTTGGGGACGTCGAAAAGCTGCACACCGACTATGCGGACGATGTTGCGATGGTGAATGGCTCGTGGGCACCGCCCATTATTGGCTGGACCAACTATCTCGCCGTTTACCAGCAGCAGCGGGCGCGCATGCAGCAGCTGCGCATGGATCGTTTCAATACCTACATCAAAGTGAACGGCACGACGGGTTGGGCCTGCTACCAGTGGGAGTTCGTTGGGGTCGTCGATGGTCAGCAGACCGCATCTCAAGGTCATACGACAGTGGTGTTGGAGAAGCGCAACAACCGCTGGGTCATCGTGCTCAACCACACTTCACTGGCCGCGAAGCCACCGCAAGCTGCTCCCGCTAGTGCACCGCCAGGACAACAACCCGCGAAGCCAGCGTCGCCATAAGACTCTCCAGCAAAGTGGTGAAGATCTTCCGGACCTAGAAGAGAAGACCTTTGAGTCCTTCCTTGAGCCACATCCCTGTGATCACCAATAGAAGAACGCCCGCCAAGATACCAGTTCCCATGATGGGGCGGGATAGGGCCTCGATCTTCGCCACAAGCTCCCGCTGCTCTTGGGCCATATGTTCTTCAGCCGCATCGAGAAAGATTTGATCGTCTTCGTGGCTCGCGAGGAGACTCCGCCGAAGCAACAGGACCAGAAATGCGGCGGTAACGACTCCCCAGCCGATCAGAAGGTAAAGCAGTGTTGATTCCATGGTGACCTCCCGTTGGAACCGATCCGCGGTGCCGGCCGGGCCGGCAAGGGGTAAATAGGGATTTCTAGGGCGGAGTATAGCACTTTGCATTAAAAATTCTAGTGTTGAGAATTGGTAAGACTGCTGCTTGACGGGGGGTTCCTTTGCCTGAAACCGAGGCCATGACGCGGACGGAAGCGGCGACAAGCTCAACAAACTAAAGCAGGTTTTTGATCTCACCCCGCCTCAGCGACTAAGATGACCGGCCAATTGGCGGGCGCGCTTCACTTCTCGGTGGTGGCGGCATTCCATGGCAATCACGGCCTGAATCCGCTAGGAAAAATGTCACGATTTGTTTATAATTATGGATTGTCTCCCAAGAGTTGGCCCCGCCCGAGTGGGTCTAAAAGGATACAGGAACATGAATCCCGTAATTCAAAAGTTGCATGAAGCGCAACTGCGCAAAGACCTCCCCGAGTTCCGCCCGGGCGATACCGTGCGCGTCAACGTCCGCCTGCAAGAAGGCGAAGGCGAGAAGGTGAAGGAGCGCCTCCAGGCGTTCGAGGGAGTGGTGATCTCCAAGAAGGGCCGGGCCTCCAGTGCAACATTTACTGTGCGCCGGGTCAGCTTTGGCGTCGGCATCGAACGCATTTTCCCGCTGCACTCTCCGACCATCAGCTCGATTGAAGTGGTTGGCAAGGGCAAAGTTCGCCGGGCGCGGTTGTATTACCTGCGCGACTTGAAGGGCAAGGCTGCCCGTATCAAGCGCGCGGGACGCGAGGAAGTGGCTGCCGTGGCGACTGCCGGAACCGAAGCAAAGGCTTAGGTCGACGCACTCAATCTATCCAAATCAATGAACAAAGCCCCAGCTGACTGGGGCTTTTTCATTTCCATCCATGGCTGAACGTTCGTGATGCCTTCCTTTCCGGGTTTGGGGAAATGCTTTTCGCACCACGCGATGCAGCGGTCCTTGGAATCGATCACATGGTTGGTTTCGCTGAGGCCGTGGCCTTCCCTGGCACCCTCGCAAACTCGGCAAATTCCAAAAAGGTGTGCCCTGTTGACATTCAACAGGAAGAAGTCTATGCTCCTGTTGTTTGTCTAAAGGAGAAAACATGGCCCCTCCTCGCGGGGAAGTTCTGCAAGGTACGCTCGATCTGATTGTTCTGCAAACCCTTCACGCCATGGGCCCGCTGCACGGGTATGGCATCGCCCAGCGCGTCCAGCAAGTTTCCGAGGATCTGCTCAAGCTGAACCAGGGAACCCTGTATCCGGCCCTCCTGCGTCTCGAGCAGCGCGGCTGGATCTCTTCAAAATGGGGTGCTTCGGAAAATAACCGCAAGGCGAAGTTTTACTCGCTCACGCGGGCCGGGCGCAGACAATTACTGGCAGAGACCGAGAGTTGGGAGCGCATGACCGCCCTGATGGCGCGCCTTCTCGGCGGTACGGAAGGAGCCTGAGATGGACTGGCTCCGCATTTTTGCCGCGCGTTTGCGCGGCTTATTCCGCAAGCCCCATCTCGACGCAGACCTCGACGCCGAGCTACGCGCGCATTTGGAGATGCTCACGGAGGAAAACATTCGCCGCGGCATGAACCCGAAAGAAGCAGCCCACGCCGCTCACCGCGAATTTGGCGGCTTCGAACAAACCAAAGAGCTCTACCGCGATCAGCACAGCGTTCAGTTCTTCGACGCGCTGGCGCAAGACCTGCGATTTGCCCTCCGCGGGCTCCGTAAACGCCCGGGGTTCGCGCTGATCGCCATCGTCACTCTCGCTCTGGGGATCGGGTCGACGACGGCTGTCTTCAGCGTCGTCGATCGCATTCTCTTTCGGAGCCTTCCGTATCCCCATGACGAGCGCCTGGTCAGTTTTGGCGACAAGGCGCCATTCGAAGCAAATGAATTCGTGCTCGGCCCCGATTACGTCGACTGGAAAAAAGCCCAAACACCATTCGAATCCGTAACTTCCTTTGTTCCCGGCGGGGCGGATTGCGATCTCACCGAGCAGAATCCTGTCCGCCTGAAATGCGCTCTGGTCGAATCTACATTTTTGTCGACGTTTGAAATCCAGCCGTTTCTTGGCCGTAATTTCACAAGCGACGAGGACCGCCCCAACGCACCGCGCGTCGCGCTGGTTTCCTACGGGCTCTGGCGCTCGCGCTTTGCGAGTGATCGTAATCTTCCCGGCCGCGCCATTTCGCTCGACGGCCGGCCCACTCTCGTTGTCGGCGTTCTCCCGCCACAATTTGAAATGCCAAACCTCGGCCACGACGACATTCTTGTTCCGGCTGCTCTCGATGGCTCCACCGACCGCGGCCCCAATGCCCGGCAACAAATCTTACGGGCTTTTGCGCGGCTCAAACCCGGCATAACCATCAAGCAAGCAGCGGCTGCGATGGAACCTCTCTTCCAGGGTTCCCTCGAATACGTTCCTCCCCAGTTTCGTCACGAAGTGTCATTCCGTGTGCGCTCTCTCCGCGACCGCCAAATCCAGGACGCGCGTGTCGCCTCTTGGGTGCTTCTGGGTGCCGTGTTAGCGGTGCTCCTCGTCGCGTGTACTAATGTGGCAAACCTGCTCCTCGCACGAGCTACCAGCCGCATGCGAGAGCTAGCCGTCCGCACTGCCCTTGGCGCCACGCGCGGACGTCTGGTTCGCCAGGCCCTTGCGGAAAGTCTGCTCCTGGGAGTTCTTGGTGGCCTCGCAGGTTGCTGGTTTGCCCAACTCCTGCTTCGTCTCTTCGTTTCCATTGCACCGGACGGAATTCCTCGGCTGGAACAGGCCACCATCGACGTTCGCGTGCTGCTCTTTGCCCTCGGAGTATCGCTCCTATCCGGCATACTCTTCGGCCTAGCTTCGGCGCTGCGTCGTCCCGCGCCCGAATTGCTCACCGGAAAAGAAATCCATGCGACCTCGCGCGGTACGCTTCGTCAGGTGCTGGTGACAGTACAGATTGCTGCTTCGTTGATTCTTCTCGTAGGAGCCGGTCTACTCCTGCGCAGCCTTTGGAAGCTCGAAACCGTTGCCCTCGGCATGGACGCGAAAAGTGTCATCACAGCAGGAATCGATCTCGCCGACTACCGTTATCCTGACTCCGCGAAACAGCTCGCCTTTTTCAATCAGCTTGAATCCCGGCTAAGACAAATGCCGGGTATCACTGCGCTAGCTCTGAGCGACACGCTGCCCCCTTCCGGCGGCATGCAAGCTACTTTTCTATCGGCCATCGAAATTCCCGGGCACGCGAAATTCAGCGCGGGTACCGGCGGGATGATTGGATATCGCTACGTCACTCCTGCCTATTTTCCTGCCCTCGGCATTTCGATCCTCCGCGGCCGCAGCTTTCGAGAAGAGGATCGCTCACCCGCGGAAAAACCTGTGATCCTGAGTGAAGCGCTCGGGAGAAAGCTCTTCCCCAACGGAGAAGACCCTATTGGCAAATCGTTTCGCTTTGGCACACAAAACGAGTGGCGCACCATTGTTGGCATTGCCACAGACGTAAGAAACAACGGGCTCGCCGCGCCCGCCGACCCCGAGTTTTACGTTCCCTGGAAAAATGACCCCGCTGGATACTTCCGCTCCGGGCATTTGATCATCCAGACCGGGATCAATCCGGAAGCCGTTGCCAAGTGGATTCGTTCGGAGACTGCGGCCATCGATCCGGCCGTTCCCGTGACCATCGAGGGTATGAAGACGCGAGTCGGAAAGCTCGCGCAGCGGCCCCGGTTCACTGCCGTTCTGCTGTCTTTATTCGCTGGCATTGGCGTCTTGCTGGCGGGGATCGGTATCTACGGCGTTGTCGGATTCCTGGTTGCGCAACAGACGCGCGAGATCGGTATTCGAATCGCGCTCGGCGCCACTCCCCAGAGAGTTCTGAAGATGGTTCTTTCGAATATGGCGCGCTGGACAGTTGCTGGCGCAACGCTTGGCCTCCTGGGAGCGTGGCTTTGCTCCCGTCTCCTGGAGTCCCTGCTGTTCGAAGTGAAGCCGCACGACCCGTTGCTCCTCGGGCTCGCGCTACTCTTCCTTATCGTCGCCGTGATGGTAGCGGCTTGGATTCCCGCCCGCCGCGCCATGCGAGTCGACCCAGCAGTTGCTTTACGGTACGAATAGTTATATTTCCTCGACTTGACCATCCACAATCTACGCGGCGTGCTAAAATTCCCCGCGAAATGAGCCGCCTTTGCTCCTCCCGTTTCGAGCGGGCGGCGCGCCAACTGGGCTGGATGCGCATCGCCGGCATTGATGAAGCCGGACGCGGCGCTCTGTTTGGCCCCGTCGTTGCCGCCGCCGTGATTCTCAATCCCAAGCGGCGCATTGTCGGCCTCGACGATTCGAAAAAACTTTCCGCTGAGCGGCGCACCGAGCTCGCCACGCGCATCAAGGAACACTCACTGGCCTGGGCCGTTGCGGAAATAGACGCGCAGCGCATCGATGCGTGGAACATTTACCAGGCCTCGCGCCAGGCCATGACCGCCGCACTGCAACTACTCTCGATCTCGCCCGACTATTTGCTTATCGACGCGATGCAACTCGACGTCGTGATCGAGCAGAAATCCTTGATTAAAGGCGATGCACGCAGCATTTCCATCGCCGCCGCCTCCATCCTCGCGAAAACGCATCGCGACATCTGCATGGAAAAGTGGGACGCCATTTATCCGCAATACGGCCTCGCGCGCCACAAGGGCTATGGGACACCCGACCATCTCGAAGCCTTGCGCCTGTATGGCCCCTCGCCTCGTCACCGCCATTCCTTCGCGCCGGTGCGCGAATCCTCCTGCTGGGCCGCCGGGGCAACTCAAACATCTCTTCCTCTTGAGATTTAAAGGTGTTGTGCTTCTCAGTAAGTTTCCGTGGAGGCTATCTATTGAGGGCACCGCCTTGCGCTCAAAGAGCGCCTGCCTTGCCCAGTAGTTCCTTCATTCCCGCCATGCTTTGCCGCGAAGATTCTTCCTCGGTGCCCGCGCCTCTCCAGTGCGTTTCCAGACTCATTGTTCCTGAGTATCCCGCCTGCACCAGCGCTCGGAACTGGCCGAGGTAATCAATGCTGCCCCGCCCCATGGCCGCCCATTCGAATGTGCCATCCGCTTTGCGCACTACATCCTTGCAGTGCATGTGCCCCATGCGCTCCTTGGGAATTTTTGCGAACCCGTCGGGAAAGGCGATCTCGCCGCGATAAGCGGCGTTCCCGGGATCCCAGTTCAATTTGAAGTTCGGCGACTGAACAGCTTGCAATGTACGCGCGGCTTCGGCGCCGGTCGCAGTGTTGCAGCCAAATTCGTTTTCAAGCAGTAGGATGATCTTCTGCGCCGCAACCTGAGCGGCGGTTTCCCGCAGCTTATTGTCCATCGCCTCGCGGAAGGGCTTCGGGTCGTCCAACCTCCAGAAATCGAAGCAGCGCACGCGATCCGTGCCCAAAGCCTTGGCGATGGCAAGTACTTCACCGGTTTCCTTTTCATCGAGGTTAATGATGTTCTTCTTCCACAGGCCTCGCAGCTCCACATAATTCAGGCCGAACTCCTTGGATGCAATTTCCAGGGCGTGACCGAAATCCTGCGTAATCTCATCGGTGATTACCGAAAGCCTGAAGGGGCTGCTCGTTGCCGGTAACGGCGAGGCGCCTGAGCCCGAGCGGCCGAGGAACGACGCTGCCGCCGCTCCACCGAGGGCGGCGATAAAGCCACGACGGGATTTGAACGGATACATGGGCCGTTCTCGCCCCTTCCTGGACAAGTATTATTCCGCGATCGTATCACTTTCAGTTGCCGGAGAGGCCTATCGCCGGCTCTGGGTCATGGGTGGTGCTTCGCCTGGCCTTCGCTGACGAATTTCCTAGAACGTAAAGGGGATAACTGCCTGCTCACACTAGGTCCTACGTTCGTTGACTTGCCTTTTTCCCGCCTGTTAGCGTAACTGAGTAGCGTTACGAGCCGTTCCGCTACCGTAGCAAATCGAGGAGAACGTGTGGGTCGGCCTCC
>WNFT01006056.1_pt1 | contig 10636 bp, 10 predicted proteins | sample 5400191 | NCBI WGS metagenome assembly WNFT01 (sample SAMN13153359, study PRJNA577476) | soil metagenome | isolation source: 80 cm saprolite under Madrone tree | place: USA:California | collected 2016-06-14 | reverse complement strand
CTCCAGGAGATCTTCGGAGTCGGGCCGCTGCTCTGCGACGCCGCCCGCGCGACCGCCCTCAGCGATCTCTTCCGCGTCTTTCCGTAGAATCGCTCGCCGGCGCTCCGGCTTTCGCCGCGTCGACCATCGCGCCGACCTGGGAAAGCACGAATCCCCTGGCGCGCAGTCCGGCGATGATCTCAGGCAGCGCCTCAGCCGTGTGCCACCCGCGGCGGTTCATGTGCATCACCACGATGGATCCGGGCCGGGCCTTTGCGAGGACCCAGGCGATCAGCCGGTCCCGGGTGATGTGCCGGTCGGGATCGCCCGACGGGAAATCGAATTCCACCGTGCGGAGGCCGGTCTGCCCGGCTTGCTCTGCCAGCTCTGGATCCACCTCACCGTACGGCGGCCGGAAGAAACGCGGAACGCGTCCAGTCAGCGAATAGAGGACCTGCTGCGTCCAGAGCAGCTCCTCGCGCTGCCGCTCGGGCGGCACTTCGGTCATGTGTGGATGCGTGTACGAGTGATTGGCGATCTCGAACAACGGATTCTGGGCGAGAACGCGCATCTGTCGCAGGTGTGTCTCGGCCCAGCGGCCGCTGATGAACAGCGTGGCCGGCGTGTTCGTCTGGATCAGCGCGCGCGTCACCCGGTCGTCGTAGAAGCTCCGATCGAGCGTGGAGCAGGCGTCGAACGTAAGCGCGACACGCCGTCCGCCGGTTTCCAGGCGCGAGATCACCTCCGGCGCCGATGGCTGGTAGGGCGGCAGCTGCTTGAGGAGGACTGGCTCGCTGTGCGTCCCGCGCGGCTGCAGCGGCGGCTCGGATGAAGGCGGCAGATCGAAGAGAAGGTCTTCCGCCCCGGGAGGGGGCTCGACCAGCTCGACCCACGTGACCCGCGGCGAGACCGCCACGGTTCGCGCCTGCGAAAGCCCGAAGGAGAAATCCGCCAGCACGCGGTCGAGGGCGTCGCGCGCGGAAGAGGGCGGCTGCGTGTGCGGGAGCAAGGGCCTGATCCCGGATTGCTTGGCGGCGACGCCGACCCACGAGGGCAATCCGCGGAGTCGTTCCGGCCGCCGCCAGAGCAGGAGACGATATCGTTCGTCGATGCGCGCTCCGGCGTGTTCCAACTCGATGTCGGGTGCGCGGCCGCCAAGGAGCGCAGGGGGCTCGGGGTGAGCGGGATCGGCGGCGGGATCGCGCGGCGTCCAGGCATGGTGCATCAGCGTCGCGACGATCGCTCGCTCCTCCGCGGACACGAGCAGATCGAGCGCTAGCGCGACACCGCCGATCTGCGCCGCCCGAGGCACCCCCAGCGGCCTGCCGTCGATGACGAGCGTGCGCTCCTCGGCGGGTAGCGGCGCGGCGATGAGCAGGAACAGCGCGAAGAGCATTGACGCGATGTTAGCTCAGCGGAGGAGCGGCGCATCCACGACGGACGGCGCACTCGGTCCCGTCAGCGCACTCCGAAAGGCGGCGGCGACCGCGGGATCATCCTGCACGAGCATGTCGCTTCCGGCGGCGCCGTCGTTGTTCCAGCGCTCCTGCCACCAGGCGAAGCCGCGCACCTGCGGCCAGCGTCCGCCGAGAAGGTCCGCCAGCGCCGCCTGCACCCAGGGTGCCGCCGCGCAGCGCGGGTTGTTGTTGGTGATCCCGAACTCGAAGATGAAGAGCGCCTTGCTCGCCGTGGCGGCGTGCAGCTGCGGGAGCATGTCTTCGACCAGCGAACGGAAGGTCGGGCAGCGATCGTCGTTCGATCGCTCCGAGCCGTATGCGGAGATGCCCACCCAGTCCACCACGTCGTCGCCCGGGTAATACGATGCGGGTACGTTCCTCGGATCCTCCGGGTAGTTTTGCGCGTTGTAATGGAGCGCCCAGGTGATGTTGCTCGCCCCGCGGCCCCGCATGACCGCCACGATGTGCCGGTACGCCTGCTTGAATTTTCCCGGACCGACGTTGAGGCCGCCGTTGTAAGGCGCGCTCCATGGGTTCCAGTCGCCGTTCACCTCGGTTCCGTACTCGACGACCAGCGGCGTGGCGAACTGGCGGGCCGCGTCCGCCCAGGCGGACAGATCGGGGTCGAATTCCCCGGCGATGATGCGGTCGAGCGTGAACGTAGGATCGGTGACCAGCGGCCGCCGCTGGCTTCGCATCATCAAGCGGACGAAGGGGACGGATCCGCGGTCCCGGATCCATCCCGCGGTGTTGGCGGGAAATGCCCGCGAACGGAACCAGTCGGTGGAGAAGTAGACGTACGCGACCTTGCGGCCAACCGTATGCTCGTATTCGCCGAGCGTGCGCGGCGAGGCGTCGCTGTCCGGTTCGGTCGTGCCCACGGGAAGGACTCCGTGGTACGCGCGCCCCGCCTCGGGGACGTCGAGCTTTTGCAGGTTGAGGACGGGCGGCGGCGGGTCGACCGATGTTTGTGGCGGGTTCGTCGAACCGCAGCCCGCCACGATCGCGATCGCCGCCAGCCAGAGCAGGGTACGCCTGGCCAATTCCGTCATCGGGACCCCTGGAGGAAGATGTGTCCTCGAGGCTGCGGTGAGAAGAGCACCACCGTCCATTCCGACGACGCCGGCCTGACCTGCTGCTGGGCGGAAGACCTGACGCGTCCGCAGAGTGCGACGAACAAATTCGACCAGCGGATCGACTACGTGCTGACACGCGGTCTTTTCCGCCCACTGGCAGCCACAGTCACCGGCGCCAATCCCGTCGTTCGTGTCGATGGCCTGTGGCCCAGCGACCACGGCGGAATCTTCGCCGAGGTGCGGATCGGCGACGCCCGCTTCGAGCGCTGATCCGCTACTTTCGCGCCGGCCGCGGCAATCCTTCGATCGTCTTTGCAGCGGTCGCGGCGTTCTCGCGGCTTGCGAATCCGATCACCGCCGAGAACTTCCGGCCGACCGTCTCCTCCATCAGGAAGGCCATGCTGATCCCCGCGTCGGACAGCGCGCGCGAGATCTGCGCTCCGAGCCCCTTGCGATCCGTGCCCTCTACCAGCAGGCACGCCGTTTCCGAGGGCGCGAACCCGGCCTTGCGCGCAGCCGCTTCGGCCGCGGCGCCTTCGACCGGAAACACCTCGACCGTAGCGCGCTCGTGCTCACCCGGATGGCGATATCCCATCACCACGCGCAGGTTTCCCCCCGCCGCCGCGAGCGGCTCGAGCACCTCGGCGAGCAGCCCCTTGCGATTCGCACCGTGCAGGCTCCAGAGCTGCACGTTCTTGACGGTAATGTCCTCGGCCATGGTTCACCCCTGCAGCGCAGCGTAGCCCTCCTCGCCGGAACGCACCACAGGCGGCGGGGACCGGGTAGCGAAAGAAGACGGGTGCTCGATCCACTGGCACGATGCGGTCCTCGGCGCTGCCGCCGCGAGAGGATCGATGCCGCCTGCTCCCACCCGCATCCATGCGATCGACTGGCTCCGGGGGATCGCCGTGCTGCTGATGATCCAGACGCACGCGCTCGCCTTGCTGCGGCCGGAGCTGCGCAGCGGGGCGATCTTCGATTCGCTCCAGTGGGTGGATGGCCTCGTCGCTCCCTCTTTCATCCTCGCCGCGGGCTTCTCCATGGCGCTGACGCAAGTCAGGGCGGCATCGGCTCCCGGCGCCGCGGAAGCGCGCCGCCGCCGGATGCTGCGGACGCTGCGCCGGCTCGTCGAGGTGCTGCTGGTCGGAATCCTGGTGAATTGGATGTGGTTTCCCATCTTCCGCGAGCCGCGCTGGATCGTGCGGATGGACATCCTCCCTTGCATCGGTCTTTCGCTGCTCCTCGCGCTGCCCATGCTGTTCGCGCTTGCCCCGCACCCACGAGCGCTGCGCTGGACCTCGCTGCTGCTCGCGGCGGCCGTGTTCGGCGTTTCCCCGCTCGCGGAACCGCTCGGCCCGCCCTGGAACCGCTTCCTCAACCAGCATAGCGATGCCGTGTTTCCGCTCCTGCCCTGGGCCGGATACGTGTATCTCGGCGCGGCGATCGGTTCCGCGACGGCGGAAGAGGGTCCGAGAGGAGCCGCGGTGTGGCTTGGGGCGCTGGCGGCCGCGGGCATCGTGGTCTGGTCATTGACCCCGTGGTTCGCCGCTCTGTACCCGCCGCACGAATTCTGGGTGACGAATCCCGCCAATGCCGCGCGCCGTTGGACGCAGGTCTGCCTGGTGGCCCTCGCGCTGCTGGCCGTCGAGCAAAGGATGCCGGGGAGCTGGCGCGGCTCGGCGGCGGTACGCTTCGTGGAAGTGTTCGGGACGTCCTCGCTGGCGGGCTATTTCTTCCACGAGATGCTGCTGTTCTTCCGCATCTTCGGGTTTTCGTTCGAGGCGCGCTGGGGAAAGTCGTGCTCCTGGCCGCAGTACGCGGTGCTCACGGTACTGCTCGCAGGCTGCACGTTCGCGCTGACCTGGATGACCGCGAGGATCTACGCCGCGGTCGAGCACCGAGCCGCAGCTGCCCCAGCCTAGTCGCTCTTGCGATGCCGGCCGGCGCGGCGTACGCCAAAGGCATGATCGAGCACATCAGCCTCCGCTGCAGCGATGCGCGCGCCAGCCGGAGGTTCTACGAGAAGGCGCTGACGCCGTTGGGATACGAGATGGACAGGGAGTACGACGACGCGTTCGGGTTCGTCCAGGGCGGCCGGCACGACTTCTGGGTGACGAAAGGGAAGGTCGGCACGCCCACCCACGTCGCATTCCACGCCGGCGACAAGTCCGCCGTCGACGCCTTCTACCGCGCCGCGATGGCCGCCGGCGGAAAGGACAACGGGCCGCCCGGGATGCGCGAGGAATACGGATATGCGGCGTTCGTCCTCGATCCCGATGGCCACAACGTCGAGGCGGTGATCTGGGACGAGGAGCTGGACAAAAAGCCCAGGCGCTCCGCGGCTCGCCGGCGCTCGCGCAGGGGGGGCTGAGCCGCCCCCGGAGGGCGCGGAAGGACGACCGGGGGTCCCAGGCTCGTCACCAGCCCGCGTCGCGTGTAGATTCGAGGGCTGGGGAAGGAGGGCCCATGGAAGCATCCGGGACTGAAGGTACTCCCCTACGGCCCTTGATCGAGCGCGCCATCGCGTCGGAGGACATCCGGGCGCTCGGGCTCGGGGCGCCGATCACGGTGAGGACGGACGCCACCCTGCAGGAGGTGGTGGAAACGCTGCAGGCGAGGCACATCGGCTGCGTGCTGGTGGTCGACCTGGCTGGAAAGCTCGCCGGCATCTTCACCGAGCGCGACCTTCTCACCAGGGTCGCTTTGCGGTCGCTGGACTGGAGCAAGGAGCGCGTGGCCGATTTCATGACCCGCGATCCGGAAACGCTGCACCCCGATGACCGCATCGCCTGGGCGCTGAAGCTGATGCACGTGGGTGGATACAGGCACGTACCGCTCACCGATGCCGATGGCCGGCCCGTCGGCGTCATCTCCGTCAAGGACATCGTCGACTACATCGTCGACCTGTTCCCCTCGCCGGTGCTCAACCTGCCGCCGAACCCGCACCAGACGTCATTCTCGGACGGCGAGAGCGGCGGAGAAGGGTAGCCCCTCCCTCGTCAGACGACGCCCTTCTCCCGCAACGCATCCACCTCGTCGTCGTCCATGCGCAGCAGGCCCTTCAGCACCTCGGCGGTATGTTGTCCGAGAAGCGGAGGAGGAATGTCACTCCGAGCCGGACTCTCCGACAGACGGATGGGCGACCTCACCATCGGGACCTTGCCCGCAAGAGGGTGCGGCGCGTCGATCTCCATCCCCCGTTGGCGAACCTGGGGGTCCGCGAAGACCTGCGCGAGGTCGTTGATCGGGCCGCAGGGCACGGTGGCCGCCTCGAGCGCTCCGATCCAGTCGCGGCTGTCGCGGCGGGCGATGATCTGCGAAAGCTTCGCCTCGAGCTCCGCGCGATTGTGGACGCGCGCGGCGTTCGTGGCGAATTTCGCGTCGCTCGCCTGCTCTGGAATGCCCGCGACCTCGCACAGGCGCGCGAATTGCCCGTCGTTGCCGACCGCCACCACGATGTGACCGTCCCTGGTGGCGAAGGCGCGATAAGGGACGATGCTCGGATGCGCGTTGCCGAGCCGCTCCGTTGGCTTCCGGGTGAGGAGATAGTTCTCCGCATGATTGGCAAGCATCGCCACCTGCACGTCCAGCAGCGCGAGGTCGATGTGCTGGCCTCGGCCGCTCCGCTCGCGGTGCGCGAGCGCCGCGAGGATCGCCGTCGCGGCGTACATGCCGGTGAGGATGTCGGTGATGGCAACGCCGACCTTCATCGGCTCGCCATCCGGTTCGCCGGTGATGCTCATCAGCCCGCCCATCGCCTGGACGAGGAAGTCGTATCCAGCCCTCTCCCGGTAGGGTCCCGTCTGGCCGAATCCGGTGATCGAGCAGTAGATCAAGCGCGGATTGAGGACCGCGAGGGATCCATGGCCGAGGCCGTACCGGTCGAGCGTGCCGGCCTTGTAGTTCTCGACCAGCACGTCCGACTGCGCCGCCACTCGGCGGACGATCTCCTGCCCCTCGGGGCGGGCGATGTCGATGGTGACCGACCTCTTCCCGCGGTTGGTGCTGACGAAGTAGGCGGACTCGCCGCTCTCCTCGCGCAGCCAGGGCGGGCCCCACCCGCGCGTGTCGTCGCCCGTGCCGGGCCGCTCGACCTTGATCACCTCCGCTCCGAGGTCGGCGAGCACCTGGGTCGCCCACGGTCCTGCAAGGACGCGGCTCAGATCGAGGACGCGGATGTGCGAGAGCGCGCCGTTTGCCATGGTGGAATCATACGCCGCTCGCGCATCCGCGAGGCCACCGTGGCACGGAGGATGCTTCCCTGACGCAGATGGCGAACTGGATCCCTCTCGTCATCGTCGCGCTGCTGGTGCTGGCCGGCGGCGCGCTCCTCGTCCGCGCCTGGGTGCGGCGAGCACGCCTGCGCAAGCGCGTCCCGGTCCGGCGCGTTCCGCACCTGCGCCACCCGATCGTGCTCGCGCACGGCGTCTTCGGCTTCGACGAGATCGCGGTCGCCGGGCGGCGCCACCGCTACTTCCGCAACATCGCCGAGGAGCTCGCCGTGCCGGGACTGGAGTTCTACCGTCCGCGGGTCGCACCCACGGCGCCGATCTCCGTCCGCGCCGGGACCCTGGTGAAGCTCCTGCGGTCTCTCCCGGGCGATCGCTTCAACGTGATCGCACACAGCATGGGCGGCCTGGACGCGCGCTTCGCCATCGCGCGCCTCGGGCTCGCCGACCGGATCGCCTCGCTCGTCACCATCGGCGCGCCCCACCACGGGACGCCGCTCGCGGATTCGCCATTTGCTCGCGCGACCGCGCGGCTCGTCGGCGTCGCGGCGCTCGCCGATCTCGCTCCCCGGGCGCTGGAGCGTTTCAATCGCGCCGTTCCCGACGTCGAAGGGGTCGCCTACTGCAGCGTGGTCGCGGCGAGCCACCTCTCGCAGACCAATCCATTGCTCTGGCCGACGCACCTGTACCTCAGTGCGCACAGCGGGAGGAACGACGGGATCGTGCCGCAGGCGTCGCAGCGCTGGGGAAACGTGCTCCGCGAGATCGAGGCCGACCACTGGGCGCAGGTGGGCTGGTCGCTGCGCTTCGACGCAGTCGCGCTGTACGAGGAGATCCTGCGCGAGCTCGCCGGTCTGGGTTTCTGACCCGTCTCAGCGGATGGAAGTATCCGTGGCGCACTTGCCTCGCAGTTCGACCACCGTCCTCCAGGCGCGATTGCGATCGACGTTCGCATCGAGCACGGCGTTGCGGTAGTGAACGACTTCCAGCGCGAGCGCGATGATCGCGACGACGAGCGCTGTCTCCAGTGCGACCCGCGTCATGGGGCCTCCTCCCGACACTTGTGGCCATCGGGACGCGCGAAGAGAGCCCCCTGCCGGATGCGATTGTACGGTCGCGAACGCTCGCGCCGGCCGTTTTCAGGTGGACGATTCGAGCGCCGGGGCGACCTTGGCGGGCGCCTTGGCCTCTTCCGCCCTGTGGTCGCGAGCGATCAGCAGATAGATCGCCGGCACGAAGAAGAGCGTGAACGCCGTGCCGATCGCCATGCCCGCGACCAGCACCAGTCCGATGCTGTTCCGGGCCGCAGCGCCGGGGCCACTGACGAGCGTCAGCGGGAAATGACCGCAGACCGTCGCCACGCTCGTCATCATCACGGGGCGGAGCCGGGTCATGGCGGCGTTGCGGACGGCGTCGATCTTGCTCTGACCCTCTTCCTGCAACTTGTTGGCGAACTCGACGATGAGGATCCCGTTCTTCGAGACCAGCCCGACCAGGGTCACCAGGCCAACCTGGGAGTAGACGTTCAGCGTCGTCGTCCAGCCGTCCGTGAAGAAGTGCAGGTTCGGGTTCGGCATCTTCAGGAAAGTCATCAGGAGCGCCCCGAACATGGCCAGCGGGACGGACCCCGCCAGGATCACGAACGGGTCACGGAAGCTGTTGAACTGGGCCGCCAGCACCAGGAAGATGAGGACGATGGCGAGCAGGAACGCGGGAAGGAACTTGTTGCCCTCGGTGCGAAGCTGCCGTGACTCACCGGTGTAATCGATGGAGTAGCCCTTCGGAAGGATCTTCCCCGCCTCGTCCTCGAGGAACCGCAGCGCCTCGTCGAGTGGCCGCATCGCCACGCCGCTGAGCTTCACCGCGTTGAGCTGCTGGAAGCGCTCCAGCGCGCGCGGCGTCACCGAGTCGTGCAGGGTGGCGATGGTGCTGAGCGAGACCAGCTGTCCGTTCGGGCCGGTGACGTGGACGTCGTTGAGCTGTTCGGGGTTCATGCGCTCCGCCCGCAAGAGCTGCGGGATGACCTTGTAGCTGCGCCCCGCCACGCTGAAGCGGTTGACGAAGTTGCCGCCGACGGCGGCCGCCAGGTCCTGGCCGACCGTCTGCAGATTGAGGCCCAGCTCCGCCGCTTTGTCGCGATCGATGCGGACCTCCGATTGCGGCTGGTCGATCTTGGTGTCGATGAGCGGCGGGAAGGCGAACATGCCGCTCTGCGCAGCCTTCATCTGCAGCTGCTGGGCGAATTCCAGGATCTCGTTCGGCTCGGCCGTCGAGGCGATGACGAACTCGACCGGGAAGTTTCCGCCGCCGGGAAGCGCGGGCGGGAGGACGGGGAAGGTCTGGACTCCCGGGATCGCGGCCACCCTCATCCCCAGCTCGGGAAGGATCTTGTACGCCGAGCGCTTTCGCTCGTCCCAGGGCTTGAGCACGCTGCCGTAGAACCCGCCGGTGGGGAAGGTGATCTGGAAGGTGAAGTCCGTCTCCGGGATCTCTTCCAGCTGCGCGTTGATGGCGCGCGTCGACTGCGTCACCTGGTCGAGCGTGGAGTTCGCCGGGGTGTTGAGGATGCCGAAGACCACGCCCTGGTCCTCGGAGGGCGCCAGCTCTTTCGGCGCCTGGGTGAACATCAGGAGCGCGAGCCCGCCGATGACGACCCAGGCCGCGTAGATCGCGCCTCGCGCCGCGAAGGTGGCTTCGAGGCGCCGTCCGTAGGCCGCCTTGAACCGATCGAAGGTGCGGTTGATCAGGCCCGAGAGGCCCTTTTCCTCGCCGCCGCTCTCGAGCAGGTAACCGGACATCACCGGGGAAAGCGTCAGGGCCACCACGCCCGAGATGGTGACGGCGCCCGCCAGCGTGAGCGCGAACTCGCGGAAGAGCGAGCCGGTCAGGCCACCCTGGAAGGCGATGGGCGTATAGACGGCCGCCAGCGTGATGGTCATCGAGATGATGGGGCCCACCAACTCGCGGGCGCCTTTCAGCGCCGCGTCGATCGGCTTGAGGCCCTCGCGCAGGTGCCGCTCCACGTTCTCCACCACCACGATGGCGTCGTCGACCACCAACCCGACGGAGAGGACGATGGCGAGGAGGGTGAGGAGATTGATGGTGAAGCCGAGCGCCTGCACCAGGAAGAGGCCGCCGATCAGCGAGGTCGGGATGGCCACGACGGGGACCAACGAGGAGCGCAGCGAGCCGAGGAAAAGGAAGATGACGATCACCACGATCAGGACCGTCTCGAGCAGCGTCTGCACCACCTCGCTGATCGCGCTGCGGATGTAGGCGGTGGCGTCGTAGGCGATGCGCGCCTGGATCTGCTCGGGCAGCTCCTTCTGCAGCGAGTCCATCTCCGCGCGCACGCGCTTGACGACGTCGAGGGAGTTGGCGTTCGGCAGCGACCAGATGCCGATGAACACGGCGGTCTGGCCGTTGAAGTTGACGGCCGTCTCGTAGTCCTCGGCGCCGAGCACCACGTCGGCGACGTCGCGCAGGTGCACCGTCGCCCGTTCGGTCTGGCGGATCACCATCTGTTCGAATTCCTGGGGCGAGCGCAGGTCGGTGTTCGCGGTCAGGTTCACCTGGACGAGCGGACCCTTGGTCTGGCCGACGGCCGCCAGGTAGTTGTTCGCGGCGAGCGCCGTGCGGATCTGCGCAGGGCTGATGTTCAGCGCCGCCATGCGATCGGGCTTCAGCCAGATGCGCATGGCGAAGGTGCGGGCGCCCAGGATGTCGGCGCGCTGCACGCCCTCGATGGCGGAGAGGCGCGGCTGGACCACGCGGAACAGGTAGTCGGTGATCTCGTTCTGCTTGAGGAACTGCGAGGAGAAGCTGAGATAGGCGGCGGCGAACTGGCTGTCGGCCGACTCGATGTTGAGGGCGGGGATCTCGGCTTCGGGTGGCA
>WNFT01019130.1_pt1 | contig 10637 bp, 6 predicted proteins | sample 5400191 | NCBI WGS metagenome assembly WNFT01 (sample SAMN13153359, study PRJNA577476) | soil metagenome | isolation source: 80 cm saprolite under Madrone tree | place: USA:California | collected 2016-06-14 | reverse complement strand
CACCGACCAGATCGAGCGTAACCAGAACGGTGGTGGGGCCGGAGTCGTCCTGCAGCGCCAGCGCCTTGGCGTAGATATCCCGCAGCACGCCTTCGGACGGCTTGGCGCGCGAGTCATAACCGGCCAGCCAGATGGGCTGCGTCGGCGTGATCGACACCTTGGCGGCCCCTGCCTTCCAGGCCGGCTGAGCGATCACCGGCAGGATGCAGAAGAGGAAAATCGAGCGCATGGGTCTATTCGTTTCCTCCGGTTTGAGAAACCAAACCATCGCCGCGCGGATGCCACTCGTTAATGGGACTGTCCATCTGCGTTCTCTTTGCCACTTGAAGGATCTCTGCGCCACTTGGGGGGATCATCCGTTCCCTTACGCCAATATTAGCCCTCCTTGCTCCCCAGAAAGCCGGATGAGAAACTCCACGTGGCCCCGCATCTGCCATATTCGGAGCCATCTGCACATGTAGACCACCAGTATAGTCCGAGCCAACATTTGCCAGGTTGCCGTCTCATGCTCTCGTGGTTGGAGAATTGATCATAAGCCTTGCGCGTCCGACCCCAAAACCTCCATGTCGCGTAGCACAAAATGAACAAGACTAAAGAATCGTAGCAGTGTGGTCGAAATGTACCTAGGGTGCTTGAACTCAAAAGCCGCCAGGCGGCTCGCGTGTCAAGCCGGCATCCTCGGGGTTTCCAGTCGCTTCTGGCCCTCTCTCTTGCGCTCGGCGGTCTCGCCGGGTCCCTTCGGGGCGGCGCTTCAGATTCCAATTACGGCCAGATTCCGCTAACGTTCGTCGCGAATCATGGACAGGTCCACCATTCCGTGCGATTCACGGCCAAGGGTCCAGGCATGACGGCTTACTTCACGCCGGACGAGGTAGTGGTCGATCTTCGTGGCGCCGCTGTCCGCATGCGCTACCTGGGCGCCAATGTCTCACCTGGTCTGGACGGTCTCGATCCGCAGGAAGGCCGGGTCAATTATCTGATAGGCAACGATCCAAGCCAATGGAAGACGGACATCCCGCTGTACGGGCGTGTGGCCTATAAAGACCTGTATCCGGGCATCGACATGGTCTACTCGTCCCACACGCGGCTCTTGAAATCCGAGTTCGTCGTGGCTCCGGGCGCAGATCCCTCCCACATACAAATCGCCTACACGGGGGTGAAATCCTTGCGCCTGGACGATCGCGGCGGACTCGTCCTCACCACCGCCAACGGCGAGTTGCGGGAAGATGCGCCGGAGATCTACCAGGAAGCCGGCGGCGCGCGGGTTGCGGTGGAAGGGGCTTTCCGCATTTCCGGCGAGGTGGTTTCGTTTCACGTTGGACAGTACGACCGGAGTCGGCCGCTGAGAATCGATCCGGTACTTTCCTACAGCACGTATTTGGGCGGAGCCGGAACCGACAAAGCCAACGCGATCGCGGTGGATGGAAACGGCTCGGCTTACGTCACCGGGTATACCGATTCGACGGACTTCCCTGCGAGCGGCGGCGTTGTGCGCCCCGTCTCGGGCGGCGGCGTGGACGCCTTCGTCACGAAACTGAACAGTACGGGCAGCGCCATCGTCTATAGCACCTACCTCGGCGGCAATGGCGACGATCGTGGTTTTTCGATCGCGGTGGACGGGTCGGGCAACGCCTACGTCACCGGGTGGACCGGCTCTAACGACTTCCCGCTCACCGCGGCGGCGCAGGGCAGCTTGGGAGGCGGCCGCGACGCATTCGTGTCCAAGCTGAATTCCAGCGGGACCGCCCTGCTTTATAGCACCTATCTGGGCGGCTCCGGAACCGACAGCGGAAACGGAATCGCCATCGACGCGGGGGGCGCAGCTTATATCACCGGCTCGACCACGTCTTCCAATTTTCCCGTAGTCGGCGCGTATCAGGGGACGCTCGGCGGCCAGCAGGACGGGTTTGTAACCAAGTTGAATGCGGCGGGCAGCGGCATTGTTTACAGCACCTACCTGGGAGGGGCGCTGGACGATCGCGGCTCCTCGATCGCCGTGGATTCCTCCGGCGCGGCTTATATCGCCGGGAACACCAGCTCGACCAACTTCCCGACCTACCTTGCGTTGCAGCCGGCGAACAGCGGCGCCACCGACGCGTTCGTCACCAAGCTCAATCCGAGCGGCTTTACACTGGCGTACAGCACCTACCTGGGAGGATCGGGGACGGAGAACATCGAGGTAGGCCGCAGCATCGCGGTCGATTCCTCGGGCAGCGCTTACATCACCGGCGGCACATCGTCGGCCAACTTCCCCGTGTTCGGGCCGCTGCAGGCCGCGAGTGGAGGCGGCAACGACGCGTTTGTGGTGAAGCTCAGCCCGGCGGGGAGCGCCTTCGTTTACAGCACCTATCTGGGCGGGTCGGGCATCGACTATGGCGAATCGATCGCACTCGACTCCGGCGGGCGCGCCTACGTCACCGGCTACACGTCATCCATTGATTTTCCGACTGTCAGCGCCGACCAGCCGGCTAATGGCGGAAGCTACGACGTGTTCGTCGCCAAGCTGAACGCCATGGGCAGCACGCTGGTCGAGAGCGGCTATCTGGGCGGCTCCGGCAGCGACAGCGGGTTCGGCATTGCCCTCGACTCGTCGGGGAACGCCTATGTCGCCGGGCAAACGCTGTCGTCGAATTTCCCGCTCAAGGGAGCGATTCAAACCGGCAACTCCACGCTGGCGGCGTTCGTAGCCAAATTCCTTTTCGGCGCCTTCGGGCCGCCCACGGCCATTACGGTGTCGCCGCCCTCGGGCAGCGGCGCCAGCCAGACATTCTCGCTACTGTACTCCGATTCGCGCGGTTTTGCCGACATCAGTTGGGTAGAGATGAACTGGAACGCAACCCAGTCCACCGCCGGCGCCTGCTATCTGCACTACGACCAGATCGGCAATACGATACAGCTCGCCAGCGACGCGGGCAGCGGCTGGGTGGGCTCGGTGACGCCAACCGTGGCGGGGACTCTGCAGAACAGCCAGTGCATCCTCGATTCCGGGGCGTCGTCGGTGTCCAGAAACGGAATCAATCTCACGCTCAATCTGGCGCTGACGTTCAAACAGGCATTCACCGGAACGAAAAACACTTACATGCAAGTGCAGAATGTTTCCAGCACGCTCACGCCTTGGCAGGCCCGGGGGATCTGGACCGTAACTGCCGTGACTCCCACGAACATTTCCGTGGCGCCGGCGTCCGGCTCGGGGGCCAGCCAGACCTTCAGCTTCGTTTTCTCAGACCCATATGGATATGCCGACATCCACTACGTGGAGATGTTGTTTCAATCGCAGATCTCCGGGCAGAACGCCTGTTATGTGCAATACGTGCCTTCGAACAACATCATCAGTCTATTGGCCAATTCGGGTAACGCGTACGCGGGCGCGGCGCAAGTGGGGACTGCCGGCACGATATCCAACAGCCAATGCACGGTGGACGCCGGCGCTTCTTCGGTGTCCCTTTCCGGCAACAATTTGATCATTACCGTGGCGCTAGGCTTTAAGCCGGCGTTCGGCGGGACGAAGAACGTCTACATGGACGTGGTCAACAACGCGAATGCATTGTCCGGATGGCAGGCCAAAGGCGCCTGGACTGTGATCACCGCTCCTCCGGTGAATGTTTCAGTTGCGCCGGCGTCGGGTTCGGGGGCCAGCCAGAGCTTCAGCTTTGTCTACTCGGACCAGTACGGATACGCCGACATCCACTATGTGGAGATGCTGTTTCAATCGCAGATCTCCGGGCAGAACGCGTGCTATGTGCAGTACGTGCCCTCGAACAACACCATCAGTCTGGTGGCCGATTCGGGCTCAGGGTACGCGGGAGCGGCGCAAGTGGGGATTGCCGGCACCGTGTCTAACAGCCAATGCACGGTGGACGCTGGCGCCTCTTCCCTATTTCTTTCCGGTAACAGTATGACCCTTACCGTAGCGCTGGCTTTTAAGCCAGCATTCAGCGGGACGAAAAACATCTACATGGACGGGGTCAACAACACGAATACATTGTCCGGATGGCAGGCCAAAGGCGCCTGGACAGTGGCCGCCGCGCCTCCGGTGGACGTTTCCGTCGCGCCGGTGTCGGGCTCAGGAGGGACCCAGTCCTTCAGCTTTGTATACTCCGACCCCTACGGATACACCGACATCTATTATGTGGAGGTTCTGTTTCAAACGCAGCCGCTCGCGCAGAACGCCTGTTATGTGCAGTACGTGCCCACTACTAATTCCATCGCCCTGGTGGCCGATTCGGGCAGCGGTTACGCGGGCTCAGCCCAATTGGGGATTGCCGGCACGCTGAGCAACAGTCAATGCATTCTGGACGCCGGCGCCTCTTTCAAGTCAAGTTCCGGAAATAGTCTGACCCTCACCCTGGCGTTGACCTTCAAGCCGCTATTCAGCGGACCGAAGAACGTCTATATGGAAGCGTACAACAAAGCCTTTGTCTCATCAGGGTGGCAGTCCAACGGCTCATGGACCGTCGTCACCGCGCCTCCGGTGAACGGTTCATTGGCGCCGGTTTCGGGCTCGGGAGCAAGCCATGCTTTTAGCTTGGTCTACTCCGACCCATACGGATACGCGGACATCTATTACACGGAAGTCCTGTTTCAAGCGCAGCTCTCCGGGCAGAACGCCTGTTATGTGCAATACGTGCCCGCGAACAACACCGTCAGTCTGGTGGCCGATTCGGGTAGCGCGTATGCGGGCGCGGCCCAAGTGGGGATAGCCGGCACGCTGAGCAACAGCCAGTGCACAGTGGACGTTGGCGCTTCCTCGGTGTCGACCTCCGGAAATACTCTCACTCTCACCCTGGCGTTGACTTTTAAGCCGGGATTCACCGGCGCTAAGAATATCTACATGGGCGTGTTCAATAAAGCGAACATCTTCTCGGGGTGGCTGACCGAAGGCGCCTGGACAGTCCCGTAATCGGCGATGCTAAGGAGGTTGGAATGTCATCTTTTTTTCGTCACCTAGCCCAAGGTCAGCAGAACCTGAGCAGGTCTTTCGATCGGCTGCTCCCGATTGAATACCAGGTGGATGGGAACAAGGATTTCCTCGACCATTGGATCGAGCCCTATTTGAAGTATGGAAGCGTCGTTTACGACGTAGGCGGCGGCAAGAATCCGGCGATCGGCCTGGGCGAAAAGCGCCGGCTGGCTCTGCGGCTGGTAGGGTTGGATATCGACCAGGATGAACTCGCGGCTTCCGGGTCCGGAGTGTATGATGAGAAAATTTGCGCTGACATCGCGCAATACCGCGGGCAGGCGGATGCGGACCTGGTCGTTTGCCAAGCTCTGCTGGAACACGTCAGAGACTCTCGAGCTGCGATTACAGCCATCGCCAGCATACTCAAGCCGGGAGGTACGGCTTTGATCTTCGTGCCGTCAAGGAACGCCGTCTTCGCGAGAATTAATCTGCTTCTTCCCCAACGGTTGAAGTGTAAGATCCTTCATACAGTTTTCCCTTCTACCATCCGGGACCAGGGTTTTCCGGCGTACTATGACCATTGCACGCCAGCAGACTTCCGCCGTTTGGCCGCCAATAACGGCCTCGCCATAGATGTGTGCAAGGTCTATTTCCGCAGCAGTTATTTCACGTTCTTTTTCCCGCTCCACTTCGCATGGCGCATCTGGATGCTGATTTTCCGGTTGTTGAAGGGAGAGCAGGCAGCCGAGACATTCTCTTTAGCGCTTCGGAAAATCTGACGCCAGGGCCCCGGCCGTTACTATACGGGACCAAAAATTCTGCCGATGGAGTTCTTGATGCTGTTCACTCTTTTCACTCCTGCGTTCAACAGGCGGCACACGCTGCTGCGCCTCTTCGAGAGCCTGGAGGCTCAGATTTTTCGCGACTTCGAATGGCTGGTCGTCGACGACGGCTCCACCGATGGGACTGGCGCGTTCCTACGCGAGTTGGAATCGCGGGCATCCTTCCCCCTCCGCTACTACTATCAGGCGAACAGGGGCAAACACACGGCGTCGAATCGCGCTGTGGACCTGGCGGCGGGCGAGGTATTCGCAACGCTTGACTCCGACGACGCTCTGCTGCCCCAAACTCTCGAGCGCTTAGCCTTCCACTGGCGATCGATCCCCGCCGACCGGCGCCATGAATTCTCCGGTGTGACTTGTCTCTGCCAGCGTCAGGACGAGACCATCCTGGGAGATTCCTTTCCTGCCCGCTCCGGCGACGGTGTAGTCCTCGATTCGGACCCGATCGCCATGATGGTCTTCGGTCTTGCCGGAGACAAGTGGGGCTTTCATACTACCGACATCATGCGCCAATACCGCTTTCCCGAGTCGCTATGTGAATGAGCCCTTGCGGCGAGTCTATTTCGATGAGCAGGATTGCCTCTCACGCCGAAGCATCGAGATCAGGAGCCGGAGCCCTCGCGGAGCCCAATTATTCTATCTGGAGCAGAGCCGCCTGGCGCCTACCGCGCGCCTGAAGTCCAAGGCGATGATCAACTATATCCGGTTTTCACTCCACGGCCGCCTTTCCATCGCCATCCGTCCGAGCACCCTGATGCTTTTCCCGGCCGGGCTGGCGCTATGGTTGCGCGATCGAGGCGCCCAAGAGCTCGCGTTGGCTTCGTCCTAATGTTCCTCATCATTACCATTCTCTTGATGGCGGGGCTTGCCGCCACGAACTATCGTGTTTTTCGGACCGTGCTCTATCCGCCGGCGCTGCTCGCGATGACGTGGACAATTCTCCTCACGCTGCTTCTCGCGACCGGCGAAGCCTACTACCCGATCTCACCCCCGACGATGATCGTCTACCTTGCCGGGGTTGCTTCGTTTAGCGTGGGAGCGTTTTTTTGCACACATCTCTTCGCGCAGGCTCTTGCCGGGCCGGCGCCCCGCGTGTGCCGGCGGCCCAGGGGGCTCATATTGACCGGCGGACTGATCCTGCTGGTTGCGGTGCTCCCGCTGTATTGGGACCATATTCAGGATCTCGCCTCCTCCTCCGCCTCCCAAGATTTCTGGGGGGCGGTGCGTGTGGAATCGATCGCCCAGGGCGATGACTGGTCGGCAAAAACGATCGTTACGATCGTCTGGGAGGCGTGTTCGGTGTTGGCGGTGCTGCTGGCCGTAACAGCTGTGGCCGAGAACAAGGATTCCCGATTCAGCCGGATCCGATCGATCCTTATCATCGCGATTGCTTTACTATATGCCTTGATGGCGGGCGCAAGTGCGGGAGCAGTGTCGCTGGCGCTCGGGCTCATCGGCATCGACGCCATTCGGCATGGGGGGCTCCGAACGAAGACGATGGTTGTTGGACTGACCGTGGCGCTTGTCTGCTTTGCCGCGATCGCCACCGTGCAGAGCAAGGGAAATGTCGACAGCCATGCATCCCTATCGGAAAACGTTTCCGGTACTGTCGAGCTTGTGGGAGTTTATTTGCTGGGAGGCGTCGTCGCCTTCGACGCAGTGGTTCAGTATCCGGCCAGTATCACTCCGGTCTGGAGTATTTGGCGGGTATTCCAGTTAACAGCGAACAAGTTCGGCGCCAGTTTTGACGTCCCCTCCGTTCACGCCCAGTATACAGACATCTCAGATGACTACAATGGCAACGTCTACACCATCTATTTCTCCTATTATCCGGATTATGGCCTGGCAGGTGTGTGCGCCATTATGTTGGTCCTCGGCGCGGTTGTCACCGTTATCTACCAGAAGGCCATCCAAGGCAATCCACGCTCGGTACTGCTCTACGCTTTCGTATTCTCGGGAATAGTCCTCAGCGGATTCAGCGAGTATTTTTTCCTCGGGGCCAACTTCTGGTTCAAGGCCGTTCTATATACCATGCTGGCCTATCGCTTCGTGCCCAACCCGGCTGAGTCGAACGTGGTCACCGGGAACGCCGTACTACCTCCTCTTAGGTATGTACAACGGGTGATGGGTTGACGATTACTTACCCGGCATGAAAGACACTTCGCTCCGATTCCGCTGTCGTTCTGTAGAGACCGTTCGGCTCCGCCAACTGCGAGGGTGACTGGCCATTATGCTCAAGCGACTGAAATCCGAAAAAAGAATGCTACGGTTCTTGATTTCCCGGCTACTCTGGCAGTTGCGGATTTGCCATCTGTTTGCCATCGAGCGGCGCGGCTATCGTCTGCGCTTCAACCCGACCGCGATGTCGGCGTCGCTATGGGTGGATAGCGAATTTTCCGCCCAGGATGAATACTTCTTCGAAGCGCTCCTCAAGCCCGGCGACGTTGTCGTCGACGTGGGAGCCAACATCGGGGCTTTGACCCTCTGCGCCGGGGCCAGGGTGGGGAACTCAGGGAAGATTTTCTCCATCGAAGCGCACCCCGTGATCTTCGGGTACCTGATGCGAAACCTGCGCTTTAACAAATCCACAAACGTACAGGCGCACAATCTGGCGATCGGCAACCGGAAGGGCAAGGCTACCTTCACCGACCGGCGGTCCGACGATCAGAACGGCATCGCCGCGGGCTCGGAAGGCATTGAAATCGATCTTTGTCCGCTCGATGAAGTCATCCCGAACGAGGCGCGTATCGCCTTGCTCAAGATCGACGTTGAAGGATATGAATTGTTCGTTCTGCAGGGCGCATCGAGCACCTTGGACAGGACCGCCGTGGTCTATTTCGAGTCCTGGCAGACGCATTTCGAGCGCTATGGCTACCTTCCGGCGGATGTCGTGACCTTCCTCGAAGGGAAAGGATTCTCCGTCTACCAAAACGGCCGCGACAGACTGGAGCGCGTCGATGCCACGCATTGCTCCGCGAGCTGCGAGAACCTGGTCGCTATTCGGGACGCCGCGGATTTTGTTTCACGAACGGGCTTCACACTCAGCGACCGCTTGCCTAACACCCAGGAAGATCTGCCAAAGAGTTATTGCCATGAATGTACACATGGCTCTGTAGGTTGACGATTATTTGTCAGGACATCATGCGAACCTTACTGCTGCTCGCTTTTTCTTCGATTGCATTTCCTCAGGCGCGCACGGCTGTCATGCCGGAAATCAGCGCAAACAGCCTCCCCTTGAATCTTCCGGCGCAGAAGATCGGTCCTAACGATCTGATTTCCGTTTCGGTATACGATGCGCCCGAGTTCACTCGCGCCGTGCGGGTGGGAGCCGATGGACAGATTCGCTTTCCCATGCTCGCAGCCAGGATCAATGCGCTGGACGCGCTACCGTCGGAACTGGAGACGGCGATCGCCGAGGCGCTGATACGTGAGAACCTGATCGTCGATCCGTTCGTGACGGTGGCGGTGGTCGAATACGCCAGCCGGCCCATCAACGTGACCGGAGCGGTGCGCCGGCCACTGACGTTCCAGGCCGTGGGCCCTGTGACCCTGCTGGACGCGATCGCTCGAGCCGAGGGACTCGGCGCCGATGCCGGCCCGGAGATTCTGGTGAGCCGGCCTGGCCCCGATCCAACCGAGGAGGCAGGGCGCATCGTACAGCGAATTCCCGTTAAGGCACTGATGGAGGCGTCCGATCCCAATTTGAACCTCAAGCTGGCCGGGGGCGAAGAGATTCGCATCCCCGAGGTAGGCCGGGTATTTGTTGTTGGCAATGTACATAAACCCGGCGCGTTCCCGGTGCAAGATGTTTCGGAGACTACGGTGCTCAAGATGCTTGCCATGTCAGAGGGACTGACACCATTCGCCTCCAGGCAGGCTTATGTTTACCGCCGTGAAGGCGCTACAGGGCCGAAGAGTGAAATTACCGTGGAGCTGAGGAAGATCATGGAACGAAAGTCGCCGGATGTGCTTTTGATAGCCAACGACATTCTGTATGTCCCCGACAACACGGGCCGCCGCACCACGCTGACCGCCCTCGAAAGAATTCTCTCGTTCGGCAGCACAGCCGGGGCGGGCCTCCTGATCTACCACTAGATCACGTCAAATTTCAAGACCAGCCAAAGAGCCATGCCAGAAGACTATTCGGATCGAAATCTGCCTGCGCCTGTCGCGCAGTACCGGGCCGCCGAGCCCTTCCGCGCGGCGCTCCCCATCCAGGACCAGGAAGCCGGGCAAGCGCTGCCCATCTCACACTATCTGTGGATTCTCAAGCGCCGCCGCTGGATGATCCTGCCTTTCGTGGTCGCCAGTGTCGTGGCCACGTTGATCGTCTCGGCGCGGCTGCAGCCGATTTATGAAGCCAGAACCACGATCGATATCGACCGCCAAACGCCGACCGGCGTCATCGGGCAGGAGGCCAACCGAACCGCGACCAACGACGCCGAGCAGTTTCTGGCCACGCAAGTGCGGCTGATCCAGTCCGATTCCGTGCTCAGGCCGGTGGCGCAAAAGTACAACCTGCTGGCGCTGGAGAACGGGCCTCCGGCCTCGACCGAAGCCGCTCGTGCCCTCGCCGTCCGCGCCGACGCGGCGCCGGTGTCGCTGAAACAGTTGAAGGTCGATAGCCCCCGCAGAACCTACCTGATTCTGGTGAGCTACCGGGCCGCCGATCCGGCGCTGGCCGCCGATGTTTCAAACGCCATCGCGCAATCGTATGTGGAGCATACCTTCAATATCCGGTACCGCTCCGCGGCCGGGCTCTCCTCCTTCATGGAAAAGCAAATGGAAGAATTAAAGGCCAAGGTGGAAACCTCGAGCGCCGCGCTAGGGCAGTTCGAGCGCGAGTTGAACGTCATCAATCCGGAAGAGAAGACGAGCATCATTTCCGCGCGCTT
>WNFT01016183.1_pt1 | contig 10639 bp, 5 predicted proteins | sample 5400191 | NCBI WGS metagenome assembly WNFT01 (sample SAMN13153359, study PRJNA577476) | soil metagenome | isolation source: 80 cm saprolite under Madrone tree | place: USA:California | collected 2016-06-14 | reverse complement strand
GGCCTGCTTGCCCAATTGGGGGCACGAGTGCTGCCTTAAACCGCAGGCGTCGTTTTTGTTTGAATGATGGGCTAGCTCGCCGGAAACAAGGAGACGGCTGCGATCGGGTGACGGGCAACTCTTCCCTAATCTTGTAAGGGAAGGTTTGCCGACGATACACCCGGAATGTGACGTGAGGCCGATGCAGAAGCCTCGACAGTCTCGACAATCTCCAGAAGGGGCCAAACACTGACTGCTCTTCGCCCTTCCGTTTCGACGCTATTCATGGCGCAACGCGATGAGTGGATCGACGCGCATGGCGCGGCGAGTGGGAATGTAGCAGGCCAGGAGCGTGACGGCGGTCATAAGGATAGCGGTGGCGACGAAGGTGAGGGGGTCGGCGGGACGAATACCGTAGAGTTCACTGGCGAGAAGGCGTGTGATGGCGAGGGCGGAAGCCAGGCCGAGAGCGATTCCGATCAGCGAGAATCTCGCGCCTTCCTTCATGACGAGCCAGAGAACATCGCGACGCTGCGCGCCGAGAGCGAGACGAATGCCGATTTCGCGAGTGCGCCTGGAAACGAGAAAGGAGAGAACGCCGTAGATGCCGATGAGGCCCAGACCGAGCGCAAGCGCGGCAAAGACGACAAAGAGAAAGGTAGTGGACGCGGGCGTGGAGACGGATTCAGAAACAATGGCGCGCATCGGCTTGACTTCACTAGCGGGGACTTCAGGGTTGAGACTGGAGATGGTGCGGCGCAGAACATCGTGTACTTGCGATTCTTCAAGACTCGATTGAACGACAGCGGTCATGTCAGAAGGGACGCGTCCGCCTTCGAGGGTGGCTTTTGTGGTGTACGGGCAGTAGATCGTGCCGTTGATCCAATCGGGAACATTCTTTTGCAAGTCATAGGCACGCACGTCGGAGACGATGCCCACGACGGTATGCCACTCTTTGTCGCCGCTCAGACGCACGTGCGAACCAATGGCGCTTTGGCCCGGCCAAAAGCGGCGGGCGGTGGAGGCGGTCACGATGGCGACGGGAGGATTTCCGGAATCGTCCGCGGAGGTGAAACCGCGGCCGGCAAGGACGGGAATCCTCATGAGGCTGAGGTAATCGGGCGTGACGACATCTATCCAAAAAAGCGGCACTGAGAGGCCGGGCGAGACGACTTCATTTTCGATTTCGAGGGAGCGCTTGGCGACACGGCCGCCAAGAGGAAGCGTGTTGACGAAAGCGGCGGACTTGATGCCGGGAACAGCCCGCATGCGATCGAGAAGTTCGCGGTAGAAGGAAATGCAGCGCGAGGAATCGCTGCAGAATTCTTGGTCGGGAGTGACGCGCGCAGTGAGGAGGCCCTCGGCGCGAAAGCCGGGATCGACGCGAGAAAGCGCCAAGAAACTGCGAATGAGCAAACCGGCGGCAATGACGAGAAGCACAGCGAAGGCAACTTCGGCGATCGCCAATCCGCTGCGCAAACGTTGAGAGATGGATACGGCCGCGCCGCGGCCGGCGGAATTGAGCGATTCGGTGAGAGCGGCGCGCGATGAATGAAGAGCGGGAGCAAGGCCGAAGAGAAGACCCGTCAGGACGGCGAGACCGCCGGTGAACGCGAGAACGCGCCAGTCGACATGCACATCGGCGAGGCGCGGCGTGTCTGCAGGAAGCGCGGCTTTGAGTAGCTGCAGGCCTTCTACGGCGATAAGAATTCCAAGCAACCCGCCGAGGAAAGCAAGTAAAACGCTTTCCGTGAGAAGCTGGCGGACCACGCGGCCGCGCTCCGCGCCCATAGCGCTGCGCACGGCGATTTCCTTTTCGCGCGTGGCGGCGCGGGAGAGCGCGAGATTGGCGACGTTGACGCAGGCGATTAGGAGAATCAAACCGACGGCTCCTAGAAGCAGGAAGAGACGGCCGCGCACGTCCGCCACCATGCCGTAATGCAATTCAACGACACTGATATCGGCGTTCCAAGCGGCGGGCATGGGCCAAGGGAAAAGCTTGAATACGCGCGACTGAAACATCCGAATCTCGGTGCGCGCCTGATTGATGGTTGAACCGTGACGCAGGCGGCCGATGATGGGCATGAAATCACCGGCCCAATAAGCGATGGTGTCGCGAGGATCGTGGTGGAGAGGAATCCACACTTGCGTTTTCGTAGAGGGAAAGCGGAACTCCGCGGGCATCACGCCGACGACTTGGCGGCCGACGCCTTCCAGTTCGATGGTACGGCCGATGATGGAGGGATCGCTGCCGAAGCGCTGCTGCCAGAGGACGTGGCTCAATATGACGTAATTGTCCTGGCCGGCTTTGTCATCACCGGGATAAAACGGGTGCCCGAGCTCGGGGTGTGCGCCCAAGACGGAGAAGAATTCCGCTGAGACGAGCGCGCCAGAGAGACGGAGCGGTTCATCGCGGCCGGTGAGGTTGAATTCGTGGCCCTCAAAGTAGGCAGCGGCGTCGAGCGATTGCATCTCCTCGCGCATGGCAACGAATGCACCCTTGGGGTAGGTGCCGGTAATGCTGACGAGATTCTGCGGCATCGCGAACGGGAGTGGCCTTAGAAGAATGCCGTCGACAAGACTGAAGATGGCGGTGTTTGCGCCGATGCCGAGTGCGAGCGTGAGAACCGCAACGGCGGTGAACCCGGGATTTTTGCGCAGCATGCGCGCGCCGTATCGCAGATCTTGCAGCAGCGTTTCCACGATGTTGGCACCACGGGCTTCGCGGCACTCCTCCTTGGTCCGGTCGATTCCACCAAATTCCAGTCGTGCACGACGCATCGCTTCTTGGGGAGATACGCCGGTGCGGACTAAATCCTCCGCGTACGCATCGATGTGAAACCGCAGTTCGAAATCCATTTCGCTCTCCATCCGAGAGCGTCCGAGAGTTGCGCGTATCCAAGAATGAAGGCGGCTCCAGAAAGTCATACTTCCTCCGGCTTCGTCCTGAGGATTCCAGCGATCACGTCCGTCATGCGATTCCACTTCTCGGCTTCGGTTTGAAATCTGCGTTTCCCAGCCTCGGTGAGCCGGTAATATTTGGCCTTGCGCTTGTTTTCTGACTCGCCCCATGCGCTTGCGATCCATCCCTGGTGCTCCAGCCGGTACAGCGCTGGGTACAGGGAGCCTTGTTGAATCTCCAGGCGATCTTTCGAGATCTGCTGGATGCGGAGAAGAATACCGTAGCCGTGCAGCGGGCCGAGCGAGACGGCTTTGAGGATCAGCATGTCCAGAGTGCCTTGCAGCAGATCGATCTGTTTTTCCATGACTTCCCCTTGCGCGTCTAGGAGAAGATAGCGGCGCTCTCCTAGTTTGTCAAGGAGAGAGTGTTGGCAGGATCGTGGCTGGATGACGGGCAAGCCGGAAGTAATCCCAGCAGACCCGATTCGCCCCATTACTGTGATTTTGCGGCGATTTCTGTTGGTCGAAAACGTCTTAAGCAGTTCTCCGCTGTGAGTGGAGCGTCCGTTCGGGGCGGTGAAGATCGAAATTGGAATGGATACTCAGATCATCTACATCTGGCTGATTTGTGACACGGCGCGATGTGCCGACAGAGCCGCGCCTTCTTGCCATCCGACAATATGGCTAACATGGTCTCCGGCCATACAGATCGAACCATCCGGTTCGAGCAACCGATCATAACCGGCCGCGGAGGCCTTTGGTGCCCGATGGCTGATCCAGGATCCCAAGTTGTACGGAATATGTCCCCAGGAGACATAAACAGGTTTGGCTAATTCGCTTGAGCACCCGGGATGAAGGCGCTCGACTGCTTGCCGCGACGCGGCAAGCTTGCCCGGGAGATCAAGCATCGCAAATTCCGTTCCGTTCTCTATGGAATACCCTGCCACGATGATTCCTTTTTCGGCGAACAGGTTTGCGCTCGGATACCACACCACGCCAACCATCTGTTTCGGGAAAGAGATACCTCCATAGATCCTGTAATCTTGCTCCCAAAATCGGCGAGATTCCCAGGCTATCTTGTACGCGGAATCGTAGGTCGCGGCGTCGATGGCTTGCTTGAAATCCAAAGAAAAATCCGCATCGATAGTCTTTAGAATCGAGAGCGGCATTGCGCAGATACAGCTGTCTGCGTCAACGGCGGCCGTCGCAGCTGTTTTTCGGTCCCGATAGCCGATACGCACACCCTTGGATGTTTTCCGAATCTGCTCGACGGTCGAGTTAAAACGAATGCAGCTCGAAAGCTTCTTTTCGAATGCGGCTGCGATTCGGTCCATTCCGCCGACGGGCTGGAACATCGTGGCCTGCATGTCAAACATCTCTTCGAAAAGCAGGCCGTCCCAAAGATTGGCATCCAGCAGCGCACGCATGTCCAGAGGATCACGCGGCACGCCGAGCTGGTTGCCGGCTCCAGGCATAACTTTGTAGCCCGACCGTGGCGACCCTTTGTAGAAGTAATCCGGAGACAGATCACCGTACTTGCGAAGGAACACCAGCATGCGCTCCTTGTCATCGCTGGTCAGCTCTTCATCGAGCGCACTGCGCTTGATGCACTTGGCCAAAAGCTCGGCGACATGGCCACGCGTGTCATTGACAAGCTGCCGTTGCTGCACGGCTTTGCCCCCGTTGAATGTATCGTTCTGCAGCAGCGAACTGCGTGAGCTGTTGACCTCCACTTCCAGCTGCACACCGAGTTCACGGCAGTAACCGAGCATCGTCACGTGCTGTGACGGCAACCGTGCTGGGCCGGCATTGAAGTAGTTGCCATCCTCAAAGCTGCAGGTTTGTGTTGTGCCGTCGGTCATTTCGACGCGGGTACCGTTTCGAATCGTCCAATTGCGTCCGCCGGCGCGATCACGAGCCTCCAAGATCGTGCAGCGGTAGCCGGCCTTCTGCAGTTCCCAGGCCGCCACCATGCCGGCAATTCCAGCGCCGAGAATCACGACATGCTTTCCCTGGCCGGAACCTTCCGCAAGACGGACGTTACTGGCCGCTGTCTCGGGAAGGGGCAACAGACCCAAGGATTGCATCATCACGTAAGCGGCGCCGAAGCCGCCCACCTGGCCTACTTGCATCAAAAAGGCGCGTCGCGTCGTCATTTTCCTAACTCAAAGCTAAAGTCGCTGCAGCTTGACTTCCCTCATCTTCAAATTTGCGCAGAGATCAGAACGTAATCCTTCCCCCGAGCTGGAGATATCTCGGAAAGTTTGCCTGCTGCGTGATCGCGCCAAAGTTTGAATTGCCGACTGCGGTATTTGGCGCCCGGAACTGCGGCGTATTGAACGCGTTGAGCGCCTCGGCGCGAAACTGAAACGTGACGCGTTCGCGAACCGGGAACGATTTGAAGACCGAAATGTCCCAATTCTCATAGCCGGGCGAGAGGCAGCCGATGGTGCGCGGAGCGTTGCCGAAAGTGTATTTGGACGCCGCTGCGAACGCGGCGGGATTGAGGTAAGGGCTTGCAAGCGCAAGAGCACCGGCGTGATCTTCCGGTGATCCGCCGGAACACAGATTAACGCCGGCGACTGTATTCGGGCGCTGTAAGCCCCCGCCGATCGCCCGATTATTGTTGCTGTTCTGAGAGATCGCCAGCGGGAATCCGGTCTGAATAACCGTGATGGCGTTGACGCTCCAGTTGCCCACAAAAAAGTTCAACACAGAGTTGTTGACGGGCAGCAATTTGTTTTTCCCAAGCGGCAAGTCGTACGTAGCCGCTGCGGTTAATCGGTGCGGAAGGTCAGCCACTGAGCGGCTCCATTCGGCATCGAGATTGAAAACATCTTGCGGAGCGCTTTTCGAAGCGTTGAGGAAGTTAGAAGCGGCCCAGGTGGTGTCTTCACTCTTGGACCACGTATAGGTGGAGAGGAAGGTCAGACCGTGGCTGAAGCGCTTCTGAGCTTTTATGATGAGGGCATCATATTTCGCATGCGCCGTGTAATTGTTTAGGTTGACGGAAGCAAACTCGGGGAAGGGCCGGAGCAACTGGTTATAGGCTACCTGTTGGCTGCCTATTACCCCAGTTCCGCCGTTTCTATAATAAGGGTTGCTTACTTTAGCTGCTAATTGGTCGATCGCTCCCAGTCCCAAAGCGAGATATTGATCGGGCAATTGATTTATGTTGGCTGAATTCATCGAATTTCCAGGCATAAGATGCCTTGAGCGAGAGCCCACGTAGCCGATCTGAACTCCGATCTGATCGGGCAGTTCGCGCTGAATGTCGAAAGAATATTGGTGCACGATGGGAGACTTCGAGCCTTGATACCAGGTCGTAACGCTGCTTCCAACTCCCGTCAGATAACCGTTGGCATTTCCAGATGGCGCAAGGACGCCGCCGGGATAAGGATTGCTCAGACTACCGGCAGGGGTTTTCCCGCCATCGTTCGAGTAGACATACGTGGTGGCCTGGGAAAAGCCGGGAGCGAAGGCAGAGCTGCTGGTAAAAGCGCTCGGCGCGTAGAACGTACCGTAGCCTAGCCGTATCGTTGTCTTAGGATTCAGGGCGTAGGCGGCTCCGATCCTCGGGCCAAATTTCTTTCTGCTGTAATCACAACATGTTGTCGGATACCCGTTTTGGCCGGCGAATTCGATGCCGCCCTTAGTTGTAACGCCCGAGGTCGCCTGCAACGGGTTGGTGACGTTTTGATCGAACCCTACGGCGTAGTGGTTGCTTCGCTCGCTCAGTCCAGCTTCCCATTCGTAGCGCAACCCCAGGTTCAACGTCAGTTTGGTGGTGAGACGGTAGTCATCCTGGAAATAGCCAGCGTAGTAGGGAGCGTTGGTTGCCAAGTGGATTGTCTGAGTAACTGAAGAACCATTCGAAGCATATCCGGTCAGCAGATTGACAAGATCCGTCATCGGTCCTTTCTTTGTATTCAGCAGCGGATCATTTGATGACACGAAATCGTTCGCAAAGTTAAACGAGCCATTGCCGTTAGATAAGTCCGTGAAGTCCACGCTGATCGACCGAAAAACAAAGCCGGACTTCAGATTATGTTTGCCGAGATACTTTGAAACGCCAAGCACGACACTTCGAGAATAAAAGACCGAAGGGCCGGAGTTCGAACCTCCCAGCGATGCGAAGTTGGTCATATTCACCACGGGAAAAGACTTCTTCTGCAGCTGGCTGACGTATGACGATGGAAACCCAAGCGTGGTCTGGTCAAAGCCGGCTGAACTATCCAGAGAGTTGTTCGGGAAGCGGTTGAAACCGTAGCCCACAGTCACCACCATCGTAGGACTCGGCAGGAATGTATTGTTCCAATTGACCGCGTCTACTTTGCGGAACAGCAAATAGTCGACGTTGCCCGTGCCGGCGATGGTATGCAGGGGATTGCCCCCGGGTTCCCTGCTGGCGTAGTGAAGATAGGACACGTTGGCCGACCACCACTGGAAAAACTGGTGGTCGAGCTTGTAAATGGATTCGTCCGCGCGATCCTTGAGCACATCGGTTCCGTTGTAGTTGTTCGCGCCGAAACTCGCCGTGGCGGTGTTTGGATGTGGATAAACCGCAGCGATGGCCAAGCCAATGGGGTTCAGGCTCGTTTGCGGAATGATGTTGCCTGGATACTGTTGATGCGTCACGGGGTCGAAAACCTGAAGGGGCTTGCCGTCGGGCCCAATGCTTTTTGAAAAGTCTCCTTTTCGTTCGAGGTCCGTGGGAACTGCATAAATGTCCCCGAACGGGGAGCTCTGGCGATAACCTTCTTCCGTCACCCAGAAAAACGTCTTGTTCCGCCCGTTGTAGAGTTTCGGGAGGATTACAGGCCCGCCAATCGATCCACCATAGTTGTAAAAAGGAGTTTCGGCCCGAGGCGTTCCACCGGCGTTCTGGAAGAACCCGTTGGCCAGCCAGTCGGTCTGCCGTGTATAGCCTACGAGCGAACCGTGCAATTCGTTGCTTCCGGACTTCAAAGTTGTATTGAAGACGCCTCCGCCGGTGCGGCCCATCTCCGCGTCGTACGTGTTAGCCTGGACCTTCACTTCCTGCGTGGCTTCGATGGAAGGAATGATCACCGCACGGTTCATGCTGTCGGTGATCGGAACATTGTCAATGAAGTAGTTATTCCCTCTGATTGGTCCGCCGGCGATGCTGATTTGCGATGACCCGCTTTGATCCTGGAAGCGGTTAAATCGCGGATCGCCGACAGCAGCGACGTTATTATTCAGCTTCGAGAAAAGAAATGGGTTGCGCCCGAGAATCGGCAGGTCAGAGAGTTTCTGCGTATCAATCACCTGACCGTTCGAGGCATTCGAGCTTTCCACAATGGGCAGTACCTCAGTGACCTGAATTGCATCAGTGGTCGATCCCAATTGGACGCTGAAGTCCAGCGTCAGAAACTCCTGCGTCGAAACAACTACTCCAGTGCGAACCGATGCCTTGAAACCGCTGGCTATCACGGTAACGGTATACGAAGCAGGATCTATCGAACTGATTACATATTCGCCGGCGATATTCGTAACCACGGAGCGTTCCACGTTCGTGGCCTCATTCTTCAACTTCACTGTGCCACCTGCGATGGCCTGGCCCGTCGGATCCGTCACCGTGCCGCGCAAACTGCCGTAGTACGTCTGCGCAACGCACGGCACTCCCGAAACGAGCGCCAACAACGCAACTGCCATGATTCTGACTCTCATCGCTTTTCCTCCGTCCGAGCACACCCATCCCGTGTTGGCCGAATGACTAACTCCGGCTCCGGCCTGCCTGACGGGAAGTAGCGGTGCGCTAGTTCTGAAAGCCGCTCAAGAAAGACTCGCGTATGGGCGATCCGTTCGCCATGACTCCGCGCTCTTCGGCGGTCCCTGTACCGCCAGTGCTGGAGTCTCCATCGCTTCCTTAAACGCCTTCTTGAATACTTCCATCTCGGGCCCTGTGCCTACTGTTACTCTCACGTGTGTCGGCCAGGCTGGCCACACCCTTCCGATGTACACTTTCTTGGCTTCCATAGCTTCAATGAACTGCTTACCTGGCCGTTTCACATCCACCATGAAACAGTTGCTTTCCGAAGGAACGAAGGAATATTTGTTTGCTGCGAGCCACGAAAAGACGTCGTTTCGTATGTCCGCATTGATCTTCTGCCTTTCGAGAACCAGGCCCTTGTGCTTTAAGCTGGCCGTGGCTGCCACCACTGCCGTCACGGGCATGGAGTTCCAGCCATAAGGTTCGAGCCTGGCAAGCAGGTCCGGCCGCGCAATCGCAAACCCGCAGCGCAATCCAGCCATGCCGTAAATTTTCGAAAATGTCCGCAGAACCACGACTTCCTTATCGGCGGCGGCCAAATCCAGCACTGGCTTGGCATCCGAAAAATGGATGTAAGCCTCATCGATCAGCAGAATCGAGCCTTTCGGCTTGTTCACGAGGGCGTATTCAATTTCTTCGCGGGTCGTTGTTGTGCCCGTGGGATTGTTTGGATTGCAGATGTAGAGCAAACCGGCATTCGGGTCGGCGCCCACCATGGCCTTGGCATCATGCGCATAATTCTTGGCCAGAGGAACCTTAAAAACCTTTGCTTTGCTATACGACGCCGCCCGCATCGGAGCCTCGTACGCCGGATCTCCCATAACCAGACTTTTCTCGGGAGATGTAAACGCCAGCACCGCATAGTGGAGAGGCTCGCTTGAGCCCGCGTATGCGCGCACATACTCCGGCTTGAGCCCTTCGATTTCGGCGAACGTCTTCACAAGTTCCTGCGTCAGCCCGAATTCGTATCGGCCGCCTTTGACTCCGAGGGCCGACATCGCTGAGCAGGCCTGGATACAAGGTCCCAGGGGATTTTCGTTTGCATTGATCAGAATCGCGTCGGCAGGAATGTCCCTGGCAATCCGTCTCTGCGCAAAGGCCAAGTCCGCTTCCGTCGTGATCCGGGCCAATGCCACAGCTGAAGCTACCGAGGCAATCCTTACAAACCTTCTCCTGGAAACCCGGTATCCGTTTGGCTGAGCAAGCGTTTCGCGTTGCATTATAGGTTCACCTTACAAGGTTGTTGCTGCGTCGGCGCACACCCACAATCCTGCGCGCACACCACACCAGGCACGTGCCGGATGCGTGGTTCGCACCCTCCGGCTCGAACTTTCGTTCTTCTGCAACCTCTTGTTTGCCAGAAGATTCTTCTGCAGGACAGCGAAAAAGCTCCTCGCGTGAAATATTCTGGACGACCTCGCGCTCCTCAGCGGTACGAACCGGATTTCCATGGAAAATCATGCAGAGTGCTGCCGGGAAAGGGCAACTGCTCGCCCACCATGAAGGCCCGCGCCAAGTGCCACGATTTCCTCACGCTCTGGAAGGACGCGGACTCTGACATCCCCATCTTCATCGTCACAGAGTCTGAATTTGGCAAACTGAAACGGAATCAATCAAATGCAGATGTAGCGATTTTCTGAATCACTCCTCACAAGTCGCGAAGTATTCGCAGGAGATTTCGGCACGGTGCAATCTGCGATTGTGGGCGGATCACGGGCGACCCGGAACTTATCAGCTCGCCGGTCGGGTTAGTACCGACACACGCATTATAAAAAGGCGCCCGTTTGGAGTAGGTTTTGATCGTTCGAAAACATAGACGACTATTCCGGAGTTTTTCACTAAGGTGCAACGCTCTCTCATCACGAGCTCCGTGGTTTGCGAATCAAGAGTGATCCACAATTCTACATCCCAGGCCAGTTGCAGTTGTTCGAGAAACGAGATCTTCAGCTCAAGCGCCGGCTTTGC
>WNFT01015138.1_pt1 | contig 10639 bp, 8 predicted proteins | sample 5400191 | NCBI WGS metagenome assembly WNFT01 (sample SAMN13153359, study PRJNA577476) | soil metagenome | isolation source: 80 cm saprolite under Madrone tree | place: USA:California | collected 2016-06-14 | reverse complement strand
ATAGTCTGCCCGCGATCACCGAGAACTTCGTGTCCTGGGGCATCCCGTTTCCCCACATCCTCACGCCGTTTGTTTCCGGAGTGGAATTTTTTGGCGGGATATTTTTGCTGCTCGGTCTGATGACTCGCATTTCCGCGGGCGCCTTAGGGGTTACGATGATGGTCGCCATCAAATCGGCAAAATGGGATCAGGTCGACTCGCTCGAAACGTTGCTGGGGTTTGACGAGACCGAATATCTTGCGCTCTTCCTGTGGCTGGCAGTCGCGGGCGCGGGCACCGTCTCTCTCGACTGGTTGCTCAAGCGCACGGCCCGACGGTGAGTCGCGAGGCGTAACGCGTGGCGACCGCCGCCGGTCGTGCTGGGTAGATTCCTATAGGGCGCGTCTACTTCCGGCCGCGAGCCAGTTCGCACATTCCGCATCGAGTTCCTTGCGCGCTATCTCCTCATATCGGGCGCTATCGTCTGCCGTGAGAACGTCGCGCCAGCGGCCATTCGTACCTTTGTTGAAAAATGACTTGGCGCCCCCGTCGAAGACACCCTCAGCTACGGAAAAGTCCCTTGCAGCGTGAGCCTTCATATACTCGAAGCTACAATGCTCGAGGACGGTGGGCCATCGCGTTTCGTCGATCGGCGTCTCGAGGAAGGCCGCTATCCGGCGGATCTCACCGGGCATGTCGGCCTTCAGATTTGCGTAATGCACGAGCAGCAGATTGGGAAGATTCCGGATTCGCCACCAGCCCCGAACGTGTGACCACCACGGCCAAAACGGATGGCCGTCTCGATCAAGCCATGCCAGAAAATAGTCACGAATCGACTCCGGCGGCCGATCGAGCGGAGGCCCGACTCGTCCCGGCGAATCATTAATCATTTGACAAAACGCGTCGTTGCCACTTGCATGGTGGTTATACAAGCTCCAAAGGACGTCGCGGCCATCGCGGCCAACGTAGAGATACTTTGCCTTTGGTGAATAGACCAGTGCATCTACCGGTAGGTGGGTCTTCAGGCAGCGCCGGTGAGTCTGCGCTTCGACCATCGCCAGTTTCTCTTCCTTGGGAGGAACTCGAAGGTCGATCCACGGACATAACTTAGATATGTCGATGCCCTCCGCAGCGTTGTGTAGCAGCTGCCCGACAATCTGTTGGGTCCACGTCGTACCGGTCTTGGCGTAGGTTGCCACGACGATGTCCCCATGACGGAACGCGAAGTCGTCCCAGACCGTGGAATCGAAGTGATGGTTGTGAAGGTCGCGCGTCTTTTGTGGCCAAAGTACATTGGTACTCATTTAGTCAGCCTCCGCATGGTTGGAAAGCCGACACTCGCTCGTCGCCGTATTGCATACTGACTCCTATCCCTGCTGGTTTTGGTTCAACGTTGCGCATGAGCTTAGATCGCCGGGTCTTGGACGTCGTGAGCCCAGAACGCACGTTCACAGGCATGGGTGCGCACTCGTTCCATCCTTCAGGTGCAGTCGTTGTGCAAAATGCTGGGCGCCGGTGTGGCGACCGACTTGGCCGCCTTATTTCAAGGTATTTGACAGATACGGCAGCAGCAAGCCCTGCTCGCTGCTGGCGATGAAGGGGCGGCTTGCGGGAAACAAGCTTGGAATATTGACCACCTGCAATAGTACCCACGGTCGCATGAGCTCCTCTTGCCCCAAGCGTCCGGGCGTCGATTGGGTCCACAGATGGTAGGCGAGTTGTTGCTGGTCATTCGGCGACTCTCCATCCAAGGCAAAAATCGCCTGCAGGGTGTCCGCGGACAGTTCCCGTTTACCGCGCGCGAATTGCTCCTTGAAGAATTTCGCCATGTCCGCTTGTGGGATCGGCCCCACATCGAGAAGCGTTGCAGATTGGTAGAAATGACTGCGCTCCGCGGTAAAGAGATCGAGCATCGAACCACGGGCACTGCCAGCGAAGAGGTAATCGCCGCGGCGGCACTCATGGCATGACTTGCTGTGGGTTTAAACACTAATCAATGTTAAATTTAACACTAATGTGTGTTATTGAGCGACCGGCGGTGAGGTAGCTCTGCCGCAAAAGCCGGGTGTGGTGGTGGGAGGGCAGGGCAGGTGCATCCGTCGACCTTGACGGTACACAATAGAGATTGACCGATTTGCGACAAATGAGGGATGCCGCTATCGACCTGCTCGAGCGCGATGAGCAACTTCGACGGCTGGGGGATGCATTCGCGCGCGCGCGCGAAGGCAGGGGGCGGATTGTCGCGATCGCGGCCGAGGCAGGCTCCGGTAAAACGGCGCTGATAGAGCGATTTGTCGCCGATCATGCTCAGGTTGCGCGGTTGTATTGGGGTGCCTGCGAAAACCTGTCTACGCCCGAAGTATTGCTGCCGCTGCGGGACATCGCTCGCGCCAGCGGCGAATCTTTCGATCTCGGCGCGGATCACATCCGCTCGTTCGAGTCTCTGTTGCGCCTCCTATCCAATGGTGCCAAGCCATCCTTGCTCGTCATCGAGGACGTTCACTGGGCCGACACGGCAACGTTGGATCTAATCCGCTTTCTCGGTCGGCGGATAGCCCGAGTACGTGCGCTGCTCTTGATCACGTATCGCGATGAGGAAGTGGACGCGCGCTCGCCCGTGCGCAACCTCCTGGGCGAAGCGCCGGCTGGAAACGTGGAGCGCATGGCCCTGCCGCCCCTGTCGCTGGCGGCTGTCACCAGTCTTGCTGCGAAGCGCGGGCGGCGCGGCGAGGAGCTGTTCGCTTTGACCGAAGGCAATCCGTTTTTGGTGACCGAGGCGCTGGCGGTGGACGGCGATGTTCCCACCGATGCGGTACGCGATTCGACGCTTGCACGGGCGTCGCGTCTGCCGGACTCGGCTCGGGTCGTGCTCGATGCGGTATCCATATTCCCCCGCCATGCGGAAACCGCACTCGTCGCCGACTTGATAAAAGGGGCGATCGACGCCGGTCTGGACGCGTGCGTGGAGAAGGGCATGCTTTCCATCGAAGGAGGGATACTGCAATTCCGTCATGAACTCGCCCGCCGTGCGATCGAAGCGTCGATTGCGCCGGCGCGGCGGCGGGCCTTGCACCAGAAAGTGGTTGATGTGTTGAAGCGGCGATCCGATGCGCGCGCGAGTGAGATTGCGCACCACGCGGAGCGAGCGGCAGATGTGGCGGCGTTGCTGAAGTTCGCACAGCGCGCTGGCGAGGAAGCTGCTCGTGCCGGCGCACCTCGCGAAGCCGCCGCCCACTTTGCGGCAGTGCTTCGCCATCGCGACGCCCTCGACCCTGTCCTTGTCGTAGAAGTCTTGGAGCATTACGCCGAACAGGCCTGCCTTATGGGTCAGGCCGACATCGCCGTGATTTCAATGACGGAGGCCGCTGAGCTCAGGCGGCGCGCAAACGACACGCTTGGGTTGGGACGGGACCTCACTCGCTTGACGCGATTCGCGTGGATGCGCGGCCGCCGCGCCGAGGCCGAACGATTTGTCGAAGAGGCGATCGCGGAACTGCAAACAGCGCCGCCCGGACCCGAACTCGCCTGGGCTTATTCGCATCAATCGCAGCTCGACATGCTCGCCTCCCGCATGGACACTGCAATCACCTGGGGCGAGCGCGCGCTCGAGCTGGCGACACGGTTGGGGCAAAAGGAAATTACATCGATCGCGGTGTTTCGTACGCGTCGGCACTGGAGCTGACTCATTGGGAGGGGTATCTGCGCGGCTGGCGCTCCATGGTTCGACTCGACCAGGGGGATTGGGTGAGTGCGGAGGAAGAAGCCCTGGAGATTTGTAGCCGGACATACGCGGCCGACGTGTACCGCTTTCCCGCGCTGATCACGCTTGCGCGGCTGCGCATGCGGCGCGGCGATCAAGATGCCGAGACCCCTCTCGAGGCGGCCCGCCGACTCTCAACCACCATGGCCGAGCTGCAGCGCAGTGTGTACATCGCGATCATCGTAGCCGAGAGCGCGTGGTTGGAGTCGTCTGTGCCTACACCGGCGATTGACGAGGCGAGGTCGCTCCTTCGCGAGGTGTACACGCTCGCCGAAGAGCGACACTCGCGATGGGCCGCCGAGGATTCAGCGCTATGGCTCTACATGTTGGGTGAATCGGTCGCAGGAACGGCCAGATTTCCAACTCCATTTCGCGAGCATTGCGAGGGCCGGTGGCATGAGGCAGCTGCAGGGTGGCGGGCGCTTGGTCGTCCGTACGAGGAAGCGATGGCGTTGAGCGGCGGAGACGATGCCGCTCAGCGCCAAGCGCTGGAGATTTTCGATCGATTGGGCGCTGTGCCGGCGGCGGCGCGCTTGCGGCGGCAGATGCGCGCCAGCGGGGTGCGCGCAGTTCCGCGCGGTCCCATTGGGGTGACCCGCGCTAATTCGGCGGGACTGACTCGTCGGCAGGTTCAAGTTCTTGGTCTGGTCGACGAAGGCTTGAGCAACACCGAAATCGCCTCTCGATTGTGCATTTCCACCAAGACCGCGGAGCATCACGTCTCGGCGATCATGGCTCGCCTTGATGCCCCGACCAGGCAGGAAGCCGCTGCGGCCGCCCGCAATCGCGGACTTCTGGGCAGTTCTGAAAAATAGGGATACCAAACACAAAAGATAGGGATCCCGCCCCATGCGCCGAACGGCCGTCCTCGGCACCATACGACATCTTCAACTCGCTCAAAAAAGGGGTCACAGATGTCTCGCATCGGAATTTTTGCTTACGGGGTCTTAAGCTACGTGGTCTTTTTCGCCGTGTTTCTCTATGGCATTGGCTTCATCGGCGGCTTTCTGACGCCGACGAGCTTGGACAGCGTCCCGGTATCGGCCCTAGGTCACGCACTGACGGTGGACTTGAGCCTGCTGGCCGCATTTGCCATTCAGCACAGCGGCATGGCGCGGCCGGGGTTCAAGGCTTGGTGGAAGCGCATCGTGCCGGAAGCCGCCGAACGCAGCACCTACGTGCTGCTGAGTTCGCTTGCTCTGGCGGCGCTGTACGTACTCTGGGAGCCGATCGGTGGAGTCGTCTGGAGCGTCCCGGAAGGTATCGCCCGCAACTTGGTTCTAGGGCTGTATCTCTTCGGATGGCTGCTTCTCCTATACACAACCTTCCTTATCGATCACTTTGATCTGTTCGGATTGAAGCAGGTGTGGCGGCGTCTCTCCGACAAGGCCTATCGCGCGCCCGTATTCCGCACGCCCAGCCTTTATAAGTTGGTGCGCCATCCTCTCTACATCGGCTGGCTGACGATTTTCTGGGCGGCACCAACCATGACGGTGGCGCACCTGATCTTCGCGCTGGTCACCACGGCGTACATCTTGATTGCCATTCGCCTCGAGGAGCGAGATCTGGTATCGGCATTCGGGAATGTGTATGTCGACTACCGAGCACGGACACCGATGCTGATTCCGCGGCTCTGGTCGAGTCGAAACGGCAGGGCGCAGCGCGAAATAATTTAGGCTCCTTGCCTACCCTGATGTTCAGGACTCACTGTACGCCTTGTTTGCGGACAAAAGCCTTGAGAGTCACGTGCGGCCCCCGGCCCAAGGGCGAGACCGTGTAGGCTCCGACGGCAGCCGGCACGATGAACGTTTCGGCATAGTGCACGACGAAAGGCGGGTATTTATCATCAGGGCTTTCGATTAGGCAGGCCTCCCCGCTGACCAGGTTGAGTACGTTGACGGTACTGCCCGTGTCATGAGCGACGGCTGCGTCGAACCAGTGGCGGCGGGTTTCGATGAACTGCAGCGCATGCAGGCCCGTACGCTCCTCGCGCCAGCCTTTGCCGTCGGCAACGGGAGCCACAGCGTTGACCAGTTCGCGCCGCGTCCATTCGGTGTCGCGCTCCCAGGCGATGTTGGCGAGGCCGTGATCGATATGGATGGGCCGCGGCTTGCCGTCGAGCCCCAAACGACCCCAGTCCCAGAGCTTGAAGGTGTAGATGTAGGGCGTGGCGCTGATCTCCAGCACGACGATGCCCGCGCCCGAACAGTGTACTGTGCCGCCTGGAATCAGGAAGTGATCGTGGGTGCGGACCGGCCATTGGTTGATATAGGTCTCAGCTGGGAACGGCGCGCCGCCGGGGAGTTGAGCGGTCCAAAGATCGGTGGCCATGGCTTCTCTGTCGATACCGGATTTCAAGCCGAGATATACCGCGGCATCGGCAGCGGCCGCCAGTACATAGTAGCTTTCGTCCTGAGTATAAGTGACGCCAAATTTATCGCGCATATAGGCGGTGCGCGGGTGCACTTGTAACGAGAGATTGCCGCCGCCCATCGTGTCGAGCAGATCGAACCGGATCGGGAATTCCGCCCCGAAGCGTGAGACGATATCCTGTCCCAGCAAGTGTTCGGGCTCGATGAGGACAGCGTCAATAGCCGGGGCTTCGAACACTTGGTCGCCGAAGCCCAAGAGCAAGCTGTTTTCCTCTGGTACGCAGTCGAAACACCATGCGTAATTGGCGGGACCTTCCGGTAAGCCGAACGTTTGGCGCATCCATTGCCCGCCCCATGGGCCGGGATCGAAGAACGGCCTCACGCGAAATGGTCGTCGGGCGATCGTGTTGAGTGCCGCGCGATAGTGGGCGCCTGACACCATGCGGGGCTGCATGGCTTCGTTGCCGTCGATCACCCAGTCAATGCGCGGCATCAGCTGCGTCTTCAGCCGGTCGGCAGATCGCCAATCGACGAAGAAGGCGCGTTTGTAAAGGGCGGCCGGCTTGTCGCGTCGCGCCTGCGTGCCCAGATTGAAGGCCTTTCCTTGACGGAAGCGCAGTTGCAGTGGCCAGCGAGCCATGTTGACATAAATGACTTGGTCAGCGTCCGGACAAACAATGGACGCACCCGCCCCAACGACTAGAGAGAGGCCCGGCAACGCGGCCTGCGCTTGCGCGATGACAAACCGATGCGGGTCGAGAAAGTCGGCAATTTCCACCCGGTTCAGTTTGCCGAAAACCGGATCGTCCCCCAGATATGGGCTGAGCATGGCGTCGAGTGCCTCGGGCGAGCGGAAGAATGTCTCGACATCGATGATCCGGTCGGGCCTAAGACCCGCGGTCAGTGCTTCGATGACCTCCGCTTTGTCAGCGCCGGGATAGAGTTCCACGACAATTCGGCCAGTGGCGCGCCCTGGCAAGGCGGCGCAGATCGCCTCCCAGCCTCGCAAGGCATCGCCCGCGACGGGCGTGATCGGATTGAGGTCGTAGTTTGGACGGCTCACAGACATTCCTGCAGCAAGGGCCATGCGCCGATGAGCGCCGCGTCGGGGCCCAGTTTCGCCGTGCGGAGTTCGGGTTTGCCCCACCAGGTGAAGGCATGACGTTCGATATAAGAGCTGACGGCGGGAATGATTTGGTCGGCGGAGGCCATGACCCCGCCGCCGAGAACTACCACACTGGGATCATAAGCGTGAATCAGCCCCACGATGCCCGCGCTCCACACGCTGAGGCAATGATCGCGTACCTCGGTCATGAAGGAGTCGCCGGCGGCGCTGCACCGGAACACTGTCGCGAAATCAAGTGGCGACGGCAGCGGGAGGTTGTCTTCGCCGTCGGTATGGAGTTCTCGTGCGATGGCATCCAACGCCCAAGTCGACGCCTCCGCCTCGACGCAGCCGATTGCACCGCAGATACATAGACGCCCGTCGAAGCGGGCGGGAATATGGCCCCCGAGGCACCCCGCCTGAAAATGTGCACCGCGTAACAGGGCGCCGTGGATCATGACGGCACTCCCCACCCCAGTACCCAGCATCACGATCACCACGTCCATGCAATCCTGTGCCGCCCCGGCCGCGTGCTCGCCCAGCAGTGCCATGCGGGCGTCGTTCTCCATGACCAGGCGCAGACCGAACCGCTCCTTCGCCCATCCGGCGAGATCGATGTCCGGCGCGTCCTCGAACTTGCCACGCGGCGTGGATAGCACCTTGCCGTCGCGCGTCACGATGCCGGGAAACGAGAGGGTGATGGCGCGACAGTCTCCATTCCGTGCAAAACCCGCGACATGATGGTCGAGTACCTGCAACAGCGGCGCCAGCCGTGACTTCGGAGAAATGGGATGGTCAAACACGCTCAAGATGCCTTGGCGGCCAACCAGTCCGCACCGCATATGCGAGCCGCCAACATCAATGGCTATCGCCCGAGACGTGATGCAAGACAGTTCCGTGTCGTCAGACGCGCTCGTGATGGCTGTCACGACTGACGATTCGATGGTTCGATGACACCATGCCCGGCTTCGCGCCCGTGGGCGGTCACCGGCCAGAACAGTCCCGGCATGCGGAAGGCACGAGCCCGGCGTGCGATCTCCGCCAGATCGGGCGCGATGATGCCGGTCAATCCGTAATTAAAGACCATGCGGCCGGGCTGGATGCGTGGAAAGTTCGTGTCCCAGTAATTTGATACGGGCCACGCCAGCAGCGTCGGGTTCTTCCCACGCTCCACGCGATCCATCGGTGCCCGGAAATTGAAGCCGCCGATCTGAACCATCGGCGCTTCATCCACAAACAGAGCAACGCCACCCAGACTATCCCACATGGCTGCATAGTTTTCGGCAGTCGCCCAGTTGCGGCAGGAACCCGGGAGCTGGTCTTCGTCCAGCCTGATCGAGATGCCCGCAGAATCGAAGGCGGCTTCCCATCCCGCATCGAGCGCCACTGAAAAACCGAAATAAATGCTTTGCGGCGCGGGATCGGGCAGTAGTTCGATCTCGGCGCGCAGACGGATCAGAGGGTCGTCTGCATCGAGACGCAAGGTCTCCCTTAGGTACAGTGCACCCGGCGCCTGCAATTCTCGGATAAGACGGAAACTGCCGTCATCGACTTCGACGGCGCAACGGAGCACCTTCGTCGCACGCTCGTGAACCGGCTGCCAGGGCACCCAGCAGGGCCGGTCGTATTTTTCACGTGCCAAGTCGCGCTGGTAGAAGGCCGAGCGCTCACCATCGACCAAGGCGTCGGGCCGTTCGCGGACAAAGGTGAAAAAGCCAAGGCCTTCGGAAGCCAGCAACTCGCGTTTCGTCGTCTTATCAAAAAGCGAAATTACCCTCCCGGTTGTCGGCTGGTATGTCAACTTGTAGTAGCGATTGTCCACCGTGGCCTCATCCGACACCACTGCGGACAACGTGACGAAATTCTGCGTGCGAATATGCGACACGCTGTCTGACGAGGTATGCACAATCCGGTCGGAATTGGCGTTTCCAGCCTGGAGTCCCTTGGCCGACCGCACGACCCACGACGAAGGCGAGAGGCTGGCGATGGCCTTTTGCGAAGTCATGACCGGATCGTAGGCAACCCAGGGCCGGTTGTCGTAAGAGAGGCGGCTGGCCCGATAGGTCCTTTCAGCGGCAGGGAACGGAATGGCGAAGGCTCCGTCGCGCGCGGGTAGCGCGACATCGACCGCCGCGTCCGACGCATTGACGATCAGTACGCGGTCACCGCCGCGATCCTCGGTCGGATTGCCTGCGAGATTATCCAGGGCGCTCATCAAGGCGAAGCTGGCCAATTCATACCCCTCGTGCGCCAGCGCCTGCTTCAACAACTCTGTCGTCTGAGCCTGCGGATGCGAGTGGCGCGAATCGTAGTAGCCAAAGGTGTGCTCGTCATAGAGATCGATGGCATCGGCGGCCCGCACCAGAGCGCGTCGTTCGTTGTCGGTCTTCGCCACGAGCGCCGCCGTCTGCATCAGTGGCTTTGCGCGGCGGCTCAGTCCGGTGGCAATCGGCGCGCTGGCGCAGCCGAAGTTCCAGAAATCGGTCCAGTCGCCGCGCAATACCAGCAAGTCGCGATCGTCGATCCGTGCTGCCCGCTGGCGGACGTCGCCCAGCGTGGCGTAACGGATCGATGGACGGCCCTGCTCGCGGTTCCAACGTTCGATCAGGCCCGGCATGAACGGATTGGGCGGCGCGTTGTCCCACATGACCGGTGAACAGGTCGAGCTCAGGACGATGAAATCGTGCGGGTAGGCCTGACTTTGCAGAAACGCTTCGTATTCAGTCCAACCTTCCCTCATGCGCTCGACGGAGTCGTCCCAGGCGTATAACAGCTGATCGAACATCGTGTAATGATTGCCGTTCAGCACGCGCAAGTGCCGCCCCGACGGCGCTTCCCAGAGGAAGAGACCAGGCCGCGGTTTGGCGGCCCTTCCCAAGTGAATATTCGTTGCCATGACGAAGAAATCGACACCGTGGTCGATCAGTTCGTCGGCGAGCCGCCATGGAACGCCCGTGACATCGAACTGGCATGCCACCTGTATCGGCAGACCGCTGACGGCCTCCAGCCTGCGCTTGCCGTCGAGCAGGCGCCGCAGACTCGCCGCGTCGGCAAGCGCGGTCGTATGCCAGCGCAACGCGGTCAGCCCGATACGACCGGTCCGACACAGCGCAAAGAACCTGTCGATCAGATCCTGCGGCGACCGGTCAATCCAACGCAGCACGGGTTCAGTCGCCTCGCAAGTCCATTTTGGGGCAGCGCCCGCCTCAAATTCGCTGACCGTGTCCTCGAGCCAGGTGACGACCTGCGTCAGGTACTCCTGCTGCAACTCCCAAAGGATGGGCTGCGAATGCGTGTAGCCGGCATCCAGATGGCTGTGATGGAAAAGGAGAATTTCATCGATCATGGGACATACGACGCTCAAGGCGCGGTGGCCTCAATTGGACCAACCACCGTCAATAATGTGACATTGGCCGGTCACAA
>WNFT01028219.1_pt1 | contig 10641 bp, 10 predicted proteins | sample 5400191 | NCBI WGS metagenome assembly WNFT01 (sample SAMN13153359, study PRJNA577476) | soil metagenome | isolation source: 80 cm saprolite under Madrone tree | place: USA:California | collected 2016-06-14 | reverse complement strand
CTGATCGAGCATTACGCCGGCGCCTTGCCCCTTTGGCTCGCTCCCGTCCAGGGCGTGGTCCTTACGATCACCGACCGTCAGGACGCCTATGCCCGGGCGCTGGAAGCCCGCCTCAAGGGGGCCGGGTTCCGGGTGACGGCCGATTTGCGTAATGAGAAAATTACCTATAAAATTCGAGAACATAGCCTGCAAAAGTTGCCGTATCAGGTGATCCTGGGCGACAAGGAGTTGCAGGCTCAACAGGTGGCCGTGCGGACCCGCGCCGGCGAGGATCTGGGGGCGATGCCTCTGGATGCCTTCATCGATCGCCTTGAAACCGAGGCGGCGTCACGCCCTTAAGACGGCGGACGTAGCGATGGGCGGTGGGCGGCACGGCCGAACTTTTGTCTTTACGGAGAATACCTATAGCCCAGGACAGAGCGCAGCGGATCAACGGTGAGATCAATGCTCCCGAAATTCGCTTGGTAGGCGTGGAAGGTGAGCAACTTGGCATCGTGGCGATTGCGGATGCGATCGCACAGGCTGAAGCCGCCGAACTCGATCTGGTGGAGATTGCACCCCTGGCCGAGCCGCCGGTTTGCCGGATCATGGATTTCGGCAAGTTCAAGTATCGTGAAGCCAAGCGCCAGCACGAGGCAAGGCTCAAGCTCAAGCAGATCCAGGTCAAGGAAGTCAAATTCCGGCCCGGCACTGACGAAGGCGATTACAAAATCAAGCTGCGGAATCTAATCCGATTCCTAGGCGAAGGTGACAAAGCCAAGGTCACGCTGCGCTTTCGCGGGCGGGAAATGGCGCATCAGGAATTCGGCATCCGGTTGCTGGAGCGTATCCGCGGCGACTTGGAGCCGCATAGTGTTGTGGAGCAGTTTCCGCGGCTCGAGGGGCGGCAAATGGTGATGCTGTTGGCCCCGAAAAAAGTAGCCGTAACGAAGCATCATCCGAATAAGCCCGAGGCCGGTAAGGGCGAAAGCCAAAAAGCCTCTCCCCCGGAGAGCACCGCTGTGGGCAGCAAATAGGAAAGTGAAAGGGATTTTGTCATGCCGAAAATGAAGACCAAGAGCGGCGCCAAGAAGCGCTTCCGTGTGCGCGCAAACGGCAGCATCAAGCGCTCGCAGGCGTTCAAGCGCCACATCCTTACCAAGAAGTCGACCAAGAACAAGCGCCAGCTTCGCGGCTCAACCAGCGTCCACAGCACCAACGCGGACTCGGTCAGAGCCATGCTGCCGTACGTGTAGCGGAGACCGACCATGCCTAGAGTAAAGCGTGGAGTAACCGCCAAAGCGCGGCACAAGAAGGTCCTGGCTCAATCCAAGGGTTATCGCGGCCGTCGCAGCAACGTCTATCGCATCGCCAAAGAAGCGGTGATGAAGGCGGGGCAGTATCAATATCGCGACCGCCGCCAGAAAAAGCGTGAATTCCGCGCCTTGTGGATTGCGCGCATCAATGCTGCGGTGCGCGAATTGGGAATGAGCTACAGCGTATTCATGAACGGCCTGAAGAAAGCATCGATCGACATCGACCGGAAGGTGCTCGCCGATCTGGCCGTTCACGACCGAGCAGCTTTCGGAAAGATCGCAGAGCAAGCCAAAGCCTCTCTGGTCTGAAAGCCGGACAAGAAAGAGGGAGGCGGTAGGCGCCTCCCTTTTTTTGTCCCTAATTATCCTCATTCCCTTCTTCGGCCATGGACAAGCTCGAGCACATCGTCGCGTCTGCCCTTGCCGAATTCGAAGCGTGTAACGATCCGGCAGCGCTCGAAAACTGCAAAGCGAAATTTCTAGGCAAGAGCGGCCAATTGACCGAGTCGCTGAAAGCCTTGGGGAAGCTCTCGGCCGCGGACCGCCCCGCTGCCGGAGCGCGGATCAACCAGGCCAAGTCCGAGCTCGAAGCAGCGCTCGGCCGCCGCCGTGACGCGCTCGCCGAAGCAAAGCTCTCCCGCCAGCTTGCCGCGGAATCGCTCGACGTCTCGCTTCCGGGACGTGGCGTTGGAGTCGGTGGGCTTCATCCGATCACCCGCACCATCGAACGCATCGAGGCGCTGTTCCACTCGCTAGGCTTCACCGTTGCCGAGGGACAGGAAATCGAGGACGACTTCCACAATTTCACCGCACTCAACACGCCGGAAGACCACCCTGCCCGCTCGATGCACGACACGTTCTATGTAGAAGGCGGCATGGTGCTGCGCACGCATACTTCGCCGGTTCAGGTGCGATACATGGAAACGCATGCGCCGCCGATCAAGATCATCGCCCCGGGACGCGTCTACCGTGTGGACAGCGATGCGACACATTCACCGATGTTTCACCAGGTCGAGGGGCTCTGGATCGACAAGGAAGTCACCTTCGCCGATCTCAAAGGCGTGTTTACCGAGTTTCTTCGACGATTCTTCGAGCGCGACGATCTCAAAGTTCGCTTCCGGCCGTCTTTCTTTCCCTTCACGGAGCCGTCGGCGGAAATCGATGTCGCCTTCGGTGAAGGCTGGCTCGAGATCTCCGGCGCAGGACAGGTTCATCCCAATGTGCTGCGCGCGGTTGGAATCGATCCCGAGCTTTATCAGGGCTTCGCATTCGGCATGGGGCCGGACCGACTCGCGATGCTGCGTTACGGCGTCAACGATCTGCGCTTGTTCTTCGAAAACGACTTGAGATTCCTTCGGCAGTTCGCGTAAGCGCAATGCACCCAAACGCCGATCGGCTCACCGTGTGCCGCGTCGACACGGGCTCCGGCGACCCTTTGTCGATCGTCTGCGGCGCGCCGAATGTCACTGCCGGCATGGTCGTTCCGTGCGCACTCGCAGGCGCCACCCTTCCCGCCGGGCAGGACATTCGCAAGACCACGATGCGCGGCGCGGAGTCGCAGGGAATGCTCTGTTCAGCCAGTGAGCTCGGCATCTCCGACGAAAGCGCGGGTCTTCTGGTGCTCGATTCGAACATTCCAATCGGCACCGATGTGCGCCAGGCGCTCGATCTCGACGATGTGGTCTTCACATTCAAGCTCACGCCTAACCGTGCCGATTGTCTGTCGGTGCTCGGGCTTGCGCGCGAAATTTCCGCCATCACCGCGTCGCCGCTGCGTTATTCGCCGCCACCCACGATCGTCGCGACCTCCAAGTCAGCGCGCGGCGTTCGAGTCGAGGATCCGCAAGCATGTCCGCGCTTTTGCGGTCGGGTGATCAGCGGCATCAACGCGACCGCGACGGCGCCGCTGTGGATGAAGCAGCGCCTCGAGCGCAGCGGCATCCGGTCGATCTCCGCCGTGGTCGATGTCACCAACTACGTGATGCTGAAGCTCGGGCAGCCGCTGCATGCCTACGACGAGAGCGTGCTCGAAGGCGATCTGATCGTGCGCTTCGCGAAGCCCGGCGAAAGGCTGACGCTTTTGAACGGCCAGCAGCTCGCGCTCGATCCCGATCTTCTCCTCGTCGCCGATGAGAAAAAGGCGCTGGGGCTCGCGGGCATCATGGGGGGTGAGCACAGCGGTATCAGCGGCAAGACGACGAGTATCTTTCTCGAAGGCGCATTCTGGAGTCCCGCGGTGATTCAGGGCAAGGCGCGCCGCCTTGGTTTCGCCACCGATGCCGGGTTCCGGTTCGAGCGTGGCGTCGACTTCGCCAACGCCGACCGCGCCGTCGATCGTGCAACACAATTGATCCTCGAGCTTTGCGGCGGACAAGCCGGTCCGATGGTCGACGTGCGCGGTCCGATGCCGCGACGCGATCCGGTTCGCGTGCGGCCAGGACGCGTGGCGCGCATTCTAGGCATCGAGATTTCCAACGCGGTTCTCGCCGACGTCTTCACCGTTCTCGGCCTCAAGCCTACCCAGGAGGGCACGGACTTCCTGGTCACACCGCCGTCTTTTCGCTTCGACCTTGCAATCGAGGAAGACTTCATCGAAGAGGCGGCACGGCTTTATGGCTACGACAACATTCCAGCCTCGGCGGTCAGACATACGCAGTCCATGTTGCCCGAGCGCGAGACGACTCGGTCGGTATCGACCATGCGTCAGCGCCTCGTCGACCGCGATTACCAGGAAGTCATCACCTTCGGCTTCGTGAGCTCGGCAGCGGAGCTGGCGCTGCGGCCGGACGGCAACGCGATCAAAGTGTTGAACCCGATCGCGAGCCAGTTCGACGTAATGCGCACTACGCTTCTCGGTGGCTTGCTCGAAACGCTGCGCACCAACCTCAATCGCAAGCAGGACCGGGTCCGCGTCTTCGAAACCGGCCGCTGTTTTTTCCGCGACGGCGAGCGCTTCTTACAGCCGCTGCGCATCGGCGGCCTGGCATTCGGGCCCGCGCTTCCGGAGCAATGGGGTGCGCCCAAGCGAAACGTCGATTTTTTCGATGTCAAAGGCGACCTCGAAGCGCTCGCCTGGCCGTTGACCGTTCGCGCCGAAGCGGCTGCCCATCCGGCCTTGCACCCCGGCCGGTCGGCCCGCGTATTCGTGGGTGACAGGGAAGCAGGCTGGATTGGTGAATTGCACCCCCGGCTATTGCGCGAATTCGATCTGTCCGGGGCGCCGCCGGTGGTCTTTGAGCTCGATCAGGAGCCGCTGACAGAACACGCCCTTCCTTCGGCCAGAACGGTGTCGCGCTTACCGGCAGTGCGGCGGGACATCGCGATCGTCGTCGCCGAAACTATCCCGGCCGAGACCGTTCTGAACGCAATGAGACAAGCGAGTCGCACCCATGTCGAGCATGTTGAGCTGTTCGACGTCTACCGCGGGCCGGGCATCGAGTCAGGCAAAAAAAGCCTTGCAATTCTTGTGCTTATGCAAGATACTGCACGTACTTTGACGGACGCCGAAATCGACGCGACGATTGCAGATCTGGTGCGCGTCCTAAGAGAGCGATTCGACGCCTCGATACGCAACTGAGCCGCAACAAGTACCCAAGAAAACAAGTCGGTAATTACGCCAGTAGGGATTCCCATGACGCTCACCAAAGCTGAACTTGCCGATCTGCTATTCGAGCAGCTCGGACTCAACAAGCGTGAAGCCAAGGACATGGTGGAGCGGTTTTTCGAGGAAATCCGCATCGCTCTGGAATCCGGTGACAGCGTGAAGTTGTCCGGCTTCGGCAACTTCCAACTCCGAGAGAAACCGCAGCGGCCGGGGCGCAATCCCAAGACCGGCGAAGAAATTCCCATCACCGCGCGACGCGTCGTGACGTTCCATGCAAGCCAAAAACTGAAGGCAATGGTCGAAGCTGCGAACCATGGCCGAGCCCAGGCGTAAGGCCGAGCTACTGCCGCCGATCCCCGCCAAACGCTACTTCACCATCGGCGAAGTCAGCGATCTGTGCGCGGTCAAACCGCACGTGCTTCGCTATTGGGAGCAGGAATTCGCACAGCTAAAGCCCGTCAAGCGACGCGGCAATCGGCGTTACTACCAGCACCACGAAGTGCTGCTGATCCGGCGGATCCGCGACCTGCTCTACGAGCAAGGATTTACCATCAACGGTGCGCGCAACCGACTGGAAACGGAAACCTTCGATTCCACACCGGAACGCGGTGACGGCGGCGTGCCTGGCCCGGCCGCACGCCGAGCCACGGCACTTTCGCCTGACCAACTACGGCAGGTCATCGAAGAAATTCGCCAGCTCCTGGGGGCTGGCGGCTGAAGCCGGTATAATTTACGACTCAACGTCGGGGCGTAGCGCAGCCTGGTAGCGCACCTGCATGGGGTGCAGGGGGTCGGAGGTTCAATTCCTCTCGCCCCGACCATTTCCGCATCGAGGATATCCGGGCCTTTTTCTCCGGCGCGCGAGGGCGTACGCCCGTCGCAATCGCTTGCTATATCTTATGGATAGGCGCAACCTTCCGCGTGTAGGGTACCGGCAGAGTGCATGGCACAAGCCTTGCTTTATCGTCCCGGCTTCCTCTTCACCCATGGGCGACTGCCATGCGCGCCGCGAATCCTCGCAATATCGGTAAGAGTGCTGTTGTCTCCGAGCTTGCGCAGGCACGCGCGCAGCGAAATACAGTCCTGATCATCGACGATTTGTTCAGCAGCCGATTGCTGCTTGCGGAAATTGTCCGCCAGATCGATGGCAAACTAAATCTCGAATTGTTCGACACGCCCAGCCGCGCGCTCGAATACGCGCGCAACAATCGTGTCGACATGATTCTCACCGACTACAAGCTGCCGGAATTCGATGGCGTGCAGCTTGTCCGCCATCTGCGCGCATTGCCGCATTGCGTGGACGTCCCGATTGTGGTCATCACCGTCGTCGACGACCGCAAGGTTCGCTATGAGGCTCTCGAGGCTGGCGCTACGGACTTCCTGATCAAGCCGCTCGACGAGCATGAGACGCGCGCTCGATGCGCCAATCTGCTCGAGCTCCGCCGGCACAAGATCGTCCTCTCCGACCAGGCGCGCGTCCTGCAATACCAAGTCGACAAGTCGGTCTCGGAAATCCATGAACGCGAGCTGGAAACGCTGTCGAAGCTCGCCAAGGCAGGTGAGTTTCGTGACCGCACCACGGGCAACCACCTGGCCAGAATGGCCCGCTATTCGGCGCTGATTGGCATCAATATCGGACTGGCGACCGAGACCGTGCACGTTCTGGAATTCGCCTCGCCGATGCACGACATCGGCAAGATCGGAATCCCCGACGCGGTCCTCCTCAAGCAAGGCCCGCTCAATGCCGATGAAGATGCGACGATGAAAAACCACCCCCGCATGGGCTACGACATCCTCAAAGGCAGCCCGTCGAAGTATCTCAGCATGGGCGCGATCATCGCGCTCGGACATCATGAAAAGTACGACGGATCAGGCTATCCCAATGGTCTGCACGGCGAAGACATTCCGATCGTGGCGAGGATCGTCGCAGTGTCAGATGTATTCGACGCCCTGGTTAGCGTACGGCCATACAAACATGGGTGGAGCTTCGAAGAAGCCTTCGCCTACCTCGAAGCGCAAAAGGGTAAGCACTTCGACCCTCGATGTGTCGAGGCATTCGTGAGCGCCGGTGAGAAGGTACGTGAGATTCTGACGCAGTTTGGGGATCATTAGTTACAAAAACTATTCACTCCTTATCAAGTAGCCACGCGAGAACTCGCGGCCACAACGTTTCTCGAAAGCGTGAGCGAAAGAAGCCAAAGTGTCCTATTGGTAGTCCGTTTGTGTCAGTAGGCCCGATCAACATTCGCTGTATTTGGCAGTTGGGATAAAGATCAAGGACACGATCAGTCGCAGCGCTAGTCGCAAAAGGGTCATCAGTAAAATGAACAGCAAGTGTCCGCGCGTGCATCGCTTGGAAACAAGCAATCGCGGCGTCAATCCGCTTTGTGTCGCGGAGGCCTTCCGACGTTTTCACGTTCCACCAGAATTCTGGCTTGCGTCGGTTACCCCATTCCATCGCAACGCCTAGCGGCAAATCTTCAAGTAGATGCAATGCGCGACCTGGGAAAAAACCGATTACGCGCGCCAGTACTGGCATAAGCAAATGCCAAAGAAGATACATCCTTAGGCGATATTTCTCATGGTAGTCGCGCCAATAACCGTTATGGGCGCCAACTAGGAGCATTTGGTTCACCATTCGGCCATTGCCGGCGAAGCCAGTGACAAACCCGCCTACACTATGGCCAATAACGATGCGTTTGATACCGGTAAAGCGTGCTATTAACCATTCGAGTCCTGCGGCACAATCTTTGCTTCCCCAATCTTCGACGGATGCAGAGAAACCCCGCAAAGATAAAGGACGCGATCGACCGACGCCGCGGTAATCGTAGGCGAGGGTCGTAATGCCGTTATTTGCTAGATAGGATGCAAAATGATCGTAATGGCGACAAGAGATGCCGGCGCCAGAGTTTATGAGTGCAGTCGCAATCGGGTGCGTCAAGTGAGCAGGCTCCCATATGCGCGCGGCGAGCGGATAACTACATTGTCTGATTCACGTGGAATTAACAAGCTGACGAATGCCCGCGCGGAAACGAACCGAGTGCGAGTTCTCTTTGGATTGAAGTGTTCGTGCGATTGTACAACCGGCTCATGATTTCAAAAACATCCTTGCTGCGCTGGTTTAGGCTTGACGAGGTCAAAGCGATGACCGCAGGCCCGCCACGCGTCGAATTCGGGCAAGCGCTACTGCGCGTCTTCATCTCCGCATTAGTCCTCGCGTACGTAGTATGGTACGTCGGACCCGCCGGAGGCATAACGAACGACAAAGTTGAAGCACTGCTTGCTGCGGCCGCCTTTTTTGCTTTCGCGGGCGCAATCACAGTTCGAATCTTACAAGCGCCAGGCATTTCAAAGTCCCGGCGGATTCTTGGTATCGTCGTGGACAATGTGGTCGCTTCCTATGGCCTAATCGTACTGGGCGAAGGCGGCGCGGTAATACTGGGCACGTATCTCCTCGTAACGGTCGGTAATGGTTTGCGGTACGGACGTTACTATCTAACCATTTCGCATTTCCTGTCGGTGACAGGATTTTCGTTCGTGATGCTCGTGTCCCCTTACTGGTCACAGCACAATGCGATCGGTTTGGGCGTCCTTCTTACTTTGGTCTTTATTCCGTTCTATGTCGGCCACCTTGCTAAGGGTATCGAAGTGTCGCGCCAGCGCGCCGACAAGGCAAATGAAGCGAAAGGCCGCTTTCTCGCCAACGTAAGCCACGAAATGCGAACCCCGCTGAACGGGGTAGTCGCCATGGCTGATGTCCTACGCGAGACGAGCCTAAATGAATCGCAGCGGGAAATTGTCGATACGCTGGGCGCTTCCGCCAACTTGTTACTCACTCAGATCGAGGATGTTTTGGACATGGCCAAGATCGAGGCCGGACGTGTCCAGATCGAGCAACGTCCTTTTGATTTGAGTCGACTCATAACAAACACGATAAAGGTTGTTCTGCCGCAAGCGCGGTACAAAGGCCTAACGGTAAACACCTCGGTTTCAGCGGATGCTGCTCGATGGTTTGCTGGTGACGCACACCATGTGCGGCAAGTATTGCTCAATCTTCTCGCAAATGCGGTCAAATTTACTGAGCGCGGCGAAATCCTGCTTGGCGTCTCACTCACCAAATTGAGTGAATATTCCGCAACTATCCGATTTGAAGTCAAGGACACTGGTATTGGGATCTCGCCGGAAAAACAGGCCCTAATTTTCGAGCCATTCACTCAAGCGGACAACTCGATCACTCGTATGTATGGCGGTACGGGGCTGGGCACGACGATCGCCTCGCAGCTCGTGCAGTTGATGGGTGGAACTATGGGGCTCACGAGCACCGTAGGCGTGGGCAGCATGTTTTGGTTCGAATTGCCGATGCTGCTAAGCGAGCCACAAGGCATCGATCTCACGGAGGAGCTCGCGACCACGGGCGGCCGCATACCTGCAGTTGCCGCGCTTGCTGCGCACCGACCAGCAAACGTTACTAAGATTAGAGGCGCTCGAATATTGGTTGCCGAGGACAACGCAACGAATCAACGTGTCACGCAGCTAATCCTCGAGAGTGGTGGTCATCGCGCAACGATCGTCGGCAATGGCGAGTTGGCGTTGGACGCTTTGGAACGTGGAAATTTCGACCTCGCTCTATTTGATTTGTCGATGCCTGGCGTCAGCGGGCTCGAAGCGCTCAGGCTTTACAAATATACGACCTCGAAGCCCATACCAATCTTAATCCTGTCCGCGAACGTCACTACTGAGATTATTGCTGAGTGTAACAACGCAGGTTGCGCCGAATTCGTTGCAAAGCCAGTACGCCCTTCCAGCCTGCTCGATGCCATAGAGCGTCATCTTGCGGCTGCTGCTCATGAGATCGCACAGCGCCCAATGCTCCCGCGCGTTGAAGAGCGGCCTACCCTTACGGTTATCGACACGCCGAACGTTGATCTCGGGGTTCTGGAGGACCTAGGTCGCATTTCCCAGGATCCTACCTTCGTAGAGCGTTTGTTGACGGGATTCCGCTCCGATGTCCAGCGTCTAGTAAAGTCGATTAGTGATGCTCTGGCAGCTCGTCGCTACGAAGTCGCAAAGGACGCAGCGCATGCGCTAAAGGGTGGCGCGGGCAGTGTAGGTGCGACACAGTTAGTCCAGCTTGCGATACGTTTCGAGAAGGCTGGACATGATGTCCTACGGATGAAGGCGGCTGCTTGGACAGAAGAACTCGTGCATGCTGCCGACGCGGCGTTCGCGGTCCTCGACAAACATCTTGAGGAGCGGCAACGCCGGTCGAATAGATAATTGTCAGGCAGTGCGCTGAAGCGGCATCACGTTAGAAGATGCAATCTCAAGATCAACATTGCGGTTTTGAGCGCGCACGAGCCGCTCCATCATCCGAACATCTCGCTCGCTTAAACGCAGTGCGGCGTCTACCCAAACCGTCACGACGCGCGACAACTCGTCGTAACTTAGTGGCATCACCTCTCGCCTCGCCGCCTCGACGGCTCTTCGGCCATTTGCAGACTTCGCGTGTTTCTTGATGTAGCTATAGACAGCAGCTTCCCCAGCACCGTCCGGTGCAACCACATCAACTACACCCATGTCATACAGTTGCCTGCCCGTGTACATGTTGCCGCTATTGATCATTTCCTCAGTCAATCGGCGCCCAACTTTGCGCGAGAGCAAGCTATAGGCACCCATCCCTGGGAAGAGATTGAACAGTATTTCGGGAAAGCCTAAACGGGCGGATTCTTCTGCGATGAGAAC
>WNFT01016206.1_pt1 | contig 10641 bp, 8 predicted proteins | sample 5400191 | NCBI WGS metagenome assembly WNFT01 (sample SAMN13153359, study PRJNA577476) | soil metagenome | isolation source: 80 cm saprolite under Madrone tree | place: USA:California | collected 2016-06-14 | reverse complement strand
GCGAAGTAGAGGTAGCGCCGGTTGGCCTGGCTCTCGCCGGCGAAGGCGGCCTTGAGGTTCTCGTGGGTCTTCGTGCTCTTGAGATTCGGCATTGCGTCGATCCTCCGGGTTGAGGGAGAAACCCTTGGGTTGGAGAATCATTCTCCAAAATGGATTCGCTCCGTCAAGCCGAAATCTCCCCGGGCGCAGTGTTCACTGCCGGTCTCGATTTCCGGCCGCCTCGTCCTTAACTCATTGCAGCATGCGGGACGAGAGCGCCGACCGGCGCCTGAAGATCGAGGCGCACGACGCCAGCCGGGTGGAGTGGTCGGTGTACATCCCGCTCCCGCGGGGCCGGAGGCTGAGCGAGGCCGAGGTCTCGCTCCGGCTCGAGTTCCCCGAGAACGTCTACGTTCCCCACGACGGCTGGGAGCAGCTGCAGATCCTGGCCCGCCTCTCCAGCCCCGACGAGGACGCGCCCGCCGTCGAGCCGTACAGCGTCGACGGACTGCGCCGCTCGGCGCTGGGCGTCGCCCGGCAGCTCAAGCTCCTGCGCGAGAGCATCCCGCGGGTGGCGCCGCCCCAGCTGCTCAATCCGATGCCGGTGGCGCCGCCGCTGCTCGCGGCCCTTGACCGCGTCCTCGACCAGGCGCTGGCCGCGCTCGCGCAAGCGCGGAAGACGCTGGTGGCGCCGCGGCCCGAGGACGTCGCGGAGCTCTCCCGCGAACGGGCGCTGGTCGACGAGTTCCTCTCGGGGCAGCTGCTCGAGCTGCTCACGGTCGCGGAGGAGACGTGCTCGCGCATGCTCGCGCCGGCGGCGCTGCCCGGATACGTGCTCGTCGGGCAGCGGCTCCGCCGGCGGATCGCGAACGCCCTCGTCGCCGAGCTCCGGCTTCGGGAACGCAAGGGCGCGCTGGTGCCGGACGGCGAGGACGTGGAGGCGCTCGCGCTCTTCCTGGACCGGGCCGCCCGCCTGAAGAAGCACTTCCAGGAGGTGCTCTTCCTCGAGCCGCAGACGCGGATGATCGACGAGGCGCTGCGCAACTGGGTCGGGCTCTCGGGCGCGGCCATGGCCTTCGTCATCTACTTCGGCCTGCAGGCGCTGCAGACCACCGCGGCGGCCGGGCTCGGGCTGTGGACGCTGATGACCGTGGGCGCCGTCGCGTACGCGCTCAAGGATCGCGCCAAGGAGCTGACTCGCCAGTGGCTGGCGGGAAAGCTCTCGCGCCTCTACGCGAACCGGGTGCTGGTCCTGCGCGAACCGGAAAGGCTGGAGCGCGGCCGCAACGTGGTCTTGCGCGCGCGGGAGTCCATGGTGCAGGAGCGCGTCGCGCGACCCGACCCGCTCAATCCGGGCAGCGGCGCCGTCCAGCGCCTGGTCACTCTCCAGTACAGGCAGCGCGCGCGGGTCGCGCGCCTGCGGGGCGCCAGCGCGGAATCGTTCGAGCGCCTGAAGATCGTGTTCCGCTACGACCTCGCTCCGCTCCTCACCCGGCTGGACGACTCGGTGAAGCGGGTGCCGGTTCCCGCCGGCCCCGGCGTTCGTTTCGCCGATGTGCCCCGGCTCTACCGCGTGCCGAAGGGGACACCATTTAGGCGACTCGAGGAGACAACGTCTCATGGTGTCCCCGTAGATGTAACGCCAAACGCAGAGGGCGCCGGTCCTCGGCGGACCCGCGCCCTCGCGTGAACATCCCGGCCGCAAGCGCTAGGACAGGTTGTCGTTCACCAGCTTGGTCATCTCGAACATCGAGACGGTCCTCTTTCCGCCGAAGACCTCGCGGAGCTGATCGTCCGCGTTGATGTTCCGCTTCTCCTTCTTGTCCTGCAGACCGTTCTTCTTCACGTACGCCCAGAGCTTCTTCACCACCTCGGTGCGAGGCAGCGGCCTTTCGCCGACGATCTTCGCGAGCGCCGGGCTGGGCTGCATGGCCTTCATGAAGGCGGCGTTGGGCTTGCGGGCTGTCTTCTTGCCAGACTTCTTCGCGGCAGCTTTCTTGGCGGCCATCCGTTTGTTCCTCCCGATTGGGGAGCTGTCTCCCCTCGAAAACAGCGCACTCTGACAGAAGCGGTTCGCCTCCGTCCAGCGATTTCTCCCTCGGGAACGGCCGAATCCCCCTCGACGCGGCCCGGCACGCCGCGGTCAAACGGCCTTGGCCCGGGAAATCCGCAACACGCATGTGTCCTGCCGCCGCAAGAGCACGGTGAGCGGGGCGTTTTTTGGCGCCGCCGCGGGCAGCCACTCCTTCCGCTGCTTCTCGGTCGCGACGATCAGCGCCTCGCCTCTCGGGGCCAGGAGGTCCGCCGCGTCCTGCAGCTCGCGCGCGGCGACCGCAGCGCCGGCGGGCGAGGAGAGCTCGCCTACGACCAGCGAGAAACCCGAAAGGTCGAGCCCGTCGGCGGGAAAGAGCGTCTCGCGCGCCTCGACGGACAGCCCCAGCGCCCGCGCGTTGCGGCGGAGGAAGGCGGCATCGAGCAGATCGCGCTCCTGCGCCACCACTTCGCTGGCCGTGTAGCGAGACTTGAGCAGAAGTGGGAGCGCGCCGTACCCGGCGCGGAACGCGAGGGCGCGCCGGGGCGGCGTTCGCGGCAGCGCCTCCGCCAGGAGCGAGAGCTGGGCGAGATGGGCCGGGTCTTCCGAGGCGTCGTGGGGCCGGAACAGCTTCAGACCCAGAAGCTCCGTCTGGTCCCGCGCATAGACGTCCTCGTCGTCCAGGTCGATCCGCACCGGGCCGGCGGCGAGCGCGAACACGTCGTGCCGGGGACCGTGCCCTGCGAGCGTCAGTCCGGCGAGCCCGAGCGAGCGCACCACGTCGGCCAGATCGCGGATGACGACGATCCGCACCTCGGCGCCGAGCGCGCGTCCCCCTTCCAGGAAGTAGCGGATGGCCCGCGGCCCGATGCGGGCGGGCACGTTGCAGAGCACCCAGCCGAAGCGCTCGCGCGAGAGGCCGCGATACCCGAGGCCCGGACGCACCTCGACGTTCGGGAGCTGAAGGCCCCGCGCGTTGTGCTCGGACGCGCGAACGGCCAGCAGATCCCGATCGACCAGCAGGCAGCGGGCCGCGGGCCAGCGGGCGGCCACCGGCAGCCCGAGGGCGCCGTAACCGCAGCCGAGATCGAGGACGGAGGCCGGCTCGCCTTCCGGCAGGTGCTGCAAGAGCAGCCGGGTGCCGTCGTCGACGCGTTGCGAGGAGAACACGTCCCAAGGGACGTCGAGCACGAGCGGGGGAAAGCCGGGGACCTTCTCGGTGAGCCTGCCCCGCGCATACGGACCGAGCGCCTGACGCGCCTGCGCCGAGGGCGGCGGCAGCCCGACCGGTTCCCGGCGGCCGCGCTTCTTCAAGAGCGGGCGTGGCGGCTGGCAGCCTCGGCCGCGCGCAGCACCGCTTCGCGCAGGACCGGCTCGAGGCGCGCCTCCCCGAGGACGCGGCCTGGCTCGACCGCGACCTCCGGCTTCTCCGCCGCGCCGAGGCGGGCGCGCCGCCGGGCCTCGTCCAACGCCCCGCGGTGGGCGAGCCCGAATTGCAGCGCCCGCACCGTTCCCGCTCCGAGCCTGCGGTTCAGCCGCTCGAGCAAGAACTCGCGCGCGGCGTCCAGCTGATCCCGCCAGCGATGGTCCTGGACGAGCAGGTGCAAGGTCCCTTGGGAGAGGACCGTGGGCTGCGCCCGTGCCGCGATCTGCCGCCCGACCGCGCTCTCCCACACCTCGGGCGCGATCCGGCGCGGCAGCTTCCGGCCCATGCCCCGTTCCTCGAGGGCGCGCCGCAAGATCCCCGACAGCTTCTCGCCGCGGCGGACGGTCGCGAATCGCGTCATGCGCGACGCCTGAGCAGGGCGAGCCGCATGGCGGTGACCGACCACCGGGATGCCCGGCGAATCGCCGCGCTCGCTCCGCAGCCGGGAGAGGATCAGCGCCAGACGGCGCGCCGCGGACAGCTCGCGCAGACGGCAGAGGGCGCCGTCCTCCTCCTCGGCCCAATTCCGGTCCTCGAGCAGCACCACGTCGAGGAGGGACAAGGCGCGGACCGCCTGCGAGGGGGCATGCGCGATTCCCACCTGCGCGGGCAGGAGCCGCCGCACCCGCTCAGCCTCGTGCAGGTCGCGGCCCACGAGCAAGACTCTCCGCGGCGCTTCGGATCTCATGGTGGTCCTTGCGTTGGTCGGGCCCATCGATGTCGATCAAGTCGCACATCTCGTGCAGCCTGCTGTAGATGCGGGAGCCGACGCGCTGCTCGAGGTTTTCGGCGCTCTGTCCGTCGGACCTGAATTCCCAGCGCGTGGTGCCCGGGCGCGGATAATTCGTGGCCAGCAGCGTGGGGCGCCCGGCGTTGTAGCGGACGCTGATGATCTCGTCGAGCACGCCCTGCTCGAACTCGCGGTTCTTGCCGCCCTTGCCGATCTCGTCGATGGCCAGCACGTCGACCTCCCGCAGCGGCTCCAGCCACTCGCGCGAGGAGAGGCCGCGGGAGAAGCCGTCGCGGATGTCGGAGAGCAAGAGGAAGAATTCCTCGTACCGCCCCCGCACTCCCTTGCTGGCGGCGAGCTCGCGCAGCATGGCGCAGAGCAGGTGCGTCTTCCCGCTGCCGGGTGGTCCGCAGAAGAGCAGCGCGCGCTGTCCCGAAGCGCCGGGCACGAACTCGTCGACGAAGCGGCGGGCGCGCGCCCGCGCGATCTTCTGGTCGGGGCTCATCCCCTCGTACCGCTCCAGCGTCCGGTCGAGGAACTTCAAGGGCAGGCGCAGGCCGGTGAGGAGCGCGAGCCGGCGCGGGTCGGCGCCGCAAGAGCAGCCGCGCACCATCTCGTAGCCCCGCTCGTCGCGCGCATAGGTGCGGCCCTCGCCGTGGCAGGTCGGGCAGCGCGCCGTACAGGAGCAGGGCACCGCGACTGCCTTGTCCTCTTTCTGCTGGAAGCTGAATCCCTCGCCCCCGCAGGACGGGCAGGACGGTTTCGCGGCGGGCAGCGGTTCGGCCATCGAGGAGGCTCCTAGAGGAGGAACGGGCGCGGCGGAAGGCCGAGGCGTTCGCTGGATGCGGAGAGCAGCATCAGCTGCAGGCTCCGTTGGTATCTGCGGCGGGCCATTCCCCGAGGGCGCGGAGCGATGCGGGCGCGCAGCTCCGCTCCCGCTTGCAGCGCCGCGGACCGGGGCAGCTCGCGCAGCGCTTCCTTCAAGGCGTGGACGGCCGCCGTCCAGTAGCGATGACCGCCGTCCTCGGCGAGGAGCGCCTCCGCCGCGTCGGCGAGCGACTCCCACGCCGCCCGCGCGGAGAGGCCGGGAGCGCGCGCCGCCGCGCGGAGCTGCGCCCCGAGTCCCTCGGGCTTGCGCGCCGGGTGCGGGCGACGGGGGCTTCGCCGCTCGACCGCGGCCGCCACGGCCTGCAGCGAGAGCAGCGTCTCCGCCGCGCCGCGGACCGACGGCCCCCTGACGCGCAGCCGGCTGGCCTTGCGCACTTCGGCGATCACGTCCGCGAGCGGGATCCGCGCCGCGTGCCAGGAGAGCGCGAGCTGGGTATCGGCCGGGGAGAGCAGCAGACCGCGCCCGCGGACCTTGCCCAGCTCCTGCGCGACGGCCTCGATGTACTCTTTCGCGGTCAAGCCCGGTGTGCCCTCGCGGCTGCGGCAAGAGGTTGCCCGAAGGGTCCGACACGAGCCTGCGGAAGCGGTCGGTCCCTGGTGGTGCAGGCGTGCTAGCACTGCCGCTAACCACGCGTCAATACTCAGGAATTCTCCACGGCCCCAGCACAGGTTGCTCACAGCGGCGACGACTCTTTCCATCCGGATCGCAAGGCGCTTTTCCGGCCGTCCACAGCCCGTGATCAACTTCCGCGCGCTGCTTGTGGAGGAGCGCGATCCGGCATGCCGATGGCATCGGGGAAGGTCACACCTCTTCGCACAATCCGAACCGCGGCGCGCCGTCGGGAAGAAAATTCCACCTGCCTCGATGAGCAAGCTTGGAGTTGCCGCGCAATTGGTCGAGAATCGGTCCTCCCGATGTTGACCGACGACGCTAACCGCGGCCGGCTCCTCAGCGAGTCGAGCATGCGCGCGTTCGCGGGGCTTCGCTCACGGGCGATGGAATCGCTGGCGCGCATCCGCGCGATCGCGCTCGCGGCCTTCGGCGCGGTGGGGATCGTCTTCGCCCTGGCCGGCGATTCCGAGTCGCGGACCCAGCTCTGGCCGCTGCTCGCCTACGCCGTCACCGGGTACCTCCTCTTGCGCTGGCGGCGCGGAGGAGGTTGGCGCGAGCAGATCACGGTGTCCTCCCCGATGTTCGACGTCGTCTTCATCTTCCTCTTGCTCTGGAGCATCGGGCCGCGGGCCCCCGGGCAACCGTTCAACGTGGGATGGACGCTGGGCGCGTTCGCGCTCCTGATCGGGCTCTCGGCGCTCTCGCTGCGCGTGCATGTGATCACGGCCACCGCGGCGCTGGCCTTCGCCCTCTTCACGGCCTTGCAGCTGCGCATGGGCGCCCACTGGGCGAACGTCGCCATGGGCGGCGTGGTGCTCGCGCTGGTGGCCATGGTGGCCGCCGCCGTGGTGGCCGAGTTGGAGCGCGTGGTGGCGCGCCTGGTGGTCAACGAGGTCAGCCACGAGGAGCTGCGGCGGGCGCAGAGCGAGGCGGAGACGCTCACGCACCTCTTGGTCCACGACATGAAGGGCCCGCTCACCGGGCTGATCGGCCTCGCCGAAGTGGTGGCCAGCGAGCTGACCGGGCCGCTGCACTCGGACGTGAAGATGATCGAGCAGCAGGGCCGCAGGCTGCAGGCGATGGTGGGCGACCTTCTCGCCATCGCGCGGCTCGAGCGCGGCGTGCTCAATTCGGCGCCCGAGACCGTCGACCTCTCCGCGCTCCTGGTCTCGCTCGCCAACGCCTACGCGGTGAGCGCGCGCAATGCCGGCGCCCAGATCAGCTCGATGGTCGAGCCGGGGTTGTCGGCGACCCTGCACCGCGACATGGTCCACCGTTTCTTCGACAACCTGGTGCTCAACGCGCTCGACTTCGTCCGCCCCGGCGGACGCGTCGAGGTGGCCGCCTGGCAGGAGGGGCCGGAGCTGCTGCTCGCCGTCCGCAACACCGGCGAGCCGGTCCCGCTCGAGGCCCGCGCGCGGCTCTTCCAGAAAGGATCCGTGCAGCGCGGCTCCCGCAACAGGCACAACCTCGGCCTCGGGCTCTATCTCTGCCGGCTGGTCGCGGTGGCCCACGACGGATCGATCGCCTTGCGCGACGAGGCCGGTTGGGCGACTTCGTTCGTGGCCCGGCTGCCCGTCCAGGCCCGCCGGGTCGTCCTCGACCTCGCGCCGGCGATCAGCCGCGCCGGAAACGCCTGAAGAGCGGGATCACCTTCGCCAGCCCCTCGCCGCCCTCGGATGGCTCGCGCTGGAGCCGCTCGCGCAGATCGTCGTGCAGGGAGAAGTACCCCTCGCGCCGGCAGAGGGCCGCGATGGCGTCCGCCAGCTCGCGCCGGACGTCCTCCGGCAGCACCTCGAAGTAGCCGAGGATCTCGATCCCTTCCCGCGAGATGCCGTACTCGGGCTTCCAGCCTTTACCGTCCATGCGTTCGGGCCGCCCCCTCCTTTCGAATGTCCGCACGCGAGGAAGAGGGCGCATCCCTCCCGGAGGGCAGAGGAGGGAGCAGGCGGCTGGAAGAACAGAGCGGCGGATCCCAGAAGGGATCCGCCGCCCCGGCTGCTCGGTGACGTGGGGGGACGCCTCAGGAGCAGCCCATCGAGTTGCCGCAGTTCAGGCACTTGTAACAGGTGCCATTGCGCACCGTGATGTGCCCGCAGGTGTCGCAGAAGGGCGCGTCGCCGGAGAGCTTGCCGAGCAGCTCGTCCTGCGCTCGCGCCGCGGAGCGCGTGGGGTCCGGCGGATTCGACTTCTGCGCCGCCTTGGCCGCCGCCGCCGGGCTCGCCACGGGCGTGGTGAGGGGGTCGGCGGTCTGCGCGCTCTTCGGCGTCTCGGCCGCATCCTCCGGCGTGACGTGCGCCAGGTCGTCGCGCTTGAGGTACTCGACCCCCAGCGCGCGGAAGACGTAGTCGATCACCGAGGTGGCGAACTTCACCCGGTCATGCCCCTGCACCGGGCCCTGCGGCTCGAACCGCGTGAACACGAACTGCTCCACCAGCACGTCCAGCGGCACCCCGTACTGCAAGGCGATGGAGACGAGCATGGCGAAGCAGTTCATCACGCTGCGCAGCGCGGCCCCCTCCTTGTGCATGTCGATGAAGATCTCGCCCAGGCTGCCGTCGCCGTACTCGCCGGTCCGCAAGAACACCTTGTTCCCGCCGACCTTCGCCTCCTGGGTGATCCCGTACCGCTTGGGAGGGAGCTTGCGCCGGCTCATCGCCGGCAGCTGCTCCGGCGCGGAGGTGGCGGCCGCCTTGGCGTTGAAGGCCGCCTCCGCCATCCGCTGCGCTTGCTCCGGCGTGAGGTCGGGGATGAGCGTCCGCAGCGACTCGGTCATCTCCTTCGCGTCCTTGGGCAAGGCGATCCTCTGCGCCTTGTCGCCCGCGCTGAGCGGCTGCGACAGCTTGGAGCCGTCGCGGTAGAGCGCGATGGCCTTCAGGCCCAGCCGCCACGACTCCCAGTGGATGCGCTCCACCTCTTCTACCGACGCTTCGTGCGGGAGGTTGATGGTCTTGCTGATCGCCCCGGAGAGGAACGGCTGCACCGCCGCCATCATCCGCACGTGGCCCATCGGCTCGATGAACCGGGTGCTCAAGGGGCCGCAGCGGTTCGCGCAGTCGAACACCGGGTAGTGCTCGGGCTTGAGGAACGGCGCTCCCTCCACCGTCTGCCGGCCGCAGATGACCAGGGTCGCCCGGTCGATCTGGTCGTCGGTGTAGCCGAGCTTGGCCAGCACGTTCTTGCCCTTGCTCGAGGCATCGAGGCCCAGCCGCTGCAGCGCCGAGGCGCCCAGCACGTGGGGGGCGAAGGCTGCCCGCAGATCGAACACCGACTCCAAGGACTTCTCCACCTTGGAGATCTCGGCCGGGAGCAGGCCCTTCGCCTCCAGCTCGGCGGGGGAGAACTCCACCACGTTCTTCAGGGTGGCGGTCCCGCGGACGTAGTCGACGATGGCCTGCACCTGGGCGGCGCTGTACCCGAGCTTCTTCAGCGCCCGCGGCACCGACTGGTTGACGATCTTGAAGCTGCCGCCGCCGGCCAGCTTCTTGAACTTGATCAGCGCGAAGTCCGGTTCCACGCCGGTGGTGTCGCAGTCCATCAGGAGACCGATGGTGCCCGTCGGGGCCAGCACGGTGGCCTGGGCATTGCGGTACCCGTTCTGCTCGCCCAGCTGCACGGCCCGGTCCCAGCATTCGTGCGCGGCGGAGAGCAGCTCCTTGGGAGCGAGGGCGTGGTCGATGTTGTTCACCGAGTCGCGGTGCAGCCGCATCACTTCCAGCATGCTCTCGCGATTGAGCGCGTAGCCCTGGAACGGTCCCTTCGCCGCGGCCATCTCGGCGGAGAGCGCGTACGCCTCGCCGGTCATGATGGCGGTGATGGAGGCGGCCATCGCGCGCCCGGCGTCGGAGTCGTAGGGCAGGCTCTCGACCATCAGGAGCGTCCCCAGGTTCGCGTACCCGAGGCCCAGCGGACGGAACTGGTGGCTCCGCTCCGCGATGCGCTTGGTCGGGTAGCTGGCCAGGTCGACCGCGATCTCCTGCGCCATGAAGAAGATGCGGCAGGCGTGCTTGTAGCCCTCGACGTCGAACTCCCCGGTCTTGTCTCCAATGCCTCCGCCTTCGGCTCCGGCCCGCCCACCGGCAGGGCCGGCGGGCTCCCGGAGGAACTTGAGCAGATTGAGGCTGGCGAGGTTGCAGGCGGTGTCGTCGAGGAAGACGAACTCGCTGCAGGGATTGGAGGCGTAGATCCGGTCGGTGGCCTTGCAGGTGTGCCACTTGTTGATGGTGTCGTCGAACTGCAGGCCGGGGTCGGCGCACTTCCAGGCCGCTTCCGCCATCTCCCGCCAGAGCTCGCGGGCGGAGAGGCGATCCACCACCTGGCCGGTGGTGCGGGTGGTGGTCTCCCAGACGGCGTCCTTGGTCACCGCCTCGATGAAGCGGTCGGTCACCCGCACCGAGTTGTTCGCGTTCTGGCCGGACACGGTGCGATACGCGTCGCCGTTGAAGTCTGCCGGATAGCCGGCGGCGATCAGGGCGGAGACCTTCTTCTCCTCGCGCGCCTTCCACTGGATGAAGTCGCGGATCTCCGGATGGTCGGCGTCGAGCACCACCATCTTCGCCGCGCGCCGGGTGATGCCGCCCGACTTCGTCGCGCCCGCGGCTTTGTCCAGGACCTCGAGGAAGCTCATCAAGCCCGAGCTGGTGCCGCCGCCCGAGAGCCGCTCCATCTTGCCGCGCAGCCGGGAGAAGTTGGTGCCGCTGCCGGAGCCGTACTTGAAGACCCGCGCCTCGTCGTGGACGAGGCTGAAGATGGAGTCGAGGTCGTCGCTGCAGCTCTGGATGAAGCAGGCGGACACTTGAGGGCGCGTGTAGGCGTCCTCGGTGCGGTAGGCCTCGCCGGTGGCGAGATCGACGGCGTAGTTCCCGCCCGAGCCCTTGACGTTGTACTCGTGCCGGAGCCCGCAGTTGAACCACACCGGGCTGTTGAAGGCGCCGATCTGGTGGACCAGCATGTACGTCAGCTCGGCCTCGAAG
>WNFT01008962.1_pt1 | contig 10643 bp, 8 predicted proteins | sample 5400191 | NCBI WGS metagenome assembly WNFT01 (sample SAMN13153359, study PRJNA577476) | soil metagenome | isolation source: 80 cm saprolite under Madrone tree | place: USA:California | collected 2016-06-14 | reverse complement strand
CGCCAATGTTCGTCAACGTGGGCGCTTACGTGGGCGAGGGCACGATGATCGATTCGCACGCGCTTGTCGGCAGTTGCGCGCAAATCGGCCGCAACTGCCACCTCTCCGCGGGAACACAAATCGGCGGCGTCCTCGAGCCTGTCGGCGCGCTGCCGGTGATCATTGAAGATGAAGTCCTGGCCGGCGGAAACTGCGGCGTCTACGAAGGCACCGTCGTAAAGCGCCGTGCCGTTCTTGGCACCGGGACAATTCTCAATCGCTCCATACCGGTTTACGATCTCGTGCGCGACACCGTCTACACCGCAACGGAAACGGACCCTCTGATTATTCCTGAAGGAGCTGTTGTGGTTCCCGGCTCGCGCGCGGTCTCGCAGCCTTCTGCCGCAAAGCGGGGGCTCTCGCTCCAGGCTGCCGTCATTGTGAAGTACCGCGATGCGAAAACGGACGTCCGGATCCAGCTCGAGGATCTGCTGCGCTAGCGCTTCACTGCGTCAGAATTTTTTCGAAGAACTGCAGGGCGCGCGGATCGTTGGATTGCCCAAGCCAGAACATCGCCTGCTTGCGCACCGCCGGATTCCGGTTCGTCTGCGCCACTTCGATCAATTTCGGCACGCCTTCATCTTTCGGCAACTGGCTCAGCGCAAACACGGCTTTCTTCTTCACATCCGTGTCGGGATCGTTTTCGATCGCACCGGTAATCGTGCCGACGGCTTTCTTACCCGCTTTTTGCGCCAGCCAGAAGAGCGCCTGTCCGCGAACGTGGCTGCTTGAGTCGTCGCGGGCCATGCGAATCATTTCGTCAACCGCTCCCGCTTCGTGGCTCACGGACAAGGCAAACGTCACGTGCGCGCGCACTTCCGAACTTGGATCCGTTTTTGCCATGCGCTGCAAAGCAAGCAAGCCGGCCTTTCCTCGCGCCGCACCCATCCAGAATGCTGCCTGTCGCCGCAGGCCTTCGGGTTGCTCCGGTGCGACAAACGAATTCATCGCTCTGTCCGCCGAAGCATCGGCATGTAGCGCGATTGCCGTCAACGCTCCTTTGCCGACCCCGTGGTCTCCGTGTTTTTCGAATTCGGGCCCGCGCACGTAGGCCGCGAGCAGCGCCACACTCTCTGCGGGTTTCACGCCGGTCAGCCACACGAACGGCAGCCCTCCGGCGTCCAGAGTGCAATCTTCCGACGCCGCGCGAATGCGCACCACCTGCTTCGCTTCCAGGCGAAACAGCACGACGAGCTGCCGCGCGCCTTCCAGCTTGAAGGTTCCGTCCTTGTGCGTCGTCCCGCCCATCGCCTCATGATCCTTTTCGAGCCGGCAGGTTCCGCAGCCTCCTTCGTCGCTCCAGTTGCCGCAGCATACGGTTCGCTGGCCCGCAATTTGGTCGACGCCGTAGCCGACCCACTGCGGCTTCTCCGCTTGCGCTGTTATCCCGTGAAGCGTTGCTTCGAGACTTGCAGTCACCGCCCGCGTCTCGACCTTCGCATTATCAATGCGCGGCATCTCCGCGGCAGCTTGTGGAGAGCCGGGGCTTGCTTGCCCTGACTCTCTTCGAAGAGCCACGCCCTTCGCTAGTTGTGTTACCGCACAGAGAATCCCCACCACGATCATCGCCAGGCCGAGAACGCGCCTTGCTGTCGAAACGCTTTGATTTCCCTGCATTACCCACCTCACTTCTGCAAGAGTTCCATCAGGTAATCGGTCGCTTCTTTGGAATGCATCAGCGACAATTTCCGTACCGCGCATTCAGGACTTCTCCCCGCAGCCCGCGGTCCGATTCCTTCGAATAAATTGTCTGCAGGGCTTTTGCCGAATCATCCGAATGAATGAGCCCCAGATTGCGGATCGCAGCGCGGCGCACTTCCGGATCTTTCTCCGATTGCGCGGCCTGGACGAGTTTCTGGGCATCGCCCGCGAGAAAGAACGCCTGCAAAATCTCACGCCGAACGTCGGAGGAAGTCTCCGTCTGATACAACTGCTCGAGCTCGCTTGTTCCGTGCACCAGTCCTAGCTGGCGAATGGCTTCGCGGCGCAGTGATTCGTCTTTTTCACCTTTCGCCGCTGCAAACAAGTGTTCACGGTCGCCTCCAATCATGTAGCTTCGAAGAATGGCGTGCTTCACAGAAGCGTCTGCGCCAGAGGCATAAACCTCCGCCAGCGTCTGTTTGGATTGCGCGCCGCCGAACAATCCCAGGTATTCCACCGCTTTCCGTTGCAAATCCGGGTTGCTCTGGCCCCGCGCAATCCTTCCCAGAATCTCGCGTGCCTGGGGTGATCCGCTCTGGGCAATCACGAACAAAGCTTTTGACTTCTCTCTTGGAGAAGCGGATCCATTCAGCACTTTTTCAAGAAGCGGCAGAGCACGCTCCGGGTCGCTGTTCATCAGTCCCTGGATCGCCAGCATCTTCAATTCTTCGTCGCTCTGGTCCCCTGGTTTTACGGATTGTCCGCTCGACTGCTTCACCTCGAGTTCCAGCACGTTTGCATCTTTCTGCCAGCGGCTTTGGGGAAAGCGTTTCTTCAGGTCGGCGATGGTGGCCAGTGCCACATCGCGCTTGCCAAGCTTGTTTTCCGCGTAGGCCTTCCAGTAGAGCGCGGCGTCCGTCTGCGGGCCGTTCAGATCCGCCAATTGCTTGAATTTGGCTTGCGCCTGATCGTACCGGTCTTCATCCAGCGCTTCGCGGCCGTCCTCGTACAATTCCTGCAGACGGTCGGCCTTTTCCTGTGCGCGGTCGCGCGCTTCCTCTTCCCGGTCGCGTTTTTCCTGCTCCCTGTCGCGCCGCTCCTGTTCGCGTTCCTGGTCTCTCGATTCTTGCGGGTCCTGCAGGAATTCCACGGCCCGTGAGTTTGCGATCTCAAACCGTTGAGCGCGGGCAGCTGAAGGCGCCATCAGCAGTGCCGCGATGGCCATCCAGACGATGCCTGTCTGTTTCCATGAGCTTCCGAGGGTCATATTTTGTTTCCTTCTTTCTTCGTCGAATCGTTCTGCGACGGCGCCGGCTTAATTTCCTTTTGCCGCTGTTGCAGCTCATTGCTGACCACCCGAACTTTGAAAAGAATCCCGCGCGCTTCGATCTTCTGCCGGATCGCTTCGAGTTGCGCCGGCGTGACTTCTTCGGGGCTGTGGGCCACGTCCAGGAGCACGCGCTCGAGCTCGTCCAGCACGCTGGCGAGTCCGGCGTCTCCCTGTTGCAGCGCCGTCCGCCGGTACAGGCGGTTTTCTTCGAGTAAATCTTCGGCGCGCCGCTGTTCCGTAGAAATGTTCACCAGCTTCTGCGCAGGATCGATGGGCTCCGCGTTCGAAAGCTCGACGAGCATCATCTCCGAGCGTCCCAAGTGCTGTCCGACCGCCACGACGAGCACACGCTCGCGAACTTGCTCCCTGTTGACGATTTCTACGGCGACGTGATTCCGCTTGGTCACCCGTCCGATCCAAAACGCCGCGATAATCAACGCAGTTATGGCGCCCAGGGCCGCCAGCCGCCGGGGCTCAAGCCACACCCGCCCCGAGCGGGTTGGTTTTTCCGGAAGCCGCAGTGCAATCTGCTGCCACACGCGCCGGCCGTAATCCGCGCCGGGATCGGGCACCGGCAGCGTATCCAGCGCCGCGAGAACGGCTTCGATCCGCTGCAACTCCGCACGACACCGTTCACAGGCCGCCAGATGTTCTGAAATCACACTTCGTTGCGAGGTCAATCCTTCGCGATAGGCAATCAACTCTTCTTCCGTCACATGTCTCATGATTCCGTTCCCATTACTCTTGCCTGGGTTCCTCTTTCAACAAAAGGCTGCAGCGAGCGTCTCAGTTTCTGCACGGCGCGAAAGACCGTGTTCTTCGCCGAGCCCGAGTTCGATTTCAGGACGGCCGCGATCTCCTCGATCCCGCAGCCTTCCCAGTGCCGCATCACGAAGGCTGTCCTTTCCGCATGAGACAGAGCGGCGAGCGCCTGCTGCATCTGTTTTCGCAACTCGATGCTCTGGGTCAGGCGTTCCGGAGTGGGCTTGCCATCATGAACAAGGTTCACCGGATCACTCTCTGTTTTCTCGTGGCCTTCTGCTCTTGGCGCTTCCCGCCGCGCCTCTTCCTTCCGCCGTTGGCGCATGCGGTCGATGGCATAATTCGCAGCGATTCGATAGACCCACGTTCCGAAGTTCGCTCGCGATGCGAATTGTCCCAGCTTTTGGTACGCCCGCAAAAAGGCCTCCTGAACCACCTCTTCGGCGTCGTGCCGATTCCCGGTCATGCGGTAGGCCAGGCGGAAAACACTCTGGCTGTGCCGTTCGACGAGAACGCGAAACGCATCGCGATCGCCGGCGAGCGTGCGCTCGACGGCGAGGGCGTCGCTGTCTGCGATGGCATTGGCGCTCTCGACGCTCTGCGGCATCCGATTCATTAGACAGGATTCAAGGCTTGCGGTTAGGTTTGGCTTAGCCCCTTATTCGCCAGCAACATAGCGGTATGGGCCCGGTTAAAGGTACTCCTGAAAAGGAGGGATTCCTGCTCTCGCGTTGAAAGATTGTCCGCCGTTGAAGGGCATTGGTTCCGGCTCTCACTGCAACTCGCCCGGCGTTCGGTGATCCCGGAACAGTCAATTTTTACTCATATCTCAGGGCCTCAATCGGATCCACGCGCGTCGCCCGTCGCGCTGGAATCCAACACGCCGCAACCGCGACAATTGTCAACACGAAGGCAACTGCGGCAAACGTGATCGGGTCGGTGGAGGTGATTCCGTAGAGCAAACTTGCGATCAGACGCGAAAGCGCAAGGGCGGCAACAGCACCTACGCCAAGGCCGGTCATCGCCAGGCGGGTCCCTTCTTTCAGGACGTGCCGCCGCACATCACGCGGCTGAGCGCCAAGGGCCATGCGAATGCCTATCTCACGGCTCCGCTGAGCAACCGCGTAAGAAGTGACACCGTAAAGTCCCACGGCTGCAAGAATCAAGGCCAGGCAGCCAGAGAGCCCGAGCAGAAGCAGGTTAAATGCTTGCGGCGCAACAGAGGCAGAACGAACCTGTTCCATGCTGCGAACACGCGAAATGGGGAGATCTTTGTCCAGACTCCAAATCACGCTGCGGATGGCAGCTGCCAGCGCCGGGGAATCTCCTGAAGAGCGCACGATCCAGTCGCGCAGAACACCCCTCGGATCCTCAAATTGGGTGACAGGGAAATACATCGCCGGCCGCGGCTCTGTGGAGGCGTTAAACTGCCGGATGTCGCCGGCGACTCCCACAACGGTCAGCCACGGGGCCGGATCGTCGAGCTGTCCTTCCTTGATTCTTTTGCTGAGCGGATCTTCGCGCGGCCAAAAGGTCCGCGCCATCGATTCGTTGATGACGATGACCCTCCGAGTCTGCGAATGATCATCCCAGGAAAAATCTCTTCCCTCGATCAAAGGAATTCGCATCGTCTGGAAGTAACCCGGGGTCACCACATCGTAGTCGGCCATGGGGATTTGTCCGGGAGAAAATGGAGTACGGCCTTCGATGGAAAACCCCTTGCTCCCGCGCACTTGCGTCAGGGGCAAGAAGGTTACCGCTGATGCGGACTTCACTCGCGGCAACGCCTCGATCTTTTCGATTGCCTCCTTGTAAAACGTGATGCGCCTCTCAAGTTGCGAATATTTCTCCCCGCGCGGGATGACGCGAAATGTCTGCAAATCTTGCGTTTGAAAACCCAGAGGCGCCTGCGCAAGATGGACGAAACTCCGCAGCAACAGTCCGGCGCCCACGAGCACAACCGCGCCCATTGCCATCTCGGCGACGATCAGCACGTTGCGCAAGTTTAACCGCGAACCCAGGGGGGATTCGGGCGATCCGCTTTTCAGGGATTTCTCGACGTCTCGCCGCGTAGCCTCCAGCGCAGGGGCAATTCCAAACCCGATGCCCGCTAACAGGGAAATCCCCAGAGTGAACAGGAGCACCCGGTCGTTGACACCTATTTCATTGATGCGCGGAAGATCTGGCGGGCCCATCCACGCGAGCGATTTCACCCCCCCGTACGCCAATACCACGCCGACAGCACCGCCCAGCAGCGCAAGCAAAACGCTCTCAGTCAAGAGTTGGCGCAAAATTCGCGCACGGTTCGCGCCAAGCGCCACACGAATCCCCATCTCACGCCGGCGAACCGATCCTCGCGCCAGCAGCAAATTCCCCACATTTGCGCAAACCATGAGCAAGATAAGATTGAAGGCGCCCATCAACGTCAGCAGCGCGGGGCGAACGTTCCCGACAATCTGCTCACTGAGCGGGACCAGCGTAACGCCTACGCCCGTGTTGGTGTCTGGGTATTGCTCTGTTAAGTGTCGCGCGATGCCGTCCATCTGCGCCCGCGCCTGCGGCAGGTTGATCTCCGGCTTCAACTTGGCAACGACTCGCAGGTAATGACTCCCGTGATTTACCCGCTCGGAAGGAGTGAATGCCGCCGGCACCCACAATTGATCGTCAGGGTCGGGAAAATGGAAACCCTCCGGCAGGATTCCGATCACTTCGTAGCTTTCGCCATCCAAAAGGATTGTCTTGCCGACAATCTCCGGCCTTGCTCCGAAGCGGCTCACCCACAACGCATGACTCATCAACACCACTCGCACTCCGGGACGATCTTCATCCGGGCTGAATACACGCCCCAATACGGCGTTCACCTGCAGCATCGGGAACACGCTCGCGGAAACTCCCTCGCCTTCCACGCGCACCGGCTCGCCTTCGCCCGTGAGATTGAAGCTGCGGTACCGGATCGCCGCCATATCCTGGAAAACGGTATTCTGTTTCTGCCAATCCACGAAGTTGCCCGGCGCCGGGTCGTTTCGGTCGTTCTGATAGGAGGGCAGCCGCACCTTTTCCCACGCCATGACGAGCCGCTCGGAATGCGCATACGGCAGTGGCTTCAGCAATATCGCGTTCACCATGGAGAAGATCGCGCTATTCGCCCCGATCCCGAGCGCCAGCGTCAGCACTGCCACTGCTGTAAACCCTGGATTCTTCCGCAACATCCTCAGCCCATAGCACATATCCTCAACGAAATCTTCCAGCCATCGCCATGCCCAGATGTCGCGCGTCACTTCCTTCACCAATCTCACATTTCCAAACTCCCGCCGAACCGCTCGCTCCGCTTCTTTCCTTTCTTCGCCCCGCTCCACGCGCTCCTGCGTCGCCATCTCCAAATGGCTCTTCATCTCTTCCTCTAATTCCTTCTCTTTTTGCCCGCGCCAGAACCACATCGTTACCTCCACCGTTTTCTTGCTTACTCATCACTGCTCCGGATTCAGCACCCCCGCAATCGCATCCGAAAGCTGTGCCCACTTGGAGCGCTCCTTGCTCAACTGCTTCTTGCCGGTCGCAGTGAGCCGGTAAAACTTCGCTCTTTGATTGTTCTCCGAGACCTTCCATTCCGCCTTGATCCATTTCTGCTTTTCCAGTCGGTGCAGCGCGGGGTAGAGCGAGCCTGTATCCACCTGCAAAATCTCACCCGAGCGGCTGCGAATCGCCACACTGATCCCGTAACCGTGCTGTGGCCCCCACTGCAGCGTCTGCAGGATCAGCAGGTCAAGCGTCCCCTGCAATAATTCGATCCTGTTCTGGTACCGTTCTCTTTTCTCTGGCATCTCGCTGTTCTCCCCTGATCGATCTCGTTTCCGACAATCCGTCCATGCGTCGGCTACCACCCCGGTTGTCCCAAAACAGCTCTGTTCAGTTATGACGAAACGACCGGGCCTTTGGTCTCGTCCAAGGCTGTCGACATCCTACTCCCATACCTGTAGACAGCCTACACCCTTGCTTTGTGCAACTCCCCTGCCGCTTCGCGGGAGCCTCCAACTCCATCTTTTTTAATGTCTTACTTGGGCCTTGCTTTTTCAGCTCGAAGCCCAATCGCCCGCTTTCGTCATTTGTCATCCCAATTCCGGACACCTGGTTTGGAAGGCAGTCCCGGCGCGGGTTTCCCTATATGCGGTATGATTAGATAAGGAAATACAGCGAATTAGCTGCATTTTTTGTTTTACGCTCTAGGAGAGTGAATTGATTTCACGTTACACGCGCCAAGAGATGGGGCATGTCTGGAGCGATGCCAACAAGTTCGCCAAGTGGCTGGAAGTCGAGCTTGCCGCCACTGATGCGCTCGCCGAAGCCGGCCAGGTTCCGAAAGAAGCGGCGGCCACGATCCGCGCGCACGCCAAAATCGATGTCGCGCACATCCACGAACTCGAATCCCGCGTGAAACACGACGTCATTGCCTTCACCATGGCCGTCGGGGAATCCATCGGCGATCCCGCCGCCGCGCGCTGGCTGCACTACGGCATGACGTCAAACGACGTCGTCGACACCGCGCAGGCTCTCCAGATTCGCGACGCCTCCAGGTTGATTGAGCGCGCGCTGGTGATGTTCGGAGAAATCCTGGATTTGCGCGCGCACGAGTTTCGCCACACGCCGCAAATCGGGCGCACTCACGGCATTCACGCCGAGCCCATCACCTTCGGTCTGAAAATCGCCAACTGGTTTGCCGAAAATCAGCGCAATATCGCACGCTTCCGCGATGCCGCCGCGCAGATGGCTGTCGGGAAAATCTCCGGCGCCGTCGGCAACGCTTCTCATCTCGGTCCGGAAATGGAAGAACGCATCTGCAAGCGGCTGAACCTCAGCGTCGCGCCCGTTGCCTCACAGGTGATTCAGCGCGACCGGCACGCGCAATATCTTAGCGCCCTCGCGCTCATCGCTGCGACACTGGAAAAAATCGCTCTCGAAATTCGCCACTTGCAACGCACTGAAGTCCGCGAGGCGGAGGAACCTTTCGGCGGCGAGCAACGCGGCAGCTCAGCCATGCCCCACAAGCGCAACCCCGTCACGTGCGAGCAAATTTGCGGTCTCGCGCGCATCGTGCGTTCGAACATGCTCGCAGCGTTCGAAAACGTCGCGTTGTGGCATGAGCGCGACATTTCCCATAGCTCCGTTGAACGCATCATCCTTCCGGATTCAACGATTCTTGTGGATTATATGCTTTCGAAAATGACCGGCGTCATCGGCCAGATGAGCGTTTTTCCGGAGCGCATGCTGCGGAACCTGGAATCCACCCACGGCCTCGTCTTCTCAGGCCAGTTGTTGCAGGATCTCGTGGAGAGGGGCATGCCGCGCGATGATGCGTACAAGGCGGTGCAGGAAAACGCCATGGCGGCGTGGGAGTCTGACACGAGTTTCCGCGACCGGGTGGCGAAGGATGCGCGCATCACGAAGTACCTGGATTCGAAAGCGCTCGCGCACACCTTCGATCTTCATCGACAACTTCAGTATGTGGATGCGATCTTCGACCGGGTCTTCGGACCGCATCCCGCGGGCGAGAAATCCGCGGCAGGTTCAGCGGGAAAGCATTAATTCTTCAGCAGGGTGGAATTTGTCCTGCGCACTGAGAAGCGAAAGAAACACCGCAAAAATTCCTGCGGCGCGAAAAACAAAAAGCGCCCCGGCGGGGCCGGGGCGCCGTTCTGCCTCTTCTAATTCCCGCTTGCGCTGAAATTAGCTGCGGAGGCGGAAACTCGAAACCCCATCTTCTACCAGACACCCACAAAAGCAAAGAACAAAAATTTACTCAACGCGCTGAACGTAACGCGCCTCGGTCGTATCCACCTTGATCCTGTCGCCTTGGTTCACAAATGGCGGAACCTGTACGACCAGGCCGGTTTCGAGCGTCGCCGGCTTCATCACCGCGCTGGCCGTGGCCTTCTGCAACGTCGGTTCGGTTTTCACGACCTTCAACTCCATGGTGTCCGGCAAGTCCACGCCGATGGGCTTGTCCTCGAAGAATTCGACTTTCACGACCGTGTTGGGAATCAGATAGTAGACGGTTTCGCCGAGCTGTTCGCGCGTCAGGTGCATCTGTTCGTAAGTTTTCGTATTCATGAAGTGGAATTCGTCGCCCTCGTTGTACAGGTACTCGAACTCGATTTCATCGAGGATGGCGCGATCCACGAATTCTTCGGCGCGAAACCGGTAGTCAATAATTGCTCCAGTCTTCAGATTCTTCATGCGTGTCTGCATCGAGCCGCGCTTGTTGCCGGGTGTGCGGTGATCGACGCTGAAAATGGTGAAGAGCTGCCCCTCGTGCTGGATGACCATGCCGGGGCGAAGTTGTGTCGCTTTGACGCTACTCATTGTTTTTTTTGCGGCCCCGACCGTGTCGGCGGCGGCGGCTCCCTAGAAAGTTTGCTGATTTCGGAAATTCCGGCAGGCGGCCCGTCTGCGATGCCACAACTGCGGTCGGAATCACTCGAGGCGCACCGGCGAATACTACTGACCAGTGCGAAACAACAGTATAGATGGCGGTATTCCAAGCGGTCAAATCCGCCTTCTTCGCCTCTCGCAAGCTGGTCTGATAATCCGCTCAGAATCCTGTGCCTTCTCCCGTAGCGGGCATGCCGGAGTAATGGACGTGGACCAAGCGCCAATCACCTTGTTCCTTGCGATAGATCTGGGTTTCCCTGCCGTGGGTCGCGAGGGGAGAGCCATCCTTTCTGAACCTGGCTGCGAAATCCCAATAAAACTCGGCCCACGCGGCATCCCCGTACACGCGGACGGAAACGTCGTGAATGCTCAGCTTTCGCTCAGAGAAAGTTTCACCCATCAGGCGCTTGTAGACGTTCTGCTTTATTTGCTCGAAGCCGTGTTC
>WNFT01039292.1_pt1 | contig 10646 bp, 7 predicted proteins | sample 5400191 | NCBI WGS metagenome assembly WNFT01 (sample SAMN13153359, study PRJNA577476) | soil metagenome | isolation source: 80 cm saprolite under Madrone tree | place: USA:California | collected 2016-06-14 | reverse complement strand
CCTCGATCGCCCCGCACCTGGGCTCCTACACGGCGATCGTGCGCGATATGGCGGTGCTGCGTGAGCTGATCCAGACCTCGACGCACATCATCGGGCAGGCCTTCGACGCCAAGGAGGACGTGCAGACGCTCGTGGACGACGCCGAGAAGCGCATCTTCAGCCTCGCCGAGCGGCGGCTGGAAGGCAGCGCGCTGCCCGTCGGCAAGATCCTCAAGAACACGTTCGAGTACATCGAGCGCCTCTACGAGCGGAAGGAGCACGTCACCGGCGTCGCCACGGGTTTCGAGAAGCTCGACCTCGAGACGTCGGGCTTGCAGCCCTCCGACTTCATCATCATCGCCGGACGTCCGAGCATGGGGAAGGCGCAGCCGCTCGACGCGCTGGTCAAGACGGCGACCGGATGGAAGGCGATGGGCGAGCTGAGGCCGGGCGACGCGCTGGCCTCGGTCGACGGCCGAGCGTCGTTCGTCCGTGGCGTCTTCCCGCAGGGCGCGCGCCAGGTGTACCGCGTCACGTTCTCGGACGGGCGCTCGACGGAATGCTGCGCCGAGCATCTCTGGCGCGTCCATCATCGGGCGTGGCTCGAGCCGCGGGTGCTGACCACGGAGCAGGTCACGCTGCTGCTGGCGCGGAAGCACTACCGACACGGTCTCTGGGTCGACACGCCGTCCGGGGACGACGGGCACTCCGACCCGCTGCCGGTCGATCCATGGCTGCTCGGCGCTCTGCTCGGTGCCGGTGAGCTTTCGGGCCGCGCGTTGCGCTTCTGGACGTCCGACCCGGAGATCGTGGCCCGCGTCGCCGAGCGCGCCGACGGCCAGGCGGCGAGCACGGTCATCGACGCGATGCGCCGGCTCCGGCTGTGGGACATCGAGAGCGCGCAGCGGTTCGTCCCCGACATCTACATGGGCGCGCGCCGCGGCGCGCGGGTGGATCTGCTGCGTGGCCTTCTCGACGCGGCCGGCGTGGTGGAGGCGCGGGGCACCCTGCGCGTGTCCGCCAGCAGCGGGCGGCTCGCGCGCGGCGTGGCCGCACTCGTCCGCTCGCTGGGCGGCTGGTGCTCGGTGCGACGGAGCTCGCCGCGCGCCCCGTATGTGTGCAGCATCGACTACGCCGAACCGAAGGAGCTCGTGACCCTCTCGTCGAAGCTGATCCCCACCCTGGCCCCGCGCCGGCCGCGCCGGCCGATGTTCGCCTCCATCGAGCCGACGCGCGTGACCGAGACGCGCTGCATCGCCGTGACCCACCCGTCCCGGCTCTACGTCACGGACGACCACGTCGTCACCCACAACACCGCCTTCGCGCTGAACATCGTCCAGCACCTCGGCGTCACCCTGCGCGGCACCGCGCTGGTGCTGAGCCTCGAGATGTCCGCTCAGCAGCTGGTGCAGCGCATGCTGTGCTCCGAGGCCAAGGTGGACTCGCAGGCGGTGCGCACCGGCTTCCTGTCGTCGTCCGACTGGCATCGGCTCACCGCCGCCGCTGGCCGGCTCTCGGAGGCCAAGATCTTCATCGACGACAGTCCCGGCCTCACGGTGCTGGAGGCGCGCGCGAAGGCGCGCCGGATGAAGGCCGAGCACGGCCTGGATCTGTTGGTGATCGACTACCTGCAGCTGATGCGCGGGCGCGCCGCGCTCGACAACCGCCAACAGGAGATCTCGGAGATCTCACGCTCGCTCAAGGCGCTCGCGAAGGAGCTCAACGTGCCGGTGGTCGCGCTCTCCCAGCTCTCGCGCGCGGTGGAGGCGCGCGCACAGCGCGACTTCCGGCCGCAGCTCTCCGACCTGAGAGAATGCGTGACAGGAGATACGCTCGTGCTGCTAGCGGATGGCCGCCGCGTGGCCATCCAGGATCTCGTCGACTCAGCGCCCGAAGTGCTCTCGATGTCGCCGCAGGGCAAGATCGTGACTGCGAAGAGTGAACGAGTCTGGCGCGTGGGGCGGCGGCGTCTCCTGACGATCCGCCTCTCGCGCGGTCGCTCGATTCGAGCGACCCAGGAGCATCGCCTGTTCTCGCAGCGTGGTTGGGTCAGGGTGAGCGAGTTGACGACCCGCGATATGCTGGCCGTCGCGAACCATATTCCCGAGGCCGTCCGTGACTACGCCGATGCGGTCGACGACAGAAACGGCGACATGAACGTGGTCGACATCGATTGGGACCGCATCGTCGATGTTCGGCCCGCCGGCCACGAGGACGTCTTCGACCTCACGGTACCGGGCCCGGAATCGTGGCTGGCGGACGGCATCGTCAGTCACAACTCCGGCGCCCTGGAGCAAGATTCCGACGTCATCCTCTTCATCTACCGGCCGTTCGTCTACAAAGGCGACGAAATTCCGCCCGACGAGCAGAACGTCGCCGAGATCATCATCGGCAAACAGCGCAACGGCCCCACCGGCACCGTGAAGGTGGTCTTCCTGCCGCAATACGCCCGGTTCGAGAACGCCGCCGACCTGCATCGCCAGCCCTCGCCGTTCTAGCGCCGACCCGTCGGCGCGCCGTAAGCCCCGTCGAACACTGACGGTTGCCGGGGGCTACGGGCGTATCATGGCCCGGTGCGTCTGCACCAGCTGAAGCGCCTGTTCGTCGGGACGCCGCTGCCGACGGCGCAGTCCCGGCACGAACGGCTCTCCAAGCCGACCGCGCTCGCCGTCTTTGCCTCCGACGCGCTGTCGTCGACCGCGTACGCGACCGAGGAAATCCTGCTCATGCTGATCCTGGCGGGCACCGCGGCGCTGTCTTACTCGCTGCCCATCGGCATCGCCATCGCCGCCCTCATCGCGATCGTGGTGTCCTCCTACCGGCAGACGATCCTGGCCTACCCTCAAGGCGGCGGCGCCTACATCGTCTCCAAGGACAACCTCGGCACGTACCCCGCGCTCGTCGCCGGCGCCGCGCTCCTGATCGACTACGTGCTGACCGTAGCGGTGAGCGTGGCGGCCGGCTACCGCGTGGTGCTCTGCGTGGCGGCGGTGGCGGTCGTCGCCATCGCGAACCTCCGCGGCATTCGCGAGTCGGGCAAGCTGTTTGCGGCTCCGACCTACCTCTTCATCGTGAGCCTGTTCGGCCTCATCGCGTACGGCAGCGTGGGCGCCATCTTCGACTTCCTCGGCGAGGCGCCGTACCAGGCGCACCCGCCGGGCCTCGAGGGCATCGGGCTGTTCCTGCTGCTGCGGGCCTTCGCCTCGGGGTGCGCCGCGCTGACCGGTGTCGAGGCGGTCTCGGACGGCGTGCCCGCCTTCAAGCCGCCGGAGGCCCACAACGCGCGCGTCGTGCTGGCCTGGCTCGGCGCGATTCTCATCACGCTCTTCCTCGGCATCACCTATCTCGCGTACGACTTCGGCATCGTCCCCAAGGAGCACGAGACGGTGGTCTCGCAGCTGGCGCGCCACGTCTTCGGCGGCGGCTTCCTCTACTACGAGATCCAGTTCGTGACGATGCTGATCTTGCTGCTGGCGGCCAACACGTCGTTCGCCGACTTCCCGCGGCTGGCCTTCTTCCTCGCCCGTGACCGGTTCATCCCGCGCCAGTTCTCCACGCAGGGCGACCGGCTCGTCTTCTCCAACGGCATCGTGATCCTGGGCGGCCTGGCCGTCGTCCTGCTGCTCATCTTCAAGGGTGACACCCACGCGCTCATCCCGCTCTACGCCGTCGGCGTGTTCGTGTCGTTCACGCTCTCGCAGGGGAGCATGGTGCGCCGCTGGATGCGCGTGCGCGGCCCCGGCTGGTGGTGGCGCCTGGCCCTCAACGGCGTGGGCGCGCTCGTCACCGGCGTGGTCATGGTGACGATCGCGGTGACGAAGTTCTCGCATGGCGCCTGGATCGTGGTGCTGCTCATCCCCACCCTCGTGGCCATCTTCGTCGTCGTGCATCGCCACTACGGCGATGTCTCGCGGCAGCTCTCGCTCGACGACTACTCGCCACCGCCGCCCATGACGAACACGGTCCTCGTCCTCGTGGGCGACCTGCACCGCGGCGTCGTCCACGCGCTGCAGTACGCGCAGACGCTCTCGCCGTCGGCCAAGGCCCTCTACGTGGAAACGGATCCCGAGCGCACGCGGCGGCTGGAGGAGCGCTGGGGCAAGTGGGGGCAGGGGCTGCCGCTCATCGTGCTGACGTCACCGTACCGCTCGCTCCTCGGCCCGCTGCTGGAGTACATCGACCAGCTCCAGCGCCACGGCGACAACCACGTGGTGACGATCGTGCTGCCGGAGTTCATTCCCGCCCGCTGGTGGCAGCAGATCCTCCACAACCAGACGGCGCTCCTGATCAAGGGCACGTTCCTGTTCCGCAAGAACGTCATCGTCACCGACGTGCCCTACCACCTGCGCCACTGAGCGATTCTGGTACACTCAACGACCGCGTGATTAGGCCGATGGAGCTCACCCTCGCCGTCGACGGCCCGTTCGACGCCGCGGCCACGCTCGCGCGCTACCATCGCTGGGGAGAGGATCCGGCCACCCGCCTCGACGGCGACGTGCTCCGCCGCGTGCTTCGCGTCGGCGAGCGTCTGCTACCGTACGAGGTCCGCACGTCGGGGACGGTCACCGACGCGCGGCTGACCGTCACCATCCCCGGCGGCGGCGGCGCGGACGTCGAGCGGGCGGTGACGACGGAGGTCCGCCGGCTGTGCGGCCTCGACTTCGACCTGCCCGGCTTCTACCGCATGGCGAAGGGGGATCCCGCGCTCGCCCCGCTCGTGGAGCCGCTCTACGGGATGCGCCCGACCCTGGCGCCCACGCCGCTCGAGATGCTGATCGGCTCGATCTCGGCGCAGCAGGTGAATCTCTCCTTCGCCTTCGCCTGCCGCGCCCGCCTCGTGCGGCGCTGGGGCACGCCGGTGGCGACGCCCGGTGGGGACGTCTACGCGTTCCCGACGCCGCCCCTGCTCGCCGCCGCTCGGCTGCGCGAGTATCGCGCGCTGAAGTTTTCGACGCGCAAGGGCGAGTACATTCGCGACCTCGCGCGCGGCGTGGTGCGCGGCACGCTCGACCTCGACGCGCTGACCACGGCGCCGAGCGCGGACGTCATCGCGACGCTGACGGCGCTGCGCGGCCTCGGGCGCTGGACGGCGGACTGGTTCCTCGCGCGCTGCTGCGGGCGGGGGGACGTCTGTCCCGCCGGCGACCTCGCCGTGCGCAAGGCCTTCGAGCACCACTACGCGCGGCGCGGGCGGACCCTGAGCGAGGAGGCGATCCGGCGGCGCTCGCGCGTGTGGGGCGAGCACCAGAACCTCGCCATCCATTACTTGCTGGCCGGCATGCGCCTGCATGCCGCCGCGCGCGGAGGCGAGGCGTGAAGGGCCGCCTGCCGATCCTCGGTCAGCCCAACCCGGACGTCCCGCGCGACGTCCACCTGGTTGGCCGCTACGCGCTCGGCGTCACGTGGGCCGACGACCACGGGTCGATCTATCCGTTCGAGCCCCTTCGCCGCGCCTGCGGCTGCGGCGCCTGCGCGACGCTCGAGGTCGTGGCGGGGGCGAAGGCGTGGCCGCAGGACATCCGCCGCACGGACGCGGGCCTCGCCGTGACGTGGTCCGACGCGCACGCGAGCGTCTATCCGTACGCGGACCTGCGCGCGCTCTGCCGCTGCGCCGCCTGCACCGGCGGCCACTAGATGGCGGTGGCCGTCACCGGCGACGCGCGCAAGCGCCGGGCGCTCTACGGCGTCATGCTCTCGGTGTTCCTGGCGGCCATGGAATCTACCGTGGTCGCCACCGCGATGCCGACGGTCGTGGCGAGCCTGGGCGGCGTCCACATCTACTCCTGGGTCTTTTCGGGGTTCTTGCTCACCTCGACGGTCACGATGCCGCTCTGGGGGCGCGTCTCCGATCTCTTTGGCCGCCGCCCCGTCTACCTCGGCGGGCTCGGCATCTTCCTGCTCGGCTCCGCGCTGTCGGGCGCCTCGCAGGACATGGTCCAGCTGATCGGCTTCCGGATGCTGCAGGGCCTCGGCGCGGGCTCGCTCATGACGCTCGGCATGACGATGATCGGGGAGCTGTTCGGGCTCGAGCAGCGCGCGCGCATGCAGGGCTACGTGTCGGGCATGTGGGGGGTGGCCTCGCTGCTGGGGCCGCTGCTCGGGGGCTTGCTGACCGATCTCGGCTCGTGGCGCTGGGTCTTCTACGTCAACCTGCCGTTCGGCGCCGTCGCCATCGCGCTGCTCGCCGGCGCGCTCCCCGACGCGACCGTGCGGCGGCCTCACGCCTTCGACTGGACCGGCGTCGCGCTCTTCACGTCCGGGATCTCGGCGCTGCTCGTCGGCATCCTCGAGGCCGGCCGCATCGGCGTCTGGACGGGCGCGGACGTGCTCGTGCCGCTCGCCCTCGCCGCCGTCGCCCTCGCCGCGTTCGTGCCGGTGGAGCGGCGCGCGGGCGAGCCGATCGTGCCCTTCCGGCTGTTCCGCCACCGCATGGTGCTCGCCGCCGGCGTCAATGGGTTCCTCTCGGGCATGGCGATGTTCGGCGCGATCTCGTTCGTGCCGCTGTTCTTGCAGCACGTCAGCGGGATGTCGGCAACGGCGGCCGGCGTCGTGCTCATGCCGTTCGTGCTGGGCTGGGTGGCCATGTCGATCGTGAGCGCGCGTCTCGTGCTCCGCGTCGGCTACCGCGCGCTGGCCGTCGCCGGCATGACGTGCCTGGCCGTGGCCTTCCTGCTGCTGACGCGCTGGGCGCCCGGTCTCACCCAGACGGTGGCGATGCGGGACGCGCTGCTCGGCGGCATCGGCATGGGGCTGACGTTCGTCCCCATGCTCCTGTCGGTGCAGAGCGCGGTGGCGCGGGCCGACCTCGGCGCCGCGACGTCGCTGACGCAGTTTTTGCGCACGATCGGCGGCGCCGTGGGACTCTCGGTGATGGGGGCGGTGATGGTGCGCCGGCTCGCGAGCGGGTTGCCGATGGCCGAGGCCCTGCACGGTGTGTTCGTGGTGGGCTTCGGCGTCAGCGTGCTCGCGCTCGCCTCCGCGTTCCTCGTGCCGGCGGGACGTGCCCAGGAGCTGGCGCGCCCGGACATGCGCGAGGAGCCGACGCGGGCCGGCGGATAGGAGGGCGGCATGCCAGGCGACGTCCCGTTACTCGATCGCCTCGCCCAGCTGACGCCGGTGCCTGCGGCCGCGGCGGCCTCGCTCGTCGAGCGCCTGGACGAGCCGAACGCCGATCCCGTCATCGGGCCGCTCTTCGGCACCGACGACGAGGGGGACACCGTCGTCAACCCGCTGGTGCCCGCGGTGTTGCAGGCGCTGGCGCAGAAGGACCCTCGGCTTCGCGGCCGAGAACCACGAGTGGGCGCGCGAGTGGCTGGCGGACCCGTTCACGCAGGATGCGCTGCTCGTCCAGCAGTGCGTCGTGCGGCTGCTCTTCGCGCTGCGGGCGATGGCCGACGCGCGCGGGGACGAGCTGACGAAGGCATAGCAATATCGAGGAGCGCCGCGGGTTTCCCGGGGCGCGTGGGAGTGCGAAGCCGCAGGCCGTTCGACGGCCGAGGCGAGCCTGCGATGGCTCGTTGGGGGTCTGGGGGCCATATCGGGGCCCCCAGCCAGGAGGGCTCTCTATGCACATCCACGAGCGCAACACGGAGAAGAAGCGGCTCAACGGCCTGATGCTGAAGTCGCCGATGAAGGTCTATCGCGCGTTCGGCGAGATCGGCAAGGAGGTGTTCGCCGACGGCGCGCTCTCCAAGAAGCATAAGGAGCTGACTGCGCTCGCGGTGGCCGTCTCGCAGAACTGCTTCGACTGAATCGACCATCGCGTCGAGGAGGTCCTCGACCAGGGCGCGACGGACGCCGAGATCGCCGAGACGCTGGATATCGGGGTGCTCATGGGCGGCACCCTGGTCGTCAAGTCGATCCGCCACGCGTTCTCGGTGCTGGAACAGTTCAGAGCAGGGAGGAAATGACCATGGCCTCGAGTCTCGACAAGTACCGCGACATCTTCGACAAGAAGGCGTTCTGCCACCTCGCCACCGTCGGCCGCGACGGCCGACCGCAAATCACTCCGGTGTGGTGCGACTTCGACGGGACCTACGTCCGCATCAACACGGCGCGCGGCCGGGTGAAGGACAGGAATCTCAAGGCGAACCCGGTCGTCGCGCTGTCGGTGCAGGACCCGGACAACCCGTACCGCTACGTGCAGGTGCGCGGGCGCGTCGCCGAGATGACGGAACAGGGCGCCGACGCGCACATCGATGCCCTGGCCAAGAAGTACATGGGCAAGGACAAGTATCCGAACCGCCGGCCCGGGGAAGTGCGCGTGATCGCCAAGATCAAGCCAGAGTCCGTCCAGGGCATGGGGTAGTGCGAGCCGTAGGACGTCGCGGGGCTGGGGCCCCGCCGTCCGAGGCGAGCCTATGATCAAGCGTGCGAGCCGTAGGACGTCGCGGGGCCGCAGTGCGAGCCGTAGCCGAGAGGCGAGGCGAGCCTGTGACCGAATCCCCGCCGTCCGAGGCGAGCCTATGATCAAGCGCGCGTGATCGCCGTCGAGTCGATCGCCAAGTCGTTTGGCGGGCAGGTCCTCTTCCGCGACCTCTCGTGGCGCATCGCGGACCGGGAGAGGATCGGGCTCGTCGGCCCGAACGGCGCCGGCAAGACGACGCTCTGTCGCATCCTGGCCGGCCTCGACGAGCCCGACGCGGGGCGCGTGAGCCGCCCGCGCGCCACCACCGTCGGCTACCTCGCCCAGGAGGCCGCCGCGAGCGGCGAGGGCTCCGTGCTGGCGGAGGCGCTCGCCGGCTTCGCCGACGTCTGGGCGCTGGAGCGCGACATGGAGGAGGTCGCGGCGGTGCTGGCCACGGCGCCGACCGACGCCCTCACCGCGCGCTACGGCGACCTCCAGCACCGCTTCGAGGCGCTCGGTGGCTACCGGCTCGAGAGTCAGGCCAAGGCGATCCTGAGCGGGCTCGGCTTCCGTCCCGACGAGCTGGCGCGGCCGGTCGCCGAGTTCTCGGGCGGCTGGCGGATGCGCGCGGCGCTGGCCCGCCTGCTGCTGCTGGCGCCCTCGCTCCTGCTGCTCGACGAGCCGACGAACCACCTGGACCTCGAGTCGCTCGCCTGGCTGGAGGATTTCCTCGCCGGCTACGCGGGCACCGTCGTCGTCGTCGCCCACGACCGTTACTTCCTCAACCGCATGGTCACCTCGATCGCCGAGCTATCGGCGGCCGGCCTCACGGTCTACCCGGGCGACTATGACGACTACCTCGTCGAGCGCGAGGCGCGCCACGCGCTGCTGGAGGCGCAGGCGCGCAACCAGGCCCGGCGCATCGAGGAGATCGAGCGGTTCATCGAGCGCTTCCGCTACCAGGCGACCAAGGCCCGCCAGGTGCAGAGCCGCGTGAAGATGCTGGCCAAGGTCGAGCGCATCGAGCTGCCCGGCGCCTCGCGGCGGATCCACTTCAAGTTCCCCGAGCCGCCGCGCACGGGCCGGCGCGTGGCGACGCTGACGGGCGTGCACAAGGCCTACGGCGACAACGTCGTCTATGCCGGGGTGGACTTCGCGGTGGAGCGCGGCGAGCGCGTGGCCCTCGTGGGCGAGAACGGCGCGGGCAAGTCCACGCTGCTCAAGGTCCTCGCCGGCGTGCTGCCCTTCGAGCGGGGCGAGCGCGCCCTCGGCGCGCACGTCGCCGTCCATTACTACGCGCAGCACCAGCTCGACGCTCTCACACCGTCCAACACGGTGCTCGACGAGCTCGTCGCCGCCGCGCCGGACCTGGCGCACACGCGGCTGCGCGCGATCCTCGGCGCCTTCCTGTTCTCCGGCGACGCCGTGGACAAGAAGGTGTCCGTGCTCTCGGGCGGCGAGAAGGCGCGCCTGGCACTGGCCAGGATGCTCGTGCGGCCGGCCGCGCTGCTGTGTCTGGACGAGCCCACGAACCACCTCGACCTCGCCTCGCGTGAGGTGCTGGAGGAGGCGCTGGCCGTGTTCCCGGGCACGATCGTGTTCATCTCGCACGACCGCTACTTCATCAATCGCATCGGCACCGAGGTCACTCACGTCGACCACGGCCGCCTGACCCGCTACCTCGGCGGCTACGATGACTACGTCGCGGCGACGACGGCCCCCGCGCCGGTCCCGGCCCCCGCCCGTGCGCCCGCCAAGCCCGCGCCGCGCGACGATCGTCGCGCGGCGCCGCCGCCGCGCAAGCAGAGGGTGAGCGCCGAGGTGCGCGACCTGCGCCGCCGCGTGGAGGAGGTGGAGGCGCGCATCCAGGCCCTGGAGGCGCGGCTGGAGGAGATCGGCGTGGCGCTGGCCGATCCCGCCCTCTACGTCGACGGGGAGCGCGCACGGGCCATCGCCGGCGAGCGCAAGACCGCCGAGGAGCAGATGGCGTGGCTCATGCGCGAGTGGGAGGCGCTGTCCACCGCGCTCGCGGGCCATGACTGAGTTCTACGCCCCCGTCGATCCCGACGAGCTGCGACGCCAGCGCGCGAAGGCGCGCGAGCTGCGGGCCAGCCAGTGGTGGAAGCGCCGCGTGTCCGACGGAGTCTGCTACTACTGCCGGCGCCGCGTCGGAGCGAAGGCGCTCACGATGGATCACCTGGTGCCGCTCGGCCGCGGCGGCACCTCCGTGCGGGGCAACGTCGTGGCCGCCTGCAAGGACTGCAACACGCGCAAGCAGTCGCTCCTGCCGGTGGAATGGCAGGAATACCTCGACCGCCTG
>WNFT01012451.1_pt1 | contig 10646 bp, 8 predicted proteins | sample 5400191 | NCBI WGS metagenome assembly WNFT01 (sample SAMN13153359, study PRJNA577476) | soil metagenome | isolation source: 80 cm saprolite under Madrone tree | place: USA:California | collected 2016-06-14 | reverse complement strand
CTTCCCCCCAACATCCAGAAAAACATTCACCACAAAACCTACGAGGCCGGTCACATGATGTATCTCCGCGACGAAGACCTCTCCAAGCTAAAATCCAACGTCGCCACTTTCCTCGACTCCGCCTCCAAACCCCAATAACATCCACGATGCTGCGTGGGTAACGACCGACCGAGGTGCAGGGCGACTTTACCGTCGCCCTCTTTCGTCTCTATCTCTGCGCCCTCTGCGCCTCTGCGTTAAGCTATCTCTTTGTCTTGCCCGTTTCCGCCCCTGCAAAGCTCGCCCCCATCCCCTGTTTACAACTCGCCAGTAACCAAATGGCATTACCTGTACCCCGCCAACCGCTTCACTCCCTCCCCCTCCCCGTAAAATCAGGGAAGTACCCAGAGGGCAGCAACCGGCCTGGCCTCACGTGCGCCAGGCGCCGTACCCTGCTCCATCGCAATCATTTTTTCAGGGGAGCCATGTCCACAAATTCGCCGACCACCTCACTCATTCAGCGCAGCTTCAACGTGCCGCAACTCATCGGAGCCATGCTGAAAGCCCGCGAGCACGTGAGCGACCTCATCTTTTCCCCCGGCCGCGCGCCGCAGGTCGAAGTCAGCGGCCAGCTCGTCGAACTGAAATTCAAGGGCCTCGAGTGTCTGGTCCCCAGCGACACCGACCAGATCGCCAAATTTCTCCTCGGCAAAAATCAACACGCGGCCCAGACGCTTGAGCAAAGCGGCTCCACCGACCTCTCTTACGGCCTCGAAAACACCGCGCGCTTCCGCGTCAACATCTTCCGCCAGCGCGGCACGTGCGCCATCGTCATGCGCGTCATTCCCGACCGCATCCCGAGTTTCGAGGACCTGAAATTACCTCCCCATCTCCAGGAAATCTGCGGCATTCGCAACGGCATCGTTCTCGTCACCGGCCCCACCGGCTCCGGAAAATCCTCAACCCTCGCCGCCATCATCGACAAAATGAACGAGGAAAAAGCCATCCACATCCTCACCATCGAGGACCCCATCGAATTCCTGCATCGCCACAAAAAGGCCACCATCCACCAGCGCGAACTCCACAGCGACACCCCCACCTTCGCAGCCGCTCTCCGCGGCGCGCTCCGTCAAGCCCCCAAAGTTATTCTCGTCGGCGAAATGCGCGATCGCGAAACCATCGAAATCGCCCTCGAAGCTTCCGAAACCGGCCACCTCGTTCTCTCGACTCTCCACACCATCGACGCCGCCAAAACCGTCGAGCGCATCATTGGCGCCTTCCCGATGGAAGATCAGCAAGGCATGCGCAACCGCCTCGCGAAGGCCTTCCGCTTCATCCTTTCCCAACGCCTCATGCCTCGCAGCGACGGCAACGGCCGCCTCGCCGTCATCGAAATTCTCAAGTCCACTCTTCGCACCCGCGAATATGTCGAAAAGGGCGAGGGCGAAGGCAAGACGCTTCTCGACGCCATGCGCGACGGCAATACCGAAGGCATGCAGTATTTCGACGGCGAAATTGAAAAGCTAATCCGCTCCGGCGCCATCGATTTTGAAACCGGCTTCACCTACGCCACCAACCCCGGCAACCTCCGCCTCGAACTCGCCGATTTCCTCGACGGCCAGGAAAAGCCCAAGCGCGCCTCCAGCCGCGAATCCGAACTCGAACTAACCTCATAGGTCAGCTCAACTCGCGGCGGCCTTCGATCCGTTTTGGAGTGCGGCGGCTCTGCCGCCGCTTTACGCACTCAACCACCTCACCCAAATCACGCGACATCGCGCCCCGCTCACAAACCAACCGCAACCCGTCCATCCACGACCAAACTTCTTCTCTTCACCAGTCACAAGTCACAAGTCACAAGTCACAAGTCACAAGTCACAAGTCACAAGTCACCAATCACCAGTCACCTCTCACCACCCACCTCTCCCCCCTTCTCTTTTCCCACCCACAAACGTATGATGGCCCATCGTTCGTTCCCGGATTGAGACCTCACATTGCCCACAACCTCAGCTCCTGGCATCGCCGAGCCCCCATCCCACCCTCCCTTTCGCAAAGACAAAGGGAAACTCCTGCAAGTCCTCGGCGTCGGCTTCGGCATCGCGGTCGCCGTCGGTAATTCCATCTCGGTCGGCATCGTTCGCACTCCCGGCAGCATCGCCGCAATCCTTCCCAACGCATGGCTCTTCATCGCTGTCTGGATCGGCGGCGCCTTCTACGCCCTCCTCAGCGCCTTCCAACTCGCCGAACTCGGCACCCTGATTCCTTCCAGCGGCGGCCAGTACAACTTTTCCCGCCGCGCTCTCGGCGAATATGCCGGCTTCATCGTCGGCTGGAGCGACTGGATCTCCACCTGCGGTACTACGGGCGCCGTCGGCATCGTCCTCGGCGAATATCTGGCGCATCTCTTCCCGGTGCTCGACGGCATGCTGCGCATCAAAATCACCGGTGTCTCTGTAATCGTAATTTTCGCGCTGCTGCAATGGAAAAGTGTAAACATGGGCAGCAAAGTCCAGAACTTCACCACCATCTTGAAGGGATTGGTTTTCTTCGTCATGGTCGTCGCGTGCTTCACCCTGGGCCGCGGCGCCCACGCGGAAATTCTCACAGCGCCGGCAGTTGCCATCCCGGCAGGAGCAGCACTCGTCACCGCGATGCTTCTCGGCATGCAGGCCACTATCTTCACCTACGACGGCTGGGACGGCGCCATCTACTTCGGCGACGAAATGAAAAATCCCGGGCATTTCATCCCCCGCGCCATCTTCGCCAGCCTCGGCTCGCTCTTCATCATCTACCTGCTCATCAACGCCGCCGTCCTCTACGTTCTTCCGATGAACCAGATCGCCGGCAACGATTTTTCCCTCGGCCTGGCCGCCGAGCGCGTCTTCGGCCACTACGGCGATTTTATTTTTCGCTCCATCATGGTCGTCGCCCTCTTCAGCTCCATCAACGCTCTTCACCTGATGGGCACCCGCGTCATCTACGCAATGAGTCGCGATCGCCTCTTCTTCCACCAGGTGCGTCAACAAGGGCGGCACGCCCACAGTTGCGCTTTTTCTCAGCGCGCTCGTCGGCGTCATCTTCGCCATCGGCAGATTCGAACGCGTCATCGCCATGCTCGCCTTCTTCTTCGTCACCAACTACATGCTCTCCTTCATCTCTCTCTTCATCCTCCGCGCTCGCGATCCCCACGCCGAACGCCCCTACCGCGCCTGGGGCTATCCCTGGACCACCGCCCTCGCCCTCCTCGGCTCCATCGGCTTCTTAATCGAAGCCGTCCGCGAAGACCGCGCCAACAGCTTCCTCACCCTAATCGCCCTGGCCTGCAGCTATCCCGTCTTCCGCATCCTCAAAACAGTCTCCAGTCGCCAGCCCTCCGAACCAGCGTAGCGCCGGCTTCCAGCCGGCAAGCGCATCAAATAAGAGCAGCTTGTTATAATTTGCCGCATGTACCCTCCCAGTTCGACCTACGAGAAAGTGCTCGCGGCTGGAACTCTGCTTCTCTAAACAACTGCGCATTTTTTGTGCACGTCTGGGATAGGAACCCGGCTACCAGGGCAATCGGGAAGGCCAATCAAAACCCCGATGGAGCGTTTTGGCTTCGACTCCTGGTTGTGGTTCTGTGGGTGGGAATTCTCCCGCTTGCCTGTCTTTGGGTCTACCATCATACCCATAGACCCTATAGCTCAGTTGAGAGTTCAAGTCGATGAGAAAAAGTAATTTTGCCCTGAGGTTGCAGCCCAGCTTGTTGGAAGAGTTGCGCAGAATCGCTGATAGGGAAGGCGTAGCCCTAAACCAACTCATTAATGTGGCTGTTGCCGAAAAACTTTCCGCGCTGCGTACCGAAGACAATTTCCGCGAGCGCGTTCGGTCCGCCAATCGTTCCGAAACGATGCGAATCCTGGAAAAAGCAGGAGCCGGAAATCCCTTAATCCCCGGTGATGAGCTTCCTTCCGAAACCAAAGGAATTCGCGCGCAAAAAAGAACCAGCCGCAAGACTCAAAAGCAAAAATAAAGAGGGCGGATTCGCATCCGCCCTCCTAGCTCTTCTCTGCGACCTCTGCGCTCTTACCTCAGCGCCCTCTGCGTTAAATCCTTCTTTGCTTCGTTACTTCCTTACGTCCTTACTTCGTCTTCTTAGCTGACTTTCTCCGCCACAGCCTTAGCCTGCAAAAACAACAGCAAATAATCCTTCCCGCCGGTCTTCGAATCCGTCCCGCTCATGTTGAACCCGCCGAACGGATGCGCGCCTACCATCGCTCCCGTGCACTTCCGGTTCAGGTAAAGGTTCCCCACGTAAAACTCTTCTTCCGCCCGCTTGATTTTTGCTGGATTCTTCGAATATACAGCGCCGGTCAATCCAAACTCTGTGTTATTCGCAATCTCCATCGCATGATCAAAGTTCTTCGCCTTGATCACCGCCAGCACCGGGCCAAACACTTCCTCCTGCGCCAGCCGCGCCTTCGGGTCCACGTCGGCAATAATCGTCGGCTCCACAAAGTAGCCGTCGCCCGCCGCCCGCCCGCCGCCCGTCATCAACCGCCCTTCCTTCTTCCCGACCTCGATGTAATTCAAAATCCCCTTCATCGCCGTTTCGCTCACCACCGGCCCCATGTAATTGTTCGGATCGTCGCTCGGCCCCACCTTGATCTTCTTCGTCCGTTCCACCAGCTTGTTCAGGAACGTGTCGTAAATCTTTTCGCTCACAATCACGCGCGAACACGCCGAGCACTTCTGCCCCTGGTACCCGAACGCCGCCTGCACCGTTCCCTCTACGGCTGAGTCAACATCAGCCTCTTCATCCACCACGATACCGTCCTTGCCGCCCATCTCCAGCACCGTGCGCTTGATCCAGATCTGCCCCGGCGTCGGCTTGTTTGCCAGTTCCGCGATCCGCAAGCCCACTTCCTTCGATCCGGTGAACCCGATGTATCGCGTCTTCGGATGCTGCACGATCACATCACCAATCACCGCCCCGGATCCGGTCAAAAACTGCACCGCTTCCTTCGGTACGCCCGCTTCATGCAATATGTCCACAAACTTCGCCGCAATCGTCGGCGAATCCGCCGCCGGCTTCAACACCACTGAATTGCCCGTCACCAGCGACGCCACCACCAGCCCGGCCATAATCGCCATTGGGAAATTCCAGGGAGGAATCACTGCGCCCACGCCCAGCGGGATATACACCATGTAGTTCCGCTCGCCGCGCATCGGCGTCAGCTTCTGCGGCTCGGCCAGGCGTAGCATCTCCCGCCCGTAAAACTCGCAAAAATCAATCGTCTCGGCAACGTCCGCGTCCGCCTCAATCCAGCTCTTCCCCACTTCGTAACAAACCAGCGCTCCTAACTCGAACTTCCGCTCCCGCACAATCTGCGCAGCCTTGAACAGATACTTCGCCCGCGTCTCCGCCGGCACTTTCTTCCATACGTCAAAATATTTGTTCGCCGCATCCACGGCCTGCGCCGCCTGCTCCTTCGACGCGTCCTGGAACACGCCAATCACTTCCGAAGGCCGCGAAGGGTTCGTCGACTTCTTCTTCCCCGTCGTAATTACCTTCTGCCCAGCAATCCACATCGGGTACTCGTGCCCAAACTCCGCCTTCACCTTAGCCAGCGCCGCTTCCATCTTTTTGCGGTTCTCCGCATTCGAAAAATCAATAAACGGCTCGTTCGTAAATTCCGCCACATGCAATTTCGCTTCCGCAGTCGCCATAACGCTTTCCTCCTGATTCCCCAAGACTCAATTATAGGCGCTACTCAACAACCCCGACAAGCAGCCCCGCCAATCCGCAACGGGGCAGTTTACGATTGGCGGCGATTGATCCAAAAACCGAGTATGACGGTTAGTTTGTTTTCTGCTGTGCAATCCACTTGTCGGTCCGGGCCTCGAGCATGTCCAGGGGCAGGGTTCCGCCATTCAGCATCTCATCATGGAAGGTGCGAATGTCGAACTTGACGCCCAATTCTTTCCGGGCTCGTTCGCGAAGCTCGCGAATCTTCAGCTGGCCAAGCTTGTAGCTGAGCGCCTGCGCCGGCCACGCGATGTAACGGTCGGTTTCGGATTGGATGGTCGGCTCGTCCACGGCTCCCGACTTGCGGAAGAACTCCACAACCTGATCGCGCGTCCAACCTTTGGAGTGGATTCCTGTGTCCACAACCAGCCGCACTGCCCGGAAGAGTTCGGAGGAAAGTCTGCCGTAGTCCGAAACGGGATCCTGGTAGAAGCCAACCTCTTTGCCGAGCTGCTCCGCATAGAGGGCCCAGCCTTCCGTGTAGGCGTTGAAACCCAGTCCGTGGAGTCGAAACTTCGGCAGGCCGCTGAGTTGCTGCTGCACCGAAAGCTGCATGTGGTGGCCCGGAACGCCTTCATGGTAGGCGATCGCTTCGTCGTCGATCAGCGAGCGCTCGGCAAACTTCGAGGTAGCCACTACGACGCGGCCTGGACGCTTGCCGTCGGGAGTTCCGGTGACGTAGTGCGTTGCGGCCGCCGCCTGGAATGCAGGAATGGCCTCGACGGTTACGGGAGATTTGGGCAGTAGAGTGAAGAGATTCGGTAATTTGGGTTCCATCTGAGCAATGTAGTGACGAAAGTCGTCAAGAATCTGGTCCGCGGACGTCGGGATATATTTGGGATTGGTCTTTAGTGACGCGCGAAAGGAAGCGAGGTCCGCGAAGCCTTGTTCCTTGGCAATCGCCAGCATCTCCCCCTGGATGCGCTCGATTTCTCGCAGGCCCAGTTGGTGGATCTCGTCGGGGCTCATGTGCGTGGTGGTGCGGCCGTAAATGTCGTTCTGGTAGCGCTTCTCTCCGTCTGGCAGCGAAGTCACCGCAAGTGTAGTGCGGCCGTGCGGAGCATAGTCCGTGCTCAAGAAAGAAGCAAAGGCCTTGTAGGCGGGAATCACATCGGCATCAACTGCGGCGGTGATCTGCTGCGTAAGCCGCTTCTGGTCTTCCGGAGCAATATCCGCTGGGTATTTCTTTGTTGGAAGCAGGAAGGGATCGGCTTCGATGATGCCCTGGCACTGAACCGGTAGCTTCTCAATCAGGAATCGCACGGGCATCAGGTTGTCTTTCATGCCGGCGCGGAGCACTTCCTGGGTCTGGCTGAGGACGCGAGGAATCTGGTGAAGTCGCGCGCTGTAGTCTTCATAATGCTTCACCGAATCGAAGGGAACGGACAAAGGTAAGTCCGCGAGCGAAGTGTGGATGCCGTTCTGCTGGTTGATCGGCATTTCGTATTCTTTTAGATCGAAGTCTGCGATGCGCTGCTGAAGCACGCGAATCAGAAGGTCGTGGGAAAGTTGATCCTGGTCCGAAAAACCCGTCGTGGGAATGGCTTGCAGGCGGCTGAGGAAAGCCCGATTGGTCTCATTGCGCTGGGCAATGGCGGCAAGCGAATAGTCCGCGAGCTTATCGTTATAGCGGTAGTCACCAAAGGCGGTGGCGCGCTCCGGGAAACTGCGAAGGTCGGATTCGTATTGCTCATCGAAGAGCGCGTTTTGCGCAGCCAGCCGATCAGCAACCGGTTTCAGGTCCTGGGCGAAGAGCGAACCCGCCAGAGTGAGTGAAAAAACAAGAATTTTGTGAAATCGCATGCGTGGCAGACTATCAGAGGTGAGAAGTTGATTCCAAGAAAAAACTGCTGTATTCAAATCGCAAAGCTTTCCTCGCTTGATTTCCCCCCACCAACAGCGATTGACTCCCCCTACCCTTCCACCAAAAACTTGTACTGCTCTTCCGTCAACGGCACCACAGACAATCTCCCAATCCTGACCAGCGGCGAATCCTTGAAAATCTTCTCCTTCTTGATCTCCTCCAACGAAACCGCTTTTGCCAACGCCTTCCCCGCCTTAATCTTCACCACCGGCTTCTTCGGATCCTTCGCATCCACGGACACCACCGTCGCCGTCCCCACCGCGCTTCTCGTATCACCAGTCTCATAAATAATCAGCCGCGCCCCGGGTTTCATCTCCCGCAGATTCTTCACCGCCGTGGGATTCGACACCCCATCCCACTCCGTCTCCCGAACTTTCATCAAATCCGCAAACGAATATTCCGTCGGTTCCGTCTTCAGCAAATAATAGTTCGCCACTGTTCTCTCCTCCTGTAGCGGCCGCCTTCTGAGGCGGGCGCCTTTTGCCGTCCCGCACGTTTCTACAGAGCGGCCGCCTTATTCGAAGCCACGAGATAAGAATTCGATCGAGGACGCATTGTACCGCGATGTCCCTTTGTACGCAGATCAGTCTGGCCGGCCAACCACCTCTTCAACTCCTCAACACTCCGTAGCCTTCCCCGCAACTGGCCGCTCGCTCCAGTACTTTTGGGGGATGCCTCTTCCGCAAATTTCTATTGCTCTACCACCACCCCTAAGGGGTACAATCTCCGCAGAAATTAGGGTTGCCTCGGCTCTGGAGTCCCCCAGGGCAGTTTCGTAAAACTTGATGAGCAGCACGCCCCACTCTCGACGGGCCCACACACGGCCACTCGGCCTCTGCATCGTGCTGTGCCTTTCCGCCTACGCTTCTCTACTCGCATCGCCCTGCCGCGCGCAAGATGCGCCACAGAATACCCAACAAGTTTCCGAAGCCGCGCGCCGGGAAAATGCGCGCAAGGCCGCTCAGCAGAAAAAAGATTCCCACGTTTATACCAACGAAGATCTAAAGCAATCGCAAATCCTGACGCAGCAGGATCGCTCCCGCATCGAAGCCCGGAAAAATAATCCCCCAACAACTCCTGAGAATCCCGCTCAGCCCTCCGTCAACGCCGAAAAGAATTCTGCACCCGAAAGTCTGGGAGAAACAGCCCGCCGTTACCGCCGCCAAAAACTCGAAAATTCTCAAGCCGCCGAAGCCGCGAAGCATCAGCCGCCATCCCGCTTCCCCATGGATCTCTCGCAACCTTCGTTCGCCACTCCCGTGCAACCTGTCGCACCGCGCATCTCGCCAAATTCCCACCCGCGCCAAAGTGCGAAGCCGCTTCCCCGCATTAGCCCATCCCGCCGCGACCCGTTTTCTCGCCAAATATTTTTGCCAGCACTCCCCAGCGAACGCGCGCCTCTCTCACCAAATTTGTCTGCTCCCGCGAAACCATCCACCGCGTTCGCCGATGTCGCGCCTCACTCTCCCAGATCCCGCACCGCGCCGCCAACTGCTGCGCCGAACTTGCTGCTCCCTTCCAGACCAATTCCTGCGACTCCGTCGCTTGTGCCTCGCGCCGCGCCAGTCGCCCCTGCCGTAAATAATCTCAGCACAGCCAACAAAATCCGCATCCAGCCCGGCGATTCCCTCTGGAAACTCGCGCGCCGCCATCTCGGCAGCGGCTCCCGCTGGAACGAACTCCTCACCTCCAATCCCAACATTTCCGATCCAAATCACATCCAACCCGGTACCCTGCTGGTTGTCCCCACAACCGAACTCCATCCCCGCGTGCTGCCCTCAAGCATCACCATCCGCAGCGGCGATTCTCTCTGGAAGCTCGCCGCTTCCTACTTCACCACCGCCACCGCCTGGTCCTGCATCGCCCAGGCCAATCCCCAATTGCACAATGCCAACCGCCTCCGCCCCGGCCAAATCCTCATCCTTCCAGCTTCCTGCGCGCGCCCTTAAACGAAACTTCCCCACCCCTGCTTCCATTTCCCCGCCAACTTTCGCCCATCCGGTATTTACCTGAGGTGTTAATAAGGCGTGCGCTTGATTGAGAACTCGGGATTCTCTTGCTATTTCTCATTAGATTTCAGGTGTTTCACGCAGCGGGCGTGGCGGCACACGCAGTCCACACAAGCCGCCTCCGCCAGCAAGGGCGCTCGTCCGCCACGACCGCCCGATGGAGATCGCTCACGTGTTCCATTTGCTCAAATTCAAATCCTCCGTCGCCTGCATTCGGCAACGATCCCCTCGTGAACCACTCTGATGGAGTCCGAATGCAAGGTGCCGATCAAATCCGAACGTGACATCGTCTTGGCCCGGCAAAAAGGCCGCGCCCTGGCGAGAGATTTCGGATTCTCCATTAGCGACGCAACCTTGATCGCCACCGCCATTTCGGAACTTGCGCGAAATATCGTCGCTTATGCAAAAGAGGGCATGATCACAATGAACGTTATCTATACTTCCAAACGCGAGGGTCTCCTCATCGTCGCGTCCGATGAGGGTCCCGGAATTGCCGACATTCCGCGCGCATTGCGCGACGGTTTCTCCACTTCAGGCAGCCTGGGAATTGGTTTGCCCGGCGTGCGTCGCCTGATGGACGAGTTCGATATCAGTTCGCAGCCAGACGTAGGAACGATTGTGACGGTGACAAAATGGAAACCCTAGACCATCCCCTTGTCGAATACGGTGTTGCCAATCTCACGCTTCCCGGTGAAGGCAGCTCCGGCGATATCCACGTGCTCAGCAGCCGCCCCGGCGGCCTTCTGGTCGCCGCCATTGACGGCATCGGCCACGGCGAAGAAGCCGCCACCGCCGCGAAAACCGCCGCTTCCATTTTGAAGGACGGCGCCGACAAGCCGATCATCTCGCTCGTCGAGGAATGCCATCGCTCGTTGCAGTCCACTCGTGGTGTCGTTCTCAGCGCTGCTTCGATTGATTTCGATCACGGCATGATGACCTGGCTCGGCGTCGGCAATGTTGTGGGAGCGCTCGCGCGGGTCGTCCCCCGCGGGTCGAATTTTCCGGAAAT
>WNFT01008838.1_pt1 | contig 10651 bp, 7 predicted proteins | sample 5400191 | NCBI WGS metagenome assembly WNFT01 (sample SAMN13153359, study PRJNA577476) | soil metagenome | isolation source: 80 cm saprolite under Madrone tree | place: USA:California | collected 2016-06-14 | reverse complement strand
CGTTGCGCGCAGCTACCGCGCGTCGCCTTGCGGCTCGCGTCACTCTCAAGCCGGATGCGGCGCCTCGCGAACCAGATGGATCTCCGCCTGGGTGCCGCGACCGGTGTCGACGAGCGCGAGGCTGCCGCCGTGTGCCTCGACGATCGCGCGCGCGACGTACAGGCCCATTCCGAGACCGTCCATCTTCTCCGTGAACAGCGGCTCGAAGAGGTGACTCCGGGCGGACGACGAAAGACCGGGTCCCTGATCCCGTACCGACAGATGCACTTCCGAGTCGGCCGTGGCGAGCTCGACGCCCACATTGCTTCCGGGCGATGCGCTGACGGCGTGCGGAGGCGGTGGAGTGTCGTCGCTGCCGCCGTCAAGGCACCGACGTCCCTCGGTACCGTATCGGCGTCGGCGCGACCACAACCGCCAGCCCTTCTCGATGTCCGAAATCGGTCGTGGGTTCCGCCAGCGACACTGGGGGTGCCGTCGCCGGAAGCGCGCCTACTTCCGGCGATGGCGCTCGTCACTGCGAGGTGCGATCGACACTCCTCACGAGCTCGTCGCCCATCTACCTGGCTCTGTCAGGTCATCACCGACTGCGCCCGGACAACGGACGCCTCACCCGCATCGATGCCCGCTGCGGCGCACGGGTCAGCCGGGCTCGTCGCGAAGCCGTCGGCAGGGTCATGTCGCGGGTCACGAAGGGCGGCATCCGCTGGGTGTCGGGTGGCACCCGTCGTCGCTGCGCGGCAGCTCGGGCGGGGCGCCGAGCGGCGTGTAGGCCATGACCCCGGCGGGGTTCCCCGACTGCGAGTTGCCGATGCCGAAGAAGATCGTGTTCCCCACCGTCGTGATGCCCGAGTCGCTGTTGGTGGGCAGCGCGATGGTCCGGATCAGCTGCCCCGTGGCGGCATCGCGGATCTGAATCTGCGGGGTGATGCCGAGGGGCACGAAGGTCATGCCGCCGGCGACGGTCGTCGGGCCGAAGGCCTGCGACGCGTCCGCCTGCCAGGCGACCGTCCCGGTCGCGGCGTCGAAGGCGTGCATGCTCGGCTCCTGGAACGGCTGGTCGGCGGGGTTGAGCGGCTGGCAGAGGATGTTCCCGTTTGCCTCGAAGCGGCCGAAGTCGCCGAGCGCGGTCGCACCGTAGACCCGCGCGCCGTCGTACGCGGAGGTCGCGATGAAGCCGCCGGCGAAGCCGCCGAAGACGACGTTGGTCGCCCAGCGGAGCGCGCCCGTCTCCGGATCCAGCGAGTAGCAGTAGCCGTCCTTGGCGCAGATGCCGAGGAAGATCGGCGTGCCGTCGGGGGCCGTACCGAGGTTCGCCGTCGCGCCGAAGTCCCAGTCGCACATCGGGTCGTTCCCGCGCGGCGGGAAGAAGACCCACTTGATCGTCCCGTCCGCGATGTTGAGCGCGAGCACGCGCTCGTTGTAGGGCGGCGGGCTCTCGAAATGACAGTCCGCGACCGCCACGATCGCAACGTTGTCGTGCTCGATGATGGTCGGCGACGTCCACACCCCGCCGCAGCCGTCGTTCAGGATCGTGCCGTTCGCGTCGACGTCGAGCTCGCGGACCCAGGCGGGATTGCCGGTATGGACGTCGGCGGCGATGACCCGACCACGGTAGCCGTCCTGCCCGTCGGCGGTCGTGCTGAAGAGGACCTTGTTCCCCACCACGGCGGGCGAGGAGAAGATGCGCGTGCCGTCGTTGTCGGGGTCGGGCGGCAGCTCGGGCCGTCCGGTGTAGGCGTGCTTCCAGTAGAGCGAGCCGTCGGTCGCGCGCAGCGCGTAGAGCGTGTAGCCGCCGCCGAAGATCACCAGGTCCGGGCGCGCCCCGGCGGCGGGCAGGAAGTACGCACCCGAGGTGATGACCCCGCCGTCGCTGGTGAGGTCGCCGGGCTGGCGGTTGCCGGGCTGCGGATGGATCGCCAGCTGGGGATCGATCGTGAAGTGCCAGCGCTCCTGCCCGCTGACCGCGTCGAGGGCGTAGAAGTTGCCGTCCCAGGAGCCGACGTAGAGGGCCCCGTTCACGACGATCGGGTTCGCGGTGACGGCGTCGCCGGTCGGGAAGAACCACGCCTGAGCGAGGCCGAGGACGCTCGTCGGATCGAGCGTCGTCCGGCCGTTGAAGGTGCGATGCAGGTCGTGCCCGTAGGAGGGCCAGTCACGTCCATCCGTGGGCGCACCCAGGAGGGCAGCGGCGGTCCGGGGACGGAGCGCGCCGCCGGCGAGCGCGCCGACGATCACGATGACGACCGTTGCCCGGGCCAGATGGTCTTCGCGCATGGCACCCGAGCGAATGCACACTCGCGCGCCGACGCGTCAAGACGACTTTCCGGTATGCCGAGGTCGGCATCAGGTGAGATGTGTGACCATGGGTTGCGCGCACCGCGCCCGTGCCGACTCCCCGCTTCATTGCGCGCCGCCTCCCCTGAGTCCGTTGGGCGGCGTAACCCCCGATCATCCCGTCAAAACCCGGAAAGCCCAGCGTTGCACGGCGACCTTTTGATGTACCGTGTCCGTCACGAAACATCTACCTTGGAAGGCTCGCGAGAGAGCCGTGGGGAGAATGATGATGCCGACCGTCCGCCGCTACCTGCCGCGGGTGCTCGCTGCGCTCGCGCTGCTGCTCCGACCGCACGCATCGGCGCGCGCCTTCGACGTCGTGCTCAACGCGCAGGGCGAGTTCATGGATGCGTATCTCGTGAACGGGCAGGCGTTCCCGCCCAAGGTCGTCTTCATCGACCCGGACCCGGCGGACCCCGACAGCCTGAGCAGCCCGCCCCCGCGCGTCGGCCGGCACGTGAATGGCAAGCTCTGCTTCTTCCCGCGCGGCGTCGGACACAATGGCGACTTCGTCATCGCCGACGACACCTACCGCGAAGCCTGCCTCGACCGGAATCCGCCACAAGCGCGCTGCAGCGTCACCTCGCGTGGCAGCCGCTTCTACGTCGGGATGGACCCGGACGGCTGGGGTGTCTTCAATGCCGACGGGACCTGGAATAGGCAGCACATCCATACGCCGTGGAACTACCCCGCGGAGCCGCAGCCGCAGGGAACGATCGACCCTCAGGGATGTGTGTTCGACCGGCGGGGAAACCTGTTCGGGAATGACGTCGGCAGCGGCGACCCGATCAACATGGACCCGAGTCAGCGGGGCAGCCTGATCGTCTTCTTCCCGGGCCCGCGACACCAGTACGATTCCTACTGTTTTCTCGCCAAGGATCTCTCGCAGGCCGGCATGCCCGCGATGGACGGGGTGGGCAACATCTACCTGGCGGAAACGGGGATGGGACGAATGTGGAAATTCTCGCCTCCCTTCCCGGCGAGCGCGGCGGACTGCGACAACCCCGACCATCTCGTCACGACGCCGCCCACGAAGACGGTCTTCCCCACTCCCGGTGCGTTGACACCGGCGGCGATCGTGCGCGTCCCCGGCACCGACCACTGGTATGTCGACAGCGTCCTCCTGCCCGGGATACCCGGCCAGGGTGGAGGACTCATCAACGAGTACGATGCGAACGGTCTGCTGGTCCGCAACATCGTCCCGAGCAACCTGCTCCTGAACCCGCTTGGCATGGACGTCGGCTCGGACGGCACGCTCTACTACGCGGAGCTGAACCTCAACAGCGATACGTCGACCGGGTGCGGCCGCGTATCGATGGTCCGCTTCGTCAACGGCATTCCGCAGCCTCCGCAGGTGCTGGGCCAGAGCCTCAGCTTTCCGGACGGGGTGACGGTGGTGGACTCCGCGCAGATCGGAGTGGATTTCATGAAGTTGCCCGTCGCCGTCGAACCCGATCCGTCGACCTGCAACGGATCGGGGTGACGGCGAACCTACGCGTCGTCACGGTGCGCTGAGGGCGGCGGCGCGGCGGTGGGCCGGGGGGTGGGCGCGCGGGCTCCCGGTCCTCGGCCCACGCGCGACTCGTTGGTCGCAACGTCCCCCCGAAGGGCCGCAGGCGCGCGCGGGGCCTGCGGGGGTCGCCCGCGCACCCACCCCCCGGCCCACCGTTGCGCGCAGCTACCGCGCGTCGCCTTGCGCGCTCGCGTGGATATGCTCTTTTCCGGCCATGGCGAACGACGCCGACGAGGGCCGGGCGCTCGAGGTGGAGGCGCGCCTGTTCGCGCGCTACCTGGTCGGCCGGCCGCCGCCGGCCGAGCTGGTCGAGCGCTACCGCGCCGCGAACGCGGCCATCTTCACGGAGCCCGTCGCCCGGGAGGACGCGGCGCTGGTCGCCTTCGCGCGCCGCCATCCGTGGAGCGTGTCGCTGCTCGACGCGGCCTCGGGCTTGCTCAGGCCGGGGAGCCTGTTGCGCAACAAGATCCTGCTCATGGCGGCCATCCTGGAGACCTCGCCTGCGTTTGCCGACGAGTTCCTGCCCCGCGATGCACGTCCCCTGCGCCTGCTCCTCGCTCTCGTCGCGCACGGCACGGTGGCCGTCGCCCGCGCGGCGCTCGGCGCCGTCGTGTATGCGGCCGCCGTCCGCTCCCGCGTATGACCGACGTCCTCATCGTCGGCTCGGGTCCGGGGGGCGTGAACGCCGCCGCGCCGCTGGTCGCGGCCGGACGGCAGGTCGTCCTCCTCGACTACGGCAACCAGGACCGCCGCTACGCCGCGCTCATTCCGCACCAGCCCTTCTCCGAGGTCCGGCGGACCGATGCCCAGCAGCACCGCTACTTTCTCGGCGACCACTTCGAGGGCATCCCGCTCGGGCCGGTGCGCGTGGGCGCGCAGCTCACGCCGCCGCGCCTGCACATCCTGGCCGACGCGGCCGAGCGCATGCCCGTCCACACGGACGGCTTCGCGGCCTCCATGAGCCTCGCGCGCGGCGGGCTCGGCGCGGGCTGGAGCGCCGGCGTCTTCCCGTTCACCGACGACGAGCTCCGCGACATGGGCCTCGGGCTCGACGAGCTCCGGCCGCACTACGATGCGGTCACGGAGCGCATCGGCGTGTGCGGCGCGGGGGACGACCTGGAGGCGTTCCTGCCGCCGAGCCCGTCGATGATGCCCCCGCTCGAGCTCGACTCGAACGCCGAGGTCGTCCTCACCCGCTACCAGCGCCGGCGCGCGGCGCTCAACGCGGCCGCCTTCTTCCTCGGCCGCACGCGCCTCGCCGCCTGCACCGAGCGGCACCGCGAGCGCGGCCCGTACGCCTACCTCGACCTCGACTACTGGGCCGACCCGGACCGGAGCGTCTACCGGCCGCAGTGGACGCTCGAGGAGCTCCAGCGCGCGCCGAACTTCACGTATCTCGACCGCCGCTTCGTCCGCACCTTCAGCGAGGACGAGCGCGGCGTGCGGGTCCACGCGACGCGCGCCGACACCGGCGAGGAGGAGACGCACGAGGGCGCCGCGCTCGTCCTGGCCGGCGGGACGCTCGGGACGGCGCGCATCGTCCTCGCCTCGCTCGGGGCGTACGATCGGCCCGTGCCAATACTCTGCAACGCCTACGCCTACGTGCCGACGCTGAACCTCGGCATGCTCCGGCGCGCGGCGCGCGACCGGCGCTCGAGCCTGGCGCAGCTGACCGCCGTCCTGCGCGTCCCGGGCACGCCGGGGCGGATCGTGCAGGCGCAGCTCTTCTCGTACCGCTCGCTGCTGACCTTCAAGCTGATGAAGGAGTCACCGCTCGCCTACCGCGAGGGGCTCCGCGTGCTGCGCGTGCTGATCCCGAAGTTCGCCATCCTGGGCATCCATCACGAGGACCGGCCCGCGGCGGGGAAGGCCTGCGTGCTGCGCCGCGGCGGCGGCCCGGACCGCCTCGAGATCACGTACCGGCCGAGCGAGGACGAGACGCGCCGCCAGCAGGCCGACGAGCGCGTGCTGCTGCGCTGCTTCCGGCAGCTCGGGTGCCTGCCGCTCCGGACGATCCGCCCCGGGCACGGCTCGAGCCTCCACTACGCGGGCACCTTTCCGATCCTGCCGGAGGGCGGGCCGCTCACCTGCGACCGGGACGGCCGGCTGCGCGCCACGCGGGCCGTCTACCTCGCCGACGGCTCGATCTTCCCGTGGATCCCGCCGAAGGGCCTCACCTTCAACCTGATGGCGAACGCCGACCGCGTCGGGACGCTGCTCGCGAGGCGGCGCGCGTGAGCACACGGGCCGTCGTCCTGACCGGCGCCTCGGGCCTGGTCGGTCGTGCGCTCTCGGCCCACCTCGCCGCGCGCGGGTGGGAGGTTCGGGCGCTCGTCCGCGACCCGGCGGCCTTCGGCCCGCCGCCGGCCGGCGTCCGCGTCGGCCGCTGCGATCTGCCCGACACGCTCGACGAAGCGCTGCTCGCGGGCGCGGACGCCGTGGTGCACGCGGCCTACGCGACCCGCGAGAGGGACCGCGAGCGCGCCCGCCGGGTGAACGAGGACGGCACGCGCCGGCTCCTCGAGGCGTCGCGGCGGGCCCGGGTGCCGCGCTTCGTCTTCGTCTCGACCGTCGCCGCTCACCCCGAGGCGCCGAACTACTACGCGCGCAGCAAGTACGCCCTCGAGAGCCTCTGCGACCCGGGCCGCGACCTGGTCGTGCGCCCCGGCCTCGTGCTCGCGCGCGAGGGGCACGGCATCTTCCACCTGATGCGCGACCTGGCGCGGCGCATGCACGTGATCCCGCTCTTCGGCGGCGGGCGCCAGCCGCTCCAGACCGTCCACCGGGATGACCTCTGCGAGGCGGTCGCGCGCGCGCTCGAGCGCCAGCTGACGGGCGCCGTGAACGTCGCGGAGCCCGCCCCGCTCTCCCTGGCGGCGTTCTTGCGCGCGATGGTGGCGCGCCTCGGGGTGCGCTGCGTCTTCCTGCCGCTGCCGTTCGCACCCGTGCTGGCGGCGCTCCGGGGGGCGGAGGCGCTCGGCGTGCCGCTCCCCGTCCGCTCCGAGAGCCTGCTCGCCATCAAAGGGCTCCGCCGAGTGCCGGTGGCGGAGGATCTCCGACGGCTGGATCTGTCCGTGCGCTCGGCCGAGGAGAGCCTGGCGGACGTGCTGTAGGCTCTCTCAGCCCGGCGCGAGCCGGTTTCCGTACCAGAGGTCGTAGAAGCGGCGGTACTCTCCGCTCTTGACGGCGCGCCACCAGGCTTCGTGGGTCCGATACCACTCGATGGTCGCGTCGAGGCTCTCCTCGAAGGAGTGCGCCGGCGCCCAGCCCATCTCACGGCGAAGCTTCGCGGCATCGAGTGCGTAGCGCCAATCGTGCCCGGGGCGGTCGGCGACCGGCCGGATGAGCGTCTCGGCCTTGCCCATGCGGCGAAGGATCTCGCGGGTGAGGTCGCGGTTCGCGCGCTCGTTGTTGGCGCCGATGTTGTACACCTCTCCGCCGCGCCCCCTGCGTAGCACGGCGTCGAGGGCCGCGCAGTGATCCTCCACGTAGATCCAGTCGCGCACGTTCGAGCCGTCGCCGTAGAGGGGCAAGGGCTCGTTCGCAAAGGCGCTGGTGATGAACAGCGGCAGGACCTTCTCCGGGAACTGATAGGGCCCGAAGTTGTTCGAGCAGCGCGTGATGACCGCGTCGATGCCGTAAGTCCTCACGTAGGACAGGACGAGCAGGTCGGCGGCCGCCTTGCTGGCCGCATACGGGCTCGAGGGGCGGAGTGGCGACTCCTCGGTGAACCGCCCCTCCGGGCCGAGGCTGCCGTACACCTCGTCGGTCGAGATGTGGAGGAAGCGCTTCACCCCGAAGCGCCGCGCCCCCTCGAGCAGGGTCTGCGTGCCGAGGACGTTGGTGCGCAGGAACACCGCGGAGTCCTCGATGCTGCGGTCGACGTGGCTCTCCGCCGCGAAGTGAACGATCGCGTCGACGCCCCGCTCGAGGAGCCGGAACACGCCTTCGCGGTCGGTGACGTCGCCGTGGACGAAGTGGTGCCGCGCCTCCGACCGCACCGGCTCCAGGTTGGCGAGGTTCCCCGCGTAGGTGAGGGCGTCGAGCGTCGTCACCTCGACGCTCGGGTCGGTGGCGATCTCGTAGCGTACGAAGGTGGAGCCGATGAAGCCGGCGCCGCCCGTCACCAGGAGCTTCATCGGAGGCTCTCGACGTCCGGGGTCGAGCGAGACGGGCAGATTAGCTTTCACGGGCACGTTTGGGAGCACCTGAGAGGCTTGTTTAACCTCCCGCTGGCGGTAGCTTCAAGCTGACGAGGAAAATGTGGTCCGGGCGGGAGATCCTAGCCGTCGGTGCACTCGGCCCCGAGCTTCACCTCGATCGTCCTGACGGCGTCGTCGTACCCGGTGCCTACGGCGACGTGCCGTCCCTGCGCGGCGATCGCGGTGATGCGGTTGCTCCCGAGCTGGAGGAAGCGGTTGAGGTCGCGAGCGCCCAGCTCGTTCCCCTCCGTGTCGTAGACCGTCAGCACGGACGTCAGGTTGTTGAACGTTCCGTACCAGCCGTCGCCGACCAGCACCGGCTCGCACTCTCCGGTGTTGACCCGGAGCGAGGGCGACACTTCGGCGGAGAAGCGCTTCGCCTCGACGCGTTGCCTGAGGTCGTAGACGCCGAGCCGCTGGTCCGCCGAGGCGAGAACGAGCTGCCCCTGCCCGTCCGTTCCTGCGCCCGTCCAGCTGCCCTTCGGCAGCCACGCGCCATCGGGGTCGGTCGTCCGCAGGTCGCCGGTCGTCGGGTCGACCGCCCACCAGTGCGCACCGACCCTGACCGCGCAGTCGAGGCCGATGCGGCCCGCGAACGCTGGCGCGGGTCCCAGCTTCGCCCGCGAAGGGACGTCGAACGCGACGTACTGGCCCACGTGCCCGAGGAGGAGATGGAGCCGCGTGCCTCCGCCGTCGAGGCGCTCGACGCTGGACCCGGCTGGTAGATCGGTGTCGAAGGTCCAGTCGCGGAAGCCGACCTTGAACCAGCTCCCTGCGAGCCAGTCGGGAACCCCAGTGCCGTCCGTCGAGCCGGCCGCGGAGAGGTGGAGGGGGACGAACCCGGGGCGGTAGGTCGCGACTTGCTTCAAGCCCGGGCAGTGCCAGGGGGTCCGCACCTGCACGCCCGGGCTAGCGCTGAGCGGGGTCGCGAAGGTGCTCACGGTTCCCCCGGCGCGCTCGAGGCGGCCGATCATCCAGCGCTCCCACTGCGTCGGGCGCTCGAAGTGCCAGATCACCGTCGGCGGCTGAGCCGCATCGAGCCGCCCGTGCAGGTAGGACGCGAAGTCCGTCCTGGTGCCGTCGTAGAAGGCACCGTAGTCGGCCGGTTGGTGATTGAAGTTCGTCAACACCGCGTAGAACTCGAGGAAGTTGCGCGGACGCCCGGCGCTGAGCGCCGCCAGCTCGCCGTAGAGCGGCAGTCCCCCGGGGATGGTCGGGTTCTCCCGCTCGATGTCGTTCTCGAAGAGCACGACGAAGCGGTTCGACGCGATCTCGGTCTGCCACTGGTAGCCGGCGTAGAGACAGCGCTTGCACGTGAGGCCCTCGTTGAAGCCGCTCTCGCCGAAGGGGATGGGCTGCCCATGCCGCTCCTCGAGCGCCGCGTTCAGGAGCGCCACGGTGGCGAACGACCAGAGCCCGAGCGCGACGAGGAGGCCGGCCGCGAGCGCGCCCGCCGCTCGCGGTGCCGCGCGCGCTGGCCGCGAGCACAGGGCCGCGTGGAGGCCATGGGCCGCGAGCGCGCACCAGCCGAGATCCAGGACGAGGAGCCGGCGGGCGCTCGAGATGCCCAGCACAGGGATCGCCAGGCCCAGCCCCGCGAGCAGAAGCCAGAGCCACTCGCGCCTGATCTGCCACAGCGCCACTGCCAGGCCGACCAGGCCGAGGAGTGCCACCGGCGCCAGGCAGAGGCCCCCGGACTGCGGCTGCCAGTGGAACCAGATCGGCGGCGTCTCCCACCCTGCCCGCTCCCGCAGGAGATAGCGCGCGAGCGTCCGGGGGAGCTCGACGGCGATCGGCCCCGCATTCTTGCTGATCAGGTCGGCGAGGCTCCTCTCTCCGCGGTTGCCGGCGTAGCCGGTGTAGACCGGCCAGACGATCGCCACGATTCCGGGCGAACGCGCCCACAGGTAGATGAGGGCCAGCGTGGCGAACGACGCGACCAGCACACGCACGGCCCCGCCGAGCGAGGCCCGTCCGTGCTGCATTCCCGCCACCAGCGCCGCGAATCCGAGCGGAATGGCGGCCCGCCCGGCGTAGTAGTTGTAGAAGCTCCCCCACACGCACACGGCGCCCAGCATGGCGAGCAGCGCGCTGCGGCGCTTGCCGGCGACGTAGCTCACGAGCAGCACGAGCAGCACGTGCGTCACGCTCGCGATGTAGAGCCCCCCGTGCCGCGACCAGACGATCTGGAGCGGTGAGACGGCGACCAGGCTCGCGAACAGTAGCCCGAAGGTCGGCGAGTGCGCCGTACGCCCGAGCACCCAGGCGAGCAGCACCGCCGTGACGCCGTAGAACGCGCCCACCAGCACGGGAAGGTGGGAGGACGGCCCGAACGCGAGCTGGAACAGGACCGCGACCGGCATGACCGTCGCGGACTCGTGCGTCCAGGAGACCTGATACGTGGTGAGGAGCCGGGTCCATTGCGCCCAGAGACCGCCCTGCCCCAGCGCCTTGGCGACGTAGAGGGGTGTGGTCTGGGAGAACCAATAGGGGGCCGTGAGCCCCGAGCGCCACCACAGGACGCGCGTCAGCAGGCCCCCCGCCAGCACGAGCCCGAGCAGCATGCGCTCCCGCGCGCCGCCGAGCGGCGCGCCGTCCGGCG
>WNFT01006046.1_pt1 | contig 10651 bp, 7 predicted proteins | sample 5400191 | NCBI WGS metagenome assembly WNFT01 (sample SAMN13153359, study PRJNA577476) | soil metagenome | isolation source: 80 cm saprolite under Madrone tree | place: USA:California | collected 2016-06-14 | reverse complement strand
TCTCCCGCTCACTCGAGGATCTGGCCGACGCCGCCCAGCAAGAGGGGGAAGGGGCGCTCAAGCCGGAGGGGATGGAGGCGCTCGAAGAGGTTCGCGCCCGCTCGCTCGCGTGGATCGAGGTTGAGCGCGCCCTGCGGTCGGTCGTGGCGCTGGAGGAGAAGGGATGCGCTTTCTTTGTCGACCGCGACGACCGCGGGGTGCCGAGGCTGAACCGGCGTCCCGTGCGCGTGGGGGGCGCGCTCCGCGCGAGCCTCTTCTCGATCTGTGACCGGGTGCTGCTCACCTCCGCGACGCTCGCCGTAGGCTCGGACTTCGATCCCTTGCTCGAGGCGCTCGGTTTGGGCGGGAGCGGGGTCCGCACGGCCTCCCTCCCGTCCCCCTTTCCGCTCGAGCGCCAGGTCTTCTCGGCGGTCTGGGACGGAAGCGGACCCAACGATCCGCGCTACGCCGAACGGCTCGCCGGGCTCATCGTGTCGCTCGCGACGCGCCTTCGCCGGAACATGCTCGTGCTCCTCACGTCCTACCAGATGCTGGACCAGGTCGAGGAGCACTGCGCGGGCCCGCTCGCGCGCGAACGAATTCCGCTCCTGCGCCAGAGTCCGGGCGAGGCCGCGGCGCCACTCGCGGCGGAGTTTCGGGCCGCGGAGGGCACGGTGCTCCTGGGCACGGCCTCCTTCTGGGAAGGAGTCGATTTCCCGGGAGCGTCGCTCGAGTTGCTCCTGATCGCCCGGCTTCCCTTCGCGGTGCCCACCGATCCGCTCCTTACGGCGCGATCCGAAGAGATCCAAGCCCAGGGAGGGGATCCGTTCCGGGAGCTGGCGCTTCCGGAGGCGATCCTTCGCTTCCGCCAGGGAATCGGACGTCTCATCCGCACCGCGCAGGACCGCGGAGCCGTCATTGTCGCGGATCCGCGCCTTGCCCGATCGTCGTACGGGAAGCGCTTCGCGGCCACGCTCCCTTCTCCTCCCTTCGTGACCTCCTCCTCGTCGGAGCTTCTCGCGAGGGTGGGCGCCTGGTTCTCGCGCGAGATGGAGCGCGCGGACGACGGCGCTGATCCCACGGAGCGGGAGGTGCCGTGCCGAGCCTGACCGTGAAGCCAGCCGCCAAGGGCAGGGTCGCGATCGGCGGCTCCCCGCTCCGCTTCGAGGATCTGCGCGCCGTCGCCGCGGGCGCGCGCGTCTCGCTCTCGCCCGAAGTTCCGGGGCGCCTCGCGCCCTCGCGCGCTCTGATCGAGCGCGTGCTGAAGCAGGGGCGCACCGTCTACGGCGTCAACACGGGATTCGGCCAGCTCAAGTCGGTGCGCGTCTCCGATGAGGACGTGGAACATCTGCAGCTCAACCTGATCCGGAGCCACGCCGCGGGCGCGGGGCCCGAGCTGGAGCCGCGCGCGGTCCGCCTCATGCTTGCCCTCCGCGCGCATTCGCTCGCGCTCGGGTACAGCGGCGTGCGGCTCACCCTTCTCGAGCACATCGTGCGCATGATCGAAGCCGAGATCCTTCCCATCGTCCCCAGCCGCGGCTCGCTCGGCGCGAGCGGCGATCTGATCCCGCTCGCGCACCTGGCGCTGGGTCTGATCGGGGAGGGGGACGTGCGGGTCGAGGGGAGGGTCGGGCCCGCGGCCGACCTCATGCGCGGGAACGGCATGGCTCCCCTCACGCTCCAGGCCAAGGAGGGACTGGCGCTCATCAACGGCACGCAGGGAATGACCTCGGTCGGAGCGCTGGCCCTGATCGAGGGCGCCGAAGTGCTTCGCGCCGCCCACCTCGCGTGCGCGCTGTCGGTCGATGCCGCGCGAGGAAGCGTGAAACCCTTCGATCCCCGCGTGCACGCGATCCGCCCGCATCCGGGACAGAGGGATTCGGCCGCGGCACTCTGGGGGCTCCTCCGGGAGAGCGGGATCACGGACTCGCACCGGGACTGCGGCAAGGTGCAGGATCCCTACTCGCTGCGCTGCGCTCCGCAAGTATTGGGCGCTTCCATCGAAGCTTTCCGGCACGCGCGGGAGACGCTGGTGACCGAGGTGAACAGCGTGAGCGACAACCCTCTCTGCTTCGCCGATACAGGGGAGGTGATCTCGGCCGGAAATTTCCACGGCGAGCCCGTGGCTCAGAAGCTCGACTTCCTCGCGATCGGCATGGCCGAGGTGGGCTCGATCTCCGAGAGGCGCACGTTCCTGCTCCTCGACAGCTCGAAGAGCGGCCTTCCGGCCTTCCTGGTCGAAGGCGCGGGCGTGCAGAGCGGGCTGATGATCGTGCAGTACCTCCAGGCGGCGCTCGTTTCCGAGAACCGGATGCTCGCGCAGCCCGCGAGTGTCGATTCCATCCCGACCTCGGCGGGCCAGGAGGACCACGTCAGCATGGGCATGCACGCCGCGGTCAAGGCGCTCTCGCTGGTGCGGAACGTGCGTCGGATCGTGGCCGCGGAGCTTCTCTGCGCCGCGCAGGGCATCCACCTCCTCCGGCCGCTCCGCTCCAGCGAGCGATTGGAGCGTGCCATCGCGGGGCTGCGCGAGATCGTGCCCCCGCTCGCAGAGGATCGGCGGCAGGACCGGGACCTGGACGCGCTCGACCAGTGGATCGCTTCGGGCGCGGGGGCCGACCTCGCGGCCGTGGAGGCGTTTTGAGCGCGCGCGGCGATGTGATGACGGGAACGCCGCCGCGCGAGGCCGTGCGCGCGCCGCGAGGGCAGAACCGCTCGTGCAAGGGTTGGCACCAGGAAGGCGCCCTCCGCATGCTCATGAACAACCTCGATCCCGAGGTGGCGGAGCGGTGGCAGGATCTCGTGGTCTACGGGGGCACCGGAAAGGCCGCGCGGAGCTGGGACGCGTTTCACGCCATCGTCCGCTCGCTTCGCGGGCTCGAGGCGGACGAGACGCTCCTCGTGCAGTCGGGAAAGCCGGTCGGGATCGCGAAGACGCATCCCGACGCTCCGCGCGTCCTCATCGCGAACTCACTCCTGGTGCCCGCGTGGGCGAACTGGGACGAGTTCCGCCGGCTCGAGGCGAAGGGGCTCACGATGTACGGCCAGATGACCGCGGGCTCCTGGATCTACATCGGGACCCAGGGAATCTTGCAGGGCACCTACGAGACCTTCGCCGAGGCCGCGCGCCAGCATTTCGGCGGCTCGCTGCGTGGGCGCTGGACGCTCACGGCCGGGCTGGGAGGGATGGGGGGCGCGCAGCCGCTCGCGGTCACGATGAACGAAGGGGTGTGCCTCGCGGTCGAGGTGGATCCGGAGCGGGTGCGCCGGCGGGTGGAGACGCGCTACCTGGACAAGAGCACGACCTCGCTCGAAGAGGCGCTCCGCTGGGTGGAGGAGGCGGTCTCCAAGGAGCAGGCGGTCTCGATCGGGCTCGTGGCGAATGCTGCCGAGGCATTGCCCGAGCTGGCGCGCCGCGGCGCGCGCCCCGACCTCGTGACCGATCAGACCTCGGCGCACGACGAGCTCAACGGCTACATTCCCGCGGGGATCTCATTACAAGACGCGGCCTCGCTCCGGGTCTCGGACCCCAAGGAGTACGCGCGCCGCGCGGTCGAGTCGATGGGGATTCACGTGAGCGCGATGCTCCGTTTCCTCACGCTCGGCTCGGTGACGTTCGATTACGGGAACAATATCCGCGGCCAGGCGGTCCGGGCCGGGGTGACGAACGCATTCGACATTCCCGGATTCGTCCCCGCGTTCATCCGGCCGCTCTTCTGCGAAGGCAAGGGCCCGTTCCGCTGGGTCGCGCTCTCGGGCAATCCCGATGACATCGCGGCGACGGACCGCGCGGTGCTCGAGACCTTCCCGGAGAACGAGCCCCTCCGGCGGTGGATCCGGCTCGCGTCCCAGCGGGTCCGCTTCCAGGGACTCCCGGCGCGCATCTGCTGGCTCGGGATGGGAGAGCGGGAGCGGTTCGGGGAGGTGCTCCACCGCATGGTCGAGCGCGGCGAGGTGGAAGCGCCCCTCGTGATCGGGCGCGATCATCTCGACTGCGGTTCCGTCGCTTCGCCCTATCGCGAGACCGAAGCCATGAGGGACGGGAGCGACGCCATTGCCGACTGGCCCATCCTGAACGCGCTCCTGAACGCGGTCTCGGGCGCCTCCTGGGTGTCGGTGCACCACGGCGGCGGCGTCGGGATCGGAAACTCGATCCACGCCGGAATGGTGATGGTCGCCGACGGCACGCCCGCCGGCTTAGCAAGGCTCCGCCGCGTCCTCACGAACGATCCCGCGACCGGCGTTTGGCGCCACGCGGACGCGGGCTACCCGGAAGCGCGCGCCGTGGCGCGCAAGCACAAGCTCCCCATTCCCACCGATACGTGATCCCGCCGGGATCGATGAGGAACGGCCGCCTTTGAAATGCGACCTCCTGGTCGTCTCGGCCGCCCAGCTCATCACGGCGCCGGAGGGTGAGGGCCCGCTCCTGGGAGCGGACCTGGACCGGCCCCTCCTCATCGAGGACGGCGCCGTGGCGTGCGCCGCCGGAGGGATCGCCGCCGTGGGCCGGACCTCGGAGGTCCTCGCCCGCTATCCCGAATCGGAGGCCGCGCGCGTGATCGACGCGCGAGGGCTTCTCCTCGCCCCGGGCTTCGTCGATTGCCACACGCACCTTCCGTTCGCCGGCACGCGGGAGATGGAGTTCGACGCCCGCGCGCGCGGCGAGAGCTACGCTTCGATCGCGGAGCGGGGGGGCGGTATCCGCGCGAGCGTCCGCCATCTGCGCGCGGCATCCGAGGAGTCGCTCGCCGCCCTGGTCCTGAAACGCCTCGAGCGCCTGCTCGCCCAGGGAACCACGACCGTGGAGGCCAAGAGCGGCTATGGGCTCTCCCTCGAGGAGGAGCGGAAGCAGCTCAGAGCCCTGAAACGCGCGGCGGAATCTTCGCCCGTCGAAATCGTCCCCACATTCCTCGGCGCGCACGAGGTGCCGGACGAGTATCGAGCCCGGCGCGAGGGCTACGTCGATCTCCTGGTCGGGACGATGATCCCCGCGATCGCGAAGGAGCGGCTCGCCCGTTACTGCGACGTCTTCTGCGACCGCGGGGTGTTCACGGTGGAGGAGTCGCGCCGTATCCTGACCCAGGCCCGCGCGAGCGGTCTGGGCCTCAAGCTCCACGCGGACGAGCTGGCGGACGTCGGCGCGGCGGCGCTCGCCGCCGAGCTCCACGCCGCCTCCGCGGACCACCTCCTCTGCGCCTCCCCGCGCGGGCTCCGCGCGATGGCCCATGCGGGTGTGGTCGCCGTGCTCCTTCCCGGAACCGCGTTCACGCTGGGGCTCCCCTATGCGAACGCTCGGATCATGGTGGAGATGGGGCTCCCCGTCGCGCTCGCGACCGACTTCAACCCCGGCACGACCCTGTGCTCCTCGATGTCGATGGCGATGACCCTCGCGGTCACGCAGATGAAGCTCACGCCCGCGGAGGCGTGGATGGCCTCGACCGCGAACGCGGCGTGCGCGGTCGGGGAGGGCGGGCGCCTGGGCCGGATCCAGGCCGGGCATCAGGCCGATCTAGCCCTCTTCGCCGGCGGCGATTACCGCCACGTCCCCTATCACTACGCCGAGGAGCACGCCAGAATCGTGGTGAAGCGGGGGGCCGTGGCGATGGATCGAGGCGGCGATTCCGGTTGCGCGTGAAGCCGGGCCTCCAAGCTATTGAATACAGGCGCGTTAGCCCCAAGCAGACGTTCCCTTCATGGACTTCGTTCCGGTCAAGGAGAGGGCATGAGTGAACTTGTGGAGTGCGTCCCCAACTTCAGTGAGGGCCGAAATTTATCTGTAGTTCAGACCATCGCTGCCGAAATTTCGAGCGATCGGTCCATCCGGCTCTTGGACCAGGAAATGAACGCCGACCACAACCGGTGCGTGATCACGTTTGTAGGGGAGGCTGAAGCTGTGGTGGAGGCGGCGCTGAGGGGCGTCAGGAAGGCGACCGAGTTGATCGATCTGCGCCGTCATCGAGGCGAGCACCCCCGGATGGGTGCCACCGACGTGCTGCCGTTCGTTCCGATCGGAGCGACGAAGCTGGAACGCTGCGTGGAGCTTGCCCGGATCGCCGGGCAGAAGATCGGCGACGAGCTCAAGATTCCGGTCTATCTCTACGAAGCGGCGGCCACGCGTCCCGCGCGGCAGAACCTGGCCGACGTGAGGCGCGGCGAGTTCGAGGGACTGTCGCGCGAGATCGGAATCCACCCCGATCGGTCGCCCGACTTCGGGCCGCCCACGATCCATCCCAGCGCCGGCGCGATCGCGGTCGGCGCGCGGATGCCGTTGCTCGCGTTCAACGTGAATCTCGGGACAAAGGACGTTGAGATCGCGAAACGGATCGCGAAGGCGATCCGGTTCCAGTCGGGCGGGCTTCGCTACGTGAAGGCGCTCGGGTTCGTTCTACAAGAAAGAGGCATCGTCCAGATCTCGATGAACCTCGTGAACACGTGGGGCACGCCCATCCAGCGTGTCTTCGCGCTCATCAGGGAAGAGGCGGACCGCTACGGCGTTCCGATCGTAGGGAGCGAGGTCGTCGGACTCGTGGTTCAGGACGCTTTGATCGACGTGGCCGAGCACCATCTGAAGATCGAGAACTTTTCGCGCGATCAGATCCTCGAGAACCGCCTCGCCCGACGCATCGGCGCGATCGAGCAGAGCATGGCGGAATTCCTGGAAGACGTCGCTTCGGCGTCGCCCACTCCCGGGGGCGGCAGCGTCTCGGCCCTGGCCGGGTCGCTGGCCTCGGCGCTCGCGACGATGGTCGCGCGGCTGACGGTCGGAAAGCAGAAGTACGCCGAGCACGAGGCGAGGATGCGCGAGGCGGAGGGGCGTGCGGAGGCGATCCGCCGCGAGCTGTTCGATCTGGTGCAGGAAGACGCGCGCGCGTACGAGGGTGTCCTACGCGCTTCGCGTCTTTCCCAGCGCACGCCCGAGGAGGTGGCACTCCGCGAGCGCGCGCTCTCCGAGGCGGCGCGGAGCGCGACCCAGGTCCCGCTCCACACGGCCGAGGCCTGCGTTCGGGCGCTTGAAACGGTGCTCGAAGTCGCCTCCTACGGGAATCCGAACGCGGTGAGCGACGCGGGCGTTGCCGCTTGGCTCGCGCGCGGGGGGGCGGAGGGCGCGGGATTGAACGTCAGGATCAATCTGCACGATTTGCCCGAGGCGGAACGCGCGGATTTCGAGTCGCGGATCGAGCGCTCGCTGGCGCGCGCGAAGGAGCTCCACGAGGCGTGCGCGGCGCAGGTCAACAGGCGGATGCGCACGGCATGAGAATCCATTCGCTCGCGATCGGAAACGAGGCTCTGCTTGGATCGTAGCGGCGCGATCAAGAAAAAGGCCCAGCAGCTCGTCCAGAAGGGGGACGTGGGCGGCGCCATCGCCGAATACGAGAAGCTCTTCGACAGCGGCGACAAGGATCCCTACGATTTCATCGTCGTGGCGGACCTTCTCGCCAAGCGCGGCTCCATGCAGGAGGCCGTGCGGCGCTACCGCCAGGCCATCGAGGAGTACGCCAAGACCGAGCTCTACAAGAACGCGATCGCGGTCTGCAAGAAGATCCTCCGCATCTCGAAGGAGGATCTCGCCATCCATCGGACCCTCGGGGAGCTGTACGCCAAGGAAGGGCTCTACGGCGACGCGCAGATCCACTACCTCGAGTTCGCGGAGGGATCGATCCGGAGACAGGAGCACGACGCCGCACTCGACGTGCTGGACGAAGTCCTCAAGCTCTCCGCCGACAACTTCGATCTCTCGGAGAAGTACGTCGAGATCGCGCTTCGCGCCGACCAGCCGGAGCGAGGCGGGCGCGAGCTCCTGAGGCGCGCCGAGCGCGCGAAGCTGGTCGGCCGTCTCGAGGAAGCCGAGGCGATCCGCGAGCGCGTCTCCACGCTCGCTCCGGCGCTTCTCCAATCCTTCCACACCGCTCCCGTGAGCGCCGCCGGCCCGGTCGCGGCCGCCGACGCCGCCGCCGCCGCCGATGCCGCACAAGCGCGCGGCGTGCCCGCCGGCAAGGCCGAGGCGCCGGCGCAATCCGGCTTCGAGCCCTCCTCGCGCGCGATCGAGCGCGAGATGGCGGCGCCCGCAGAGGCTGCGCCGGCCGAGCCGGAGGCGGCCGCCGCGGTACCGGCCGAGCCGGAAGTCGATCGGGCGCACGAGCCGGAGCACGAGGATCTGGCGCGCACGTATCTCCAGGCCGGAAACAAGGACCTCGCGGCCGAGGAGTACTGGAAGGCGAGCGAGCTCGCGTTCTTCCGCGGGGATCCGGCCCGGGCCCGTGAGCTCCTGTCGGCCCTCCTGGGGGTCGATCCCACGCACGAAGCGGCGCTGCGCCGCCTCGTCGATCTAACCGAGGAGGCGGGGGACCGGGACGCGGAAGCGCGCGCGCGATTCGATCTGGCGGAGGTCTACCTCGCGCACGAGGAGTGGGATCTCTCCCGCGCGGAGTTCATGCGGTGTATCGAGCTCGATCCGGGGAACGACCGAGCGCGCGGCCGCGTCAAGCGTCTCGACACGCTGCTCAACGGCGCGCAGCCCGGAACGAAGCCGGTCGATCTCGACTCGCTTCCGGACGAGCGTCCACCGTCCAGCGTGCGCGTTCGCGAGGACGAGCCCTCGCCCGGCGACGCGCTCATCGACCTCGAGGAGATCATCGACGAGTTCAAGGCCGGCGTGAGCGAGCGCATCTCCGGCGAGGATCACGAGAGCCATTACGATCTCGGCATGGCGTACATGGAGATGGGTCTCTACGACGAAGCCATCGGGGAGTTCCAAGTGGCCTCGAAGGGCAGCCCCATGGAAGTCAAATGTCTGGAGATGATCGCGCTCTGCTTCCTGGAGAAGAACGAGCCGGCCTCGGCGGCGCGTGAGCTGAGCCGCGCGCTTGAGCTGCCGGGATACGGCCCCGAGGAGACGATCAGCATCCGGTACAATCTTGCGGTGGCGAACGAGCGCCTGGGCAATCTCGACCGCGCGCTCCAGCATTTCGAAGAGGTCTATCTCCTCAACGTGGATTTCCTCAAGGTCGCGAGCAAGGTGAAGGAATTGAAGCAACGCCTTGCGCGCGCAGAAGACCGGGGCTGAGCATGGGGCGCATCGATCTCCATATGCATTCCAACGCCTCGGACGGATCGTTCACTCCCGAGGAAGTGGCCCGCATGGCGGCGGGGAACGGTGTGCAGGTCTTCTCCCTCACCGATCACGACACCCTCGACGGGTTGCCGGCCGCGGCCGCCTGCGCGAGCCGTGACGGAATCCGCCTCATTCCCGGCGTCGAGCTCTCCGTCAGCGAGGAGGGCATGGACGTCCATCTCCTGGCCTACGGATTCGACGAAGCCGATCCGGCGCTCGACGCCGCGGTCCGCCGCTACCGCGAGGGCCGGCGCGAGCGAGCGCGCAAGATCCTGTCCCGCCTGAAGGGGCTCGGGATCCGGATCTCGCTCGAGGAGGTCGAGGGAATTGCGAGCGGCGGGGCTCTGGGCCGGCCCCACGTCGCCGAAGCGCTCCTCCGCGGGGGGTTCGTGGAGACCTTCAACGAAGCCTTCCAGCGCTATCTGGGGCACCACGCGCCGGCCTACGTCCCGAAGCCGCGCGTGACGCTCGAGGAAGCCTCGACGATCGTGCGCGAGGCCGGCGGCGTGACCATCCTCGCCCATCCCGGCACGCTCAACCGCGATCATCTGATCCCGGCCTGGGCGCGCCGGGGACTGGACGGAATCGAGGTCTGGCACACCAAGCACGATGCCGCGGCCGTGGACCGCTACCGCGGCTACGCCCATCTACACGGGCTTCTCATGACCGGCGGATCGGACTATCACGGCGAGCGCACGCCCGGCATCGTCATCGGCAGCGTGCCCGTTCCCGACGAGATCATGCCTCCGCTCGACGCGGCGCTCAAGGCGCGGCGTCCCGTCCGCTCGCGCGGCTAGCCCCCCGATCCCACGGCGCGCAGCGCGAGGTTGCGCGTCCGGGGCCCTGTCTGGTAGTTTTCCAAGCGCCTCCTCACGATGCGAACCATCGTTCTGAGCTCCTCCCTCATCGCGTTTTCCATCGCGTGCGGCTACGCGAAGCTGCTTTTGTTCCCGTACCTCTTCTTTGTGGAGCTGTTCACTGTGGCGGTGTTCTTGTCCGGACTCCTTGCGGGGCCCGCATGGGGGCTTTGGATCGGCGGCGTGGCGCGGCTGGTCTTCAGCATCGCAAACCCCTATGGCCCGCCCCATCCCTGGATTCTCGCGGCGCAGGTGGCGGGGGCCGCCCTGGTGGGAGCGCTCGGCGGCCTCGCGGGGCCGTGGCTCCTGGGCGCTCCGGAATCACGGGGTGCGCGGACCCGGGTAGCGCTCCTGCTCGCGTGCGGGTTCCTCGCGACGCTCCTTTATGACGCGCTCACGAACATCGCGCAGGGAATCGTGTTTGGGTCCTTCACGGTGTCGATCGCGCTCGGTGTGTTGCCCGCGCTCCAGCACATGGCCTCGAATCTGGTGATCTTCGGGCTGGTTGGAAACCTCGCGATCCCGTGGCTGAAGCTGCACCCCATGGCGGCCCGGCATGCGGCCTAGGGCCGCGCGTCGCTTCGCGGCCGTTGTGCTCCTCATGCTCTGCTGGGCTCCGTGCGTCCCGCGAGACGCGAGGTCGGAGGGCGCGCCCGCCGATAGCACCGCTCGCCCCGCGGCCCCGCCGGACAGCGTCGCGCGG
>WNFT01006043.1_pt1 | contig 10653 bp, 16 predicted proteins | sample 5400191 | NCBI WGS metagenome assembly WNFT01 (sample SAMN13153359, study PRJNA577476) | soil metagenome | isolation source: 80 cm saprolite under Madrone tree | place: USA:California | collected 2016-06-14 | reverse complement strand
TGACTGTTTAGCAAATTTCACCTTATTCCTCTTGCTTGCCAGTCGGCGCATACGCTGTCAGTATAAAAACGGGATTCATTGCCGCGAAACGTGTCATGTCAAGGATGTTCTGTGTGTGGGCAATGTTCACCATTGTACATTCCCACACCCAGGCGGCCTGACGGAGATAGTTTACCGCCTCGGAGAGATGCTCCAGGGTTGCCAGGTTCAGGACCAGACGCCCTCCTGGTGCAAAACCACTTGACATGTTAAGCATTGTTCCGTTAGAATTACCCATGTCAGGAGGCGTGGGGAGCAGCACCGGGTTTTCTCTTTCTCTTCCTCTTTCGATCCGCCGTAGGATACTGCAATCTAGAATAGCCGTCAATGCTCCCCCACTGCCGCCAATAAAGACGGCATCCGGGTCGGGCAGGTCGTGCAATACCTGCGGGGCGCGTCCGGCGACAATGGTGACATTAGGTGCATGCAAGCGGCGACAGTTCGCATCGATGGCCGCAAGAGCCTCGGCATCGCATTCAATCGCGTAGACATGACCGGCGCTTGCCAGGTGTGCCGCTTCTATCGCCACGGAGCCGGTACCACTACCGATATCCCACAGTATCGAGTGCTGATGCAGCCCCAGGTGGGCCAGGGTAATTGCGCGCACATCACGTTTGGTAATGACGTTGCTCCCAGGACGGCGTGGCGTAAATAGCTCATCTGGCAGCCCGAAAAGCTGGCTCGCTCCCTTATCTGACATTGCGCTCTCCCGCATACCCAAGTAGGTTCCCATCAAAATCGCACAGAATTACGTCAACTGCAACCTTCCCACGGACGTAGGTCTGTGCTGCTTTGCGTGCCCGTTCGCAAATAACATCAAAGACCATTGGAAGGTCGTGGGCAAGCATCAACTCTTGAAAATGGCGCGCTGTATTTGCCTGGCGCACCTGTTCTACCACATCTTCCGTCGCACCGCACGCCCGCGCCACCTCTGCCAGTTTCTGCAGATTGACTTCTGCGCCCGCGACATGTGTCTGCATGCGCCCATCCCCGATTTTAGAGAGCTTGCCAATCATCCCGACGAGGGTGACTTGTGGTACAGACTTCCCGGCGCAATCCCGCAGGGCATGGCCCGTAAACTCACCCATCTGGATATAAGCCTCATCAGGCAACGAAACATAGCGACGAGCGAACTTTTCGCTGCGGCTACCTGTCGTCAGCACGATATGCTGCTGGCAGCCACAGGCAATCGCTACATCAATCGCTTGACTGATACTTGCTTTATAGGCAGCCGTCGAATAGGGACGCACAATACCCGTTGTCCCCAGAATCGAGAGTCCCCCGATGATCCCAAGCCGGGCATTCAGGGTCTTCCGCGAACGCTCCAGCCCATCCGGTACGGAGATAACGACAGAAATACCGCGCGTTTCGCCCCGCTCGGTCAGGACCTCCTCTATGACCTGCACAATCATCGCACGCGGAACAGGATTAATGGCAGCCGCCCCGATTTCGAGACCGAGACCGGGCTTCGTGACTCGTCCAACGCCCACTCCCCCGTCGATTTCGATGCCTGGCGTCTCGCGCCAGGACACGGTGGAACAAAGTTCAGCTCCATGTGTCACATCGGGATCGTCACCAGCATCTTTAATCACACTCGCGGTCACGCTGCCATCTACATGCTGTTCGCAGTGGTGTATCGCAAACGTCGCCTTCTCTCCAATCGGCAAGGTAATAGTGACGGACGTTGGAGCTTGCCCTTCGAGCAAGGCCAGCATGGCGGCCCGTGTTGCTGCTGTTGCACAGGCACCAGTCGTGTAGCCCGTGCGCATACCACGTTTTTTCCCGCGCAGGGATAGGTACTCTATGCCCCCTACCTGCGGAGGGTCGCTGTAAGGCAATGTTTCATCCACCTTCATTCACCTTGTCGGGCAAGATCAAGCAGGGCATTCACCGTGGCGGCGGCTACCGGACTACCACCACGGGTACCTTCAACGAGAATGGCAGGATATGACCGTTCCCACAAGGCATCCTTCGCTTCGCGTGTTGCAATGAACCCAACAGGCATGCCTAGAATAAGTGCTGGCGGTTCGCAACGTCCTTCATCCAGCGCATCCAGCAGTGCCAGCAGGGCAGTTGGAGCATTCCCGATAACCACAACACTCCCGCCGAGCAGTGGTAGCGCTTTCAAGATCGCTGCCGCCGAGCGCGTTATCTGCGCCGCCGCTGCTAGCTCAGTCAAACCATCTTGAGCAATAAGCACGTGAAGTGCACAACCAAGCGCATCACGCCATTGTTTCTGAATGCCTGCCGCTACCATGTGGACATCGGTAAAGAGAGGGGCATGACGACGCAATGCTGCGATGCCTGCGCCGATGGCTTCCGGCTTGAAGCGCATCACTGTAGCCAGTTGAGGATCACCGGTGGCATGGACAACACGGCGAATGATGTGACGCTCTTCGGGCGACCAGGTGCCTGCAGGAAGCAGGGCCTCGACAGTTGCAAAACTGCGTCGATAAATCTCGTCGGGTGGCAGGGCGAACTGCTGCATCAGTTTCATCTTTTGCTAAAGAGTGATTGGCGCAGGAAAAGCACAAAGTAGCTTCCAAGAGCCAACCAGAATAGAAGAACGCCTACTATTGAGAGCCAACGAAACAGGATAATGAGATCGGATGGCAACCGAACTGGATCTGAATTGTTTGGCAGGCAGAAGTAAACTGTGCCAATGTAGAGCAGGTAGAGCCCAGCAACCAGAGAAGTGCGCAGCCCTGGTCGTTGCCAGCCTTTACTTATTTTCTTCAGTGCTCGATAGGCAATGGCAGCAAGTAAGGCTCCCAGGATCGAAAGTAGGAGAATAGCCAGGTAGAGCTCCTGTCGAAGACCAATAGTTACGGGCTCGCCGACGCCGGGTGGATTGGCTGGGTACTTCAGTTGTGGCAAGATGCCAACGGTCCAACAACTGACGAGTGCTAGCCCCAATGCCTGCTTTACCGAGAGGGCCGTTCGTGTCAGAAGCGGTAAGAGGCAGGAAACGACACCAAAGAGTGCTCCCCATCCGATGCCATAAAGCAGATAACCAATGAACAACCCAATACGTTGAATAGGGCGGCTAAACACTTCAGGCTGTGCTGCCAGCCCAGAGGCTTTTTTCAGGATCGTCTCAAGGTCAATGGCACGTTGAAGTACTGGTTCTGTTGCGATCTGGTGAAATGCAGCAACAAAGAGACCGGCCAATAATCCAGCTAACAGAGCGGCAGCAAGTACTGAGCCGAGGGAGTGTTGTGTTTGGTCCTTCGCCATCAACTCGTTCCTTCACCTAATGACAAGGGAAAGCAGCTGCATGTCTCACATCATGGACCAACTCATGCAGCATGTTTTGTGTAAGGGCACTATGCCCTTGAAAGATTGCGAGCAAGTAGCCTTGATCGAACCCAACTAAATAGAGGGAAAAGACTCCGAGCACAGTGACACTCATTAGAAGCAATACCGGCAATAGTTTTTCAAACGATATAGACGTTATTGGGCTGAGGACTTGACTGAGTATCTGGTACATTTCATCTCCTCCTGACAGGATGCACAAGGCCCAATACATTTCAAAGAAGAGACCGTCTCGCTTTGTCATCCTGAGCGCAGCGAAGGATCTCTGTCCGGACAGAGATCCTTCGCTGCGCTCAGAGCCTGCCCTGAGCGGAGCGAAGGGATGACAATCCTGCATCGGCTTCGTTTGACTCGCAAAACGTCTTATTTGAAATGTATTGTGCACAAGGCCCCATCAATAAGCGCTAGCGGTTCGCAATTCGAGAGGGTGTAATGCCCAAATTACCTTACGTGAAATGGAGATCGACCGGAGACAGAAAGAGTGTGTGGAAAGTATCCATGTCTCGGTACTCGCTCCTTATAACGCGAAGGATCATGAGCAACATTCACTGGGCAGGTCTCCTGGCTGCTGGCTCCAAACGCACCTCATCTCGCCTTCCTGTTCCATCAAGCGACAGTGGCTTCTCCCCAGAAACTGAGGTGATGAGTTGCTTACCAGTTACAGTAGCGCGACTGCGTCGGTTTTACACCGACTTCCCTATTATGCCTGAAATGCCTTATCAGGCCACCCAGTGAGAACGCTAAACGTGTAGCATCACTGCACATAGTATACCCACCACCTCTCTATGTTGTCAAATCACGTTGCCTGAGCCACTCCTCAAACCGATGGCGTGCAAGAGGATAGCCTTCTGTTTCAATGATTGATTCCAGGTGGAGCGCAAAGAGATCTTCCCACAATGAAGCCTGCTGTGCTTTTGGCTGCGCTAAAATAAGCAACCTGGCTTGTGCGATCATCTCCAATGCCTGTCCCCATGCCTTACTCAGCGTTTGCTCAAGCTGCTCTCGTACATAGCGGGCAAACGCTGGCGAACTGCCACCCGTCGAGATTGCCAGCGTCAAATCGCCACGGTGAATTGTCGCCGGCACATAAAAATCACTCAAGGCCGGATTGTCCGCTACATTCACCCATAGCCCCCGCACGTGGGCATCCTGCGCAACACGCCGATTCACTTCGGGATCGTTTGTGGCAGCAAACACGAGCTGTGCACCGTCCAGGTGTTCTGCTGCATAGTTACCTGGAATAGAACGTATCAACGAGTGCGAGAGCATCTCCTGTAGTTCGGCATGCAGCAGCGGGCTAATGACAACAATGCTCGCTCCTGTCGCAAGCAGCGAGCGCACTTTACGCGTCGCCACGCTTCCACCGCCGACCACGGCACATACTTTCCCTTGCAATGAAAGAAACGCCGGGTAGAGTTTCGCCTGGGGTTGGGACGTGGCTTGTCTCTGCTCGTCGGTCATCTGTGATAGGTGTGCATGTTCTCTCTCTGCCATATGCAAGGGGACCTCCTTCGTGGAAGAACTAGCCTATGCCATTAACCCCGAAACAAACAGTATTCGTAACTCTTCAGGTCCCCTGGTTTTTGACATGACTTCTCAGCACCTCCGGTGCTTCGCACGTGTTTTTTGAGTGGCTGCGGGTTTTTTCGCCGCAGGCGAAAAAGCCCGCAGCCACTCAAAAAGAGTCAGCCGCCGCAGGCGGCTGAGAGGCTACCTGAATAGTTACCAGTATTCAAGGACACTAGAATCTTGGCACAATCTAGGAAGAATATGCTAAAAGCCTCATCGGCCTAGCCAACCTATGATATAATAGAACTGGCTTATAAGCCAGATGTTAAGCACTGTTCTTGAAATGAAAAAAGCGTGAAAGGTACATTTCCTATGCAAGAAGAACGACTGGAAACGGCAGAATACAACCTCCGCCAATTCAAGACGGAAACCGTCAGAGTGTACCAGGACATGGCTTTTGAGATGACCATGATCAAGGGCCTCACAGAGGATACCATCAAGCGGCTGGCAAAACTGAGCGACACAATGGAGAAACGCTTTGAGCAAGTAGACACCCGCCTGGACCGAGTGGAAAGCATGCTCGCGCAGATCCTCGCACGTCTACCCGAAAAACCCTAGCAAACTAACCATTGTTCTCCTGACCCCGGTCGCCAGTGCTCATACGACCGCTTCCGCTCATGAAGCTGCGACCAGCCTGGCTCCGACTGCTCTTCCGAACGTGAATATCGTCAGGGAGAATGGCCGATCTGTTTTCAGTTCAAGTACCATTCATTGTAAAGCTCATGGCCTTCAGAGTCCGTGCTTTACTATCACCAATCTGACGGACAAGAATCAGCGGGTACTTTTCAGCAGAACAGAGGTATCAGCCCATCTTTTCAGAAAAATGGGCTTCCCTAGTCAACAAAAAAGATCAGTGAAGGATGTTCCTTCACTGATCCCTTGCCTCGCCAGCCATTCAGGCCAAGCTAGAAGTTCCTCTCGTCGCTCTCACCGTGGACGCAGCTGGAGATTGTTGTCGCAGCCGACTCTGGGGGCTTCTCCGGTGACAAATGTGACCCTGTCCTTAGAGCAACTATTAGGGTCTCTATCAGCAATGGAACTGATATGGGCACTCTGAAGGGAGTTGGCGGTGTGCGCTAATGCCATACCCGTCGGAGAGAGCAGACCCAGCCACAGAGCCAAACACGAGAACAGGCTGACCAATCCGACTTTCATACCGAGAGACAGTCGCATAAGTGTTTCTCCTTTCTCACTTTCTGCTGGAGTGATCATCGTGTTGATGCACTCGCTCTTCAAAACTGTGATGTGGTGAACTCTCACCACTGCTCTCAGTTTACGTGACGCAAGGCCAGAAGGCACCTGTAGAATTACCGGATATCACTACCTGTCTTTGTGCCTCCAAGAGGGGACCGTTTTGAGGACAACCCCGTAGAATTACTGGGGTTTTTCGAAGAGAGTATACCAGGAGAGGCGGCACAGCTCTGGGGGGCCGCGGAAACTTTACGCGAGACCATCGCTATGCCCATTCCACCTGTAGAGCGTGCCTCCTATGAGAGGGCGGTCACAGCAGCCCGCGCCAAACTAGGTGAGAAGACCTTTCTGTCCCTCCACACCCCCTTGCACTGAGTGAACCTTCCTCTGCTCCGGGAGACTGTGCACACGGTTCCTGGGCGCGTGATTCCTCCCCAGCGATTCTACCTGTCTGCCCTTGAAAGGGTTCCTTTTTGGGCACGCAAAGACCGGTAACGGGAACAGGTAATTCTACAGGTGTGCCACTGCCTTCCGTCACCTACACTGTGAGTAGTGCTAATGCTCTGGATGGCTGCATCATAGAGATGAAGGAGGCGATCTATGAATCAGGAACTTCTTGTACAAAGAGAGACAATGGCAAGTATGCACCAGCTTGGCGCATTTGTGAGGGAATATCCTAAGCGCTTTGACACGTGGATAAAAGGGTTATTCGTTCTCAGCAAGACTAATGATATCGGACGGCGACACATAGTACAGCGGTGCATCTCCCATCCATCCGTCAGCCCGCACGCCTATCTCACGGTCGGCAAAGTCAACAATCTTTGCGGTGTATGGTCCCTTGCTTGCAGGTTGCGCCGGTGCATCCGGGTTGATTGCACCAGGTACAGCACAGCGATAGGTGATTGTGCCATTGAAATGAAGTTTGCGGCCTTCCTGCCAACCAATCGACGTTTCTTCGCTCATTGCACACGCTCCATTGTGGCTTCCTGAAAAGCTGTTTGTTCCCCTGGCGTCATAGGTCGGAGCGTCCAGTTACCCATTCGCCAGTGAAATTGTAACCCTTGCTCAGCAGCAGAGAACGCGATATCCTCCATCTCGCTCTCAACTTCATCTTCTGGTGTGCCTGATCTAGCACCAATTCTGCCCAAGTAGTACAGCACATTCAATCGCTTCTCGGCGCGATCCTTGTTAAATTCACTCATCTTGATCATCATCTGAGCCTCTGTGGTTTGGAAAGCGTTGCTCAAACTCGGTAATATCAGCCCGCAAGTGCTGTTTACGATTCTCGACATAGGCCCGATCAATGCGTCCGTCATCTGGTGAAAGCGCCTCCATCTCTGCAAGAGCATGTTTCGCTACTTCGTAGAACTTCCAGAGAGGGGCAATCACCAACGAGCCATAATCTGGCGTGATGCGTTCTTTTGTCGTCACGGTCTTATTTTCCTTCCTCTTTCAATGGTGTCACCATATTATCTCGGGCTGAACATACGCTAAGCCGTGAAGCCTCTTCTCAGGCTTGTTCATACTTCTTACGAGGTTCCTACTCTGTCTCTGCGGTGGCCATTGCCTATATCTCCTGCAACATGGGTGGATTCGACATCGCTACGCTTGAGTAATGTCGTTCCTGCATGAGGAGATCGCGTGCCAATCTTGCCTCTGTTGACAAGCGCTTGGACATGATGAGGGCTCACCGAGTGGTGGCTGTTCTTGCTGATAATCTTTACCGCTTCTGCTGTTGTCATCCAGTTGTTGCTCATATTGGTGTCTTCCTCTCTTCGTGTAACGTTCAAGTCTCATAGTGTATGGGTGGTGGTTGATGGTTCGCTAGCAAAGTGAAAGTAGGGGTATGCCCACCGACGCGCCACAGCGTCAACCACGACAACGCGGGCCGTTTTTTATGGCATGAAGCATGGAACACCTCCAACGACATCGTAAGGATCAAATGAAGGGGATGAAATAAGGGGATCAAGTTTTAAGCTATATAATACATACTACCACATTTTTAGCATTTTGTCTATACGTTTAAGGTTGGAACTCCATTTTTCAAATTTTTATTATTTTTAAACTTTTTAAAAGGTAGCACAGGGCAAGGGCTATCATCAGGGCGAGCGGATTGTGTGTGGCGGACAAAGTTTGAGTGCCATGCTATCAAACTTTGTCGTCGAAAGGCACGGACAGGCCGTTACTGATCTAGTTGTAGCCTTCGTCTCCTTTGCTCAGAACTCCAGCGGGTCAAGGTAAAGGTTTCTGCATCATTTTTTGGCTCGTAGTAGACGGTTGCGATGTCAAAGTCGGTCAGGTAGCCAAGGACCACGTAATCGGGACTTTGCGGGCATTGCAGCCATTCAGCAAGCTTTTTCTGAGCACACTCCTCACACAGGTAACTGAAGAGCGTGCGTTCCTGTTCGTCGCGGCGTTCATACTCGAAAACAGGCATAGCCTGTTTGCATCGCTCGCAGGCACGATCCCACACGTCTCCATCTTCGGTGTATCGTCTGAGGCTCCAGATGAGGTTGCCTGCTGGTATTCTGCTCATAGAAGATCCCCCTCCTGGAGAAAAAGAGACGGGGACAACTCCGTGAAATGCGTGCTCCCACGTGTTTCTCTTTTCAACGATCGCTGATGTTCTCTACAAAAAGAGGCGTGCTTGTATCAGGACAATGCACACCTCTTCCAGCAGTTGCCCACAAGTACAGACCACTCGATACTAGAAACGGGAGCGTCGTCGCCTTCGACGTTGAGCTTCTGCTTTGCGCTTGCGCCGAGCCTGGGGACTCTCATAGTGTCTACGGCGACGGGCCTCAGCGAGGATGCCCGCCTGTTGCACTTTGCGTGTGAACCGTTTCAGCGCGAGTTCAAACGAGTCACCGGGATTCAACTTGATTTCACTCATGAGGATTACCAGCGCGATCGGCGGTCACTCGTGCGACCTGAGCCTTGCGGCTGGTAACAATTACTGCAATACACGGGCCTGTCGCCTCGTGGCTGGAAAGGCACCTGTGCCTCATTGCCACAACTCGCACACGTGATCGTATACATCTGGCGTGCTTCACGAAAACCACTACCGCGACTACTACTATCACTACTAGACCTCACACCAGCCTGCGCTTTGTGTTCAGCGCGGCATGAAGGACAGCGGCTTGGAGCATTCGTCAGTCCTCGGCTCGCATAAAATTCCTGCTCGCCACTGGTGAACACAAATGCTTGATTGCAGTCGCGACAATACAGGGTCTGATCTGTGAATGCCATCGTTCTTTCTCTCTTCCTGGGTCTCTCACCCAACTATCCTGTATCGCGCAGCTTACAATAGACGATCTACTCTGAGCAACAATGCACTCTACAGCATCTACTGAGTATACCACACATCTCCTCCAAAAGCGCACTCTCGACTTGCCTTAGGGTGCGGTTCATTTTTTGGCATGGCTGGGGCAAGCCCAGCCACTACTAGAGACGGCCACGAGGTTGGTACCTCATACAGCCTTTGCGTGGTATAGTAGTGGCTGGGCTTGCCCCAGCCATGCTCAGCACCTTGTGGCTCAATGCAAAAAAATGAACCGCACCCCTTGCCTTACCTAATCTTGTTTCCTTGACATCTGGTACCCAACTCTCACTATACTATCATCATGTGAAACTGTTCGCAATAAATACAACCAATCTGCGGTAGTTGGGAGAAGTTCGGTGAGACTCCGGCGCTGTCCCGCAACTGTAATAACATGTGTCCCCGCACTCTATACAATCAGAGCGGGGACAATGTGAAGTCAGGTCGCCCACTATCAGCAGGATGCTACGGGCCTTCGCGTGTAAAGGCACCAGCGACAATAACAATATTGTGCTCTGGTGCTTCTTCTCGCGGATTGGCCCTGCTCAAGCCAATCCGTTTTTTGTCGGCTGAGGAGAGACAATATGGATGAAGATTCTTCGACAACCAGCGCAACGGCGCGTGCTTCCCGAAAAGGGAGCGAGGTGTTGAACGAAGAAGGACGTGCACGTAAACGCTGCGAGCACAGAAGGGAATGAATTTCAATGCCACACACCAGACGTAACACCGTACTGCGCCCTGATGGGAAACTCGTCAATGTTGCTCGCAAGCAGGGACAGCTATTTGTATGTGCCACGGGCTGCTGCTGCGGTCATACCGAGCGAAAGTTTGCAGCGGTGCCGACTGAGCTGTATCACAATGAATGGGAGCGCCGCAAACTGCGCAACAAAGTGCATCTCACGATAGGAGGATGCCTGGGACCGTGCCCGCTCGCCAATGTGATTCTCCTTATTTTTGACACACACCACATCTGGTTTCACTCCATCAATAGCGAATCCCAGGTACTCGCCGTCTACGACTACATTGAACAGATGCTTGCCGCGAATGCCTATCTCCCACCCCCTGCCTCGTTAGCAGTATACACCTTCACATCGTTTACCTGGGATGGACATGACCATCAGCAGCGCGAAACGCCACCCCCGTTGAAAGAGCCCATCGCGGTTCCCTCGCGGGAAACAGCACATCCGGCTCTTCTCTTTCTCTCGCATGCCGACACCGAT
>WNFT01043837.1_pt1 | contig 10655 bp, 8 predicted proteins | sample 5400191 | NCBI WGS metagenome assembly WNFT01 (sample SAMN13153359, study PRJNA577476) | soil metagenome | isolation source: 80 cm saprolite under Madrone tree | place: USA:California | collected 2016-06-14 | reverse complement strand
AAGTGCGGCCACCTGGGCGGAAAAGTAGTCGTGCCGATTCGCGAATTCATTGAGAAGCTCGTGGCGGCGCGTCTTGCGGCTGACGTCTGCGGCGTGCCAACGATTTTGATTGCGCGCACGGATGCGGATTCTGCGGGCCTCCTGCTTTCCGACGCGGACCCGCGCGACCGGGAATTCATCCACGGGGAGCGCACTCCCGAAGGCTTCTACCAGTTCCGCGGCGGCATTGACGCGGCAATTGCGCGCGGCCTGGCTTACGCGCCTTATGCGGACATGATCTGGTGCGAAACCTCTCATCCGGACCTGGAAGAAGCGAAGAAATTTGCCGAGGCCATTCACGCGAAATTCCCGGGGAAACTTTTGGCCTACAACTGTTCGCCGTCGTTCAATTGGAAGAAAAAGCTCGACGACGTGACCATCGCCAACTTCCAGCAGGAACTCGGGAAGATGGGCTACAAATTCCAGTTCGTGACACTGGCGGGGTTCCACGCGCTGAACATGTCCATGTTCCACCTCGCGCGGGGCTACGCGCAGGCCGGGATGACAGCGTATTCGAGACTCCAACAGGAAGAATTCGCCGCGCAGGAACTGGGCTACCGCGCCGTGACGCACCAGCGCTTCGTCGGCACCGGTTATTTCGACGAGATCGCCCAAGTTGTTTCGAGTGGAAATTCTTCCACGACGGCACTGGCGGGATCAACGGAAGCGGAGCAGTTTCACGGCAGCGTGCCGCTCGCGCCGGCGAACGGTCACAGCGCCGAGGCAAACCCTTAAGGCGTGGCCTTTACGAGAAAACTTGGCAAGGGGCGGGATTGTTTCCGCCCTTTGTTTTTTGTTGGAACGAATGCTGAGATCTCAAGTAGCATTTATGGACTAAAATATGACGCATGGGAAGTAAAGTCTACCGCTGGCGGCTGAGGCAAGAGATGACATCTGCGTTGGAGCGCGAAGCGCGGCGGCGGAAGGTGCCGGTTTCGGTCACCCTGAATTTGGCGGTTCGCGAATGGTTGAAGAAGAGCGCACTTGAGGTGTCGGGAGACGAGGCACAGCGCGAACTGCACGCGGTAGCGGAGAAGTATATCGGGGCCCTCAAGGGGCACGACAAGCAAGGGGCGGCGACGGTTCGCGAGACTATTCGCAAACGGCTGCGACAGCGAATTTTGGATTTTCCGCAAAAAGCAGATTCCTCGCGTCGCTCGGAATGACTCTCGATCGAAGTTTTTGAGTAACCTGTCAGAAAAGATGGGTCGTGCGCCTCTTCATTCGGGTGGCCTGAGAGGCCCAGTTGGTGCATCACTTGAAAGAGCGACGGGAGGAAGGAAGCCATGAATGAGCAGGCCGGCACCACGAACGGACACGACGTCGCGAAACAAGGCAGCGAGGATATCATCCTGGAGTTTTGCCGGTCCCACGGCGCCCCGACGGCAAATTGGCTCGGACGCCTCAGCGCGAACGGGCAGAGAGAGTGCATTCGCCAATGGATTGTGAGGGTTACTAGCCCGGAGATTCAGGGCCAATTACCGGCAGTCGCGGAGGAGTTGTATCAGGAGCACGCAAAATATCCGCGCCCGCCTTTACCTGATGGCCTAAGCGCGGAAGAGCGTGAGGCGTATCTTGAGAGCTTCAATAAGGGTTCCAGACATTACGTGCGGCGCCGACTCGAGGAGGACCTTCGCTACGGCGCGATTGAGTTCAGCGACATCGACTCGCCTAAACTATCGGTCAAGAACAAGCGATACCACAAATACCACGACCTTTGCGACCAGGAGTGGCAGCGGATGGTTGAGGGGAAAGAAGCAGCGAGGGATAATTTTCACCGCGCTATACTAGTGACGCTGCTGTTCACGGCTTCCGCCCTTCTCTTAACGAGTGTTCGCATCGCTATGTGGTGTGCTGTCATCGGGACCTGTGTCACGACGCTCTTGATTTGGCCCCGTCGCGGGAGGAACCGGATTAAGGAAGAGGGCCTCGACGGGTTCCTGAAAGGCATCTCGAAAAACCAATAGGAGGGGCAATGGCATTCAATATCGGCAAGCCATACCACGGCCCTGAAGCCGTCCAAGACGGCAAGCTAAGGGGCCAAACAGGCCGATCAGACTACTTCTTTTTTCTTTGTCCGCGATGCGACGCCGACCAGGCCCTGCGGATTCTCGAATACGAGTTTAGAGAACCCTCTCCGCCGACGGAGAGGGTAGAGACAAAGAAGCCGACGCAATACTTCAACCTGGCGTTCCGCCTATATTGCCCAAACTGCCTGTTCGAGGACTTCATCAAGATTGACAACAACCATAAAACGGGGCCGCTAAGTCCAGAGTAGCCCACTATCGAAAGATCAAGACGAGACGCTCGGCCAGTCCTGGCCGTCGGGATAGGACCGGCGCTGCTTCAACGAAGGCGCGTAGCTCACGGTCTTCGCGTTTTTCATGACGGCTTGGAAGGCGGATTGGAATGCTTCCATTTCATCCTGGGTACCGATAGTGATGCGAGTGTAGGTGGGCCAAACGGGCCAGATGCGGCCGATGAACACATTGCGGGCAGTCATGGCGTCGATTACTTCTTTTGCGGGCCGCTTGGTATCGAGCATGAAACAGTTGGACTCAGAGGGAACGTAGGAATAGCCCTGGCGGTCGAGCCAGTCGAAAGTTTTTTGGCGAATGGCAGCATTCACGCGTTTGCGTTCGGGAACCAACTGGGCATGCTTCAGACTGGCGGTGGCCGCAGCGACGGCAGTGATCGGGAGGGGGCCCCAGCCACCGTAGGTTTCGAGCTTTGCCAATAGATCGGGACGCGCGATGGCAATGCCGCAGCGCAGGCCCGCCATTCCGTAAATCTTCGAAAAAGTACGCAGCACGATGACGTCCCGGTCCGCCTTGACCAAGTCGAGTGCGGAAATGCCATCGGAAAAGTGAATGTAGGCCTCGTCGACCAGAACGACCGAGCCTTTTGGCTTTTCGGCCAGGAGGCGCTCGATGTCCGAATGCGACGTCATGGTTCCGGTCGGATTGTTTGGCGTGCAGACGTAGAACAGACCCGCGTCCGGCCCAGCGGCTAGCATGGCCTTGATGTCATGCGCGTACGTTTTCGTGAGCGGCGTTTTGGCGATGCGGGCGCCGGAATATTGCGCCGCGTGCATTCCCGCTTCGTAGCCGGGATCCGCGGTGACGTAACTCTTTGCCGGCGAGGTGAACGCCAGCACCGAAAAGTGCAGCGGCTCACCCGAACCGGGAAACACCCGCACGTATCCCGGTTTCAGGCCCTGCGCTTCGGTAAACGCCTTCACGAGATCTTCGGTCAGCCAGAAGGAATAGCGGCCTCCTTGCGGAGTAATGTCGGAAATAGCCTTCCTCGCGGCATCGCAGGGGCCGAGCGGATTTTCGTTCGCATCGATGACGACGGCTCCAGGAGGAACTGGCTTGCGCTCCGCGGCAGCGAGAGAGGGCTCGGTGGCGATACGGAAGGCCATGGCCGCAGTGGCCGCGGCCGACAACTGAAGAAACGATCTGCGCGAACCGTTTGCGGGCGCTTCGAACTCGCTCATGCGAACCTCCCCAAGCTGTGCGATTGGCTCCACTATAGCAAGAATTTGACAGCGCAGAGCGGATAGAATTATTGGCGCGTTTGGATTCATATTTCTGATTGCGCGCAGACCGATTGCAGGGAGAGGCGCCATGCCAGAAGCAGCCCGGAAAAAATCCGAGATTCCATCCATCACCCAAAGGATCGATACCCTGGATTGGAAAGCGGCGGCGCAATCACTCTCGGAGCGCGGCTATGCGGTGACGTCTCCGATTCTATCGGCGGCCGAATGTGCCGCACTTGTGGCGCTTTACGGTGATGAAAGACGCTTTCGGAGCCAGGTGGTTATGGAGCGATATCGATTTGGCATCGGCGATTACAAATATTTCGCGAATCCACTTCCAGAAATAGTTACTGAACTCCGGGCTAGCGCCTATCCGCATCTCGCTGAGGTCGCGAATCACTGGGCGGAAGCCCTCGGTGAAAACGCTGCTCGATATCCACGCGACCATGCAGCGTTCCTGAAGCTCTGCGACAGCGGATACAACTGTTTGCATCAGGATCTCTATGGCGAAATCAGCTTTCCGCTGCAGATGGTTTTCCTGCTGGGGCAGCAGGGGCGCGATTGGGAGGGCGGAGAATTTGTCCTGGTGGAGCAGCAGCCGCGAGCGCAGTCGAGAGCGCACGTAGTCCTCGCCGATTGCGGACAGGCAATCCTTTTTACGACGCGCTACCGGCCGGTGAAGGGTTCGCACGGCTACTACCGCGTCAACCTACGGCACGGTGTCAGCCGGGTGCACCGCGGCACGCGCTACACCCTGGGGATCATCTTCCACGACGCCAAATAGCGGAGGCAAGCGGTTGACAGAGCTGCGCCGGCGGCTGTCCGAATCCGCACTCTCCATCCCATTAGCGGGCACAAGTCTCCTTAACTACGAGCTCGCTCGGTCCCTAAGTCTTTTGTGTTCAGCAGCGTAATCGATGGAAGATGGCCGATGACTTGCCCATGCAGTCTGATTGCATTCGGAGGTCTGCCGATGGGCGCACTGATACAGAACCTACGCTACGCCATCCGCGCGTTCTCGAACAGCCCCGGTTTTGCCGTGGTGGTTGTGCTGACGCTGGCGCTGGGCATCGGCGCGAACACGGCGATTTTCTCAGTGGTGTACTCGGCGCTGTTGCGGCCGCTGCCCTATCGCGAACCCGGTAAGCTCTTGCATTTGGGCGAGTCGCGCACGCAAGCGGACTACAGCGCGAGCGGCGCGCAAGCATCCTATCCAGACTACCTGGATTGGAAGCACGCGGCCAAAAGCATTCAATCGTTCGCGGCCTACAGCGGTGATGCGTTCACGATGGCGACCGATGGAGAACCGAAGAACACTTTCGCTGTGCAGGTGACCCCAAGTTTCTTCTCGACGCTCGGCGTTAAACCCGCCATGGGACGCGACTTCCTCGAGGATGAAATGCAGGGCGATGGCCCGCACGTCACCATTCTCGCCGATGGCTTCTGGCGCACCGAATTTGGCGCCGATCCGAACATCATTGGGCGCGTCATTCATATCGACGGCAAGCCAGCCACCATAGTGGGAGTGCTTCCCAGCAGCTTTGAATTTGCGCCTGCCAACTCCGCGCCGGTCTGGGTGCCCATCCATCAGACGGGTGATCCGATAACGCGGCGCAGTCTCCACTGGCTGAATGTTATTGGGCGGCTCGCGCCGGGCTACACTGCGGACCAGGCTCGCGCGGAAATGCAGGGGATCAACACGCGCCTCTCACACGAATATCCAAAAGAAAATAGCTCGGTGTTTTTTGTGATGGAGAGTCTCAATGAGCAGGTGGTGGGCAAGGTTCGGCCCATTCTGCTGATTCTTCTGGGAGCCGTGGGATTCGTGCTGCTTATCACCTGCGCCAACGTCGCCAATCTGGTGATGACGCGCTCGATTGGGCGGCGCAAGGAATTTGCCGTGCGTTCCGCGCTGGGGGCGAGCCGAGGGAGCTTGCTTGCACAGTTGCTGACCGAAAGCCTGCTGCTTTCGTTCGCCGGCGCCGCCGTCGGACTTCTCGGAGCTCAATGGGGCGTCAATTTGCTGATCGCGGCGATTCCGGAAACGCTGTTGCAGGCCACGCCTTACCTGCGCAACGCGGGGATCAACGTTCCCGTGCTGTTTTTTCTTTGCGGAGTCACGGTGCTCACCGGAATTCTATTTGGTTTGGCGCCCAGCCTGCACGCTTCGCGGACCACTTTGAACGATGTATTGAAAGATAAATCGCGAGGCGGAACAAGCGGAGGCCAGGCTCGTCTGCGCAATGCACTCGTCATTGCCGAGATATCGATTTCTTTGGTGCTACTGGTCGGCGCCGGACTGCTGCTTCGGAGTCTCCATGCACTGCTCCGGCAAGATCCGGGATTCAATCTTCACAATGTATTGGCCTTCTCGGTCAATTTGCCGGATTCTGCTTACCCGAGCGACAAGAATCCTCCTTACTACAGCGCGCCTGCGGTTCGCTTCGATCACGAATTCACGCAGCGCCTCCGTGCATTGCCGGGCGTGATTGACGTGGGGCAGACCTCGGGCATTCCCGCGAGCGGGGGGAGGGGCACGATTCGATTTGTGATCGAGGGCCGCACCACAGCCCTGGGGCAGGAAGACGAATGCCAAATCATCACGGTAAGCACAGGGTATTTTTCGTCTTTGAAAATTCCACTGGTCGATGGGCGTTTATTCAACGCAACCGATAAGCAGGATGCTCCCGGCGCCGTGGTCGTGAGCCGCGCGTTCGTTAAAGCCTATTTGTCTGGAGAAAATCCCATTGGCAAACGGATTCGTTTTACGTTCAGCGCGCAGAATCCATTTCTTCAGATCGTCGGCGTGGCCGGGGATACCGCTTCCATCGATATCGCCGCGCCTGCGCCGGCCATCATTTACACGGCCAACGATCAGGGACCTTCCACTTTTCTGAGTTACCTGGTGCGTACGGCAGGGGAACCGGCGGCGTTCGTCGGAACCGCGCGCGCGGCATTGCATGAGATGGATCCGCAACTCCCGATGATCCAGCCGCAATCGCTCGAACAGATCGCCAATCAATCGCCGTCGGTTTTTCTGCGGCGGTATCCTTCCTACGTTATTGGGAGTTTCGCCACGCTGGCTTTGATTCTGGCGGTCGTGGGATTGTACGGGCTGATCTCGCACATGGTTCTTCAGCGCACGCGCGAGATCGGCATTCGCGTGGCGCTTGGCGCACAACGCCGAGACATTTTGAAGATGGTGCTTCGGCAGGGGATTCTTGCCACGCTCGCCGGCGTAGCCATCGGAATTGTTGCCGCGCTGGCGCTTACGCGACTCTTGTCCAGCTTGCTGTTCGGCATCACGCCCGGCGACTGGGTCACGTTCTTGAGCGTGGCTGTTCTGCTGCTCGTCGTTGCGTTCGTGGCGTGCTCCATCCCTGCTCGGCGCGCAACACGCGTCGATCCCATAGTGGCTCTGCGCTACGAGTAGCCTGTTCCCTGCCTTGACACGAGCAGGCGGACTCAAGATTCGTTGTTTCCCCTTGCTTACCGAGAGGAAAGCGGGTACACTCCGCTCGGTTACCAAGGGAGAACGCGTGCATGACAAAACCTTCCGACCTGGTCCAGGGCACTCTGGATTTACTGCTTCTCAAAATCCTCACGCTGGAGCCGCTGAATGGATTCGCTATCAGCGTTCGACTCAAACAAGTTTCCGGCGATGTGCTGCAAGTCAGCGATGGCTCGCTCTATCCCGCGCTCCACAAGCTCGAGCAGGAAGGCTGGATCAAAGCGGAATGGAAGCCGAGCGAAAATAACCGCCGAGCCAAGTTTTATTCGTTGACGCGGCTGGGCCGCCGGCATCTCGAGTGTGAAGCGGATAACTGGAAACGCCTCTCTGCCGCGATCTCTCACGTGATCAAGCTCGAGGAGGTCTGAGATGCGATTCGAACGCTGGGTCTACTCGATTCCGCTTCGCCTCCGTTCGCTGTTCCGCCGCAACGCCGCGGAGCGCGAACTCGACGATGAGTTGCAGTTTCACCTGGAACAGAAAAGCCAATACTTGCCGCGACGCTCGCCGCGTCAGCCGTCTCGAAGATTTCGTTCAGGATCTTCGCTTTGCGATGCGCACCCTGCGCAAGGCTCCCGGCTTCACGATGACGGCGGTGGTCACGCTGGCGCTCGGCATCGGCGCGAATGCCGCGATCTTCAGCGTCGTCAATGCCGTTCTGCTTCGCGGGCTGCCTTATCCAGAGTCCGAACGACTCCTGACTCTGAGGTCGAACCAGTCGCTTCCCGACCTCGAAGACATTCAAAAACAGGCCGGCTCGTTCGCGGCTATCGGCGGAATGGTGGTTCAGCCTCTCAACTTCACGGGGGAGGCCGAGCCGATTCAGATTTCAGCCGGGCTTTGCAACGCCGAGCTCTTCAGCGCGCTCGGTTTCCAACCGGCGATCGGCCGTTTTTTTTCCGCCGAAGAAGACCGCTACGGCGGCCCGGGGCTCGTGGTGCTCACGCACGGCTTCTGGACGCGCACCTTCGGCGCAGATCCTGCGATTCTTGGGAAAAGTATCCGCCTCAGCGGAAACTCTTACACAGTCATTGGCGTTTTGCCGCGCGAGTTCTGGCTGCCGGGCAGGCCTGTGGATGCGCTCGCGTCCATTCGAGTGGGAAATCCAGTGGCGGCGAAGTTTCGCGGTGTCCATTTTCTCCGAACGTATTTTCGCCTGAAGACGGGAGTCTCCACTGCGCAAGCGCGAGCCGAAATGGAGAACATCGATCGATGGCTCACTCTGTACTATCCGGAAGAAAACACCAATTCCCACCGCCGCCTGCTTCCGCTGCGTGATGCGATTGTCGGCGATGTGCGGCCCGAGCTGCTGGTGCTCTTCGCCGCCGTCGGGCTGGTCCTGCTGATTGCGTGCGTGAATTTTGCCAGCCTGCAGCTGGCCCGCTCCGCCACACGGCAGCGGGAGATCGCTATTCGTGCCGCCCTCGGCGCGCCTTCGGGCCGGCTCATCCGTCAAATGCTGACCGAAAGCGTTCTTCTGTCTCTTCTTGGCGGCGCCGCCGGATTGGTTCTCGCTGGATTTGGCGTGCGCCTTTTGATGGAGCTGAAACCCGCGGGTCTTCCGCGGATTGCGAACACTTCGATCGACGCATCGGTTCTCGGATTCACGTTCGCCGTTTCTCTGCTCACCGGCATCGTGTTCGGATTAGTCCCGGCGCTCAGCACGACATTCTTCGGACTCAACACCAAACTGAAAGAGGACGCGCGCACCACCGCGGGCCGCTCCTCCGGCTACCGTCTTCGAAAATTTCTCGTTGTTTCGGAAATTGCTCTCGCGCTCGTCCTCTTGATTAGCGCCGGCCTGATGATCCGCAGCTTTACGCTGCTGCATCGTGTCGATCCCGGTTTCCGCACGGACAACCTTCTCACCATGCGTGTCGAGCTTCCCGAAGCTCGCTATGGCGAACAAGCCAAGCAACGTCAATTCCATCGGGAATTTCTCGAAGGCCTCAACGCCATCCCTGGGGTGCAAGGGGCATTGGTCAGCGAGCTGCCAATGAGCGGCGACTACGTCACCCACAATTTTGTGATCGAAGGCCGGCCGCCGCTGGCCGCGGGCAGTGAACCCGAAGTACAAACACGCACGGTGGAAGGCGACTACTTTCGCGTGATGGGAATTTCGCTGCTGGCCGGGCATGATTTTGGTTCGCAGGATCGTACGGGAAGCCTTCACGTGGCGGTCGTCAATCGCGCGTTTGCCGCTCAATATTTCTCGGGGCAGGACGCGGTGGGCGCCCGTGTACAGTGGGCACGCTCAAAGCCCCCTGATTGGATGACGATCGTCGGGGTTGTCGGCGACATCAAGCATTTTGGCCCCGGCGAGCCGGAAGAGCCCGCGGTCTACGACCTTTATTCGCAGACGGCGCAGCAATGGAAACGCTGGATGTATCCCACGATTCGTGGCGCCGCTTCACCGGGAATCCTGCTGGGGCAAGTGAAACAGCGCCTCTGGGCCATCGACAATCAACTTCCCATCACTCAAGTTTTCACCATGAACGAAGTTGTAGCCGCTTCGCTTGACCACCAAAGATTCAATCTGACTCTGCTGGGAATTTTTGCGGGAGTGGCACTTGCGCTTGCCGTCGTCGGGATTTACGGAGTGATGTCCTATGCAATCACACTTTCGCGGCCATTCCGTTTGCACTTCTCGCCGTGGCGCTGCTGGCCTGCTATGTTCCTGCTCGCCGCGCCATGCGCGTCGATCCCATCGTGGCGCTGCGTTATGAGTAGACGCAAACACACTTCGAAAGCCGCGCCTGCATTACGAATAAATGATTGAGGGAACGCTAGAGATTCCGACGCGGCCGGAGCTATTCGTGGCCGCCGCCGAGCTCCCGCACGATCGAGCCGACATAGGATTTGGCGTCGCCGAAGAGCATGAGTGTCTTGTCGAGGTAGTAGAGCGGGTTTTCGATCCCCGCAAATCCGGCTCCCATGCTGCGCTTGATCACCATGACGGTGCGCGTCTTGTCTACATCCAAAATAGGCATGCCGTAGATCGGGCTGTTTGGGTCCGTGCGCGCCGCCGGATTGGTTACGTCGTTCGCGCCAATCACCAGGGCCACATCGGTTTGCGGAAAATCTCCATTGATCTCGTCCATATCAAGGAGCTTGTCGTAAGGGATGTCCGCTTCCGCGAGCAAGACATTCATGTGACCCGGCATGCGCCCCGCGACTGGATGGATTCCGAATTTCACGTCTACGCCGCGTTTCGTCAGCGCATCGTACAGTTCGCGCACTTTGTGCTGGGCCTGGGCCACGGCCATTCCATAGCCGGGAACGATCACTACCTTATTCGCCGCGCCAAGGATCGCAGCCGCTTCCTCGGGTGTCGCGCTGCGCACGGGCCGCGCCTCCTGCCGGCCGGCCACCGCGGGCTGTTCCTGTCCAAAAGCCCCGAAGAGCACGTTTGAAAACGAACGGTTCATCGCTTTCGACATATTCACGGAAAGAATGAGACCGGATGCGCCGTCGAGTGCGCCGGCGATGATCAATAATTTGCTATCCAGGACGAAACCCATCGCCGCAGCAGAGAGTCCTGCGTAGGAATTCAAGAGGGAAATC
>WNFT01011217.1_pt1 | contig 10655 bp, 13 predicted proteins | sample 5400191 | NCBI WGS metagenome assembly WNFT01 (sample SAMN13153359, study PRJNA577476) | soil metagenome | isolation source: 80 cm saprolite under Madrone tree | place: USA:California | collected 2016-06-14 | reverse complement strand
GCTCGTTATAGGTTCCATCGAGTTTACCGGGACTGAAGTTGGCTCGATCGAGAAAAATCTGCAGACGAGTGGCTGCTTCAATGTTCGCTTTATTCGGAGCTGGCTCGCGGTGCTTTTTTCGCGCTGCCGCTGGGAGAATGCCACTCGATATCAAGACAGCGATTATCACGAAACGAAACAGAACCTTCACATGATGTGATCGCCGACGAAGAATTGCGCAGTTGTTCGGGAAATGACCGGAGCTTTGAGCCCTCTCGCGGTTGCTTGACTGCCATGCAGACATTTTCCCTAAAACAAACGCGCCTTCACTGTCCCGCCGTTTGAGGCAGAACAGTAAGGCGCGATGGAGACAAACGAGACTAGATCTTAATCCTCATCGAGGATCACGCGATCAACCATCATGTCGGGGGCTGTGCCGACGTAATGGACGCGGACAGGAACCCCTATTTTGATCTTTGTTTTCACAGTAGTCTCGTCCAACGGTCTGCCGGTTCGGGTCACATATGTGACGGTCTTGCCGAAGCGATAGCGCACCGGACCGCTAGTTTCCTTGAGAACGATGGCACTCCCCGGCGTGTACTCAGTGATCGTCCCGTTGCCTTCGGTTGTGGTCGTCGTTGTGGTAGTTTCCGAAACCTGTCCCCACGCAAACGTCGCCACACATGCCAAGGCTATACTTAGAAGCACTTTCTTCATGATTTCCCCTTTCTTGTTTTAGTTCCCATGGCAATAAGGCTCCCTCTTCCGGTTAATTTTGGGCCGGACGGGAGAGCTTACCGCCATATTGGATTCGGATTCGGCCCGCCCGCCGGACGTTTAAAAATTCTTTAATGGCGCTTGAAGCTTCCGGTTGCGCAGAGAATTTTGGCAGTCAATCGCCTGCATGAAATTCTGGATCGGCACCTCGGGTTTTCAATACGCGGAATGGAAAGGAAATTTTTATCCCGAAGATTTGCCGGCCGCGCAGATGCTGCCGTTTTACGCCGACCGATTTTCTACCACAGAAATAAATTACACTTTTCACCGCATCCCGGCGCCAAAGACGATTGAGAATTGGAAAACGCTTACGCCCGAAAATTTTCGGTTCGCCCTCAAAGCTCCGCAGAAAATCACGCACTGGTCGAAGTTGCGGGATTGCGCCGACACGCTGGAATACTTTTTGAAAGTTGCACGCGGCCTCGGCGAGCGACTCGGCCCGATTTTATTTCAATTGCCGCCGGCTTTCAAGAAAGATGCCGATGTATTGAATTCATTTCTTCGCGAACTGCCCCACATGCGCGCCGCGTTCGAGTTCCGTCACGAATCATGGTTCGACGACGAAATTTTCGACCTGCTCAAATCCCGCAACATCGCGCTTTGCACTGCCGACACTGACGCGCTGAGCACTCCGAAGAAAATCACCGCCGACTACGGTTATCTCCGATTACGCCGCGAAGACTACACCAACAACGATATTGACCGCTGGGCCGATTTCGTCCGCGAACAAGGCTCAAATTGGAAAGATGCGTTCGTTTATTTCAAGCATGAGGAGAGCGGGATCGGTCCCAAGCTCGCCAGGCAAATGACGGAATTGCTCGGGTGATGCTCGAAGGCTAGCGCCCGATCAGGATAAAAATTCCTGCAAGCAGAGCCAGAACGCCAGTGATAATGCCGATACCAAGTCCAGTGAGAGTAAGGATTCCCACTGCAATAAGATAAATCGCGAGCAGAAGCATTCCGATGTTTTTCGTAATCATGCTGCGAGTATCGGCAATTATTCCTGTGTTTGACAATCCTGAAGGCACTTGAGAGGCCGATCTTCTCAGTGGCGAAATCTTGTATCGCCAACATCGATCCCAATGTGAATTGCAGGAGCTGCTATCGGCCGGCCACGCGAACTACCACGGCCGAGATATCTTTCACATCGACGAACGCATCGAAAAATTCCGCGCCCGCCAGATTCGAAAGATGGACGACGCTGTCGGTCACTTGCGCGACTTTGCCTCCCATTTTTTCTCCAGATCGCAAGTGTAACTCGACACCTTTGCCGACGTTGCCCTGAATGATGCTAAGCACGGTGGCGTTTGCTTGCAGGGCAGCTTTTTCCTGGGCGAGCACACTGGAGCAAGTGATCGCCGCAACGACGATTCCGAGAAGAAGTGAGTAACGTTTCATGACCAACTTGTTTGCGCGATTTCCGATCTATTTGCGAGCAAATAATCCGCAATGTCAAGGAACGGCGGTCTCTAATCCGCCAAACCAGTCAGGGCGAATTAAAAACCGTCTCTCCTTGATTTGGAATTGGCAGGCGAAGCGCCTGCCCTACAATTCTGCATGCTCTCGATTGCGGAAAACCTCGAACGCGTGCGCAAGCAACTCGCGCACGCCGCGGCGAAAGCTGGCCGCGCTATCGATGAAATCGAGTTAGTCGCGATCACGAAAACGCATCCGGTCGAGAAAGTGCGCGAGACGATTGAGGCTGGGCAGACGTTGTTCGGCGAAAGTCGCGTGCAGGAAGCGCGCGCGAAGATTCCGGAACTTCCGTCAAACGTGCGGTGGCATTTCGTGGGACATCTTCAGAAAAACAAGATCCGCCACGCGCTTTCATTGTTTGAACTCTTTCACGGTGTTGATTCGCTTGCATTGGCGGAAGAGATGATTTCACGGTGTTGATTCGCTTGCATTGGCGGAAGAGATGAACCGGATCGCGACTGATGAAGGATTGCATCCGCGCGTTTTGCTGGAGGTAAATGTGGCAGGCGAGGGGAGTAAGTTCGGATTCTCGACCGATAAGTTGCGCAAACAAATGGAAGAGTTGCTCGCGCTGCAACGATTGTCGATCCTGGGGCTGATGACGATCCCGCCGCTGGCCGATAAGACGGAAGCCTCGCGAAGATATTTTGTCCAGTTACGGGAGCTGCGCGATCGCCTGCAAACGGAATTTCATGTCGATCTTCCCCAGCTTTCGATGGGCATGACGCAGGACTTTCCGATTGCTGTTGAGGAAGGAGCGACGTTGGTGCGCGTAGGCACGGCGATCTTTGGCGAACGATCCAAAATAAAAAAGGATTAGCCACACATGAACACTGATTTTCACGGATTTCTGAAACCTGAATCCTTTCCCTTATCCGTGTTTCATCCGTGTAAATCCGTGGCTGAAAGATTGCTCTTAAGATCGATATGTGCGTCTGGACCCGACAAACATCTAACAAACCGGGAACGAACTCGCGACCCAATCGAATGACGCGACGGAGTCGTTCTTCGGAACGCAGCGGCGCTGACTCGTTAGGGCGGCGCACTCGCTGGCCTGAGTTGCACCGGAAATGACCGGTAAACAAATCGCTCTCACAGTCGCCATGAGTGCATTGATGCTCCTGGTACTCTGCGCGATCGCGATGAGCCGCGGGCTGAATGTGGATGAGCATCAGTTCGTGGCGAGTGGCGCACTGCTGGCGCGCGAAGGATTTCTGCCCTACCGGGATTATCCATTCTTCCATACTCCGAATTTGCCCTTGGTTTACGCGCTGCTTTTTCGTGGTGCCGACTATTTGCTGCTCTCCGCGCGCCTGCTCTCGGTGCTCTGCGCGTTCCTCGGGTTGATTTTGATTTCCCGCACGATGTGGCGAAGTCTCTCCGGCCACTCTGGGACATTTCAGGTTTTCATCACTGGAAGCGCGGCGATCCTTCTTTTCTCGAATCCGGTCGTTCACTACAGTTGCTGGCGCGCTTGGAATCATCCGCTCGCGACCTTGTTAGCAACGACCGCGGTGCTGTGTCTCTGGCGCGCTCTGGATGATCGAAAGTCTGGGAGATGGTATTTCGCCGCAGGTCTTCTGCTTTCGCTCGCCATCGGCACGAGGCTCACGTTCGCGCCGCTTGGCCTCGCTTTTGCTGGAATTAGTCTGTTCCTGCCAGCGCAAATTGATATCCGCACGCGGATGCGAAATGCGTTCCTGCTTGCAACTGGCGGTGTGATTGGCGCATCGCCGATGCTCTGGCTGTTCGCCATCGATGCACGCGCGTTTATTTTCAATAATTTCACATGGAACGCTTCGATCAGCGAGCTGTATCAAAGGGCCGCGGTGAAGTATGTCGGCCTTGGAAGCAAACTCTTCTACATCGTAACGAACGTGCTGCGGAACCCGGGTAATCTCGCGTTGTTACTGCTGTTTCTAGCCGTCCAGTATGCGGCCCTGCGGCAACGCGAATTTCGGAGAGACCCTCGTAACCTGCTAGTATTGGTTTCGCTCCCGTGCCTTTTGATTGGCGCGCTGGCTCCGGCCGTTCCGTACGATCAGTATTTTTATGAGTTCGTGCCCTTCCTCGTCCTTGGTCTGGTGCCCCCGGTTGTCGCCCTCGCAAGAGCCGCAGGCTTAGAACGGTCGCTTTGCTGGGGCTTTGGAGCAGCGGCGGTGATCAGCCTTTTTTCCACCGGTCAGGATTTTCGGTATGTGCCTAAACTGGCAACTCCCAGTCGGTGGACTCCGATCGTGCTCCATCGGGCCGGTATGAAGCTCGCGCAGATCGCTGGTCCCGGACCGGTCCTGACGCTCGCGCCAATCACACCCTTGGAAGGCAGGTTGTGTATCTATCGAGCTCTTGCCACTTCTCCGTATGCCTGGATAACGGCAGGCTTTCTTTCGGAGGAACAACGCCGCGAGTTTGGATTCATCAGACGAGAGAATCTCGCCTCGGCCCTCGAACCGCGCCCGCCTGGCGCAATCTGCACCCGCAATCAAAGGGGTGCGGAGGAAAGCATGCTGCGCTACAAGGATTCCCTCGGTTACATCTCGTTTGGCCTGCCAAATGGCGAGACCGCTTGGGTAAGTCAACACTGAATCATCGCGATGCCGAGCAAGGATTTAAGCGCCGGAACTGAAGGGACGAGGATTAGCAGATTGCGATTTTCTGCGGCCTTCCGTACGATTTGCTCGCAACGATGAGGCTCGAGTTAAGAAACGCGCAGTTGATCGGCAACGAATTGGCGCTCGTGTGGAACGACGAGACGGAGTCTTACTTCGCTCTGGAGTTTCTCCGTCGCGCGTGTCCGTGTGCGGCGTGCGGCGGTGAACCAGATGTGCTGGGCCACGTGTCGCGGCCGGACGTGATTTACACCGACCAAAGTTTTCAGCTTGCCGGCTTCGATTTGGTGGGCGGCTACGCGTTGCAGCCGCGATGGGCGGATGGACACAGTTCGGGCATTTATAGCTTTACTTACCTCCGGCGCTTGGGGCAGGCTGCTGCCTGAAAGACGGGAATAAGCTTGGAATTGACCCATGAGCTTGCTGACAAAAATCGCAATCGTGTTGCTCTGCTTTTCGTTGTGTGGGGCGGGCACTTTCATAGCTTCGAGCGCGCACAACAAGACTGAACCTCCGAAAACGAGCGTGATCCCGGTGAAAAATCGCGATGTCGCTGGGCGTTTCTGGATTGAAGTCTAAGGCAACGCGAGCCTCCTGGCCCGCCGCCGCGGACAAGGACGCTCGGCGCTATACTGGAATCGTTACGCGCAGCAACGTGGTTTGCGCGGCGAGTGGTTTCAGTTCCCGATCCTGCAACTGAGCCGGCCCCAGAAAGAATTCTCCCGGCGCAAGATCGACATTGGCGCAGGCAAGCTGCCCTGTGAGACAGCAAACGACTGCGAATTGCCCGTGCGGCGCGACCTCGCGCACATGATCGAGATTCCATTTTTGGATTTCAAACAAGTCGTTGCGAAGAAGAAGTTCTCCTTCGGGTTGCAGCAATCGCGGCCGAACATCATCGAAATCGATGCACTGAAGGGCTTGCTCGATGTGTAGCTGTCGCGACTTACCTCTGTCATCCAGCCGGTTCCAATCGAACACGCGATAAGTGGTGTCGCTATTTTGCTGGATTTCGATTAACAGATTGCCTGCACCCACCGCGTGAAGACGCCCGGCGGGAAGAAAAGCGGCGTCGCCTGGTTTCACGCTAATTTTGTGAACGCAATCAGCCGCAGTTCCGTTGCGCAGCGCTTTTTCGAATTGTTCGCGCGTGATCCGTTCACGGAATCCGAGAAAAAGTTCTGCGCCGGGGTCGGCGGCGGCAACATACCAGAATTCTGTTTTGCCCTCGCCGCCGAGTTTCTGCGCCACGTTTTCAGGCGGATGCACCTGCAACGAAAGCTTCTCGCGCGCATCGAGAAGTTTGATGAGCAACGGAAATCGAGGAGCATCGGGGACCTCGCCGAAGATCGGCGGTCGATTCTCAATCCAAAGCTCGTGCAGTGTTTTTCCTTTGAACGCGCCGCGCGCGACGACGCTTTGTGCTTCGGGACGATCAACGATTTCCCACGACTCGCCAATGCGCTTGTTCGTTGGCAGGTTCTTGCCGAACAGGCCCGCCAGTTTTCGCCCGCCCCAGATTCGTTCCATGAAGATTGGCTCAAAGGTGAGGGGACCACCGATTTCGGATTTCGGGTTTCGGGTTTCGGATTTCAGATTTGTAAATTTGTAGGGCGTTTCTGTGAAACGCCATTTATTTTGGCGTCTGACACAGACGCCCCACAATCAAAATGTGCCACTTTCTTAAATATTGGCTGCCGTTGCTGATTTGGCTCGGCGTGATTTTTGTCGGCTCGACAGATCTGATGTCCGCCGAGCACACGTCGCGATTTATTGTTCCGATCTTGCTCTGGTTGAAACCGGGCATGGCGCCTGAGACGATTCAGTCCATTCTCTTCGCCGTGCGCAAATGGGCGCACATGGCCGAATACGCGATTCTGGCTCTTCTCCTGTGGCGTGCACTTCGCAGCGGTTCAGCTCTCCGCGCGAAAATATCGATGTTGTTTGGCGCAGTTCTGCTCGGTTGCGCCGTTGTTGCCGCGAGCGACGAATTTCATCAATCATTTGTTAAATCGCGCACGCCCGCAGTTCGTGACGTCCTCCTGGATATTGCAGGAGCGCTCTTCGGGTTGTTGATTAGCGCGAGTTTTGCGCATCGCCGTCCTAAAGAGACCCGAAGCACGACCCAAAGCGAGTTCGTTGATGCGCAATTATGACTTCACAGATGGCCGTTCGCTTGGTGACAAATAACGTGGCGACTGATTTTTCGTCAGCATGCGTGCGTGCTGTGATGATGGCGGCCTTTTTAGGAGCGGCGGCTATCGTGCAAGTGACCGCCCAAACCGCGACCGACACGGAGTCAGGTCAGACGTCAGGTGCTCCGGTCATCACCGCAAAGCCCGAGCACGTGACGGTCACTGGCGGTAGTGGGAGCACCGAGATTCACTGGGACACGGGGAACGGATCGATGGGTTTTGTTTTTGTAACAGGAAGCGACCAAAAACCAGTTCTCTTTGCTTCGGGTCCAAAAGGAAGCCAACTGGTTCCGTGGATTCGGTCGGCCAGATATGTGTTCGAGCTTTATGGCGACGAGAACAGGCGGACCTTACTGGCCACGGTAACCGTTACCGGAAACGCCAAAACCGAGACTACCCCGCAAGCCACATTATGGCGAGACGGAGTCCGTTGGCTGCTCATTGTCGTGCTCATAGCCATTGTTTACGTCGCAGTTTACCTCAGCTCGACGGGAAAGTTGCGTACAACATTTCCTACCGAACCAATGACGTCGCCTCGCCCATTGCGTGTTACGCGGAACCTTCTGCTTGGCGTAGCCGCGTTTGTTTGTCTCGACGCCATCATCTTTCATAGCGGATTGTACGTCTCGATCCTGGCTCCTGATTCCTACGCTGGACGATTGGAGGTTCTTACCCGAGCCGAAAAGCAGCGCCCTGCGTCGGGTCTGAAGGAAGTGTTGGTCCTCGGAGATTCGAGAATGGCGGAGGGGTTCTCTAACACGGTGGCTGACGAGCTTGGTTCGGCCGCCGGATTCAAGTTTGTAAATCTCGCTGAACCAGCCTCGTCTGTTAACAGTTGGTATTACATGCTTCGGGAAATCGATCCGAAGGCGCGACGCTACTGGGCTATCGTCGTTCCTTACGCTATTGGCTATGAGCCAGCTACTGCCGATCCTCTAAGGATTTCCATGGCAGCGCCGCTTCTGCGTTATGGAGACTGTTTCAATTTCGCCTCGGGTTTTCAGCGATGGTCAGGCCGGTTCAGAGCATTTACCGCGTGCATCTTGCGCGGTTCAGCATACCAAAGCGATGTTGCCGATCTTCTTGAACATCCCATCGCGCGTATAAAAAGCGTTCAACAAGAGGCTGAGAGAATGCAGTCGCGCGCTGCGTATAAAGGCCGGGACTACGACCTTGTGGGCACGTCTTATGATCCAACGACAGGACAGGTAACGTTTGCACCAAAGTTAACTGAAGCTCAGCGACAAGCCGTTCGTAAGAGCCTGATACAGCCGTCTCAATCAGACACTGAATACTCTCTCAAACTACAACGCGAATGGATTCCGCGAATCCTGAATCGTTATTCGAATAGTTCCACGGCAATTGTGCTCACCCCCGTGCCTCGGGGGCCGTTTGCAGAGCTTCCCGGGTTTTCCAAGGCATATCATTCTATTCTGCCAGGCGGCGTAATTCAGAGAACGACTTTTTCCCTGCCAGAACAAACGTTCGATTTTCTTGAAAAACCCGAATATTACTTCGACGCATTCCATCTTAACTCGAAAGGCCGGCAACGATTCACAGAAACGCTGGTGTCGGAGTTAGTTGGGCGGCTTCGATCAGCTGATTCGAAACCGGGGTTCAATTCCAGGTCTCAACTAGCTGCGAACCGACTGCCTGGAAGCAATGAGGCGAACTAGTTTCTTAGCTAATTATCCCTGATGTTATTCAATAGCTTTCAGTACTGGATCTTCTTTTTGATCGTGGCTGTGCTGTTCTACAGCATCCCGTTTCGCGCAGGGAAAGTACTGCTGCTGTGTGCAAGCTACGTTTTTTACATGTGGTGGGACCCACGGTTCATCGTGCTCATTTTGACCTCAACGGTAGTTGACTACTTTCTTGGGATTTGGCTGGAGGTCACGAGCGGTCGCCGTAAAAAGCTTTTGCTTGCCGTTAGCCTCGTCGTCAACCTCGGGATTCTCGGTTTCTTCAAATATTACGACTTCTTTGCTGGCTCGTTAGCTGCTTTGCTCCACATCCCCAAGTCATCGGTGGTGTTACAAGTTGTTCTCCCTATCGGAGTCAGCTTCTATACCTTCGCCAGCCTTTCTTACACCTTCGATGTCTATTGGGGAAAAATGAAGGCGGTCAGAAACCCGATCGACTACGCGCTGTTCATCGCGTTTTTTCCACATCTTATTGCAGGTCCAATCATTCGTGCCCGGCAGTTTATTTCTCAGATCTGGACGTGGCGGCGCCCAGCGGCAATTGTGATTCAAAGCGGAATCATTCTTGTCCTGTCAGGTCTTCTGAAAAAGATGGTGTTTGCCGATCGGTTCGCTGTCGTGTCCGATGCGTACTTCAAGGATCCGACCGCGCACCCGGGCTGGCTGGCTGCGTGGTCCGGCTGCCTTGCCTTTTTCATGCAGGTCTTCTTCGATTTCTCTGGTTACACCGACATCGCTCGTGGTTGTGCCAAGCTACTGGGCTTTGAGTTTCCGCTTAATTTTGCGCGTCCCTTCTTGTCGAGAAATCCGCCTGACCTCTGGCAGCGATGGCACATCACCCTTTCCACTTGGGTGCGGGATTATTTATTCATGCCATTCAGCCGGGGGAGAAAAGGGCGATTCGTGTTGTACCGCAACATGCTGGTTGTGATGGTGCTCGTGGGGCTATGGCACGGAGCTAACTGGACGTTTGTCGTCTGGGGCGCATACCACGGGATTCTGTTGGTCGGCTACCGTCTTTTCGATCGGGCAACGGTTGGCACAGCAATCGATAGGGTGATGAAGCAGCGCTGGTTTGTGCCCTTTAGCGTTGGATTGATGTTTGCGGCCTTCATCTTAAGCGCGGCTTTCTTTCGTCCGAAGACGCTCCAGACCAGCGGATATGTGTTAAGTGCGCTCTTCGGTTTCCAGCATGTAACTGGCGAATTCCTGCTGACGACCGGAACGCTCGTGCTCCTTTTCATTTCTTTGTTTCTGGCTGTCGCGCAGGAACGCAATCAGTTTATTGATCGGCTGGCTTTGCAACCTGCGCGCGTTCAGATCCCGGTATACGTGCTGGCGTTTCTGGCGCTCGAACTTTTTCCGGCAACCGGTCCCGTGCCCTTTGTCTATTTCCAGTTTTGAGCGGCCGCTCTCGAATTGGGAAATGGCGGAAATGAGGATGGTCTGCCAAGCCGTAGCCTTGAACTATCGACGAGAGAGTCTGTCGATCCGCCCGCCTTCGTTTCACTCCGGCGTGGCAGCCCCGAAAGCGTTCGGGGCTGGGCCTGACTGGGCTCGAACCAGTGACCCTGCGCTTATCAAGCGCATGCTCTAACCAACTGAGCTACAGGCCCGGATCGCGGAAGTGAACAGTGATCGGTGAACAGTGATCGGTCAAGGAGCGAACCTGATTTACGCGAAAGACGGGGGCGTGGCGCGTAGAATTATCGGTTGATACAAAATCTTTGTTCAACTAGCGATTCACAATGACGTTTGAGAAATTCGAAGGGCCTTGGGATGACGCGGAGTTCTTGGGATGCCGAAATCTGTTTTGCGGAGACCGGCTCATTCTGGATCTGTTTGAGTATCAACAAAGCAGCCCGGATGAAGACCTAAAGATAGGATCGGATACATTTTCTGGAACTCACACGATC
>WNFT01006041.1_pt1 | contig 10656 bp, 5 predicted proteins | sample 5400191 | NCBI WGS metagenome assembly WNFT01 (sample SAMN13153359, study PRJNA577476) | soil metagenome | isolation source: 80 cm saprolite under Madrone tree | place: USA:California | collected 2016-06-14 | reverse complement strand
GCTGCTGAAGTTGTTGCTGGGCTGGCCGAATTGAACCGTGTTCGTCAGATTGAATACTTCCCAACGGAATTGCAATCCGAGTGATTCGTGAATCGGAAAGTCGCGAATCAACGCAAAATCAAACACATTGGTGTGCGGGCCGCGCAGCGTATTTCGTCCCACATTTCCCAAAAAACCGGCGGCCTGCAGTTGATAGGCGTCGGTCAGACCAGGCTCCAGCGCAGCGCACGATTTGTTGCCGGCCACGAAGAACCAGCAATCCACGTTGCCAACGATGTGGGGTGTCCCCACCAGATTTGGAGTCGCGGCAACAGCGCCAAATGAGTCAAGCGAGTTTGTGATGGTTCCACCGGAACTCACCGTAAATGGACGGCCGCTTGCAAACGTGTAGACGCCCGAGGTGCGGAAGCCTCCGATGATATAAGAAAGGAATCCGCTGTTGACGAAATGTCGGCCACGGCCGAACGGCAATTCGTAAACATAGCTGCCGACGAAGCGATGTGGCGTGTCAAAATCGCTTGGCCCGGTCCAGGAAGCATAGTCATATCCATTCGGTGCCGAACCGGAGTTGTTTTCCAGTTCCTGTGGCGTGTTGTCAATACTCCGAGAGTAGGTATAAGCGAAGCGGAGGCTGAATCCTTGCCGGAAACGCCGCTCAAGCGTTGCCTCAAGGCCGTTGTATTTTCCGAAGCCGACCGCCCGTTGATATTCGATGTAGCCAAAACCCGGAAAAGGTTTTAGGTTCGTGCTGCTGCCGTCCGCGTTGAAGAATGGTTGATTGAAATCGGCGAGGACGTTCAAGTGAGAAGAATGCGTTCCAACGTAGTCGACGCCGCCGAGTAAGTGCCATGGCAGCTCGCGTTGTATCCCGAGGCTCCATTGCTGGACGTACGGCGTAGGCGTCGCGGGATCTACAGCACGAACGCGAACCCGGCTGAGCAGGCCCGGCTGGTGGGGATCCAAGGAATTCGCCGGGAATCCATGCTGAAGAAAGAAGAGCGGTGCGGTTGCCGTCGCGGAAACCGTCTGCACGTTGTTGATCAGAAAGGGAGCGTTCAGCGCGAGTTGGTCTTCGCTGCCGAATCGTTCAAACAGCAGGTAATAGATTCCATACCCCGCCCGAACGACAGTTTTGGGATTGAGAGAGTACGCCAGTCCGATTCGAGGAGCAAAATTTCGTTTGTTGATCTGCACCAGCGCTCGTTGTTCGAGCGATCCATCGGAAGCAAACACGAGGCCGCCGGCGCCACCATTCGCCGTGGGATCGAAATTTGCCATTTGGTTTTTGCCGTCGAGAGCGGGCGTGCCGAAGTCGTACCGCAAGCCCAGGTTGAGCGTCAGTCTGCGCGTCAGTTTCCAATCGTCTTGAACGAATCCAGACAGCATCCACAACCGCTGGTCTACGAAATGAACGTTCGTGAGCTGTGAAGAACTGACATAACCCAACAGAAAATCTCCGTAGGTCGATTTTGTAAAGCGAGGGTCGAATCGCAGCGAGCCGCGCGTCCCCGGCTCATCTTGATAGATATTCCGCATCGGCGCGCGCAGGTCTACGCCAAACTTGAGCGAGTGATTGCGCACCGTCTTTGAGAGCGTGTCCACCCATTGAAATTGCTGTGGGACCTGTTGCTTGGGAAGAAAGTCCGGAGAACCCGCGAAAATGTTGCTGATGTTGGTGAAACTAATCTGAGAAATTCCGCCGGCGACTGCCGGATTTTCGGGAACGCCGGGGACGAATTCGTCCACCTGGTTCAAACCGAAGGGGTCCTGTTCGGCATGGGAAAAGTCGCGCAGAAAGCCAAAGCGAAACTCATTGACGAGCGTCGGTCCAAACACGTGCGTCCACCCAAGAGAGAGCGTCTGGCCCATGAGCACTTGCCGGCCCCATGCAGACGTCGAGGTACCGTCGATGATTCCGCCCAGGAAGCCGGGAATAAACCGGTTTCGATTGGAATAGCTATAACGAGCAAACACGGAATCAGAAGGCGTCGCAATCCAGTCCAGCCTCCCGTTGTAGCTGTCGGCGTCGTCCGTGAGCAGCCCGTTTCGGAAGTAATTGTTCAGAGCCTTTCCCGGAACCGTGGGAAGAGGGAATAGCGCCATAATTTTAGCGGCGAAGGGATCGAGGCGATCGGCGGGAATTTGATTGTTGGGGAATGGCAGCCCTGTCTGGGGATCAATCACTGGAGCATAAGCTGGAACGCCGGCAGCGGCGGCAGCGGTTGCGCTGAAGTCACCGATCCGTTCATTGGCAAGAGGAACCGTGGAGGTCCGGCCGACGCCCTTTTTGATCCGGGTTCCCTCATAGTTGAAAAATGCGAAGAGCTTATCGTGCAAAATGGGGGCGCCGAGACTACCGCCAAACTGATTTTGGTTGTCCTTAGGCTTTGGCTGCTTGTTGCGGTTGGTGAAGAAATCGTTTGCGTCGAAAAGCTGGTTGCGCCCGTATTCGTAAGCATTGCCGTGAAATTGATTGGATCCGCCCTTTGTCGACACGACCACCGCGGCACCTGGACTCCGGCCATACTCCGCCGAATACGGATTGGTGATCACCTTGAATTCCTGAATGGTGTCCACGGAGGGGCGGGACGCCTGCGTACTCAACTCCTGGACATTTTCAGAAAACGTGTTGTTGTCAATTCCATCGAGAACGAAATCGTTTTGCAGCGAGTGCACGCCGTGAACGTTAAACGCCCCGGTGCGGCCGGCGCTTGTGGCTCCGCTTTGGTCCGTGTAGCGGTTCGACTGCACGCCAGCGACAAGTCGCAGCAAGTCGTCCCAGTTCCTCAAATAGAGAGGCGTCTCCGCAATGATGTTGTTGTCGATTACCGCTCCAAGCGAGGCATCCTCGGTCGAAAGGCCCTGCGCGGTGGACTCCACAGTCACCGTCTGCTGTGACTGCCCCACTCGCAGTTCAAAATCCTGACGCGCCTTTTGCGCCGTCTCCAGAACCATCTCTGCAGAAGCGGTATCGAATCCGGATTGCTCCACCTTCACTTCATAATTTCCGATCGGCAAGCTCAAGAAAGAATAATTCCCTGAGGAATCCGTCGCAGCGGTTTGCATAAAATTCGTGGATTTGTTTCGGACGGTCACTTTCGCGTTGGCAACAGCTGCATGACTCTGGTCGGTGATGCTGCCCGTCAGACTGGCTTCATTGCCTTGCGCAAAACCAAATGGACAAACGACCAAGAATAGGTAGAGAAGGACGAACACACGTTTCACTCCGGGCCCCCTGGATGAATTTCGATTCTTCGAGCTAGCGCTTCAGGAACACACCGCTGGTGACAGACCTGTCGCGGATGGCTGAGTCGGTTTCTCTGTCGCGCGAAATGATTTTGATGTCTCGTTCGCCGTGAATTGTGAGGAAAGCGTCAATTCTTTATAACAGTTTGGCAAGTCGGCAGCTTTAGCGATAACTTTGGCAGCCGCCGCCCTACTGGAACGATGCCACAGCCAATTGCTGGTCTTCGAATACCTCAAACAGATTCAGCACTCGCACGAGTTTGAGCGTTTGCAATGCGAACTTGGAAGGATTCAAAAGTTTGAGCGAACCGCCGCGCTGCTTGGCAGCCGTGAGGTAGCGAACAAGGAGGCCGATACCGCTCGAATCGATCATTGGAACTTCCTGAAGATCGAGCAGAAACCGGGATTCGCCTGCGTTCAAAAGATCTTTGATGGTTTCGTTGGTCCGGTCGAGCGAGGGCCCAAGATTGAGCTTGCCACGCAGCTTGATAATCTTCACCTGGTCCTGCGTGCGCACATCAATTTCCACTGGCCGCTCCTTTGAACGAAAGTCCCTAAGATTTAAAGGGATACTTGCGTGGGCGAATCCTGTCTGCTACAGTGCGCGCTCAAATTAGAAGAATGGTGGCAATTTTGCAAGTCGGGTGAAATCGGCCACCGTGTCCCCTTAGTTCGGAGCCCTTCTGCGGAGATTGTGTTGCCGCGATCACCGCACAGAGAATCTGATTGAAGATCGATCTCACCGCGTTTTCTTCTGAATTACTTGCGACGCTGGAGTTGATTCCACGCGCGCGAAGCGTTGCGCGCGCCGTCGCGGAGTCCTCTCCCGGGTGCTCGGTGAACGTCTACACGTCGGGTTCCGTCGACGGAGCGGAGGTCTGGATTCCGCGCGCGTGGTCAGGCGAACAGACCGTCCGCGGAGCAATTGGCGCAGAAGTGGGGACTCTTGCGCAGATGGCCGCGAGCCGCGAGCCTTTGCTCCATGCGGGAAGCGACCTTTCGCGTGAGGACTACGCGCATCTGGACATTCGACGGACGCTGCGATCGTTAGCATATCTGCCACTTACTAGCGGGGGCGGTCTAGTTGGCGCCGTGGAAGTCCTGAGCTTCGAACTGCCTCTATCAGCCGAAGAACTTCACGAACTGGAAGACTTTTCGCAAATCGCAGCCACCGCATTAGCGACAGCTCATCGATACGAAAGCGAAAGAAACGATTCTCTTGCATCGATCAGCCGCCTGACGCAGCTCTACGATCTTGAAAAGTCGTTTTCCTCGACGCTTGAGATGGATGAGCTGGGGCCCATCATCGGAGAAAAGTTCCGAGAAGTCATGGAGTGTTCCGCCATCAACTTGTGGTTGCTGCGCGGAGACGAGAGTCTGCAGCTGATGCATCAAGCGGGATCGGATCGAACGACTCCGGCAGGAAGCATACAGAAACCTGGGGAAGGAATTCCGGGCGACGTTTCCGATAACGGCGAAGCGGTTTTGATCAGCGGCCCGGATGATTCGCGGCTTGGCATTCGCAGCGCGGCCACCGCGGAAGGCGGAGTATCCTCGCTTATCGTCACTCCTATTATGGACAGGGGCTCGCTTGTCGGCGTGGTCGAGGCGGTGAACAAACTAGATGGTACGCCGTTCGATGAGGACGATCTTTTCGCGCTCTCGAGCATAACGGAGACCGCATCCACCGCGCTTCACAACGCCAGCTTGTTGATGGCGGAGCGCAAGGTCGAAATCCTCGAAACACTGGTCACCGTCAGCCACGAAATTACTTCAACGCTGAATCTGGAGCGCATGCTGCAGACCATCGTAACTGCGCCGCAGGCGGTGATTCCCTACGAACGCGCGGCGATCGCGCTCGAGCAGCGCGGCAGATTCAAGCTAAGCGCCGTGACCGGCTTTATGCAGGTAAATGTGGACGCGCCGGAGATCGCGCCGCTAAACAGCGTTCTGCAGTGGGCGGCGCTGGCCGAAGAAATCGTGAACGTGCGGCAGCACGGCGACGAAATCGAAAGCGACCGGGAAGAAACACGCGCCAAGTTCAAACAGTATTTCGCGGAATACGGCATGCGCGGCTTTTATGCGTTGCCTTTGAACGACGATACGGGCCGCGTCGGCATTTTGAGCCTCGAAAGCAGCGATCCCGATTTTCTTTCTACTGTGCACATCGAACTGCTGCAGGTACTCGCCAGCCAGGCGACCGTGGCTTTACGCAACGCGCAGATGTACAAGGAAGTGCCATTCATTTCCGTTCTGGAGCCAGTGCTGGAACGAAAGCGCAAATTTATGGCGCTCGAAAAAACGCGCCGGATGACCATGACGATTGGGGCTGTTTTGGCACTGATTTTTCTGTTCGTATTTCCGCTGCCGATGCGGATCGACGGGGACGCAACAGTAGGACCCGGCCAGCGCGCGCAAGTGCAGCCAGAGTTTGAAGGCGTGGTGGGCAAAGTATTCATCCACGAAGGCGAAGCGGTAAAGCGCGGCCAAGTCCTGGCTGAGATGGATGCGTGGGATCTGCGGTCGTCCCTGGCTGCCGCGGAGGCGAAGTACCGGTCCGCGTTGCTGCAGATGAATCATGCGCTCGCAACAAACGATGGTGGTGAAGGCGGAATTCAACGTGTGCAAGCGGATTACTGGAAGGGTGAACAAGCGCGAGCGCAGGAATTGCTCGGACGAGCGCAACTCCGCTCTCCGATCGACGGCGTGATTGCAACGCCACATGTCGACACGTTCGCAGGACGCCGGCTGCAATTCGGCGATACGTTTGCCGAAGTGGTGGACACTTCGAGCGCTATCATTGACGTTGCGATCGATGCTTCCGATGTCAGCCAGCTGCGCCTTGGCGAGAAGGCGGCCATCAAATTGAACAGCTACCCCATGCGGACGTTTCACGGCCAAGTCGCCGTGGTTAGCCCGAAAGCGGAAGCACAAGGCGAGTCGCGCGTGTTTTATGCACGGGTTGCAGTGTCGAACCCCGATGGCGCAATGCGAACCGGCATGGAAGGCCGCGGCAAGATCTCGTCGGGATGGCGCACTTCCGGATACGTGCTGTTTCGTAAGCCGGTCGTCTGGCTTTATTCGCGAATCTGGAATTGGTTTGGCTGGTGAGGACGAACGCCATGAAGTATCGAAACAAATTGTTTTCTCTTGTTTTGGCAGCCGCGTCGGCGTCGGGATGCAGTGATACCAAGCCGGAGACAGCGCCTGCTCTTCCTTCTGCAGTTTCGACAACCGAGCCTGCACAGCTCAAGCCCGCCGCAACCAGCGAAGCATTGACCATTACCGCGCCATTGATCGTGGAACATCAGGTGGACGTTACGGCTCAGCGTGACGGAATTGTTGCACGCGTTTCCGCGGAATCCGGAAATCGTGTTCGCGCCGGCACGGTGCTCGCCCGGCTGGATGACCGTCAACTGACTGCAAATCTTGAAGCTGCGAGAGCAAAGACCCGCAGCATTGCGGCGGATCTGAAAAATTGGGAAGCAGAAGCAGAAGTGCTCAAAGCGGATTACGTTCGCGCCCAGCGATTGTGGAATGAAAAGTTGCTTGCCGAAGAACAACTGCAGCACGCGAAGTACAAAGCCGAATCGGACCAGTGGGACATTTTGCGCGTCAAGGAACAGCTCAATACCGCGACGCAGGAAGAACATTCCCTCGAGTTGGAAGTAGAGAAGACCCGCATCATGGCGCCCTTCGGAGGACTGGTGGCGCGCCGCTACGTGCGTGAAGGGCAATCCGTCAACAAGGGCGATCGACTCTTCTGGGTAACCGCGGAAGGACCGTTGCGCGTCAGATTCACTCTTCCCGAAAAGTTTCTGGGCCGTCTTAAAAAAGGACAGGAACTGCCGATCACTTCTCCTGATCTGCCTGCCGCGAACCATTCCGCGAAGATCGTGGAACTGAGCCCGGTCATTGATCCTTCAAGCGGCACGATCGAAGTGCTGGCTGAGGTGATCGGCCCGCGCGGCGACCTTCGGCCAGGCATGACCGTAGAAGTCCGCATTGCCATCCCGCGATGAACCTTACGCGCGCACTCGATGTTGCATTGCCGGAAATTCCGGCTCGCACTCTGTCGCAACGCCCGCCTCGCCTCGATCCCAAGGCCACCTTCCGCGAACATGTCGAAGATGGAGCGCGTGTGGTTCGCGTTTACATTCCGAGTTCCGGCTACATGTTCAAGTTGGCTCCCGCGCAATGGGCGCTGGCGCAACTATTTGATGGAACGCGATCCTATTCGGAAATCGCCGAGCTTTACTCCCAACAAACCGGCGAATTTTACGATCAGCAAGCCATCTCCGAGTTCTCCTCCGAGCTTGAATCGGCGGGCTTCTGGTACCGCACGGCGCAAGAAAAGAATGTTCTCCTCCTGCTGCAGAGCAAAGAAGAGCGGCGCAAGAATCTGAAAGCGAAGAATCGCTTTTCTGATCTTTCCATCATAATTTTCCCCGCCTATAACCCGGATCGCTGGCTCACAAAGCTCCACGCGAAGACGCGATTTATTTACACGCGATGGTTTACGGTTCTGACGGTTTTTGCCTTTCTATTCACGGCTGGACTCACCGTGAGCCATTGGGCTGAGATCGGGCGGGATACTGCCCAGTTCTACAACTTCTCGGACAAGACATTTGGCGACGTCGTCGTTCTGTACGCGTTGGGTATGTTCGTCGTAGCCGTTCATGAGTACGCACATGCGCACGCTTGTAAGCACTGTGGTGGCCGTGTGCCCGCAATGGGATTCGCTCTCATTTTTCTTACGCCCGCGTTTTACACGGACACTACGGAAGGCGCCGTGATGGGCACACGTTCCCAGCGGCTGGTCATCGCCCTAGCCGGTATCTGGTCCGAACTGATGCTTTGCTCCATGGCAACTCCCATTTGGTGGCTAACGGAACCGGGTACTGTCATTCACGAAGGCGCGTATTTCATGATGATGCTCACGGGCATCGTTTCGCTCATTGTGAATTGGAATCCGCTGATGAAGCTGGATGGCTATCACATGTTGTGCGAGATCATCGGCATCGCGGAGCTCAAAGAGGACTCGACCGCGTACCTCTCGGCTTGGGTGAAACGGCATATCTGGCGGTTGCCCGTGGAAGTTCCGTATGTTCCGAAGCGGCGGCGGCTCGGATTCGCAATCTATGCGCTGCTTTCCGGCGCGTACAGCTATATGGTGCTCTACATCGTGGCGCGGTTTGCCGGAAACCTCTCACGCAATTTCAGTCCGGAATGGGCATTCATTCCGGAGTACGGTGTTGCGCTTTTGGTTTTCAAGTCTCGTATTCGTTTATTGGTGAACTTTATGAAACTGGTTTATCTGGACAAAAAAGAACGCGTGCGCGTCTGGCTCGGCTCGCATCGAGCACTGCTCACCGCGGCGGTTGTGATCGCACTTCTCTTGCTTCCCGTGTGGCATCAATCCACGTCGGGTAGCTTTGTGCTGGAGCCTGCGCGCCGCGCTGTCGTGCGTTCCGTGGTCCCGGGATTGGTGGAAGACGTCTTCGTAAAAGAGGGAACAGTCGTAGAGGCAGGACAGCCGCTGGCGAAGCTGCGCAACGTGCCGCTGCAATCAGATGTTGCCGAAGCGCAAGCTCAATTCGTTGTCGCTGCCGACCGAATGACGCTCGCCGCGATGCACTACGAAAATTACGGAACCGCGTTGCAGGAGCGACAGAGGCTAGCGGCACAATCCGAGCAGCTCCGACAGAAGGCCGCAAATCTGGAAATCAACAGCCCAATATCGGGAGTCGTGTTGTCGCCCCGACTCCGGGATCGCGTGGGCTCCTATCTCACCGAAGGGACTGAGCTGCTTGAAGTGGCCGATCTCAGCACGCTTCGGGCACGTATCTACGTTTCCGAGTATGACATGCACAAGGTGAGCACGGGGGCGCCAGCAAAGCTACAGGTCGAAGGCGTTCCTAAAACCTGGCAGTCCCGCGCCGCAGCCATCACCCCGGTTTCGCAAGCGAGCGACCCAACGCTAGTCGACCAGACCAAGTTCAAGGGACTTCATCCTCCACAATTCTACCTGGTCGAGTTGTTGGTGTCGGGAGCGGACGGGAGTTTGAAGCCAGGGATGACGGGCGTGGCTCGGGTCTATGGAAAGCGAACGAGTCTGGCAGGACTGGCGCTCGAAACGTTGCGAGTCGTGCTGGGCCGGAAAATCTGGTGACCAAACGTATGGTGAAAGAGAAAGGCGAGGGGAGCTGGCTGGGCACCGCCCTCCTCGCCTTTGTACGAAAAATCAGCGGAGTCTTTTGCTTACTCCACAGATTTGAGCGAAATCTTCGTGCTCTTGAAGCTTCTCGCGTTGAAGGCCTTGGCGCTCTTCAAGCTCTTTGCGGTCACTCCCTTGCTGACCTGCATGCGCATCGAGGCAATCTTCGCGCCCTTCGCGTCGGTTTCGTGCGTGCTGGCAACGTTGGCCTTCTTCGCCGTCTTCAAGGTGCTGATCAAGGACTTTTTCTGGATGGACATTTGGCTGAGCTCCCCGCCTTCTTGAATTTTTGTCTTTCCTTCAGACGCAACACTTGTATGCAACGGGCGTGCCAATCTTCCCCGCGTCCTGCGCGAACCTCCGAAGAACGCAAAATCAATCACTTACAGGGAATTGCAACGCAGCCTGCCGTACCGAGGTGGGTAAATAGGTTAAAAATTAATCCATCCGGTTAAAATTTAACTCATCATAGGTTAATTTTTAACCTTCACACCTTCAATTTCCTGCACAGGTACTTCATCCGTTGCCCGTCCAGCCGCAGCAGAGTCGCCGCAGCCGATTTCTTACCGCCTGTCCGGCGCAATGCTGCGGTCAGGTAGGCGATTTCGATTCGTTCCATTTCGGCATCGAAATCCACTCCGTCCTCGGGAATCAGGATTGCCTCTTGGCCGCTCGCGCTGTGTTGCAGCAGGTTCTGTGGCAGGTGTTCGGCGGTAATATTTGGGCCGCTGACCATCACTACCAGCCGCTGGATCACGTTTTCGAGCTCCCGCACATTTCCCGGCCACGGATATTCTTCCAGGATTTCCAGAACTTCAGGCTGCACCGTCTTAAGCGGCTTCTTGGACGCCGCGCAATAATTCCTCAGGAAATGATCGACGAGCAGCGCCAGGTCGCCATCTCGCTCGCGCAGGGGCGGCACCGCGACAGGCACTACGTTGATGCGGTAGTACAGATCCTCACGAAACTGGCCTTTGCGGACCAGCTCTTCAAGGTCATCGTTCGTGGCGCAGATTAAGCGGAAATCGATCTTCTTGGAAGATCGTCCACCCACTCGCTGCACGGTACGCTCTTGTAGGACGCGCAGCAGCTTGCTTTGCAACGAAGGGTTTAACGTTGTGATCTCGTCGAGGAAAAGTGTTCCGTTTTGCGCGGACTCGATCAATCCTGCGCGCGCGGTGTCTGCCCCGGTA
>WNFT01006040.1_pt1 | contig 10657 bp, 7 predicted proteins | sample 5400191 | NCBI WGS metagenome assembly WNFT01 (sample SAMN13153359, study PRJNA577476) | soil metagenome | isolation source: 80 cm saprolite under Madrone tree | place: USA:California | collected 2016-06-14 | reverse complement strand
CCAAATATCGCGCCCATCTCGAAGAGACTCCGGCGTCGCTGCGGGCCAATCCGGCACGCGGCCACGTCGACATCGCCCGCCTCGTCTATGTGGCCGAGACCGACGACGCCGCACGGCGCGACAGCGAGCCCGGCATCCTGCGTCACCTCAGCCATTTTGCGAGCGGCCACACCTCCGGCTATCTCGGCACCGTGCAGGAAAAGACGGTGGGCAGCCGGGCCGGCTACGAAGCGCTGGCGCACGACATCATTCTGCACGGCTCGCCCGCGACCGTCGCGGAGAAGATCGCGCACCTGCGCGACACCGCCGGCGCGACCTCCATCATGGTGCACTATCCGCCTTGGTACGGGCTCGAAAAGGCACTCGCCTCGCTGGAGCTGTTTGCCTCGGAGGTGGCGCCGAAACTGCGTGCCCCCGAAGCACTCGTAGGGCGGATTAGCGCAGCGTAATCCGCCATCCGCAGGGCAATACCTATTGCGCCCTACGCACACACCGAAGCGAATGCGCGCGCGATCCGCCTTAATGTAGCAGCGAAGACAACGTACGCAGAAGCTCGTGAGTCCAATTCGCGATAGCTGCCGACGCGGCACCAATTGCTGCAGCTGCAGCCGCCATACCACCGCTTGCGCGGATGGGCCTTATCAGTCGCTCCTTCAAGAAGGACGGCTTTCTGCTGACTAGGTAAAGCAGAGCAAACCAGGGAACGGAGAGCGCGAACATCCATTTGTTTGGCGAACGCCGCGTGCCGTCGGATGCCTCCTGGAAAACGCACGACCTCCGGGACCGAACAATCCGGTTGGTCCGTACCGGGCTGGACCTGATGCGTGGTGGCTACCTCAAACTTCTTAGCCGTCGCCGCCAACGGCGACGATAGCCACGTCTCGGGGCGGCGAGCTCAGGTCCCCAATCCTCACCATTCCTTCACGGCACGTTTCTTCGCCATGGCCGCCCCCGACCGGCCGCGCTCACCGGTGGCACGTCAGAAGCTAGACGGACGGAGACTCGCTCCTGACGCTGCCTGGTCCAGACCGGAGCAATCGTTCCAGCCGCGCCGGATTGCGGGAATGTCGTGCGATACTGTGGTTCGACAGTTGTCGTGTCTGTTTCGCAAGTGCGCGCGCCATGCTCAAAAAGCGGCGAAATGCCGGATCGCCATTCTTTGGCCACCACACCGCGCTGAATTGAAGTGTTGCGTCCACGCCGGCTAGCGGACGGAATACGACTCCCGGAAACGGTGTGGCGATCGTCGCTTCGCTGGTGAGGCTAACCCCCCACCCCATCGCGACCAGATGCATCACGGTCTCTCGCCCGACGTCCACCTTGTGCAGGATCGCGGTGCGGGCGCGGTCCGACAAATGCTTCACGAGCCGTTCGCACAGCGCCGAACTGCAATTTGACTGCCGGATGATTAAATGCTGGTTGCGAAGCGATCTCCATTCGACGACCTTGTGGTGGGTGAGAGCGTGCCCCTCAGGAAGTACAACGAACAGGCGCTCTCCCCAGAGCGGAGCGACATCGCAGTCGCCGGCCTCGCCCGCATCTGGCACGAACGCGATGTCAAGCTGCCGCTTGCGAACCGATGAAATGTGATCCGCTGAGCCTCCCTCGTGGATCTGGATCGCAACGTCAGGATGCCTCGCGGAGAAGCTTTGGATCAAATCGCGTAGGAAACCGGCTCCCATCGACGAGAAAATCCCGATCCTCAGCTGTCCCATCTCTCCACGGCCCGCCGTCGCGGCCGTTCTTGATGCGCAATCAAGATGTGCGAAACCTTCGCGAGCCTGTTGAAAGAAGCGGTCGCCCGCGTCCGTAAGTGTTACTCCCGTCAAATGCCGCTCGAACAATGTGACGCCCAGCTTCTCTTCGAGGGTGCACACCCGCCGGCTAACCGCGGAGTGCCTCACGCCGAGCGCACGTGCAGCCGCCCTGAAGCTCAAATGTTCTGCGACGGCGACTGCTTGCTTGATCGAGATAGGGTTGATGGCGGATGGGTCGGGAGGCCCGGACGATGGTTTGCGGCGCGACATGTCTGGTTTTTCCTCAGCACGCCGCAAATCCCTGGGTCGCGGCGAGCTCGATCCTGTGGTGTTCTGTTTCGTCAAGCCGGAAGACGCAAAGGCGTTCCGTGATCGATTCGCCCGCAATTCACTGAGCCCGCGCCGGTTGATTGGAACCACTGAGCCAAAGACAATGAACGCTGCCTATCGGGATCAATCGATAAAGGTCACGGTGCATTTCGCGCCCGGTTAGGACGGCGGCCTCATGGTCTGGTCAGAGCCATGGCGCGGACTGATGCAGTCCACAAGCTGAGAGCAGAGCGCCAGCGCGCTTGCTGTTCCGCTACGGTTCGGCAAAAACGTGCAGCGCAGCTCGGTGTACCGGTGGAGCTGTGGCAGCGGGCATTTGCAGTGATCGGGGGTTGCGGTGGGAGCCACGGCCTGGGTTCGGTTGGCGCTCCCGATCCCGCCCGAGAGCGGGCCGGGCGATGCTGCCGGTGCCAGGTCGCTGTTTCCTGCGGCCGCAGCCAGGTCTCGCTCCGTCATCTCTCCGGTTCGGTGATCGGCGGATGCCAATCGTCAAATCTGACCGTGAACAACGCGGGCCTCGCAAGGCTTCAATCGAACGGCACCGCTATCAGCAGCCGACAGACCCAAGTGTCTAGGAGGCAAGCGCTGACCTTGGTTCCGGATGGCTGGGACCGCCTTTCTGTTCGCCAGGGTTTCCGTTCCTTCGCCCGCAAAGCCTGGCCTCTTGCACGGACCCATGTCTGCCACGTCTTCTCCTTGACAGGCTGTTCGGCGCGCGACCCGCGCGGCCTCTTGATGGCGTGATCGGGCCACGGGACGGCAAGCCTCGATCACCTTACCGCAATGGCGGCGGCGAGACTTTCTTCCCCTGGGCTGCGCCCATTCCTCGCGAGCCAAGAAAGTCTCGCCGCCGCCATCCTCCGCTGCGCTGCGGCCCTGCGGGGTGCGGCGTCGATCGCCTGCGGCCTATCGATCGCCATCGAGGCCGCGATGGTCGCGGGCTCGAACAGCCAAGGAGAAGCGACATGGCAACCATCGGTTGCTTCAAGAAGTCCGGCAGCAACGAGTTCCAGGGCGAGATCGTCACCCTGAGCGTCCAGGCCAAAGGCGTCCGCATCGTTCCGGAGACCAGCAGGGCCAGCGACAACGCGCCAAGCCACCGGGTCTTTGTAGGCCGCGCCGAGATCGGCGCCGCCTGGTCGAAGCGCTCGAACGAGGGTCGCGATTACCTCTCGGTCAAGCTCGACGATCCGAGTTTCACCACGCCGATCTACGCCAATCTCTTCGATGACGAAGGCGGCGAGACCTTCAGCCTGATCTGGTCGCGCGGCCGCAGGTCGAACGGCGATTGACCGGCACCGGCAACATCGCCCCGCCCGAAGCAATCCGGGGGGGGTCGCATGCCCGGCACACCCCACTCCTCCCACCCTCTTCTCTCGCTTCAGACCTCCCATCGTACCGCGCTGATCGGGCCGGCCCAAGGATGCGCGGCCCCGCCGATTTTGCCGAGCGTAATGAGCGCGCTAAAGCGCGCCGGTTTATCGCCAGCGCTCGACAAAATCGGTTCCTCCGCGCCCCGCTCCGCGGCGCGCCTTCGGCGTCCTTGACCCGGCCCGATCGGCGCGGTGCGCCCGCCCCGTCTTCGAAACAGAAGGAGGAGACGATGATTACGCTTCACGAGCACATCGAGGAACTGCGGGCCGAGTTGCGCGGCTGCTTGACCCGTCGCGAACGCGCCAAGGTCGCGGCCGAGCTCGCAGCTGCCATCGCAGCACAAAAAGAACACGACGGCGCCGCCGAGACGCGTCAGCAAGGCGAAGGGAGGTGATCATGTGCAAGGTTCTCAATGCCAAACGGGCCGGCAAGCGTCCAGCGCCTGATCGCGTTTACGTCGGTCGCCCCAGCAAATGGGGCAATCTTAGGTTCTGTGGACTGAGAGTGTCCTCTTTGCCCGACTATCATCGGTATCGGGCAGAAGACGACGTGTGATTCGGGAGACGATGGCGGGGACTCAGGATGACAGGCGAGCGTCAATCAGACTGCGGGGCGTCGGGCTTGTAACGCAGGGAGGGCGTAGCCCGACCGGAGTTACAAGCCCGACGCCCCGCGCGCCGCGGGCATAATCGAGGAGCAGGCGTTTCCAAAGCTAGGAAACGACCAACCCACACTGCCGAATATGGCGTCGAAGGCGCTCCGCTTGAGAACCGTACGAGGAAGCGACGCGATGGCGGTAATCGTGCGCGCGGTTGATGGTGTGTCTGGCATTCCGGCGGGCTTTCCGATCCTGCTCGATGATAAGATGGCTATCATCGAATCTGCACTCTCGTTCTTGCTGGAGCTCGCCACGATCCCTGGGCGATCACACTCGGCAGAGACGCTGCGCACTTATGCAGAGCATCTGCACGATTGGTTCGACGCCCTGGAGCAAAGTGGCCTCGACTGGCGCACCGTCGAAGAGGGGACGATTGCGGCCTATCGGAACAGGATGCTTTCGGCGCCGAGCCCGCACACTGGCCGGCCTTATGCCCGCTCGACCATCAACGATCGCGTCGGAACGGTCTGCCGCTTCTACGTCTGGGCGCAGCGCCGTCGGCTGATCGCCGAACTTCCATTCGGGTATGTCGCTGTGTCGGTACGGCCATCTCGTCATCGGCGCATGCTGGCGCATCTGGATCGGCGCCCTGCGATCATATCCAGCAACGTGCTGACGATTGCAGAAGCCGAAGCGCTGCCGCGGCCGCTGCGTGTCGATCAGCTGCGCAGTCTCTTTGCTGCTCTCGATCCCCCATATGATCTGATGGCGCAATGGGCGCTTGCGACCGGTATGCGCCGCAAGGAACTGTGTGGTCTAGCGCTCTCTCAGGTTCCGGTCGTGGCGCACTTCGACGTCGGGCGGACCCCACTGGTCGGATTGCCTCTGATCGTTACCAAGGGCGATCGTCCCCGCACAGTCTATCCGCCGCTGCGGCTCATCGATCGCACCCATTGGTACATCGGCGAGGAGCGTGCGGCACTCGTCAAGCGCTTGCGCCGTGCTCGGCCCGCGTACCAACAGCCGACAGCGGTCTTCCTCAACACCAACGGTGCGCCGATCACACGGCCCCGCCTGTCGGCTGCGTTCAGCAAAGCGTTTCAGAAGGCGGGACTGGAGGGATCCGGCCACTGGCTCCGCCACACTTTTGCGATGACGATGCTGGTGCGCCTTCAGCGGCAAGCTATGACGTCGCCGGACCTCAACCCGCTGAAGGTCGTGCAGGTCCTCCTCGGCCATGCGTCCATTCAGTCAACGGCTGTGTATCTTCGTTGTGTCGAGGTTCATTCCGAGGCGCTCGCCGACAGCCTGGCCTTTCTCTACGGCGAAGTGATTGGCGATGACGGCCCGTAGGACCACGCCGATTGATCGGCGCATCACCCTGTCCAGTGCCCGAGACACCGACAAGGCATCCGGATGCGGTCGAGTTTCGCAACGCCTGGGGCGAGCCCATTCAGACCTTCGATCCGAAGCAACTCGCCGGGCTGCCGGGCGATCTTCGTGCTTTGCTGGTCGACGCCTTCCGGGAACACCACGCTGATCTCGCCGTCACGACCCGTCACGTAGCGTGGTTGGCCCTTCGAAGGTTTGCACGGTTCGTTGCGCAGGACGGGTTGATCGGGTCCGCCGGCGATCTCGATTCCAGCGCGGTAAGACGTTACGTCTTGTGGCTCCGCGCTGCGGAATGCTCCGAAGGCAGACCCGCCGCGCCGCGCAGCACCGGCGCCACCGCATTCGATGTATTACGGCCGCTCCTTTACTGGTGTCAGCGCAATAGGCCAGGGGTGCTACCCGCCGATCTTGATATTCCCTACAACCCATTTCCTGCCAAGCGCTCGGAGCAGGAACCAAGGCGGCGCCTTTCCTCGGACCAGCTCAAGACCATCCTCCGCGCCTGCTATGAGGAGATCGATGAAGTCTGGGGCCGGTTTCAATACGGGCAGGAGATCATGCGGTTGCCCGACCTGCCTCCGCGGGGCAAGCACGGTGAGGGCCTCGCTCGCTGGATCTGGCGGATCAGCCGCATCGAAGGCGGAGTCATGCCAGATCACGCCGCTCTCGAACGACATGGCATCAAAGTCGATACGCTGCGCGCGCATTGGGGCGGCTATCGCATCGTCTCCCAGTATTTTCACATTACGATCGATAGCCTTGTTCCGTTCTTCCTCGCAATCGCGATACAGACCGCCGCCAACCCCTATCCGCTGCGCCTGATCAAGCGCAATTGCCTCGTGCCGCATCCGCTCGATGAGCACCGCGTGATCGTCGACTGGTGCAAGCCGAAGACAGGACGATACCTGAAGAAGGCACAACGCCGCTCCTTTGATCGCCGACGCCGCTACGCCGCTCCCAACCTCGTCGAGATGGTGCTGGCCTTGACCGAACCACTCGTCGCCGAGGCGCCGCCCGCACAACGCGACCGGCTGTTCCTGACGCGCAGTCCCTACAAAGATCTTGCTCGCCGGACACGGCGCGGTCGGACCGAAGTAATCGACCATGATACCCTGAGGCACGCTGTCAGTCGCTTCACAGCGCGGACGAACGATCGGATTGACATCTGGAACGCCGAACACCCCGACATCCCACGCAGCCGGATCGAGCGTTTCATGCCCGTACTATTCCGAGGCAGCGTTGCGACCGAGCACTATCGCGCGTCCGGCGGCGATGTGCTGGCGGCTCAGGCAATCCTCAACCACGCGAGCCCCGCTACCACCGAGACATACATCAGAAGCGTCGAGGCGACCCGCCTTCAACGCCAGACCATCGCGCACCTTCAAGACCTCATGATCGCCTGGATTGGTCAATCACGAGAGGACGTGACGGGGCAAACATCCGGTGAGCCGCGAGCCACCGTTCTCTTCAGTCACGACTGCCTCGCCCCGTCGATCATGGCAACCGACGGTACTGGCCGCCTCTGTCCGCGGTTCGGGGGATGCCTGGCGTGTCCGGGGCTCGTGATCCCGATCGACGCCGGCCACCTCGCCCGCATTCTCCTCGCCATCGAGCGCCTCGACCAAGCCAAGCACAGGCTCGATCCGCGACGTTGGGAGATGCTCTACGCGCCAAGTTATCGTGCCCTCACGCGGGATATCCTTCCCGATTTTCGGGACGCATTGCGTGCCGAGGCCCTGGCCCTGGCTGCGACGATGCGGCCGTTGCCCGAGTTGGAGTGACCCATGCCGGCACGTGCTTCCGCCGCTCACGAGACCTCCCGGCCTGTCAAGATCTCATCCCGTTCGCTTTGGGCGGATCATCAGTGGCACCTGGACGGAATGCGCCCAGGCCTGCGGGGTTACCTCCTTCGGATCGACTGGAGCTTCGAGCTTTCGGACGGCAGCCGGTTCATCGATCCGCAATGGGCGGCTTGGCTGGAAGATACTCGGCGCTTCCTTTGGTCGATGCGCGTCGATCCGCCGGTCGGCCGCCCGCATGCCCGTTGCAGCACGTTGGTCGCCAGCTTCTGCAAGCTTCGTGTTCTCATCCGATGGATGATCTCCGAGAGGATGCACAGTTTTTGCGACCTCGATTGTGACGCCGCGGAGCGCTTCCTCCGCGCGCTTGCAGAGCGTCCGTCTCGGAGTCGAGGGGGCACCCTTTCTGGGCAGCGCTGGTTGCCGAAGGTGTCGTCCTCAACAAGGATGGCAGCCTCCAGCGCACCGCGCGCTTCCGGGGACTGGACCTCGACAGCGCGACGCCGGCTGTACTGGTCGGCGTCACGGCGCGGCTCAACAACGCGCTGCGCCGGCTCGGCACGGGCTGGGCGACCTTCGTCGAAGCAAGCCGCCATTCAGCCCAGGACTATCCGGCAAGCCAATTCCCGGATCCGGTTTCATCGGTGGTCGACGCCGAACGGGCGGCCCAGTTCGAGGAAGAGGGAGCCCATTTCGAGAGCGCCTATTACCTCACATTTGTGTTCCTGCCGCCGGCCGAAGAGGCGGCGCGCGCGGAATCCTTCCTCTACGAGGGCCGCGTCGACGGCGGAAGCGTCGACGCACGCCAGATTCTCAAGAGCTTCATCGACCGGACCGACCGGGTGCTGCAGCTCATCGAGGGCTTTGTGCCGGAAGCCGCGTGGCTCTCTGACCCCGAGACGCTGACCTACCTGCATTCCTGCATTTCGACCCGGCGTCACCACGTCCGCGTCCCCGAAGTGCCGATGTATCTCGATGCCATCCTGGTTGATGAGCCGCTCGTCGGTGGGCTCGCGCCGCGGCTCGGCAAGGCACACCTGCGCACCCTCACCGTGATGGGCTTCCCATCGGTGACGTACCCGGGAATCCTCGACGATCTCAATCGGCTGGCCATTCCTTACCGCTGGTCAACCCGCGCCATTGCGCTCGACAAGACCAACGCCACCAGGGTCCTCGCCCGCATCCGCCGGCAATGGTTCGCCAAGCGCAAGTCGGTAGCGGCGATCCTCAAGGAAGTGATGACCAACGAGGCCTCAGCCCTCCTAGATACCGACGCCCATAACAAGGCCCTCGATGCCGACGCAGCGCTCCAGGAGCTTGGCTCCGACCTGATCGGGCAAGCCTACGTCACCGCAACCGTCACGGTGTGGGACGAGGACGCGCGCGTCGCCGAAGAGAGGCTGCGGCTGGTTGAGAAGGTAATCCAGGGACGAGACTTCACCTGTATCGCTGAGACCGTGAACGCCGTCGAGGCCTGGCTCGGCAGCCTGCCTGGCCATGTCTACGCCAATGTTCGCCAGCCGCCGGTGTCGACCCTCAACCTCGCCCACATGATGCCCCTCTCCGCCGTATGGGCCGGACCTGAACGCAACGAGCATCTCGACGGTCCGCCGCTCCTGTTCGCGAAGACGGAAGAGGCGACGCCCTTCCGGCTGTCGCTCCATGTCGGCGATGTCGGGCATACTCTCGTGGTGGGCCCGACCGGTGCCGGCAAGAGCGTGCTGCTGGCGCTTCTGGCGTTGCAGTTCCGGCGTTATCCCGGCGCCCGGGTCTTTGCCTTCGACTTCGGCGGTTCGATCCGGGCGGCGGCGCTCGCCATGGGCGGCGACTGGCACGATCTCGGCGGAGCGCTTTCGGACGACGCCATGGCGTCGGTGGCGCTGCAGCCGCTCGCTGCGATCGATGATGCGAGCGAGCGCGCATGGGCAGCCCAATGGGTCGCGGCTATCCTCGCCCGTGAAGGCGTGACGGTCACGCCCGAGGCCAAGGAGCACCTGTGGTCGGCATTGGGCTCGCTTGCGAGCGCGCCCGTAGCTGAACGCATACTCACTGGCCTTTCAGTCCTCCTTCAGTCCGGGGCCCTGAAGCAAGCTTTGCAGCCTTATTGCGTTGGCGGCCCGTGGGGGCGGCTCCTTGATGCCGAAGCCGAGCACCTCGGCGAGACCAGTGTCCAGGCCTTCGAGACCGAGGGGCTGATCGGCACCGGTGCGGCTCCCGCCGTGCTCGCCTACCTGTTTCATCGTGTCGAGGGCCGGCTCGATGGCAGCCCGACCCTGCTGATCGTCGATGAAGGCTGGCTCGCGCTCGACGATCCGACCTTCGGGGCGCAGCTGCGCGAATGGCTCAAGACACTGCGCAAGAAGAACGCGAGCGTCGTGTTCGCCACCCAGTCCCTCGCCGATATCGAGACGAGCGCCATTGCGGCCGCCATCGTGGAGAGCTGTCCGACCCGGCTGTTCCTTCCCAACGAGCGCGCCATCGAGCCCCAGATCGCGAGCATCTATCGCCGCTTCGGTCTCAACGATCGCCAGATCGAGATGCTCGCTCGCGCAACCCCGAAGCGTGACTACTACTGCCAGTCCCGGCGCGGCAATCGCTTGTTTGAACTGGGCCTGGGTGCGGTCGCGCTCGCCAGTCACGGCCGCGTCGGCTTCGCCACCGCCTGGCTTCGCCACAAGGGCATCGAGTGGGCCGTCGAATTGATTGAGCCCGCAGCTGCACCCGATGCGGCGACGGTGTCCGAGGAGACCGGCTCATGACCCACTCGTGCATCCGGCCCATTCTGATCGGCATGGCTCTGACGTTCGCTTCAGGGCCGGCCGCAGGGCAGACCGTCGTACGACCCCTCCAACTATGCCCAGAACGTGCTGCAGGCCGCCCGCGCGCTGCAACAGATCAACAACCAAGTCACCAGCCTTCAGAACCAGACCCAGATGCTGCTCAATCAGGTGAAGAACCTGACGAGTCTGCCATACTCTGCCATGCAGACAATCGACCAGTCGATCGTGCGCACCCAGCACCTTCTTAATCAGGCTCAGCGTCTCGCCTACGACATCAACCAGATCGATCAGGCATTCGGGCGTTCCTATCCGCAGAGCTATCCTGTGACGACCTCGTCACAACAGCTCGCCGGTGATGCGCAGACGCGGTGGCAGAACGCACTGGCGGGGTATCAGGATGCGCTGCGCGTGCAGGCCGGCGTCGTGCAGGGTCTGGAAACGTCCAGCTCCCAAACCAACGGGCTCCTCTCCTCAAGCCAGTCGGCTGCCGGCCCAGGCCTTCGGCAAATACAGCCGATACGCCACTGGCAAGCTCGCATCATGATTGGCAAGAGACAATGTCACCGCAACCTGGCAATTCGCCTGCTTGCCAAGCTGACCGCAGTATTGGTGCGAAACTCCTACCGA
>WNFT01013407.1_pt1 | contig 10658 bp, 10 predicted proteins | sample 5400191 | NCBI WGS metagenome assembly WNFT01 (sample SAMN13153359, study PRJNA577476) | soil metagenome | isolation source: 80 cm saprolite under Madrone tree | place: USA:California | collected 2016-06-14 | reverse complement strand
TGCTCGAGTGGCCGGAGTTGGCCGGCCGGCGACTGTGGCGCGTCCGCCGACCCAATGGTACTCCCGACCCAATTCTGCCGGTGGCGACCGTCCGCTCTAAGGTAAGCCACCCACTCCTGCTGATTTGCACTTCTCCCGCGCAAGATTCAGGGAGTCTTCTCTCTCGCCTTTTTTGCCCGCTCGCTCCACTCCTTCCAATAACTATCGGCGACCGCAATCAGCTCCTGTAGCGCAACGGCGCGCCCAGTATCGAGGCGAACGGCACCCCCTGATGCGACGATCTCGAGGACTCCATCCGAGCACTCGACCTCACAAAGGCCATCGATCATTGAAGCGCTTAGGATTTCCGGCTGCTGCGCAACGATTCCTGGTAACTCCGCGGTGAATTCGGCTTCCGTCGATTGTCGGTATGCAAACCGCGTGCAACCGATCAAAAGTACTTGAATGAATTCGCCTGGCTCAGAGAATCGTTCTCGCAAGTAGTCAATCGAAATGTCTAGGCATAACGTTCCCGGGGCTGCCCCGTCAACGGCGACGATGACTCCGTCGTGCAATACATTCCAGATGGCAGGGTAGAAGTTTTCCACGAGTAGACGCCCTCCATGCACATTCCCTTGTGCCATATTAGCTTGCTGATATCCGTTATGAGGTAAACATTCTTCGACTTCCGGTGACCGTCCTGGGCCGGGAGGCGTCTGGCGACGGCGACCCGATGCTGTCCGTCACCATCGGCCGCTCTTGGGCAACGAGAATGAAGACACTGCTAGAATTTGCTATTCTGCGCGCCGCTTTTCTGCATCCCGATCCTCTTTTTTCCAGGCGAATATTGCTAACGTGAGGATTGCCATTCCGAGGACCGGCGTGACGCCAAACACCAATATCTGGTCGTTTGAGAGAGCTTCGTCCACAGATTGAATTTCCTGACCATCCACGGACAAGCCCCAGGTTTTTACGCCGTCACCATTTATCGGTCGATAGAACCTGTGGATGCCGCGATAAACGCTAACCTCGGCTCCGTCATGGGCAAAGTAACTTTTGACATTCCCTGGGCCGACTGCGTCGCTCCAAAATCGACCCTGATAATCGCCGAGTTTAAATAAGACGTAAATCGTGCGGCGACGTGCTAAATGCTGAGAAAACCAAGAGTTGTTTTGCTCAATACTATAGGAAGTCAGGGGGCCGGCGACTTCGATTAATTCCCCTCGCCTTGGGACCGGAAAGATCGCCCACACGAATAGCAAAAAAATGCTGAAGCAGCCGATCATGAGTGACAATACATGGCGACCGACCAACGCCGGCGCTCTTCCAAATCCTTGTATCAACTTACCTTCCGGTCCAGGGAAATTAATACGACCAGCTTACCGCAAGACGCAACTGGCCGCTTCGGGGCAAACAGTTCGGCTGCGTCACCGGCCGGTGTTGGCCGGCTACCGCCATTCGCGGACGCTTTCGTCGCCCAGGTATCACGACCCCTTACTGCCCCGCTCCCGAGCGTACTTCGAAGCGCGGTTGTCGGAACATGCTCCCATTGGCCAGTTACCGACGGTTCAACGTGATGTCCCTTCATGCTTCGAGATTCTCGTGGCCTGATGGCCGGCAACGAACTACTTTTTGGGGGCCGGTACGTTCGTTGAAAACATGTCGCGAAGAAGCTTCCAGTTGCCGCCCTCGCGGCGCCAGACGACGATGTACTTCCCGTGGTCGAGTACCTTGCCCGCCTTGTCACGCAACTCGTACTGCCCAACCTCGGTGGCCGTCGAACCGTGGTCGAAAACCTCGAGTGCTTTGAGCCCGATGCCGGCAATCCCGGAATCGAGCGCGCCTTGCCAGAATTTCTGAATCGCGTCCGTGCCTCGAATAGCGTCGCTGCCGGCCGGCAATACTTGCCCATCCGCCGCGTACAACGCCGCCAGCCCGGCACCATCGCTCTTGACCGCAGCCGCCGAGAACTGTGCGTTCGCCGCCTCGATAGCGGCCCGAATCCCGTCGGCGTGCGCCGGTTGGACTACCCGAACTCTCAAGGGAGGATAGAATGTGTGCCCCGAGCCGCTAGACAAAAATCAGGATTACCGTCAAGTAGCGCGAAACATTCGATCGATGGCGTCGGAGATGCGTGATCGCGAGTCACAAGCGCAAATCCTTTTGATCGCATCGCTCTACGATAAATTGGCTGATCTCTCCAATATTCTCATTCCCTCCCTGGAGGCAAAGCTATCCGACATCTTCGCGCACAAACAATCCGACGGAAGGACCTGACGCCGTGTAGGGATTCAAACGATAGCCTGCCAATTGCGAGTCCATATGGAAGATCTCCTAGCGGCTTCGAGAAATCTGCGAGATGAGAAGGTGTCACGGTAGCGGCGTCCACAGTTTCTCCAGCCTTTCGAGGAACAGCTTGAGAATCGGCGAGGTGTTGGCCTTGCTGTAACCCACGACCAGATCGATCGTCGGCGCTTCGCCCTCGAGCGGACGGCTGACCACGGACCACGGCAGCAGATTCTTCGCATAGGCGGGCATCAGCGCCAACCCGCGGGTGGACGCAACCAGTGACATGGCCATCGCCATGTTGTCGACCCCGTGATCCAGCTTGATATTGAGCCCGCAGCGGCGCAGGTACTCCTCGGTCACGGCGCCCAGCACCGTGGCTTTGTTCGAACCGCCGATGAAGACCTCGCCGACGAATTCCCGCGGGTGGATCGCGTCGCGGCTGATGAGGCGATGGTCGCTCGGCATCAGGACGATGAGCGGCTCGTGGTCCACCACCTCATAGCCCAGATCGAAGGTCGGCTCGGCGCGCATGAAGGCCACGTCGAGCCGGCCGCGGACGAGCGCCTCGGCGAGGTCCGGCGAGTAGTCGCTCGTGATCGTGACATGGATGTTCTTCAACTCGTCGCGCAGCAGGTTCATGCTCTTCGGCAGCCAATTCATCTCGTGACCAGTTTGGAAGCCGATGGCGAAGGTCTTTCTTGCAGGCTGCGCGGCCCTGCGCGCTGCTTCCACTGCGGCATCGACCTGCGCCAGCGCTAGCCGGGCATGGTCGAGAAAGGCCTTGCCTGCGGCGGTCAGCTCGACGCCGCGAACACTGCGAGACAGCAGCTCGGCCCCGACCTGGTACTCCAGGTCGCGAATCTGCCGGCTCAGTGAAGGCTGGGACGTGTGGAGCCGGAGCTCAGCGGCCGTCGTCAGGCTGCCTTCCTCGACGACGGCTATGAAGTAACGCAGGTGCCTCAATTCCATCGTCATTCCATGCCTGGGACGTGTGGAGCCGGAGCTCAGCGGCCGTCGTCAGGCTGCCTTCCTCGACGACGGCTATGAAGTAACGCAGGTGCCTCAATTCCATCGTCATTCCATGCCTGAGAGGTATGCCCCTCAGCTTACAAAGTCTTTTTCGTGCGCGCTACCCAAGCTTAGAGTGACTGCCATGGAAGCAGGGTAATCGATGGACAAGTCCTTGTTATTAAAGAAGTTAAACGCATCAATCTGTCTTTAGGAGTAACGCAATGAACGTGCCAGTCGTTTTGATTACGGGAGCCCTCACAGGCATAGGCCGCGCTGCCGTCGTCGAAGGCATCACCAAGTCGGTGGCGCTCGAAATCGCCAAGTCCGGGATCCGTGTGAACGGCGTGGCGCCCGCCCAGATCGAGGCAATCGGCAAGTGGGGAGTGCAGCGTGAGGGTTCCTATGAGTACCTCAAGACCATCCGGCAACCGACGCTGGTGGTCAACGACGACAACGATGTGATCATTTATTCCATCAACTCCTGGATTCTGCAGCAGAACATCCCCGACGCTCAGTTGATCATCTACCCGGACGCCAACCACGGTTCGCAGTACCAGTACCCGGGGCGCTTCGTCCGCCACGTCTCGGGCTTCCTGACCGAGTAAGGCTCGTCAGCGCATTCCGTTGCCTAATCCACGCAGCAATCACGAGGTATGATCATGAGTAATCTTTCGGGAAAAACCGCGCTCGTCACCGGTGCCTCACGCGGCATCGGTCGCGCCAGCGCACTCGCGCTGGCGAAGGCCGGCGCGCAGGTTCTCGTCCACTACGGCAGCGGCGAGAAGGCAGCGGCGGCGGTCGTGGCAGAAATCCGCCAAGCCGGAGGCCGCGCCGAGAAGGTCGCCGCCGATCTGCGCGCGTCAGACGGACCGCACGCTCTGGCCGCGCGCGTACGCGCCATCGTCGGCGATCGGCTGGACATCCTCGTCGCCAACGCGGGCATCGCGAAGGCGGCCACCCTCGAGGAGACGACCGTCGAGGATTTCGATGACCTCTTCGCCGTGAACGTTCGTGCGCCGTATTTCCTCGTGCAGCAGCTTCTGCCCACTCTGTGCAAGAACAGCAGCATCGTGCTGCTGTCGTCGCTGGCGGCGCATGCGACCGTCGGCACGCTGTCCGCCTATGCGGCCACCAAGGGTGCCATCGACACGCTCGTGAAGCACTTCGCCTCGGCGCTGGGCGGCCGCGGCATCCGCGTCAATGCCGTCGCGCCCGGTGTGGTCGACACCGACATGTCGAAGTTTGCACGGAGCGATACCGGCCGCGACTTCACGCTGGGAATACAAGCGTTGAAACGCATCGCCCAACCTGATGATATCGCCGCCGCGGTCGTATTTCTCGCCTCCGACGAGGCTCGCTGGATCACCGGCGACACGCTGCACGTGGACGGCGGCTCGAAGCTCTGAGTCGCCGCATCTTAAGGTGTACCAACAACCGACATTGTTTGCCGCCGGTGACGATTGACGCGGCGGCACCTCAACCCCACAGGCCACCAGTATGGCTGCATAGTCCGTGATCCATGCGGTCACACTGCGGCGAGTGCGGCAATGCGTGGCCGGTATAGTTTTTGCGCAAGCATGAGAGCCGCGGCGAACACGAGAGCGATGGCAACTGCTTGGAATCCGCCCTCGAGACTCCCCGTTCTCTTCGCGATCGATCCGATGATCGACAGGGAAAAGAAGGAACCGAGACTGCCAAAGGAATTGATGAATGCCAGCGCGGACGCCGCCGAGCGCCCACCCAGAAATTCACCGGGGCAGGCCCAAAACGGACCGAGATAGCCGGCTAGCCCGGACGCTACGGCGCACCACAGGGCGACGCGGACGGTCAGGGAGGGCGTGGCGCCGACGAAATATAGCCCGGCAGCGGCAATCAACAGCGAAATCGCGGCATGGAAGTACCTCTCATTTCGCCGGTCTGAACTGCGCGACACGATGATCATCGCGACCAAGCTGACAGCGCTCGGGATCATCACAAGAATGCCGATCGTGGTGTTCGAATAGCCGATTGCCACCGCCTTGATCGACTGCGGCATCCAGAAGCCCGAGATATAGAGGCCCATCAGAAACAGAAAGTGAATCCCCGTCAGATGCAGAATACGAGGATGGGTAATCGATTTCAGTACGGTCAGTTGCCCCCCTTTGGGCTTGGCGGCTGCCTCGGCCGCGAGCGCGCCTTGGATCTGCGTCTTTTCCTCCGCGGTGAGAAAAGACGCGTCGGCCGGGCGGTCGGGAAGCAGACGATAGGTCAGAAGCCCACAGGCGATAGCCGGCAGCGCTTCGAGAATCAAGAGCCACCGCCAACTGCTCAGCCCAAAGCCATGCACGTGGTCCAATATCCAACCTGACAAGGGTCCACCGACGATACTTGCCGTCGGCAGTGCCGTTAGAAAGACTCCGATAGCCTGGGCTTGTTGCCGTTGACGAAACCAGTAAGACAGGTAGTAAAGGATTCCGGGAAAGAAGCCGGCCTCCGCGACGCCGAGCAAAAAGCGCGCCACATAAAGCTGCGGCGCGTTCTGGACGAAACCGGTCAGAACTGCGACCAGGCCCCACGTCAGGAGAATGCGGGCGATCCACGAGCGGGCACCGACGCGATGCAAAATCAGGTTGCTTGGAATTTCAAACAGGAAGTAGCCGCAGAAAAAGACCCCGGACAAGAGCCCGTATTGTTCGCTCGACAGGCCGAGCTCGCGATTCATATTCAGCGCGGCGAAGCCCACGTTGATGCGGTCTAGATAGGCGACGACGTAAAGTAGAAACAACAGGGGAAGGAGATGTCGGCGCACCTTGCGCGCAAGGTCCACTGTCTCGACGGCGGGCAGAGTATCGCGCGAATCCACTCAGCCTCCCAACGGCGCGAGTTCAGGCGCAGAAAACCCCTCGCGCCGGTAGACGCGAGGGGGGCCCATCAGAATTTGTAGTTTTGAGCAGGCGACCAGGGTGTGGACAGAAGTTCGATGGATTTCATGAAGGTCGCATCTCCCCTTGTTTGAATTGTGAGGTCGAAGCTGCAAGGACCGTACCAGTAAATTCCCATTCCGCCATTCGGCATGGTGGGCGATGCGCTGCGCGTGGCTGCGCGATCTCTCGACGTGCTGATATACCGCATCCCGAAGGGGCCGTCCGCTGCGAATCCCACGCGCAACTTGGCTGCGAACCACGGATTATTTTGTCTGCGCCGGCCGACGACCGCCCCAAACGCGAGCATACCGCATCGTGGCTTGCACTGGGATTAGGCAGGACAGAGTGGCCGTCATGCCGTGCCTGGCGCGGTGGCACCCCAGATGTCGATAAGTGGCACGCACGGTTCTTTCCGATCCCGCGCTGCGTCAACCGTTTGGGGCGGACGAGAATTGCCAAAGACCCAAGGTGCGTCACAGTGCCGCACGACCAATGGCCGTAACCTCGCCCTGCCATGTGTGATCGTTACGCCCTTCCGGACCCAGCGGCCGCGGAACGCGAGTTTCTGCCCGCGCAGGCGTGGTGGAGATTCACGGAACGATTCAACGTCGCGGCGCAGCAGTACGTTCCCGCGATCCGCATCCACGACGGGCAGTCGGAAGGGATGATGCTTCGCTGGGGGCTGATTCCGTCATGGGCCGAGGGACAGCCCACCGGCGAGCCCACGGCTTGCGCCGACATGGATCGCATCGAGAGCTCGCCTATCTATCGAATGCCCTGGCTCAGCGGTCAGCGCTGCATCCTGCCGGTGTCGGGTTTCTATGCATGGCAGCTCACCCGCGCGAATTACCGCCAGCCCTACTTCGTTCGTCTGGTCAATCGGACGGTGTTCGGTTTGGCTGCCGTCTGGGATCGCTCCGTCGCCGAGGACGACGATGTGATCGAGAGCTGCACCATCATCCGCGTGCCGGCGAACGATCTTCTGACTGAAATCGCCCGCTCGGACGGCCGCATGCCGGCCATCCTGAGGCGCAAAGACTACGACACCTGGCTACGCGGGACGCCTGTCCAAGCAAAGGCCGCACTCCAACCCTACAATGCCGCATGGATGCAGGCTTATGCGGTCAGTCCGCGGGTCAACTCCACCGAGGCGGACGATGCGGGGCTGATTGTTCCCGTTTATTGACGGCGACCCAATGCCGTCATAGGGAACACGGACATTTGGGCTGGGGCGGATGTCAATGGGTTAGGATGAGCCAATGTCATCCGCCAGACTAGATTCGGCTCGGCGCCGATTTGGATTGCTCGTCCTGTCGGTGCTCGGGTGGGCGCTGCTGCTCGGTGCGGCATCGGCCGAGGACGTTCAGATCATCACCCGCGCCGGGCAGAAGCAAATGCTCGCCAGTCCGGGCACGGACGCCGTGGGCGCACGCCATCCGGACGTGACCATCGTCGAATACTTCGATTACAACTGTCCGTATTGCAAGAAGCTGGTTCCTGCATTGCAGGCCTTGCTTGCCCAAGATCCCAAGATAGCCATTGTCTACAAGGACTGGCCGATCTTGGGCGACGTGTCGGTGTATGCGGCATCGTCCGCGCTGGCGGCGGGGTGGCAGGGCAAGTACCTGCTGGCTCACGATGCGCTGATCAACGGCCCGCGCCTGGCGCGGAACGACCAGGTGGACTCCATTTTGCAGAGCGCGGGCGTGAACATGGATACCCTGAAGAAGGACCGTGCCAATCATGCCAAGGAGATTGCCGCACTGCTCGAGCGCAACGACGAGGAAGCGCATGCACTCACCCTCGGAGGGACACCGGGCCTCGTGGTGGGGCGGCAACTCGTACCGGGCATGGTCGATGTGAATGGCCTGAAGCGGCTGGTGGCAAATTCCCGCCGCGGGAAATGAGCGGCTCGCTATTGACCGTTCGGTATTCGCGGCCCGGCATTAATGGCCAGGCATCTGCGCCCAGACATTTGTGGCACGGCATTTGCCCCGCATTTAAGGCACGACATGGGAGTTGCCGAGGTCTTTCCACTCGTAACGCGGCACCTGAATCCATTGGCCGCTCTTGAGCTCGGGTACTTTGTGCACCTTGGTTTGATCGACGGTCATGGTGCCGTCCTTGTCGCTGACCCAAAAATCGACGTCGTAAATCTGGTCCTTGGTGCCGACGACCCGAAAGTCGGTGCAGGCGAAGTAATGGCCGTCGTCGAGCTGCCTCACGGGTTGGTGGGTGTCGACGAACTCTAGCTCCAGGTCCTTGCCGGTCTTGTCGTCTTTGAGCTTGAACACGCCGTGGTTGTTCAGGCTCTGCTTCACGGCGTGGTGTTCCACGGCCGACATCACCTCCCAGCCGCGCTTGGTGGCCAGGTGACCTGGGTGCTCGGACGCGGGTATCCACCACCATGGGATCGGCTGACGCGCCATGGTGGTCCAGTTTCCGTCCACCTTCAGCGGTTCCTTGTAGATGCGGGTCTCCTGCACTTGCAGCTTACCGTCCTCGGGGATGACCCAGAAATCGACCAGGTATTTTTTCTGTGCGTCCTGCGAATCGTGGAATTTCACGTCGGGAAAGAAGCCGTAGCCGTCGATCGTGCGGGTGAAATCGATGTCGTCATAACTCAATTTCAGATGTTCGCCATTGAGCGGGTCGTCGAAGGGAAAAATTCCGTTGTTCGCCTTGACCTTGCCGGCGATCACTTCTTTGACCAGCGCTTCCGCATCGGAGCCGGTGAAATCTTGCATGGCCTTTTCAGTGGACTCGACGCTGCTTGCGGCCATGAAGCTCCTCGCCCGCTGCAGATTCTCGGCGGGGTTCTCGAGGAACGATTTCTTGGCGCCGTCGTTGCTGAAGCAATAAGTCTTGCCATCCTTGTCGGTCCAGGTGCTGGTGCAGTTGGTCGCGACATGCCGGCCCTCGGCCAGGGCCTCGGTGCACTGGCCGCCGAACTGCGTCTGCGACGGTGCGGCGGCATCGGCCGCGTGTGCGCCGCTGAGCAGGGCCGGCGACGAGGCGGCGGCGGTGCAGAGAAGGGCTAGCCAGGTGCTTCGCCGCATGAGGAATCCAAGTGTCGATGCGCTGTGCTGCGTCATGAGATGGCTCCTGAATAGGAGCCATATATAAGCCGATTGCGGGTCGAAGTCGATGTCCTTGCGCAGCAGGTTACCTAGATGGTGCGGGGCACGCAGAGGAGGCCCTGTGGACATTCGAGCGCGGCGCGATCCCAGTCCGCCGTGTGGGCGGCGGCTTCATAGGTGCTTTGCAGGAAGGCGAGCAAGACCGCTTCGGGATCGGCCGCGGTGCGGACGGCGTCGTAAGGGAGCAGGAACTCGCCGAGCGCCTCGCTGAAGTAGGCGGCCTCGGGCTCCACGGCAAACTCCTTGAAGCCGGCGGGCGTCGGATAGGTGTATGAATAAAAGGCGGGAAAGTCGGTGCCGTTGCCGCCGGGCCAGAATCCGGCGCTGCTGACCTCGTGAGAGTAGGCTTCACGCATCACCTCTGACGACACTCCCGGGGCCTTGCCCGTAAAGGGCGGGGCGCGGCGGCCGGAAAAGCGCGTGACCGCGAGATCGAAGCTTCCCCAAAAGAAATGCACGGGACTGCTCTTACCGAGAAAACCGGTGCGAAATTTCTTCAGCACGCGGTCGGTGAGCAGCAGAACCTGCCAGAAGCGATGTGCGTAATCGGGATCGTACGCGGCATGTATCCGGTCCTGGCTGAAGGGCGTTGCTGCCGCGATCTCGCAGGGCTTTTCGTTGATGGCGACCGCCATGCCGAGATCGTCGAGCGCCGCCGAGACCGCGTCGTAAAACTCCGCGACGCTCCGCGGCCGCAACGCGAGACGCCGCGCGCTGCCGTCGCTGAGGGTGATGTCGAGCACATGCAGGATAAAATCGAATTGGATCTCGAAGGAACGCGATCCGTGCGGAATGGGTGAAGTGGTCAGCCCCTTGGAGTTGACATAGAGTGGCACGTGCCAGCCGTGATTGAGCCAGGGTGTCTGCATCAGGCGGATCTTGCCGACGATCTGCGTCCAGAGCTGCAGCGTGGTGCGCGTATCCTGCCATGCGTCGAACTCGAGCTTCGGCCAGGGCGGATTGATTGAGTTGGTCATCTCGATTCCCATGTCAAAGGATGTCACGTCATGCGCCGAACAACCTACCTTGCGGCGGTTCTAGTATCAATGAGCTGGGCGACCGCCATGGCGGCGCCCGTCAATGGCGATCAAGCGATGGTACTGGACCCGGCGGCGACCGCGCGCTTCGCCGGTCTCGCGCTCAAGTGCCTGCACGCGGAGTATCCCAACCACCTTAGTCATACGCTGGACGGCGATGCCGATGCCCGTCCTCCGCATGCGCTCAATCCAGCGTTCTATGGTTGCTATGACTGGCATTCGGATGTCCACGGCCACTGGCTGCTGGTGCGCTTGGTGCGAGCGTTTCCGAATGCGCCTTTCGCGCAGATGGGCCGGGC